>MDTD01100196.1_pt1 | contig 47997 bp, 32 predicted proteins | sample 811221 | NCBI WGS metagenome assembly MDTD01 (sample SAMN05326646, study PRJNA326480) | marine metagenome | isolation source: seawater | place: Pacific Ocean: South West | collected 2011 | reverse complement strand
TTCGTCAGAATTATCTCCATATCCATCTCCATCCGAATCAATCCATTCGAAAGGATCCATAGGAAATTCGTCAGAATTATCCCCATATCCATCTCCATCCGAATCAATCCATTCGAAAGGATCCATCGGGAATAAATCGATTAAATCTGGATATCCATCTCCATCCGAATCGATTAATTGAATAGGTTGGAAAGAATAGGTCGAGCCTCCAACAAGGTTTGAATTAGAATCAACAATCGCACTATTAAAAATATGTTCATTAGTATTAAGTGTAGGTAACCAAGAAAGATTCATTGACACTGTTGTTGGGAAATTAGTTATTGAAACATTCAATATTCCAAAATCATGGATTAATGATGATGAATTATCTAAGATAAACCAATGAATTTGATATAATCCTGGACTTAGGTAACTAGAATCAATATCTAAAGTTCCTGATATTCCAATGCTATCAACAGTTCCTTCTAGAACTATGTACTCATAGAAGTCAAAATCAAATTCTACAAACATATTATCCTCATATAGAATTCCAAGAACACCATAAGAACCTGCTGCATCTGTAGTTTGTAATCCTGTGTAATTGTAGTAGAATGTTGTTGAAGTCGCTATCCAATTTAGCGTTGATAAAGTTGTGTTAGATTCATTAAAGCTGTTCCAATTCCAACCTAAACTCTGAAAAATTATCGAAGATTCAATGTTAATCGGGATGTCATACAAAGTTGCTTCAAGTGAATAAGAATTTCCTATGGTTAAATTTTCCAATATAATTTCCGCAGAATATTTATCATTCATCATTACAGTCATTTCAATACCACCGTTAGATGGGTTTGATGAAATTTGAGTTACAGAAATATTATATTCATTGATTGCACCAGAATATCCAAAAATTGAAAGAATGTAAGTTCTAGTGCTATTTGCCAGGAAATCAAAGCTTTCATAATCATTAATTGATGCAGAACTCAATACTGTTGTATTCATAACCTGATCGAATAATAACATGTCCAAATCACCAATTGAATCATCAAAATCAATCCTAAATGAATACTCAATTCCTTGTACGACGTTAATTTCAAAAAAATCTTGGTCTGAACTATTATGTATTGTTAACCCTGAGTAATTGTAAGGGTAAGATTGAACGTTAGACGCTGTAACTAAATCATCATTAGGTTCAAGAAAGTCCTGTGGTAAAGATGTTGTTTGTGTAGAATTGGACCAAATGTCCATAGAATAATCTCCATCCCCACTCCACAATGAAACCCAAAGATATACCACTGTTGATGATGAAGGCACCCCAAATGTAAAGTTGTAAGACACTCTTTCGGAAAGACTACCATTATTTTCTGAATAATCATAGGCTGAGGTGTTTGTAGAATCAACCAAATAAATATCTATATCTGAACCAGAGGGAACATCTAATTCAATAGTTAGTTCATATCCTGTAGTAATGGAAATTTCATACCAATCATCATAATCTGATGAATCAAGACAACCGATTAAATTACTAAATGTAGGATCTTGTCCTAAATAATACGCATTTGTATACATATTCCCGACATCTAAACCTGAATTTACATCATTTTGAGGATTAGAGCATGGGATTTTGGGTCCAACGAGTCTGTTTTTATCTTCGATTTTTAAATCTTCATTGAGTGCTGAATCAACATTTAGATTAAACATAGTAGATGCATATGATAACAAAATCAATCCTATTATTGTAAAAGTTAAAAATTTATTAATTACTTTTCCGTTCATCTGAATCAGTACTAGGATAAGGTTAAAGTTTATCAATCCTAACTAAAATACAATTTTTTATTTTCCGTTACAATTTCATACTCTCTACGCTTCGGATGTGTGATTCCATGAACTCAGATGACGAAAATAATGATGAAATGAATTCAATTTTAACAGACGAATTAAGATTACTTCTCAAACAAAAATTACCGATTGTAGCTAACGTATTTTTGGTTATTTTCATAGGTGGTTTTGTACTTCAAATACTTGCACCTGTTCTTCAACCGTTCGCCATGGCAGCATTAGCTTACCTGATACTAAGACCAGGGGCTTTGTATCTCATGAAAGAATTCAAAATGAAAGAAGGATGGTCATATTTTTTTGTACTACTAATGTTTGTTAATCTGTTAGCTGGAGTTTTTGTTGCTATCGCTTACAATGTTCAGGTTTATCTTGAAAATGGTGGGATAGAAACACTTGAAAATAATTATGGAGAACTATATCATTCTTTGAACAATACTGGATTAAACGTAAGCGGTCTTGAAGACCCGTTCAACTCAATTGGTGCAGAACAAGGTGCAGGTTTTATTGGTACTTTAAGTGGTTATGCATTTAGTTCAATTACAATGATTTTGTTTTTAGTGTTTATCATTTATGAAATGCCGTATTTAGAAGGACGGATTGCTAGAGCTTTTCCAGGAGACAAAGCAAAAAGTATTTCTCGAGTTACTAGAAAGATTGAAGCAAGTGTAAATGCTTACTTGCTTACAAAAACTAATGTCAGTTTGGGCACTGGTGTTTGTACGAGTTTGATTTGTCTTCTGATGGGTGTTCCTTTATGGTTCGTCTGGGGAATTCTTGCATTCTTATTCAATTACGTACCTTATATAGGTTCTATCATTGCGTCTATGCCTGCCATAGTTCTGGGTTATCTTGCAATCCAAGATCCATTGTTCGGATTATTGTCTTGGGATGATTTAGGTGGTCAGTGGGTTGCAGGAACTGTGGTACTTGTCGTAATAATAGCTAACCAACAATTATGGGGTGCTGTAATCGAAACCAAATGGACTGGAAACCAACTGGATGTTAGTCCTGTTCTTTTGTTACTCACATTCGCTTATGGGGGATTTGTATGGGGTCCAATCGGAATGATTTTATCTGCTCCAATTACTGTCATTGCAAAAATAATCTTGGAAAATATTGAACCCACAAGGCCGATTGCAATATTGATGCAAGAAAGAGTTAGATCATTGAGGGAGTTGTATTTTGATGCTTATAACGATGGTAAAATGGACAAAGCAGAGTATGGCACCATATCTTTGATGTGTTCCGATTTAGGAATCAATGAAGATGAAGCCATACTTATCGCAGCAAGAACTGCTTTCGATAGTGCAGCAAAAAATAACAGAGTATACCCGAATGATGTTGAAATGAAGATGATTGCTAAGGCGAGTAAATTATTGAACTTAACTAAAGAAAAACAAGAAAGTCTTCTAGCTGTTTTAGATGATGGAATAATTACCGCACATGAGGCTGAAATGCTAGATACAATATTTTCCGGAAAAATAGGAATTTTTAACATTGAAGAAGAATAAACTAATAAAATATCGAATCTCTATCAGTGTGTCTTGAAGTACCTCGAAAACCTGGAGGAGAACTTCTTTTACTTAATCGCCTAGAAGAGGGCCTCCTCTGAACCACACTATTTCTTTCATCATATTTCTGATCACCAAACGACACTCCACCATCTCTTGCTTGTACAACACTAGATGAAAAATTTCTGATACCATCGTACCTACTTCTTTTTTGTTGATTTTTCTTATTGATCATTGAAAGTACTGAAGATTTAGAAACCATACCTCTGCCTTCAATACCTTTTGATTCTCCATCTAAATGTAATTCCAGTTTTTTCTTGCGTTTCTTGTCTGAACCTTTGCCTAAATTTAACCCTGGTAAAAGTCTATCTGTTTTTCTAGCTATTGGATCTACCCATAGGGGATAGCCTAAATCAATTGGCACGTTGTCTATAGGTACCACAATTCCGCTTAACATTAGGTGAATTCCGACAGGTAAATCTTCATATTTGATCATGGCTCTCTTGGCTCTTAGTCTAGAAGCATAATCTCTACATAGAGGCATGTCTCTATGTCTAACGACTTGACGTAAATTTCCTGAACGCGCCCATAGACCACCAGCCCCAATGATAAGCGGAATTCCTAATGCACCCTCCATGTAGACTACAAGTAACCCAGCTAAAATCATACAGATAAATAATGCATTGGAGACAACATAACCTCCTCGTACTACAGGCCAAATATTCTTTTTAATTGCTGGACCCATTGAAATCCAAGCATTTGATGCTAAAGCTTCGTCTTGTCCTTTACGCCCTAATTTCAAAGCTGCTACAGCATTTGTAGGCATACTATCTATGATTCTAGACCACTGAAGTCGACTCATTTTCTTAGAATCCGTTGCTATCAATACTTCAATTTCTCCATCCATAGTTCTATCAGATAAAAAGGACGCTTTTTCTCCCAAGCTTCTCAGAACTTCACATAACCCGCCAACATAGGGGTCTTCATATTCTGATTTACTAAGTTCTCGATAAATTTCCATAGCTTCTTTTTTCCTTCCCAAATCGATTAAGCATAATGCTTCAGCAACATACCAGCGGGCTCCTAACATATCTGGCATCATGGTTTGAATTTCTTTGATTTTTTCCAACGCATCATCACTCCTACCACTCAGTCTAAGTCTAGCAACATCTCCTAATAATCCTCTTCTATCTACTGAATTGTCTATTCTAGGTTTTTTAGATGGCCATGCCATTAACATTGGAAATCGAGATACAAGATCTTCTAATCTCCTACCTCCAGGAGTTAATTGCAACATTTCATCGACCTCAAATTTTCTTAGTTTACCCTTCAAAGCGAACAAAGAAGCAACCCACCTTAACTGGTCTGCTTCGGGTTCATTTTCAGGTAGGTCATCTAATCTAATTTTAGCTTCCAATAAATCTCTATTTGCTAATGCTGCTGCTGCTAACAATTTTCTGGACATCAAATCTTCGCCTTCTTTTTGAGCCAGTAAATTAACAGCATAATCTTCTGCTCTTTTCCAGTCTCCTCTAGACGCTGCAAACAACATTTCAGTTCTGGCGTGAAGTTCTCTATCTCTGGATGCATCGCTCCTATCTAATCTCTTTAATACACCTACTAAATCACCAAGCCTGTCAGACTTAAGTAATGATAGAGCATCTTCGCCTGGTTTGGTTCTAGAAAGTAATTTTGCCATCTCTTTTTTATCTTCAATTATCATCGGACCTCCACGATCTTCAATAGCTGAAAGGTCGAAATTTGCCTTTTTCATTCTAAACCATTTAGGTAGTGAAATTAACCAAAATGGCAAAAATAGTGCTTGTCCAGCCGCATTAATAGCGTATGTGATTTGAGTCACAACAGGCATACTTAACACTCCACAAGCTTCAGCATGAAGAGAAGTACCCCTTATTTCAGGGGAGAAGTTACCCACAATTGTATTTAAATTAGCTGTGCAAACTTCTGCATTTGGTAAAACTCCAGGAAATCTTCCGAATATTGCCATAACTAACATCAAAACTGTGTACCCCGTGAAAGCAGAAAAACAAAATGAAACTAGTAGTCCTCTGTGGGAAGACTCAGCCCTCAAGGCTCTTCCATCAGCAATTACTACTCCTCCAATTCCTCCTATTGTACCAAGACCAATAAATTGCATTCTCACCATTTCATAAACAAATGCTAAGCCAATTAATGTCACGTTTAAAATTAAAAAAAGTACAGTTAGTTGTGATAAAAACTTGGCCACCACCATATCTGGTACCTGAGAAAATAATTCAATGGAAAGAAAGCCTATAAAACCCCCTTTTTGAGACAGGCTCATCGAAGTAACTTCTGGGTATACTAACCGTACTCTTTCAGAATGTGAAAATAAATCATCTGGAAACAGTTGTATCAAGAACTGATCATAAATATACGATGAAATACCATTTAACGCAGTTATAGGCATTAACATGATATTCACTAGAATAAATAAAGCAAGAAATCTAGCGAGAAATCCTGGAGGGTGCGGATTTAAAGCCGAAGCTTGACCTTTAGCACGCTTCCATTTTTGTTGTACAAGACCATTCCATGATGAACCCATAACTCTACCATATACGAGTACCGAAGGAAATAAAAATAGAACTAAAGTCCAAGCTCTTGCCTCTTCGGGAGTTAATTCTAATGTCCTAGTCAAGTATAACCAAAAACCTAAAGATAATACTACTAAAACTATGGAAACAACAATAACCAAAACTCTTCTATTCTTTTTATAATCTATTAAATCTGCTTTTCGTGACGACAATGTCTTGGTGAATTGTCCAATTAATGACGACACTGGAGAAATCAATACTGGCACTGCTAATAGTATCATTATCAGCACTAGGACATGTAATGAGTAAACTTCAGGCTCAAATGCTATTTCACCTGCCAAAATCATTAATCCTGTAACAGCCATTCTATAAAGTAACACTCCGAAAATTGCACCATCTTCCCCCAATAACTTTCTCGACTCTTCATAGGTATCTGTGATACGATGGACCTCATAGATTCCATCATCCGTGTAAAAAGCAATTTGGACTCTCTTTAAAGCGAATGGTACCCAAAACCTGAATAAAATAAAAGAAAATACTACACCAAAGATCACTGGAATTAAATCTGAAATTAAAAATTCTGAACGGATATCTGCCATTGCCATCAACACGCCTAAAAACTGCTAGCACTACAAACCTTCTATCTAAGAATGCCAAATAATTTTAATAACATAGTTAATATAAATAATAAATACGTTTAGGTTGAGTTGCTACAATGATGAACGCTTAATCCGACTGCTGTTTTAATGACGACTGATGGGCGAACTGAGTAGCCAAATTTAAGATATCCTTACTTACATTAAGTGTATCAGAGTTCATGTCTGAGGGTGAAGGGATAGTAAGAGTATTATCCAATAACTCGCCATTTAGCAATACAAAACAAGTATACAGAGAAAAATTATCATTACCAAAAAGTGAGCTTGTATTATCCCAATTTAGTAATCCTTGGGACATCGTAAAAAGAATTATATGCTTAGTAATTGTAACTTATTTACTATCTCAGGCAGTATTAATGATTGGATTTGGGCTCATATTAAACAGCCTTGATGGGATAATTCTTTCATTCGGAGGATTATTCTGCTCTTTACCCTTACTTTTCATTTTTTTCTGGATACGAAGACCGAGATTAATTCACATCCAAATGGCAATACCAGACGAAAATGGGTCAAAAACTCATATCTTACCAAATAATGAAACTCTAACTACCCCAATTCCAACAAAATTCTATCATCACCTTGTCAAAAACTCTGGTTTGCTAGACATACCACCCTCAAAGAAGCTATGGCTAATTTTTTCATTAGTATTATTATTTTCAATATTTATTTTCATTTCACTAATTAATAATTCATCCGATTTAATGATTTTATTGACTGTATTATTTGTTATTCCTGCATGGCTTGCTGGGTTCAGTATTCCGGTATTTGCTTGGTGGAGTTATTCGACTAGGAATTTGAACTTACCAACTACGGGTTACAAGGCAGAATCTACACTTGTGGCTGGTATGATTTGTACTATTCCTGCGTTATTCATTAATACTGGTGCTAATATCTATTTTTCGGATGTTTTTGGTATAGATTCACCGATAACACAATTTTTAACTTTGGCTTTAGTAGCACCAATTGGAGAAGAACTTTGTAAATTAGGTGCAGTATGGTGGTGTAAAGGATATATAGATAGCCCAAGAAGAGGTTTCGAAATTGGATTTACTGTGGGTTTGGGCTTTGCAATGCTTGAAAATTTGCAATATATCGCATTATCTTGGACTGGAGGACCGCTTAGTTTTACTCTAACATCATTAATAAGGGGAATAGGATCAATACCTGGTCATGCATTTTGGACTGGGTTAACTGGAATAGGGTTTGCCTATTTTATCTCGAAAAATAATAGAATTCTAAACAATAATAACCAAAATTATGAAATTAGTAATTGGCAATTAATAGATTCAAAAACAAATGAAATTATCGAAACTACGTTAAAAAATGACAAAGATGCACTACCTTTTGAAGATAATTTCAGTACTGCTGTTAAAAATGTGCAAAATCTAGAGAAAAATTCCTCGAAATTACCTAAGAATGTAATTTTTTGCACAACCTTAGCTATTTTAGGTCATTCGTTCTGGAATGGTAGTAGTTTCTTTGTTGATTACTTTTCAAATGAGTATATATCAAATATTGCTTTTTCGACACTTACTAGTCTAGTTTGGATTACTTTTTTAATCACATCGTTATTCATATTAGGTAAATTAATCCTAAAAAATGTAATCTTATTACCCGATAAGATGGTATAGATAGTCGTCATGGATTGAATTGTTCGGATGTTAAGTGGTGAGGTACTTCCAGGTGGTATTGATGATTCATTGAATCTTCAAATTACATTCGGGATGATATTAGTTCTAATCTCTGCATCTACAATTTTCAAAGTTTTAGATACTAAAGGAAACTTAGTTGCAATTAGTGTTGGAGTAATTATTGGATGTCTGGGTCATTGGTCCTGGTTAGCAATTTTACTAACATTCTTGGTTTCATCTCATTTTGCAACGAAATGGAAATGGGATAGGAAAATGAACTACGGAATTAATGAATCAATAGATGGTTCCAGAGGATGGAAAAATGTGGTTTCTAATGGAGGAATTCCATGTGCTGTTGCTATTTTCGCTTTTTTAATCCAAGATTGGACGTGGACTCTTCCACTATTCATTTCTACGGTATGTGTTGCTACAGCAGATACGTGGGCTTCAGAATTTGGATCATTGGATCCTAGAGTGAAATTAATAATTTCCAAAAAAGTTGTACCTCCTGGAACCAACGGAGGTTTTTCACCTCTTGGACAAAGATTTGCTTTTTTAGGTAGTTTTTTAATAGGGATTTCAAGTCTTATTTTTGCTTGGCTACCTAGTCAGTTCGTTCTTTCAACGTGTATATATTGGACTTCTATTTCAATTATTGCAGGTTGGTTAGGCTGCCAATTTGATAGCTTAATCGGTGCAATGTATGAAAATAGGGGCTGGATTACCAAAGGAGGAGTAAATAATTCAGCAATTGCATTTGGATTATTTTTTACATCCATTTTTGTAATTTTTTGAATTAACCAATGGGCTAATTATTCAACTAATTACTACTCGAGGTGTCATGGTAGGAGGATTCAAGCGGGGAACTTTTCAACTAACTCTCCTCTTTTTTATCCTGATTTCATTGGTTCTACCAAGTAACATAGTTACTGGTGAAGATGACGAAACCATACCTCTAGGTACCGAGAGTTGGAAGTTACCTGAGTTTCATAGGATTTATGTACAAGAATTACCAACCGAAGAAGATCCTGCTCAATTCGAAACAAAACTAGATCGGAACTATCCAACATCTGCTGAGCCGTTAGGGAATTTAGAGTTTGGAATTGAGTCGAATTTATTATTTGAAATTAATTCTCAGCCCGCCACAGAGACAATTAATATTTCCTCAAACATAAGTGTTGATTTATTTGTGAGTCTAACTACAGGAAGTACAACATGGGCATCGAGTTGCACTGGACTCGCAACAGCTTTTGATGTTGAGGTATCTATTGGAGGAAATGGAATATTACAAGATACTATCACCAGTGAAGGTGTTTTAAGGCATAATGAGATTAGAAAATATTCTACAGAGATTATAGATACAAATTTATTGATTAATGAAGGTGATAGATTTGAATTGTCAGTCAGTGTTTCACATCCTTGTCCTACGACAAGAGCAACACTTTGGTGGGGAGGGTTGGAGACAACAACAGGAATAGTAATTCAGGGAGACATGCTAAAACCAAACCTTACAGTAGATGTCGATGATAACCAAATTGCGAGAATGAAATTTATTCCATATTCACCTTGGGGAATGGAAGATTACGATTTAAGTCACTTTGATTTATTTATTTGGGGACCAATTGATGAAGATGTAGTAGATACAAATACTGTGGATCAGTTTATTGAACATTTTGATAAACCAGATGGAAATACAACTGTTGAAGGAAATAGAACTGCATTAACATGGGTTGGTAAAATGCAATTAGATGCTGGGCACCATTTACTTAAATCCTGTATTCGTTCAGTCGACATGAGTGATTGGGATACTTCTTCTGTATCTAAATGTCCTGACGCAAGTAAAATGTCTGGAGTTAGCGTAACTTTTATACAATCCTCATATCGATTCGGTGTTGAAAATCCTGATGAAAATGGTGTTAAAACATCTCTAATCTTGATAATTACTTGGATTATGTTATTCTTTGGATATTTGTTATTTTCATTAAGAGGTGAAGGTATTATGCCCTGGCCAATAATGATTGTGATGTTGTTGATGACTTTAACGATGATTCCTTGGGCTATGCAAATTGAAAATTTAGGGAATACTCATACCCGAGAAGACGGACCAATACCTGATTTTGATTTACTCACCCATTCTGGGGATTCCGTAAGCCTTGAAGAATTATTAGATGGTAGAGATGCATTAATTTTAGGTGTTTTTCAGGTTGGATCCCCAAATTCAATACAGCAATATAATGAGTTCAAACTGGTAATTGAAAATAACAAAGATATTTCCGTAGCACAATTAGCTACTGGAAACAATGTTAGATCGATTGACTTAGACTTTTATGCTGAAATTGTAAACAATTCGTGGCCATTGCTTTTAGATAACTCTAACGGAAAAACTGCCTCTCAACTGCCAACTGGAACCGGTGATGCTGTATTTATTATTGATAAATCTGGGACTATTTCATGGTTTAAACTAGGAGTAGCAGGAAAAGATGAAATCGGAGAACAATTAGATTTGGTGGGTTTAGGAGGTTCATCAAATTCACTAAATTCTATTATTGGATTGGTTTTAATCGTTGGTGTTCCAACAATCTTTTACGGTCTTCCTAATAGAGAAAATGAAAAAATGAGTAATATCAAAAAAGATGGTGCTTTGTTCCCTGGAACAATTTGGTTAGGAACGATTTTAGGAGGTGGTTTAGGTATCTTATACATCGTTCTCCCTCAGATTATTTTTTCTATTTTAGGTCTTTCTCCTGGGCTGTGGTGGATTGTTGAATCTATTCTTTCAATACTATTTTTATGGCATGCATTTGCATTAATATTCTTTAAGAAAATACCTGAAATTAAAAATATTGTTGATTATTTTTATCCAAGACTTCCTCTGACTTATCGTCAAAATAGAGGACAAAAAACCACAAATAGAGATCTTGAAATTGGTGTAATTGTAGGCTGGGCAATGTGGACTGTAAACCCTATGTTCTTCGTTCAAATTGTTACAACACCGATTCTAACCAGCATCGGCGGTATTTTTTATGGATCCATAATGTTAATATCTTCAATATTCTTCCTAGGATTTATTGTATTATTTGGAAGAGTATTAGGTGCTTCGCTTGGTAAAATAAGTATTTTATTCGGTAACCTGTCTGAACCATATCTCTCAAGATATGTTGGATTAATGATTTCCCCAATTGCAATAATAATGTTGATTAATTCTGTTTTACATCAAATCTAGATTTCCTTCAGAGATGAGCACAATTCAATCAAAACACTCCGTGGATTTTTAGCCTTGGTCACTCCAGATGCTAATAAAACCCCAACGGTACCTAATTCAATCGCTTTTTTGACATCAAATCCATTCTTTATTCCTGCTCCCGTCAAGACTTCAACTTCATGATTTACCGATTTAACCGCTTTTACAGTATTAATTATAATTTCTGGATCTGCAGAAGTTACTGAAATGTCCCCGCCAATTAATTCAGGTGGTTCAACTGCGATCAAATCAGGCCCGAAATGGGCTATTTTCTTGGCCTGTTCCACATTTTCGGCACAAACACAAGTTATCATTCCATTAGGTATTAAATTCAAGGTTTTTTCTATTTGTTCTAGACTAATATTTTTTTCTGCATGATTAAGTAAAGTTCCTTTTGCACCGTGATAATAAGCATTTTTTGGTTGCAAAGAACCAGTATTACTGCCTTCTTCGATCGGATCTAAATGTTGACTCCATACTTCAATTCCATCTACATTAGAAACAATAGTAGATAAATCAAAAGGAGATACAGCAGCTACAATTCTAACTCCGTATTCATCTGCAACTTCTGCCATAATTGTGGATAATTTCTCTGCTTCTTTTCCATATGCTTTAGAGTGAATCTTAAAATTTACACAAATTAAAGGTTGGGTCATATCACATTCGAAGAACATCTAGTTCTTGAGTTTCACTGAGATGAAAACTTTCCACCTGACTGTTTCCAACCATCAGGAATTACAGAATTAAAATCTACAATCACATCTTTGATATTACAATTTTTCCCAATTTTGACATTCTCTCCAACGAGAGAATTTTCTACGAGCGTGCCTGAATCTATATTTGTATTAGAAAGAATACAGCTGCCGACAATTCTAGATTTAAATATTCGACAATTTTTAGAGATAAAGGATGATTTTAAATCACTATCAATTACGTCTGATTTCAATCCCAACCAGTTATTGTTGTGATTTATTCCCTCTTTCCATCTGTTATCTTCGAAACATGTTTTACATGATTTTAACCAAGATTTAGGTGTTCCAGCATCTACAAAATAACCTTCAAACTCAACACCTAGAAGTTCACCTCTTGGAGCAATAATAGTAAATACATCCCTCTCCATACTATGCTGCCCATCAGGCATTATTTCAAAAATATCTGGTTCTAGAACGTAAGTCCCAGCATTGATTAAATTACTGAGAGCGTCTTCAATTGCTGGTTTCTCTTGAAATTGAATAATTTTTGAATCATCAGATAATTCTACTACTCCAAAAGGTGTTGGGTCATCGACCTCAAATAACGAAATTGTTGCCAATAGTCCCGACTCGCGATGTCTTTTTACCAAATCATTCAGATTAACACTAGTAATTAAATCTCCATTTATTACTAAAAATGTATCTGTAATTAATTCTCTGCAATTAGCAATAGCTCCTCCAGTACCTAATGGATTTTTTTCAGGTTGAACTATTACTTCATAAGGTAAATCTAGGTTTGAAAAATATTCTTTAATATTTTCAGCTTTGTAACCCGCAGCGATAATTACTCGACTAATGTTCTCTGTAGGTAGTAAATCTAATACCCTCTCAACTAATGTTTTATCTAGCATTGGTAACAATGGTTTTGGGACATTGGATGTCCATGGATCTAATCTCGAGCCAAACCCTCCCGCTAAAATAATTACTTCCACAACTCTCCGAAATACAATGCTATGATAAACAAAGCGATAATAAGTTCATTTTGAAACTTATTTTTTAGAATTATATGAGATTAGTTCAAAGACGTGTTTTGATTGGAAGGTATGTGAGGAAATGAATATACACGAATATCAAGGCAAACAATTATTCAAAAAACAAGGTCTACCAGTTCAGGAAGGTGTTCATTGTAAGACAGTTGAAGAAGCGAAAAAAGCATATGAATCTTTGAAAAGCAAGGTAGTTGCTGTAAAAAGCCAAATTCATGCTGGTGGGAGAGGAAAAGGTACGCTGTTTAAACCTGATTCGGATGAATTAGTCATGGAAGGTGGCGTGAAAATTGCTTTCGACATTAATGAGGTTGAAAAATATGCTAAAGCAATCCTCGGGAACAAGTTAGTTACAAAACAAACAGGTAGAGAAGGTAAAATAGTGAATAACTTGTATATTGAAGCAGGATGCTCTATTTTACATGAATATTATCTTGCAGTTTTAATTGACCGTGAGACTAAAATGCCGTTAATTATGGCATCTACAGAAGGCGGGATGGACATTGAAGAAGTTGCTGAGTCTTCCCCTGAGGCTATCCACAAGGTACATGTAAACTTGTCAGAAGGTCTGACAGAAAAACAAATTAAATATTTATCAGATTCATTGAAATTGAATATTAATGCATCAAGGTCCTTTGCTGAAATGATTCAAGGACTATTCTCATTATTCCTAGAAAAAGATTGCTCAATGATTGAAATTAATCCATTGGTTCGCACTAAAAGTGATGAAATGGTATTACTTGATGCAAAAATTGGATTTGATGAAAATGCATTATTTAGACATCCAGACATACTAGAATTGAGGGATCTAAGCGAAGAAGAGCCCACTGAAGTAAGAGCTAAAGATACTGGTCTTTCATATGTAAAACTAGATGGAAATATAGGATGTTTAGTTAATGGTGCGGGTTTAGCCATGGCAACTATGGATGTTATCAAATTGTATGGAGGAGAACCAGCAAATTTTCTTGATGTAGGTGGCGGAGCCAATGAAGAACAAGTTAAAACAGCCTTCAATATCATTCTAGAAGATAAAGCTGTAAAAGGTATTCTAGTAAATATCTTTGGAGGTATCATGAGATGCGACATAATTGCTAGAGGAGTTATTGGGGCAACTGAAGCATTAGAACTCGAAGTACCCCTAGTAGTCAGATTAGTCGGAACAAATTTTGAAGAGGGTCGAAAAATTCTTTCTGAAAGCGAATTGAATATCCATACTGCAGAGACACTGGCAGAAGGTGCTCAAAAGATAGTTGCTCTAATCGGAGGTGAAATTTAATGGCAATATGGATTAAAGAAGACGCAAAAATTCTAGTACAAGGAATTACTGGAAAGCAGGGCACTTTCCATGCAACAAAAATGTCTGAATATGGGACCAAAATTGTGGGTGGAGTAACACCAGGAAAGGGCGGAATGAGTATTGAATTAGGAAACTATGAAGTTCCAATATGGAATACTATGAAAGAGGCTTTAACCAAAACCTTAGCCGATGCGAGCGTTATTTACGTACCACCTCGTTTTGCTGCGAGCGCTATTATTGAAGCTGCTAACGCATTCAAAGAAATTAAGGGAGAAGGCGTAGTTGTATGTATTACTGAAGGAATTCCAACACTAGACATGGTCAAAGCTTCAGCTCACGTAGAAAAATTGGAGGGTGTAAGACTGATAGGTCCAAATTGCCCAGGAATTATCACTCCAGGAGAAAAAGGTGGATGTAAAATTGGAATAATGCCTGGGCATATACATGCCAAAGGAAGGATTGGTATAGTTTCAAAATCAGGTACTCTTACTTACGAAGCTGTGGCACAAACAACAAGTATTGGAGAAGGGCAATCTACATGCGTTGGAATTGGTGGAGACCCCATTAATGGTACTGGCTTCATAGACTGTTTGGATGCTTTCGAAAATGATCCTGACACTTTTGCTGTTGTCATGATTGGTGAAATTGGAGGTAATGCCGAAGAAGAAGCAGCAGAATGGGTTTCGAAAAATATGACAAAGCCTGTTGTTGGATTTGTTGCTGGAATGACAGCACCTCCCGGAAAAAGAATGGGGCACGCTGGAGCAATAATTAGTGGTGGAAAAGGAACTGCGATAGAAAAAATAGAAGCAATGGAATCAGCAGGAATTTCTTGCGCAAATGATCCTTCAGAAATAGGAACTGTTCTTCTAAAAGCTTTAAAAGAAGCTAAATTAAGATAATATTATCTTCTTTTAGGACCTTTTGGGGCACTTCTTGGAGGTCCTCTTGGCCCTCTAGTTGGTGGACCTCCTGGACCTCTACCTGATGGACCTTCATTATCTCTAGACTGTACACTTGAACTTTCTCTAGATGGGCCTCCTGGACCTCTACGTGATGGACCTCCTGGACCTCTACTTGGTGGTCCTCCTGGACCTCTACGAGGTGGACCTCCTGGACCTCTACTTGGTGGTCCTCCTGGACCTCTACTTGGTGGTCCTCCTGGACCTCTACTTGGTGGTCCTCCTGGACCTCTGCCTGGTGGACCTCCTGGACCTCTACTTGGTGGACCTCTTGGACCTCTGCCTGGTGGACCTCTACTTGGTGGACCTCCAGAGCCTCTGCCTGGAGGACCTCCTGGACTTCTTCTTGGAGATTCTTCAATTTCATCAAATTCATCATCGTCTTCAAAAATTGCTCCGCATTTTTCGCAAACATTATCAGATGCTTTAACTAATTCTCCGCATGCTTCACATGCGAAACTTTCTTCCTCGTCATCTTTTTTATCTAGTGGCTCTCCAAAAACCTTGTTAATTGATCCATCTCGACTTTTAAAGAGTACAATATTGGAACTCATTTCAAATCCCTTTAGGGCTAGTTCTGTGTCGATTTGTCTTTTAAAGGCATTCGCTAAATCAATTGGAGTGTCTAGAACTCTTCCGTCATCTATGAATGTAATGTTAACTTGTGCTACATCATCGAAAATTTTTGACTGAGGTGACTCTACAGCTACACCTCTTTTTCTAGCGACTCTTCTAATTGCAACTTCTGTCATTCTCCTAAGTAACGACATTTCTGGAATTCCTGATTCACTTTCTTCTTCACCAATGGTTTGTTTTAAAAATGAAGATGCGGCTGAGGTTTTTTTGTCGGTTGGCCTCAAGTGAGATGGCAAGTCTGAGTTAACTTTAGAAAGAACATCACTAGCAGTTTCATTCATCTGTAACCATTTGTTTCTTTGTTCTTCCTTAATTTCCTTTTCAGCCATCATTATTCGTTCTACAAGTTCATCAGTAGGGCTTGAAGTCTTCGATTCGCCCATTTCTTGAGTAATTGGAACAATTGTAGGTCCTGAAGGAACGGGTGTTTGTGAGATTGGTGGAATACCTGTTAGATTTCTTTCGTTGGGTCGTACCTTGGATGCTATCTGAGACATTAGGTCAGACGAAATACTGGTGTTAGAATTAATCTGATTATTGGAAAAAGCTTGAGGAGTTATTACACCTGAGCCTGTAGTTGTTACAGTTCCCCCTGATAGAGATTCATTTGAAGTACCGAATGATGCCCTTGAAAGATTTTGTCTTGCTCCACATTCTGGACAAAATATGCTGTCATCTGGGACTTCTTCTCCGCATGAATCACAGAACATGTTAGCTCACCTGCTACACTCCTAACTAAGAGTCATTGAAGAGGTTAACGCTTACAAACCGATTTGAATGTATCTATTGAACATAAGAATTTTTCACATGAAGGCTATAACTAGATACAACACCAGATGCTACAGATGAGGGATGCTATAGTTGTAGGTGGAGGGCTAGCAGGAATTACTGCAGCTCTCGCACTACGAGATTCTGGTGAATGGAATGTTAAATTATTTGAAGCTGGAAGAGCTTTAGGTGGGAGAGTTTCCTCAGTTGTTGATAAAGAGTTGGGTATTAAACTGGACAACTGTCAACATGCCTGTTTCAGAGTCTATGACCATTTTTTACAGCTTATTAAGAGATGTAATGCTCAAAAATCAATTAAATTTCAAAAAAGTACATTAATTTCTTTTACAAACCCAAATTCAGGAATTACTGGCAAACTATATGATTCTAGACTTAAACCACCAAATCAAATGTTAAAGAGTATTCTAAAGTTCCCTCATTTAACTTTTAAGGATAAATTCCAAATGAGAAAAGTTGTCAAAAAACTATCGAAAATGACGGAAGATGAAAGAATTGGTTTAGATAACATTCCATTTGATAAATGGTTGTTAGATAATGGACAAACGCAGAATTCAATTGATGTTTTTTGGGGTTTTTTTGTACTTGCTGCATTAAATACCTCAGTTAGTAAGGCAAGTACTGCACAAGCTGCCTTTCTTTTTAGAAGAGGCCTATTTGGAAAATCTGATGCTTTTGATGTGGGAGTATTTTCCGAGGAGCTTTCTTTCATCTTCGAAAATCAAATATTAAACACATTAATCAAATCAGGAATAGAAGTTTTTAACGGAACTAAAGTCGACTCACTAATCTGGAACGGGGAGAAATGCACTGGAATAAATACGTCAACTAAAGATTATCATGCAGATACTGTTATTCTTGCAACACCCCATAATATTGCGAGAAAAATGTTAAAGAATGGTCCTGATGTTACTAAGGGAATTTATGAAAATTTGTGTAAAATGAAGTTTAACTCACTCATAGGTATTCATGGGTTATACAGCAAAAAAATTACTGACGATGACTTTCATTTTACGGCATTGATTAATGAACCTATTATTCAAATTGTGTTCAATCGTAATTTTGAATTAGATCAGTCTATTTCACCAGATGTAAAACAATGGTTGAGTGTCCCAGTTAGTTATGCTGATGAATATATTAGATATTCAAAAAAAGAATTAGAAAAAGAATATATTGAAGTAATTAACAAGTTATGGCCTGAACACAAAAAATATTTGACTAAGGTAGTAATCATTAAGATTCCAAATGCAACCTTTTCTACAGAGACTGGCACTAACCAATTAAGACCCGATGCCGAAGAGGTGGTTCCTGGATTACTTCTGTGCGGCGATTATATGAATAATGGTTGGCCATCTGTAATGGAAGGTGCTGTCACAAGTGGATTAATGACTGCAGCTAACATACTGAAAATTAATTCATGGGAAAAAAGTCATTTATGGGCTGATTGGCCTGAACCTCCAAAAAGAGGGGATATTAACTGGAGAGAGGTTTGAGGGAGAAAAATGGGAAAATTTAGTTGGGGAAATCATATAATTAATGACAATGAAATAATTCTTGCAGGATATCATAAATTTGAAGATTTAGAATCTTGTCAAAAATATTGTGCTAAAATTGCAAAATCAAATTATGAGAATTTTATTATTTCTAATTGGTTTACTCCAAAAGATATCAAACAGCACATCCAAAATATTTACGCGTTTTGCAGATATGGTGACGACCTCGGAGATGATGCACCTTTCCCACCCAATGAAAGAATTTTACTTTTAGAAGAATGGATGGAAGACTTAGAAAGAGCTTACAATTTAGGAAATGAACCATGGGAGGGTAATCCCAAACACCCGATTATTAGAGCTTTAGCTAGCACAGCTAAAAAATTTGAAATCCCAATAACACCGTTTAAAAGATTGATTGAAGCGTTTAAACTAGACCAAGTAAAGACACGCTATTCTAACTATAATGAGTTAAAACACTACTGTTTACATTCTGCAGATCCAGTGGGTCATCTTTTTCTGTATATTTATGGGTACAAGGACGAGGAATTACAACTAATTAGTGACAATACATGTACTGCTCTTCAACTCGCAAATCATTGGCAAGATGTTAGTAGAGATTTAGACCAAAATCGAATTTACATGCCTATTGATGAAATGGAAAAATTCGGCTATTCTCTGGATGATTATAAGAATAGAGTGGTAAATGACGAATGGAGAGCATTGATGAGGTTTCAAGTTGATAGGGCTAGAAAATTATTTGAAAAAGGGACCGAACTCTGGGAAAAAGTAGATTCGAGACTTGTAGTTGATCTGAGAATGTTTACAATGGGTGGTTTGGCTGTACTAGACTCGATAGAATCTCAAGGATATGATACTTGGACTAGTAGACCAACCGTTAGTAAGCTTAAACAATTAAGAATGCTGATTAAATCTCGTAAACTTTGGAAGGAAGCACACAAAAAGGGTAGAGGTATGCGCTAATTGATTACGACAAACTGAGGGGGTTATATTTGGTGTCTACTGACTTAGGAATTACTTTTGATAAGCATAGTTTGATTAATCAAAAAACTACACTAACCGCTGATTTAGCCCTCAAAGCATTACGTGCTGCAGTCGTATTAACCAAAGATGCTGTTAATGCTGTTTCTGTTACGGCAATGGATGCACTAAGAGAAGCATTAGCGTTGATTAATATTAAAGACGAATCAGAATTAATTGATCCTTTTATGCATCTTGATGCTCCGATTTGGGAACATAAACCTCCCAAAGAAATTATTGAAAAAGCTTACGATTTTTGTGAGGAATTGACAGTTAGAGAAGCAGGTAATTTTTATCACTCATTCAAATATCTACCTGAAAATCAACGAAGAGCAATGTGTGCTGCCTATGCTTTTTGCCGCAGAGCGGATGATATCGCTGATGGAGATTGGCAAGACAGGTTTCCTGGGGGTTTAGGAATTAAAGACCCAGAAGCAAGAAAATACATGCAACGTGTTGAAGATTTAGTGGGGAAAAAAGCCATTTTAGAAGGCGATTTACACAAAGATAAAATGTCACAATTATTCTTTTTTCGCAAAAAACTATCAACATGTTACAATGAATTATGGAGTACAGATCCTGTTTTCTTAGCATTAAAAGACACTATTGAAATTTATGGAATTCAAAGGGCATATTTCGATGATTTAATTTCAGGAATGGAAGATGACTTGTATACGAATAGGTATTCAAATTTCGATGAACTATATGTTTACTGTTATAGAGTTGCATCTGTAGTAGGAATGATGTGTATTGAAATATATGGATACGACAATCCGAAAGCAAGGAAATATGCTGAAAGTTGGGGAATTTTCATGCAATTAACAAACGTTCTGAGGGATATTGGAGAAGATATCGAGAGAGATAGAATATACTTACCTGGTGACGAACTTAAAGCATTGGGAATTAAAGATAAAATGCTTAATGGTGAAGTAAGGAGACATCAAGATTGGGAAGGTTATGTCTTAGAGTATGCGCACAGGGCCAGAAAATATCTAAAGGAAGCAAAACTACTGTTGCCGCTATTACCAAAAAGAACTAGATATTCTCCAGCAGCGATGATGGCTTTTTATGAATCAATTCTAAAAGAGATTGTCAGAAGACAAGGAGACGTATTCAGTTCACGAGTAAGCCTCAACAAAATGCAGAAACTATGGTTGGCTGCAACCGTATATTTACGTCATAGATTTATGCCTTGGTAAATTCAAAGGCATCAAATAATACTAAACTATTTGGCAATCATGGCCAAGACAGTTAAGCGGTTCGAACGTTTAATGCCTTTTAGAATTCGAGATATTTTACTAGTTTCAAGCTCGTATGATCATTATGTTTTAGCAGAAGATGGTCATTTAACAGAATTAATGACGAACGAATTCACGCAATTAAACCTCTCACATGCACCTAGAATTATACATGTGAATTCAGCTGAGGAAGCTTTAGATTTAATGAAAAAATGGAGGTTTGATTTAATAATTACTATGATGAAGGTCGGAAATATGACTGCAGAGGAGTTCGGTAAGAGTGCCAAAGTAATCTCTCCTGAAACAGAAGTAATACTATTAACCCATAATTCTAGAGAATTAGCTTCTATTGGTACATCAGATGCAATTGATAGGATTTTTGTCTGGTCTGGAAATACCCAATTAATGGTAGCAATAATTAAACTGGTAGAAGATGAAAAAAACGTTGCCCATGATATTAGAATTGGAAATATTCCAGTATTACTATTAGTGGAAGATTCAAGAAGATTTTATTCTTCATATCTTCCAAAATTATATGAAGAAATATTAACACAAACCAAGAAAGTTGTGGGTGAAGGACTGAGTTTCAAACAAACGGTATTGAGATTAAGAGCTCGAACAAAGGTTTTACACGCTAGAACAATGGAAGAAGCAATAGCTTATGTGGAATCATACGGCAGAAACCTAATCGGATTAATTACCGATGCAGGATTTCCAGCGATGGATAGAAAAGATTTCCAGGCAGGATTATCATTAATCAAAAGAGTTAGAGAAAGATTCCCCAATTTGCCTGTTCTGATGCAATCAACGGAAATGGAGAATAAAGATCCTGCGGTATCTTTAGGCGCTGACTTTTTGCACAAATATAATCCAAATTTATTATCTAAATTGCACAATTTCTTGAGATATAAATTAGGGTTTGGAGACTTTATCTTTAAGATGCCTGATCATTCAAAAATCGATAGAGCGAGTACAATTGAGGAATTAATATCTAAACTAAGAATTATGCCCAATGAGTCCGTAGAATACCATGCATTAAACAATAATTTTTCGCAATGGCTACACACGAGAGGAGAGTTTGATTTAGCAGATAAAATTAGGCCATTGACTTTAAATGATTTTCAAGACCCTAATGAAGTGAAAAACTTTCTTGCTGACACCATAGAAAGACAAATGGTAAAATCCCAAAGAAGTTCTGTTTCAAATTACACTGGAAAAATAGATTCAAGAAGAAGATTTCAACGATACGGTTCTGGATCATTGGGTGGAAAAGGAAGGGGGTTAGCTTTTTTTTCGATGCAGATTGAGGATTTAGATTTTGGTGTGAACATTCCTGAAGTTGAAATTGATTTACCAAATACTATTGTTATTGCCACTGATATATTTGATAAATTTATTGAAGATAACAATTTACAATTTCTGGCTTCGGAGGACCTTAGTGATGAAGAGGTTTGTAAAATATTTCTATCAAGTAAATTTAGCAACCAAGTGAGAGATGATTTGAAAAATTTGGCATTACAGTTTGAAAAACCACTTGCTATTCGTTCTTCAAGTCGACTGGAAGATGCTTTACATCAACCTTTTGCAGGAGTTTATCGGACATACTTTTTAGCAAATAATTATCCAGACAACGACATAAGAATTGAACAATTAATTAATTCTATCAAACTAGTTTACGCTTCAACATATTCAAGAAGCGCAAAATCATTTATCAGAGCAACCCAACATTCCATAGAAGAAGAAAGTATGGCTGTTGTAATTCAACCTTTGATAGGGAAAAAACATAACTCTCATTTTTATCCAACATTAGCTGGAGTGGCAAGAAGTTTTAACTTTTACACTGTTGGACCTATGAAACCAAACGAAGGAATAGCAGCAGCTGCACTTGGATTGGGTAAAACAGTTTCTGGTGGAGAAAAATGTGTGAGGTTTTCTCCATATAGGCCGAAAAGAATTTATCAGTTTTCAAATATAGATACAACATTGAAAAGTGCGCAAAGAGAATTTTGGGCCCTTGATATGAATAAATCTAATAAAATGCCTAAATCGAATACTGAATACAACCTCTTAAAATTAGACCTAACCGTTGCAGAAAAAGATGGAGAAATTTCCGAAATTGCATCAACGTGGGATTACGAAAACGATAGAATCTGGGACGGAATTGGAAGAAAAGGACCAAGGATAATAACATTAAGCGGTTATCTAAAGAGAAACTCATTTCCATTGTGTGATATATTAAAACAGATTTTAATTAAATGCGAAGAAATGTTAGACTGTCCTGTAGAGATTGAATTTGCCCTCAATGACAATAAAGAACCGAAAGAATTTCATCTGCTTCAATTAAGGCCATTAGTTAGTGAGTCCACGGAAGTTGAAGTTGAATTTGATGAATTAATGCTTTCAAAAGCACTCGCCCACAGTAGTGTTTCATTAGGAAATGGTGTTATTAATGATATCAGAGACATAATTTTTGTAGACCCGAAAAAATTAGACCGTCAAAAATCTGTTGAAATTGCAAATTCAATTTCTAGAATTAATGCTTCAATGATTGAAAAAAATAGAACATATGTATTAATCGGTCCTGGAAGGTGGGGTTCTTCAGATAATTTATTGGGTATTCCTGTTAAATGGGGTCAAATTTCTGGAGCAAGAACTATTATTGAATGTGAATTAGAAGATATAAGTGTAGATCCAAGTCAGGGAACACACTTTTTTCAAAATATTGTTTCATTTAATGTTGGATACCTAACTATTAGAAACTCGGAACCTGGAAAAATAGATTGGAATTGGTTGAACGAGCAAAAAACTATTTTCGAAGAAGGACCTATCAAACACATTAGAACTAAGAAGTCGCTTAAGATATTATTAGATGGTCGTAACGGTCGTGCTGCAATTCTTAAGTACTAATTGCAGAGGATTCAATAATAAAGGGCTAAACCGACTGTTAAGGGAAACCGCCCTAAAGACGAATTAAGATTAAATTTATTAGATGAACAGGTGGAAATATGAAAATTGCTGTACTAATTGAAGAAAGATGTAAACCTAAAAGTGAGGCTTTCGCATATTTAGAAAGATATGCAGGAACCTGTGGAGGAGAATGCATACAAGTAAATGGCAATAAATGTAAAATTCTTGAGTCCGCATGCCCACCTTGTTTAATTCGTGCCAAATTATGCCCAGGAGACGCTGTAAAAATCATCAATCTACCCGAAGAGCTAGATAATGAAATGATACATAGATATTCACTAAATGGCTTTAGATTATTTAGATTACCTACGCCATCAAAAGAATCTGTTGTAGGAATTTTAGGGCCCAATGGGATGGGGAAATCCACCGCAATAAACATCTTAGCTGGAAAAATCATTCCCAATTTAGGTGAATGGGATTCAGAAACAAATAATTGGACAGAGGTTACTGAATCATTACCCAGAGGAGAATTAAGAGATTTTCTAGGTTTAGTGTCCGAGGAAGGTGTAGATATTTCTGTGAAACCACAGTACATTGACAAATTACCTAAAGTTATAGAAGGTAAAGTGGGAGATTTGCTTAAACGTGTAGATGAAAGAGAAATGATGGATGAAATGTGTGAAAGATTAGAACTTACTCATTTACTTGAAAGGAAATTACCTCAATTATCTGGAGGAGAACTACAACGGGTTGCGATATGTGCAACAGTTCTGAAAGACGCTGATGTATACTTTTTTGACGAACCATCATCTTACCTAGATATTCACGAAAGGATGAGAATTGTAAAGCTTATACAAGAATTATCTGAAGAAAAAAGAGTCCTTGTAATTGAACATGATTTGGCAATTTTAGACGTATTATGTGATTTGGTACACATTGTATACGGTGATAAAGGTGCTTTTGGAATTTTCACTCCACCTAGAACTACTAGAACAGCTATTAATTCATATTTGGATGGATACCTTCCAGAGCAAAATGTTAGAATTAGGAGTAAACCTATCAAGTTTCAGACGCATACTGAAAGAAATTCAGAAAAAGGTTTACTATTTTTGGAATGGGGTAATTTAGAAAAAAAACTTGGGGATTTTTCACTGAAAACTGGAGAAGGAAGAATTCACACCTCAGAGGTAGTTGGTGTGGTTGGCGCTAATGGTATCGGTAAATCTACACTCGTTAAAATCTTAGCAGGTGAATTTGAATCAGATGATGGTTGGATAAACAGGGAAGCTAAAGTATCGTATAAGCCCCAGCATGTTGAGCCTACTTTTGATGGAACGGTGAGAGAATGGTTGGACTCTGAATTAGGTATAAGATGGCAAAAAGGGGATTTCAATGTTAATGTTGTAAAAGCACTAGGCGTGGATAAATTAGTTGAACAAAAAACTACCACTCTTTCCGGAGGGGAGTTACAAGCTGTCTCTATAGTATTATGTCTCGGTAAAGATGCCGACCTATATTTGTTAGATGAACCAAGTGCGCATCTTGATGCTAATGCAAGAATGGAAGCTGCAAAATCCATAAGAAGAACAATTGAGGGAAATGAAAAATCAGCATTTATTATAGATCATGATGTATATTTTATAGATATCGTTTCAGACTCGTTATTAGTTTTCGAGGGTAAAGGTGGAGTTGAAGGATTTGCAAATGGTCCATTTAATCTTAAGAAAGGGATGAACAAATTCCTATCAACAGTGGATATTACATTTAGAAGAGATCATGATACTAAAAGACCTAGAATAAATAAATCAGGAAGTAGGAAAGATCGTGAACAAAGAGCTAAAGGAGAATATTTCTATACAGAGTGAACAATATGCCATATTCAAAACCACCTTTAGGAGGACCCATAGGCCGGAGTAGAATGAGACTTTCGGCTAGTTCTTTAGTTGCATGGGAGAGAGGAAAAAGAGAATGGTTTCTTAAGTATAAAATTGCGTTAAAATCTCCTCTAAACCCTGAAATGATATTAGGGATACTTATTGAAGAAGCTTTAATTGGTTTGATGATGGAATCTCCATCTTGTAAAAATAATCCAGAAAAATCTATCTGGGCATGCTGGATTAAGAAAAGAGAATACATCCCAACTGAAGATGCACCAAAAATTGAGAAAATATCCGACCTAAACAACTGGATAGGGAAAAAAATACCTGACGCAGCAAAAGTGGTTTGGGAAGAAGGAAAAATAAAATGGGAAAATTCAGTATACCAAAAAAATGATAGACGATGGGAGGACATCGAAATTGAATTGATTGAAAAGATGTTACATGGTGGTATTGAATTACTCTTGGAAGAAGTAGAAAATTGTTATTTAGCGAAAGGAGGGCCTATGCTAAAAAAATGGAGGAAGGCTGGAGACCCTTTTCCAATACCATCACCTTGCTGGCACAAAAAAGCTAAACATCCAATTGAGGATAAAATTCCTAGGCATTTAATGTCAGATTTTTTTGATAATAAATATTTCACAAATCCCTTTAATGATAAAGATGAACCTAATTTGAAAGAAATTTGGGAAATTGTGAGGCCGTGGGCTAAAGATCCAAGAATTTGGCAACCTCAACGGCTTTACCATCAAGACGGATGGGCTTCTGGTGAAATGGATTTGTTATTTAGATGGGAAGGAAGTGCCAGAATTGTAGACATTAAGGCCAGTGATGGAAAAAGTAAATATTCTGTTGGTTTACCTACACAATTAAGATTCTATGGGTGGTTAATTCAAGAGATCAAAAAAAATTCAAATAATGATTTCGAACTATCTGGATTAGAAGGATGGTACCTAAAAATTCCATTCAGGAAAATTGTAGATATAATAAATCCATCTGAGTTAAATAAAGAGACTGAAAGACTAAAAAATATTTGGAAAGAACAACAAGAAACTGATCGCTTTCATTCCAAATTTCCTTTTCAAGGTGAATTCAAATTATTATCTACAGAAATTAAAAATATCATCCCTAGAAGATGGGAGGGAGAATCTTTAGAAAAAATATGTCAAATACTAGAGCCTGAATACCCATTCACAAAAATTCTTGAGATACCTGATAGGTTAAACATAAGAGGATATATCTCTGGAAAATGGGGTCCACTAAACAATCATTTTGGAGAATTGGTTCATGGTGCTCTAATTTCAAATATTAAAGGAGGAAACGTGAATTTAACCATAGAAGAAAGTCAACCAAATTCATTTTTAGAATTAAACGATTTAGAAGATGGAGAGTATGTGATTATGAATGCCATGCCTGGAATTTGGAGGGACATGGTAAGGATTTATTTAGACGAAAAAAGTCAAATAATTCCAATTAAATCATTTAACAAAGAAATAGAATTAACGAGACTTGGCAGAATTTCAACTAAGGCGGATATTCAAGGTTTGATTATTTCAAGATCTAAAAATGGGGGGAAAAGAATTGATGGAAGACCCTGGGCAATGGAAAGTTGTCATATTTGGGATGGTGAAGCAATAATTGAATTAGTCGCATTCGGTTCTGCAATCGGAGGTAAATTTTCATCTTTGAGGTGTGGAGATGTAATTAAAATTAGAAGCGCAGAATTAGGATGGAGAAATGGAATTCCGCAACTTAGATTAAATCCTAGAAAAACAAAATTTGAAGTTACAGAAAGTGAACTGACTAATTCAAAAACAACAACCTCTAGGGAATAATTGTGAGACAATGGTATTAGACAATTCAATCATCATTGCATTTGATTTAGAGACTACTGGAACCAATACGAATACCGATCAAATTGTCCAAATTGCCTATGGCTATTACAGTAATGGAGAATTAAAAAATGCTGTTACAAAACTTTTCAGACCTACAATTCCAATAAATCCAGGTGCTGAGAAAGTTCATGGGATCTCAATGGAAAAACTTAGAAATGAACCGTTTTTTATCTCTGAAGCAGAAGAAATTCGAGAAATTTTTTCAAAAGCTCAGGGATTAATGGGATATAATGTCGGATTTGATATTTCAATTTTACAGGCGGAATTTGAAAGATGTGGAGTTCCTAAATTAGATTTAAACGATATTTCAATTTTTGATGCATATCTTATTTGGGTTAAAAATGAAGGTCGTTCGTTGTCAGATGCAGTAGAACGTTTTATGGGTAAAAAAATGGAAGATGCACATGACGCTTTAGCAGATATACAAGCTACAGCTGTTGTATTTGACAAAATGGTAGAAGAATTTTCAATGGAAAATTATTCTGAAAAAGATTTCACTGCGATATTTAAGGGAAATAAAATAGATTTTGGAGGTACTTTTCGTTGGGATGATAATGAAATCGTCCTTGGAATTGGAAAGCATAGAGGAGTTAAAGCTGTAGATGTTGCAAGAAAGAGTAATTATCTGCAGTGGATAATGAAAAGTGATTTCCCTATTGACGCTAAATCAATCGCCAAAAAGGCAATACTGTTACACCATGAACCCCTTGCATTCAAAGAATGGGTGTTCCATAACTTTGGAAAACCATCTGATTGAATTATTCTAAATTATTCTATTAAATGAGCCATCACTTTCTTGTCTCCATTGCTGACCGTCTGTAGTCACATACCAAGTTGTGTCATCTCTCGCATCCCATGAGCCATTACTTGGCAAATCTTGCCATCTAGAAACTGAATTTAGTTGATTTAATTCTTCAGGAGTGTTGGAGCGAGAATCATTAGGATGTGGAGGTGCAATCTTTCCGAGATTGCCCGAATTGCTGCCATAGTCTATTTCTTCATCATCCTCATACCAGTATTCTTCATCATTATCTCTTCTTAGAATAACAACAATTATTGAAATAATAACAATAATAAAAACTATAGCAATTCCACCAATTAGACCCTCATTATCAATTCCTAAAAACCCAGATTCCTGTGATTCTAAGGATTTAACTAACGGTGTTTCTACCTTTTGAAGATTGATACTGTCATTATTTAACATTAAATACAAGCTTTGCTGACCCGAACTAACTACAGTAAAGGAAAATGAATCTAACCTGTTAGTCTCTCCTGGTGCTAATGTAACACTAGTTTCCTCAACAGCTCTCCAAATTCCTTGGGAATCACTTTGTACTAATGAGAGGTTTACATCTCCTTCCTGATTTCCTTCATTAACCAAAGTTACAGTGATTGTAATCATATCTCCTACCTCAATCAGGTTTTGAGCATCAGGTAAAACATCAATGAAACTTATGGAAGGTTCAAATTTCTTCAATACTAATGCAGGAGACACTGGTACTTGTTTAATCCCTTCACCTTGAAGTTCATAACCAGCAACATCATGACCTTCAACCCAGACTAATAGTTGGGGGTTTTCAGCAAGGTTTACGGAATTTTGAGGGTTAAAATCAACATTAACTTGATATGTCCAAAGTGATCCAACAACACTAACTAAACTAAAATCAATACTATTCTGACTTCCAGCTATGTCTGCTCCATTCAATCTGTAAACCCAATTTAAAGTCAGAGGTTCTTGAGGCATTCCAATTTCTTCATATACCTGGACAGTAATAATTAAGTCATCCATGTTATCTGAATATAGAACATTCAAGGATTGGCCTACAAATTGTAAATTTGGTGCAGTGCTATCAACTGTGACCTTTGCTCTTGAATCTGAATTATCTTCTGCATTTCCAGGTAATCCTCTAATTTCGAGAATTATATCTAGATTTGGTTTTGCTAACGGTCGATTAGGTAATAAGAAGTATATTTCAAAACTACCATCTGGATTGATATTTACTTCGTCTTGTAGAGTCGTAGTACCATATTCTAAAGAAAAACCTACTGTCAAACCTATTGGAACATTTGTCATAACTGCTGATGAATCTGAAAACTTGATATTACCTGAGACAAAAACTTCATCTCCTTGACGCACTATTAAATTTGAAGATGAAGATTCAGAAATCGGTGGTGTCAAATCTTCTAGAATATCTACAACTGCCTTAAGTTCATAATCAACCTTCCACTTTATTTGATTGACATCTCCGTCTATAGTTTCAATAATTGGATTATCTAAATCATCATCAAAAATTAAAATCGTAGGAAATTGCCAATTATTAGCTAATACAACTGGAAAATCCCAAGATAAACTAAATTTGGTCGAAATTAAATATCTATCGGAACCCAATTCATTTATGTCAACACCAATTATTTCCACGAAACTGCCCTCTATTTGAGAGGTTTCAGGATCGTCTTCTAATGTCCACCACTCATTAGTTTTCGGTGAGTAAACTATTTCGCCGCGCGGTGCTTTTTGTGATCCTAATAACTGTATTCTAATTTCGTCTATAGTCTCAATACCATTACCCTCAGTTATTATCATTTCCAAGGTATGATTCTGACCTAGTAATAACCTCTCGTCAAAAGTATCCAAGCTTAAACTGGAGTAATCTAATTCAGTAGCCGTGTTAATTGCAGTAACGATTGTAGCTAAATCATTTCCTAAGCCTGGACCTCCTCCATTAGCGAATTCTAAACCTACAAAATCCGTACCTGAAACATACAAACTAACCCTAGCATTATTTTCATTACCTGCTAAATCAATAGATGGCAACTCAATAAATTGTTCACCAACTCTTGATTCAATCAATGCTTTGGATTTTGATTGATATTCTTCTGCTTGAGCTACTCCATCTTCATTTAAATCGTCTATTGATTCTCTCCAGTAATTAATAGTTATTTCATCACTCATTCCTTCTAATTCCTCAATGTCTAATTGCAGAAGTAATGATTTACTAGGATCCCATGTGTATCCGTCTGCATCTTTCAATCCAAAATTTGTCCTCGCATGGATTGCATTAACTACAGGTTCTGATGTGTCTATTCTAAAACTAAAAGAACGTGGATTAGTTACATCTACAGCGTTTACTGATCCTACAGGACCCGCTTCAAGGATAAAGGGGGAAATTGTTACTAATTCCCTTATGCTACCATCAGTCTCAAAAGAAGGTATATTAACACCTGTAGACCACTCTCCTGGTCCGTTAGAATTCGCAATTAATTCCATCCCACTCAAATTAATACTTGTAATAAAATCTGTCGCTAAAGGCCTAATATCAACTGTGTTTTGAAAACGCACAGTACCAGAGACTTCTACTATTGATGACCCTTGGACCCAAGGTGGAATTCCAGGGGCAAACTCAATTACTCTGTCTAATTGATCATTAAATTGTATAAAATCAATCTCTAAATCATTTTCCACGGCACCAGGTGTTCCAATTCCACCAGATAAGGCTGTAGCTGGAGCTAATCCATATCCTGTGTGATTATACGCTTGAGAACTCCAGAGAATCTCAAATTCATCATCCCATGACCAATCTGATTTAAATTTCCAATCAATTATCCATGAGTTCCCTACTAACCGTGCTGAAGATGTAGTTGTGTTTAATTCAACAACTTCAGAACCAATATTTTGAATAAATGTAGGATTTGTTTGTAAATCAAGTAATTCAAAGAGAATTAATTGACCACTCGTAGCTTGACCACTAAGTGTAATTCTATCGATTTCAGAATTTGAGTACAAATGATGATGACCAGTGCTGATGATAATATCGTCTCCGTCTGGGTAAATTGTTTCAGGCACCGAAAAGGGTTCATTTGTTATCATCAACTCATGATAAATTTCTCCATTTATATTCACTCCACCTTTATCTGATCTTAAAGTAAGTGGGATATTAATTTCCTCATCGTTACTCTGGAGTTTCAAATCTTCATGATATTCATACATTTGATTTCCTAAACCAGATACCATCTCTGTAATATGGTATCCAATTGCTAGCCCTCCTAAGAGAACATTGTAATTCTCCCCCGAGGTATCAAATTCAATTTCAAGTTCCGACCATTCTCTTCCAGTCTGATCAATATGGGTACTAGCTAATACGTTAGCAGCAGACACAATGTTAGAGTCAAAGGGAATATGCTCAATACTCCATCCTGATGGAATCGTATTCATTTGAACTCCAGATATTGTTAAATCTAAATCAGAAGATAATTCTCCATCAGATATCAGTGTGATTACTCCCTCATAAACAGTTGAGTTAGTAGGAATTAGAATAGTCGTTGAACTTGATCCAGGATTAAATCCCGCGAATGTATTGTACTGTATCAGACCATCATTACTTCCTTGAGAGGTACCTGCATCAATTCCATTAGTTCCGGTTCCGTAAGCTAAACCACCAACTCCGCTAGATCCTCCGTCTACACTTACTAAACCTGCATTATTCAAACCATTCTGCATAGTGATTATTTCGATAAATCCACCAGATCCACCTCCACCACCATTTCCCCCATCATACATTCCAATTCCTGGATTAGGTCCTTGGGTACCATCAGCACCATCACCACCGTCTCCACCTCTAGCTAACACAGAAGCAGTCGGACCAATTGAAATTGTATTGGCTTGGAGAGTAATTGATCCAGCTGACCCACCTCCTGCTCCATGCCCCCCTGGCCCTGTTCCTCCAGGTGCAACTAATCCGTCTTGAGCATTTTCTCCATTAGAACTAATTGATCCATTAATGATCATTAAATCTGAAATTAAGGACAGAGTTGATCCACCTCTCCCGCCGCTTGCGGGATTATTAGATGTAACATTTCCTCCGCTTGAGCCACATTCAACACCAGTTCCGTACATTATTCCTCCATTATTTGGATTATTCACGCCTCCTCCACTATGTCCTGGACTGGTATGTCCAGCACCGCCAGCACCATTACCTGAACCACTAGAAGAAGTAATTTCATTGCCTCCAGCCCCTGGTCCATCCCATACCACTGAATCCGCTATTATCGCTCCACCTGAGTGAATATTTATTTCGTTAGCAGTAATCATTAATGTTCCACAAGTTGATGAAGATATAGAACCACCATTAAGGATAGTTAAAATATCAAAAGAATGTGTTCCATCTAAAACAATGTTATTACTGACTGTCAAGTTATTTGTTCCCACTCCAGGAGGACCTGATGAAGAAGTTCCGACCAAAATTTCCTCAGATTTAGTACCATCTGGAGCTAATAAATCATCACCTGCAATTCGATTTTGCCAACCAAAATAGCCATAATTTGGATTTGAGCTAAATGACCAATCAATAGTTCCATCATCAACAACATCTATTTCAGGGTTAAGTGCTGGTTCCCAAAAAGTTCCTATTGCCGAGAAATCTTCAATCCAATCACCAGTCCCTATTTCAAGTTCAACTCCATATCCAGATAACGGATTAGGGAGAAGAATTCTAGATTGTAAAGGTAAACCACCATATTTATTTCCTTGAGAATCTGTAATCCAAACTAAAACCCCAGAACCAGTTCCATCCACTGATATCTCTTGAATAGGTTTGGTGGATGGTATGTAAGGACTTGAAATAACTCCAACTTGTCCATTTGAAGAAGTAATATTACCCTCATTATTATCTAAATTAGAATCAAGTGACCAATGATTAATCTCTAAATCAAACCCAACCATATATCTAGTAGAACCTATAGAAATATACTCAACTAGTGGCGAAATGAATGGGTCTTGAGTTGACAAATTTATACCAATATAAAAACCAGAAGAATATTCATCCAAATTAAGCCCTGAGAAACTTAGCGGTATTTCACGGTTGGAAAATCCAGGTATAATATTCATATTAGAATCGTATAGATTAGCATTAATTCCACCAGTGATTGGCGCCGTACCTAAAATATCTAAAAATCCATGACCTAATTCATCGCCTGGAATTAAAGGAGTTAACCACTCACCCTCAGAATCAAAATAATCTACCTCAACGCCAATATTATCAATATACCAACCAGGATAATTAAAATTGTAAACTGAAACAAAAGTAAATCTGAACTGAATGGTAGAACCACTATATGAGGTAATATCACCTACCATTGAGTCCCAATTATTATTATTATTACATCCTTGACCTGCGCTACCATCCCAAACATCAAGACTTTGTCCATTGGGTGTTAAGACGTGAGAATACCAATTGTACATGTTTGTGCCGTGATACCAACCCTGACCCGTAACAGGATCTATCGGATTAAAATGATTCCATGTGTTTCCTAAATCATCAGAAATAAATAATGCTCCAGCAGCATAGCCTGAATAAGAACAGATCCAATGGTCAAAAACTACTCTAGCGGATGCACCAATTGGAATTGAATATTCTGGAGAGTAAATATGAGATTCTTCTGGGTTATATCCCGCATCATAATGAGCTGAATCTAAACCTGTGGCAAAACCATAAGGAGAACTTGCTGCGGTAGATGGTGAAGAATAAGTTCCGCAATTATTGCATGAGGAAATCGTTCCATATTCGATTATAGAAATTCCAGAAGGGTTAGAGATTACCCAATCCGATGAAGGAACGGAGTTTGAATTTTCAAATCCATCTGTAAAATATAATCCTCCAGCTCCAATCATTATGTATGCCCAATCATTAGCACCGTTATTTATTGAATAATCTATTGCAGTATTTGCATTAGTAAAATGATCATCATAATGCACAATAGAATTAGAATCTATTACTTTAATTCGGTCAACAGTTAATCCTTCTAAACTATCTGAAGTTCCTCCGCTAGTAACACTACCATCTGTATCAACATGTAATCTTAAAAATGTCGTCGAATCTCCTGCATAAGAAGCTGGGATAATGAAATCCATCAATAAAAATCCACCAGACTCGTCATCATAATTCACACCGTTAACTGTATATCCGTTGTAGGGTATTCCATATGAGTTACCTGCGTTGGTAATATCAGTCCATGTAACCCCGTCATCACTCGATTCTACTCGGAAATTGTCATATGAAGAGCCTTCTAAATCCCATTCAGCGGTTAGTTCAACGGTAATTGGAGCTACTGCAGAACTTAAATCAACTTCTACTTCTAATGCAGATTCTGCATTGTTAGAATAACCTCCGGGGTTACCATTTGGATCATAATATCCATGATGCCAATAACCCGTTGAACCTCCAATATTCTCTACAGACAATTCATCAAGAAAAAATCCTGGTCTACCTACACTATGAACACTAGTCCAAACCCTTAATCTAAATTCTATAACTGAAGCTTGTGATAATCCCTGAATATTATCTAGTGTGAATATTGATTCATACCAACCACTAGCTGAAGTATTTCCAAATAATCCAAATCCTCCAGAATTCGGATTTATTATTGCACCATTAGGGACTGGCGCTGAAGAATTGCTGTCATTATGGTATCCTGAATCAGGTTCAATCCAAGTCCAAGGGCCATTGTCTAATCTATACTCTAACCAAGAACCATCACCATCAGCGAAGTGATCCCAATGACTGAACTTGATTGTAAATTGATTAATAGGGTTAGGAACATTTAGTGATGGTGCCTTCAACCAAGAGTCAATACCACCAACTAATGGGGATCCGATTAAAGTGCCAACAGATAACGATCCTGAGTATGGTGATGCAGGTATTTCACCATGGGGTACAGTTCGAGAATTACCAATCACTGTTCCAGAAACATTTGTTAACTCTCCAACATTCCAAATATTAGGACTTGATTGAGAATAACCAAACTCAAATCCATAAGTAATTTCATCTAAAGTGTCCACATTTCCAAAACTTCCATTGGGAGATAAACTCAATAAATCATCAAAGTGTGTTCCCGTTGTTCCGTCATGTAAACCTGAATAAGTAAAATTATTCACTGGAATTCCAGCACCCCATAAATCTCCGTCTCCTGCAGATATGGCTGTACTCTCGCTAACATTTATTGAAGCATCTAAAATTGTCGCATTTGATGCAACTGTCCACCCATCTTGAGTATTATCAATTCCACTATTTGCATCCATTACAGGTGGTCCAGTCCAATAAGAAACACCTGCAGAAACTGGCATCAAAATCATTTGAAACAAAACAAATATAGTTAATACCATTTTTTTATTACTTTTTTTATTTTTAAATTTATTCTCCACATGAACCCTCTCCTGATTGCCAATGATGTTTCAACAATCTATCGACCAAAGTCTACCTCTATAGGTGTGTCCCTTTGAAAACATATCTTATGAAAAATACATTCACTGAAAATTTGGCGCAGAGAGAGAGATTTGAACTCCCGAGTCCGAGGGACAGTGGATTTCGAATCCACCGCAATACCAGGCTATGCGACCTCTGCTCAAATTGATCTAATAAAGTAACGAACATAAGTGTGATGGGAGTGCATCTCCATGTGCGAATCAAATTATCTTACCAAGGAAATCAAAAAACAATCGATTCGGAAGATAAAATAACCGTTAAAGAAATTTTATCAAAAGCTGGAATTAGCTCATCGATGGTTTTAGTATGTAACAATGACCGAATTATTCCTCAAACATCTACAATAACTTCAGATATTGAACTAGATGTAATCGATGTAGGATCAGGTGGTTGAATTACTGATAAAAACTATCATCAGGCATTAATAGTTCCTTCGAAACTAATGCACCAGGACCTTCAGAATAATTTTCTATTAAATCTCGAGCCAATTTTTCGGTTCTATCAATATTGACAGGTAGGTTAATTCCAAAATATTGTTCCAGAGATGTTCTCAACCTTTCTGCTGCTACAGTATCAACACTAGTCCCGAATGTTTCTGCGATTACTACAACTGATTGAATATTTCTTGATGGGGCTAGAGATCCTAGTAAACCACATAAACCTATTACTCCGCCTTCAGGCTGTGTTCTTGAAACAGAAATTCCCTGATTATTTAAAAAATCCTTAGTTGATTCATCTGCTACAACAATATGAATTTTGTCGCAACCAGCATCACTAGAAAGCCCAGCCAATAATATTAATTTTTTACAATTGTTTTGACTAAGCAATTTTAAAATTTCTTCTGCCATTTCATACTGCCCTCTGGGAACTAATGGCTGGACATCTCCACATAATGTCAAAATCGTCTTTTCTCTCGAAATTTTTAAGCTTTTAAGATACAGATGAGGGGGCGTTAATAATCCATTTACCATTTTAGCGTGTGGGGGTAAATCTGGATGATATAAACGGACAATTTCCTCAGAGTCGAAGGATTCATTTAGTGTATCGATTAATAACTTTCCGACATTCCCAACACCAGGTAATGCAAATAAAATACATTCATGTTCTGGTAAAACTTGGTCATTAACTTTCCAATCAAAATATGTATTCATACACCCTTCCAGTTTTGGAAGGACTTAAGCAATTGTGTAGAAAATAATATTTTTGCTTAATTTCAGTGTGATTATTCCTCTGCGAATGATGGTAGCGTTTCATTCCAATCATCGGAACTCACATTTTGGAATTTTCTCCTTCTATGTGCTTGACTATCCTCAGGAGTCCATTTTAATGGTGCAGCAGCTTGAGAAGTTCCATTACATTTTTTACAACTGAGTGTGTAAGAATATGCTCCACATGATTTACACTTTTGGATTAGTTGCCTAGCCATTTAAATTACCTCATTGACGTTCAATTTGTACTGATCCTTGATTTGATTCAACGCATGAAATTAGAGATTTAGTGGCTTGAACCCAAGTGCTTTCAGCTAATTTATAATCTGGAGCTTTAATTTCAATTCTGTATTTTGGTGCTCCATCATAAAAACATGATACGCTTATCTCATTTTTACTGTCTGCATGTGATTCTGCGATTATCAAAGCTTCTTTAATAGCTTCAACTCCCTTAGAACCTCCAATTTCGATACTACAGACCCCTCGGATTTCTACAAACGGAGGTATAATGTTTGCAACTGCAGTTTCAATAAATTCAGATATCCAATCTCCTTCGAATCCTTCCAATTCTAGAACCTTGGAGTCTAAAGCCGCACTTTCAAATGCTGAATATAATGTTCCAAAAACGGATGATAATTCGACTTCTAAATCTTGGACCTCATCTTTATTCCAATCTAATTTTTCACCAATTACTTTCATGAGTTGTGTAGCTCTCTGTTCGTTTTTCCAGGCTTGAAGTGTTTCTCTTCTTCTTTCCTCTGAAACACTTTTGAGTGATAATTCAAAAGTATCTTTATCATTTTTACCTTCTCTTAGTACTTTACAAACTACTCGTTGACCATCTCTAACATAACCTCTAATGTTCTTTACCCAACCTGAAGCTATTTCCCCAATGAAAATAAAACCGTTTACTTTATCATATCCATTAATTGAAACATAAGCACCATTCTGTTTTACTTCTGTGACGGTGCAAACGACCAATTCTCCCTCGACAGGCCCAATGATTTTAGCGTCTTCATTCGCCATTGTATTCACGCTGACTTGAGAACCTCAACAATAGTACAACCCACCATGTTTACTTTACCTCCAGCAGGTTCTACTAATATAGACTCGCAAACTGGACAATTTACTACCGTAGAAGCTCGTTGAAAAATTGTTAATTCATGACCACAATTTTGGCATTTTACTATGATAAAATTACTTGACATATACTCACCTTAATTATCTGTTAATTCAAACTTTTTAGCCCTTTGACATGGAGCATTGTGAGCCTTGCCAGATTCTGTACAACGATACATGAGGTTGACTCTTTTGGTTGGTTTTTCCCTACCCTCTGGTTTGGGACGAGGAAATCCGCGATACCCAGCAGTTACCCTACGAAATCTTCGTTGGCCCCATTTTAATTCGCTTGCTCGTCGTTTTTTAATTCTCTCAACTGTGTGCAATGTATGCTTTCCTAAAGAAGGACTATATCTTTTAATCTGTCTAGGCATCTTAACCATAATCACACCTCAAGTATTTCGCCCAGCGTTGATGTGTATATATGCATGTCGAGCAGTCATTCATAATTAGATAGCGTCAATTTGAATTAATTAAACTTCCACCTATGCACATGTTGGCGATTACATCTAACCCAGGTGCGTTGGATTTATTCTGGTTTCCTATGTTCATTTGCATATTAGGTTTAATTTTGTCAATCACTAGAAATTATGAAAAAATAAAAACATTAGGTGTTTTTCTGACAATTATTGGTATAATTTTTATCTCAATTTCACCTTATACATTACCGAGTTCACCATCTAGTGCGTTTGGACAATTAATTTCCTTACTAATCGGACCATTGGCTTTGATGATTATTGCAATAATTTTTTCTTACAGATATGAACTCAATAACTTTGGAGAAAATGTAAAATCATTCTTAATTATTATAGCAATATTATGGATATTACTAATTTGGATAATTAGCCCTGAAATTAATGATTTACCGAACAAATATTGGCAAATTTGGATAATATCTATTCAAATTATTTTTGCTTGCATTCTATTTATTCAATCATACAACCAAACTACAATCAATACTAAATTCTTGTTCTTAATCTTAGGAGTTACGTTCTTATTACTAAATGAGGAAAACCTAAACATTCCTAATTCATCTAGAAAATTATTTATTGAAGTTCTAGGAATCCTAGTTGGAACACTTTTTGGCGTTCTGTTGGGATTAATTATTTGGTATTATACAATTCAAATAATTTATTCCTTTGAAAATGAGTTAGAGATGGATTCAGAATTAAGTTCTGAGGAGAGAACGATATTATTTGAGAAATTATATGATGATCTAAATTGGATAGAAAATTATAATGACGGTGATAAACATGATTAAAGCTGTAAATAAAAATTTAATTTTTTATTGCTTACTACCTTTTATAATTCTTTTTTCATACTGGTGGATAAATGATGAAAATTTTAGTAATCTACTTCCACAAATTGTCAATTCTATGATGACTGGGTTGATAATGACATTAGGTATCGCAACAATTTGCTCTTGGTGGTTCTTTTTATCAAGGTCTTCTCCCATAATTAATCCATTAATTCTTTCATTACTATTGATAATTTTAACATATTTTTCCAATTTGATATTAACATTAAATTACTTTAAAAAAATTGGACTGCATACATCAATGGCTATTCACCTCAGTAACACTCTGGAAGCATTAACAATTATCTTGTCCCTCTGTTTCGTAATAATTGTTGGAGTACTAGTTACTAGTGAAACCAAATTTATGGAGGAAGAATAATGTCAGGGATTAGATTACATCAAGGCGATTTGACAGAATGGTTAGATGACTTGCGTTGTTCAGTATTAGATAACCCCCCCTCAACTTCAAAGGAATTAGAAATTATTCGAAGAAAAACTGCTAAAAAACATAAATTAAAAATGCCACCTGGCGATGCACAATTATTTTCAATTTTGGATGATGATTTAAAAATGAAAATCGGAAGGTTTCTTCGTAGAAAACCAACTAGAACTCTATCGGGGGTGGCACCTGTTGCAATAATGACTTCTCCTTTTGGTTGTCCTCACGGCACATGTACATACTGTCCAGGTGGTCCAGAATTTGGGACTGCTCAATCTTATACTGGACATGAACCAGCTGCTAGAAGAGCGGCAAGACATGGTTTCGAAGCTTCATCACAAGTTTTAGATCGTTTAGGTCAATATTCTGCAATTGGGCATGATGCCTCAAAAATAGATCTCATTATCATGGGAGGTACTTTCACGGGCAGAACTCTGGAATATCGTGAATCGTTCATTAAAGGTGCATTTGATGCTGCTAATGGAGATGTTAGCGAATCTTTAAAAATTTCTCTACAGAAAAACGAAGATGCCCGAAATAGAATTATAGGGTTAACAATCGAAACCAGACCTGATCAATGCTCTAATAGTGTTATTGATTGGATGTTAGATAATGGAACTACAAGAGTTGAATTAGGAATTCAGTCACTAAATGATGAAATATTGAAACAAATTAATCGTGGTCATTCAGTTTCATCAGGATTTAGAGCCAGTAAACGTTGCAGAGATGCTGGGCTAAAATTAAATCTACATATGATGCCTGGATTACCCGGATCAAGTTTTGAAGATGATAAAACCTCTATTTTAGAACTAATGCAAAGTGAAAAATGGAGGCCCGATATGTTAAAAATTTACCCTTGTCTTGTTGTAAAAGGTTCCGAATTAGTTCACGATTGGGAAGCAGGTACTTTTCAGGCCATGGATAATGACACTGCTATTAATCTAATAGCAGATGTGTTATGCAAAGCCCCCCCCTGGCTGAGAATTCAAAGAATTCAAAGAGACATACCATCACATGAGATTCTTGCAGGAGTAACCGCAGGGAATTTAAGACAGTTAGCTACTAGGCTTCTTGAAAAACAAGGTAGAAGAAGTGGATGTATTAGAGATAGGGAAATAGGAAGAATTAAACAAAAACCCGAAAAAGAGATGTTTAGAACAGTGATTAGACAATTTTTTTCTGCTGATGGCGATGAATTGTTTATAAGTCAAGAGGCCCCACTAATGCATTCGAATGAAGATGAAATTCAAGGTTTTGAAGGGGGGGTTCCATTGAAAGAAGGAGTTCATAATTGGAGCCCAGAAGATCCTAACGGAGGGGTAATTGCAGGCTTCTTGAGAATTAGAAAACCAAGCAATGATATTTGGAGAGAAGAGATTCATGATAATACGGCAATCATAAGAGAAGTCAAGATTTTTGGTACTGCAGTCGGGGTTGGAGAAGAGGGAAGTAGTAATTCATCACAGCATAGAGGTTTAGGTAGTCATCTAATGAAAGTTGCCGAAAAAATTGCCAGCGAATACTGGGGAACTAACCAAATCCTAGTAACATCTGGAATAGGGGTTCGAGAATGGTACAAAGCACAAGGATACCAAAGAATAGGGCCTTGGATGGGAAAAAAGATAGACCCAATATAATTAATGAAATTGTAAATACTCATATAGAGGTTGTTTGTCGCATATAATCTAAGGTGGTCAAATGAGTAAGGGAACTCCATCAATGGGTAAGCGACAAAAAACTACACATTTACGTTGCCGTAGATGTGGAAGGCATTCTTACCACAAAACAAAAAGTGTTTGTGCTTCATGTGGTTACGGAGCTACTGCAAGAATGAGAAAATATAGTTGGAATAAAAGAACTCACCGCTCAAAGAATTGAAATTTTTTTAAATAGTCGTTCTGAAAAGAATAAATGCTCTATCGTCTAGAATGGTATTGAGGCATTGCGATGTGTGGGATTTTAGGAATTCTCGGAAATAATGATTCTGTTAGTAATCTGTTATACGACGGTTTACTAGTTTTACAGCACAGGGGTCAAGATGCTGCAGGAATTGTGGTTTGTGATAATGAAAAATTACATCTTCGAAAAGATAACGGACTGGTAAAAGATGTTTTTCAGAAAGAACACATTATTAGTTTGAAAGGTAAAATCGGAATTGGCCATGTTAGATACCCTACTGCTGGTACATCCTCTGCTGCAGAGGCGCAACCACTTTATGTCAACCATCCATACGGGATCTCATTGGCCCATAATGGCAATTTAACAAACGCTGAAAGATTATCAGAAGAGTTATACAAGAATAATTTAAGACATATTAACACGAATTCTGATTCTGAAATTCTACTCAATATTTTTGCTGATGAATTATCAAAAAGAAGAAAATTAAAAATTGAAGGTGAATTATATCTGAATGTTGATGATGTATTTGCAGCAATAGAAGGAGTTCATAAAAGATGTTCTGGTGGTTACTCTGTAGTTGGAATTATCGCTGGGTATGGAATGTTTGCATTTAGAGACCCTAATGGAATTCGCCCCCTGGTTTTTGGATCAGTTGAAGAGAATAATAGATATTCATGGGGTGTATCATCTGAAAGTGTAGCATTAAGTACCCTAGGATTCAAAAAAATTTCAGACGTCAAACCTGGTGAGGCTATTTTTATTGATAATGGAGGTAACATCTATAACAAGAATTGCTCAAAAAACACGAAATTATCACCTTGCATATTCGAATACGTATATTTTGCAAGGCCTGACTCGATAATAGACGGAATGTCTGTGCATCAGGCTAGACTTAATATGGGTAAAAAATTAGCTGAAAATATCAAAAAATCTTGGCCTGATAATGATATTGATGTGGTAATTCCTGTCCCGGACAGTGGAAGAATTTCTGCGATTCAATTAGCTAAAGAATTAGGAGTTGACTATAGGGAAGGGTTAGTGAAGAATAGGTATATTGGTAGAACATTTATAATGCCTGGTCAATCTATAAGAAGAGATTCTGTAAGGAAAAAATTAAACACAATTAATCATGAATTCAAAAATAAAAAGGTTCTACTAGTCGATGACTCAATCGTAAGAGGGAACACATCTAGAAAAATTGTAGAAATGGCTAGGAAATCTGGTGCAAAAAAAGTCTATTTTGCTTCTGCTGCACCTCCTGTAAGGTTTCAAAATGTATATGGTATAGATATGCCCGCTGTCAGTGAATTTATAGCAACTAATAATTCCGTAGAAGAAATTGCCAAAAGCATAGGTGTAGATAAACTAATTTATCAAGAGCTTGACGATTTAATAGATGCTGTTAAAAGTCAAAATGGACCCCAAGAATTTGACAATTCATGTTTCGATGGAAATTACGTAACTAAGGATGTATCATTAAAATATTTAGATATTTTAGAGAAAAAACGTAATGATAAATCGAAAGAAATCGTAAATTCTGATGAACCGATTGGATTACACAATCAAGCATAAATAGACAAAAAATGAGATAGAATCGTGGTGGTGGAAAAGAATGCCGATGGTAATTCATACTCTTGGCCAAGAAATTGTTAATTCGGAAATTTCATGTATCGCCACAAATTTGGACGGAAGCTACATCGCTTGGGCAACCAAAGATGGTTTACTTAAGATTAAAAATATCGAAAAGTCAGAGATAAAAAAGATTCAATTGAAAAGTTATGTTAAACAAATTAACTCAATCTCTGATGGAAATTTTATTATTGGACAGTACGAAGGGAATATAATTTGTTTCTCAAAGAATTGTGAAAATATATGGGAATTGAATAGTCCAGGTGGTTGTGAATTAATCGAATGCACCGAAATGGGAGACTTAATTGTAATTATTGATGGGACTAATTCTCTGAGGACAATCTCTTCAAAAGGAAAGGTAATCGGAAATTTTTCTAAACATGAATTAATAGGTATGTCTGTAAACAAGGTCGGATCAGCAATTTCATGTTGGGATGATGAAGGTAATTTATTTGTTTTAGATAGATATTGTAACCTAATTTTCGAAAGAAAAAGTGATTACGATTTAGGAGAACGAATTATTTGTGCAGAATTTACCGAAAATGGAATATTGGTAGTAAGTAGAGAATCTCTGGAAATTCCTGAAACAGGTGAACAAAATGAATTAGAATTTTGGAATCCGCTCGGTCAAAGAATTTACAATTTAGGTCTTAATTCTAAATGTATTACCTTGAGCTCATCTCAAAACAACGTTTTTGCAGGACTATTTAATGGCGAGATATATTTTATTGAAAATTTCAAATCAACAATGGTATGGAAAAATGACTTCTCAATATCAAAGATTATCCCAATTGATGATGAAATTTTGGTATCATCATGGTTTTATCTTTACAAAATTAATGTAACCGATAGGGAAGAATCTTGGCGGGTTGAACATGAAGGTGTTGTTGATCACTTAGAATTAAGCTCGAATAAAAAAATTCTTATTTTAGCTGGAAATGATAGAAATGACTATACAAATCCTTCACCATTAGTACTAATTGACCCGAATTCTGAACCTTACTGGGAAGAAGAAGAAGGTGATGAAATACCTGAAGATGTTAATAATCTAAAACAGGAAGTAGATATCTATGATAATTCAAATAATGATTTAATTGATATTCTTGGAGAGGAGTTTGAAAAATATAAAGATTTGAAGAATAATGATAACAATGCAGAAATCAATGATTTGATGATTACCTTCGAAGAGAAAACTCCAACTAAAAATAAGAAAAATCATAACTCTGAAAAATCAACATTAATAGAACATCTTTTATCAAACGAAGAAAATACTGCTCAATCCCCTATTTGTAATGCTGGTGAGGATCAAAGTCTGGATGCGGATGCAGACGGTACTTGCATTGTAATTCTTGATGGTAGTTCCTCTTACGACCCCAATGGATTTATTCAGTTATGGAATTGGAGCGATGAAAATGGAATATCACTCGCAAATGAACCCAAAATTAAATTAAGACTTCCTAGAGGAATTCATATGTTTACACTTGAAATTACAGATAATGAAGGATCAATTTCTACAGATAGCATAATTATTAAAATTATTTAATCGGTGGAATTATATCATCTAACCATGAAGAAATATCCGAAATTTCCTCATTTGAAACCTCATGACCGATTTGATATTCCTTCCAATTGATTTGAATTGATTTGGAGGTCAACAATTCATGAGTATACAATCCTGAAAAATATGGAACTACCATATCAAACCTTCCATGAGCCTGAAAAATAGGTATGGAAATATTATTTAATTCTGATTCAAATTTTTCACGTATAGGTAAATAACAAGACAAAGCAATAATACCTGCGAGATTGTATTTCGAACGAACTGCAATATGTAAAGCAAGCGCGCCACCTTGTGAAAAACCTGCAAGAACAATTCTATCTTCGGAAATTCCATTTTTTATTTCTGTTTCGATAAGTGAATTTACTAATTTCGCAGAAGAATAAACATCTTCCTGTGACTCTCTGGGTACATCTCTTGCTGCTGGATCTAACGACAAAATATCATACCAAGCAGGCATACGAATTCCCCCATTTATAGTTACGGGCATTGAGGGGGCATGTGGTAGCACAAATCTCCTTCCATTAGCTCTGAGAATTTTAGCTACTGGCTCAAAGTCATATCCATTTGCTCCTAACCCATGCAACCAAATTACTGTAGAGTCTGAGTTTTCAATTGTTTCTCCTATTTCGATGAATTGTAAGTTTTCTTTCATCATTTTCACTTTATCCGATTAAAGTGTTCAATTCTTTTTCCAAAATTGGTAATGCTTCTTCCCAAGAAGCAATTATTCCATAATCAGCATGTCTAAAAATTGGTGCAGTTCCATCTTTATTAATTGCAACAATATATTTGCTAGTCCTCATTCCAGCTAAGTGCTGAATGGCTCCAGAGATACCTACGGCAATATACAGACTAGGATTTACTGTTTTTCCTGTTTGTCCAACTTGCATTTCATGAGGTATTTCATCCCAAGTATCTACGGCAGCCCTACTTGCACCGACAGCAGCACCTAGTTTATCTGCAATATCATATAATTTTTCAAAATTTCCTGGATTACCCATACCCCTACCTCCTGAAATAATAATATCCGCCTCGGAAACGTCTATTTTTTCAGTTGCTTTTTCTACCATTTCTTTTAAGATAATTCTTAAGTCTGTAGATGTACTAACTGTCGTAACTGATGCTGATCCATTATTATCAGCAGGTTTAAAAACATTAGAGCGGATTGTAAGTACTGAAGGCCCATTAAGAACTACTTTTTGGTGTGCTTTGCCTGAGTAGATTGGATGAATGATATTATTTCCTTCAATTTCAATTACATCTTGAATAATGTTTGAATTCCTTGAGACTGCTAATCTTGCTGCTAAGTCTTTGTATGTTGATGAAGATGACGTGAGTAAATGTCCTTCTGGAGCCACTGAAGATATCGCTTCACACCATGATGCAGAGTCAAAGCTTGAAAAACAGTCTCCTTGTAAAGATATTACGCTTCCTACTCCGTCAATTGTCGCAGCGATATTTGCTGCTTCATTAGGTGAGGTTCCTGCAACTATCACCACCGGATTACTGCCCAATAATAGAGCTGCTGTAACAACCTCTGCTGTTGATTCCTTTAGTTCATTATTTACTACATCTGCTAATACTATTACTTCATTCATTTTATCACCTATATTACATTCGCTTCTTCTCTAAGCAATCTAACTACTTCGGGAACATGTTCATGACCATCAAATGATTTACCCGGAGGTTTTTCTGGTGGGGAAAAATGTCCTAAATTTTCACTCATATTGCTCACTTGTTCAACTTCAATCATTTCAACTACTGCTCTTTTAGCCATCATAATACCTTTGACATTGGCTCTTCTTGGCTCTCCCATTCCTTTATCACAACTTATAACGACAGGGAAATTAACTCCAATTCTAGATTGTCCTGATGAAGTAGGTTGCATAACTTCTAGAGAGTCCGGATTGAATTCAACTTTAGTCACATTAGATATAGATGGCCACCCTAATTTTTCTGCAACCCCTGGTCCTACTGATCCAGCATTTGTATCGGCAGCAGCTTTACCACAGTATACAACCTGAGCACCTAATTTCTTACATGCTTCAGCTAACATGGATTGTACAGAGAAACTATCTAGATATTCTTCATCAGTATTGATTCTAGCAATTTTATCTACCCCAAGTGCTTTGGCGTCTTTAAGAATTTTATCTGTTCTTTGTGGTCCTAATGTTAACGCAGTGACATTACCGCCATGGGCTTCTTTGTGCTGTAGTGCTATTTCCATGGCATACTCATCATATGGGCTAGTAATCCATTTAATCATGGATAAATCTGCTTTATTTCCTTTAATTTCTATCTTAGCATTGGTATCTGGAACCTGTTTAATTAACACGACAATCTCGACCATTTTAATCACGTTTAGTCATTCCAGAGAAGGGTCGTTATTCAATATTACCAATGAAAGAAAAGTAAAATTTTTCGCTATCTGCCCTAGTGTTTCTAGGGCAGATAGCCGTATTATTGATAATCGAGGATTAATCTGATTATTCATTGCGTCTAGACATGAATAATACAGCACCTAGCATTGAAATTATACCTAGCATTGAGGTAAATCCAGGAATTGCTCCGCTATCTTCACTAGCTATATCTTCAATTATATCTCCAACATTATCTGGTGATGGAGCCACACAATCTGTTCCATCAGCATTCAAAACTAATCCTTGAGGACAGTTTCCATCAGCATCAGGTGTTGTAGTGGAGTTAGTTACGTTACCTTCTCCGTCATCAGTTGTATCAATAGGATTAGGTACCGAGACAGTTATAATTCCGCTTCCTGAGTGACCACCGCTTGAATCCCAATGATAACCTACTGTGATATCAGGCATTCCCGCCATTAATTGGAACTCTTGGTAAACAAACAGTTCAGAAGCTTCTAAAACTTCCATAGTTTCTCCTCCTAGAGTAATTTGTGTCCAAATCATGTCACCGTCCATGTCATAACAATGTACGGACAAGAAGTATGTTCCCGCAGCTAATTCTATGTCATAGTCTCCACTTGGTGCATTGAAATGTCCAACCATTTCTTCAGCATCTTCTAACTCTAGTCTAACATCTAGTACATCTAGATTAGGCATTGTAGCATCGTCAGCATTCAATGTAACAAATAAATGACACTCTGGTGGTAGATTATCTGAGACATCTTGTGTCCAATCATTTTGAGGACCTACATCGGACTTCCAATCTTCTAAGTTTTCGGAATTGTAGTCATTTAGTGTCTTGACAAAAGAAACTGTCAATGAATTCAATTCTTCTTGATCTTGACAATTAAATGATGAAATCCATCCATATTC
>MDTD01030751.1_pt1 | contig 48029 bp, 42 predicted proteins | sample 811221 | NCBI WGS metagenome assembly MDTD01 (sample SAMN05326646, study PRJNA326480) | marine metagenome | isolation source: seawater | place: Pacific Ocean: South West | collected 2011 | reverse complement strand
GATGATACTGCATGGTAGCGTGTGGGAAAGTAGGTCGGTGCCAAGGAATCTTTCAAAAAGCCCTTCAGTGAAAACTGAAGGGCTTTTTCTGTTGTCTTGCAATAATCTGACATACCCTTCATAAAACACCTAACTTATGCGTGCTATCCACTTTTGCTGTCGGTGCAGAGTTAGCGCTGGCCAACTAAGTGACTTGGTAGAACACCATCTGAGCTAGAAGGTTTTATGTTCCCTAGATACCGATTACCCTGAAAGGTGTTTTCGGAAGGTAGGCGGGTTGCATATGGATATGATGCGTTGTGAATGGTGTCAGTTAAGCTGCTGGTCTACCATCCATTTGATTTAGTCCTTACAACTCATTCAATCTTAAACATCTTTGCTTTTGTGCGTGGGGTTGCCCCCTTCATGATTTTTGAATGTGCTCTCTAAACATACTTAGCATCGGGGGTAATGTGGGTATTTATAATGATCTAGTAGAAATCAGCCAGATATATGGATGGAGTTTGATTAATTGTGAGTTGGACGATGAGAGGCAGTGGGGAAAAGGGCAATTTAGTTCTATGGTTATAAGATGACGTTGAAAAGTGAATCTTTTGTTTAAAGGCTATACATCAACAGGATTTTGGCTTCCATGGTTTAATCTGATTGATGATTAAAGCTAATGTCATACCATCTGACCAAAACTATTCTAAGTTTGTTATCATTCAGTCACTCTTTAGATCTACATGTCCTTATTTGATTTCCTTCTAGACTATTAAATCACAGTGATACTCGTCGATTCCCGCATCTATGTACCGCTTTAAAATACTGTGAGTCTTAATAGCCCTTACCTAGCTAATGTGGTGGAATTAAATCTGAAGCTCTGGAACATTCGCATTTTAGAAGGTGGTGACTGATAGACCAGCGGCTGACCATAGCAATGACGGGGATTCTCCATTGTCTCAAGGTATTCTTGTAAGTAATGCATATAGTTGCATAATTTAGTTCTTTACGATAATTAAATGATCCAACAAGGTCTATAGACTTATCGTGTAGCGTACTCGTTATATTTCTCTCAATATGTAAGATTAATGGTTCTAGAGTTCTTCTATGAAGCATAGCTATAATTTTTCTATGCCGTAATCCGTTTATTTTTAGTCTGAATTGACTTCAGCAAATCGATCAGACTTGGTCTTTCCAAAAGTGCCTCGATTGAGGCTTGTTATGCAGCACGAAGACATGGGCTCAGCTCAGGGCAGCGGAGAGCAATGCACGTTGTTGAAATCACGTTTTTCTATCAGGATAAGAAAACTGTGTGTTGTTACGACGACTCGTTGGGATCATAAGTCTCAACTACCTCTTTTTACGATTTTTTATCAACTCTTGCCTGAATTGGATCCGTCTACAGTTGTCTTCATATTGCATAGAAGAAAATGGTATTTCATATAACCAGATTGATTCTGGGCAATTCTATGTTTTGTTGGGTGAAGATGATCTATTAATCAACTTTTGACATAAACGAATTTAATTTTGATAAATCTAAATTATCTAGAATGTAGTGCTTATTTCTGCGTCGATGCAAAAAAATGTTCATTCTTTTCTAATTTTACTTTTAAAAAATGCAGATCACTAACTTGAAAAGAGTCTCATCGAAGTGATTCGACTCTTAGTTTGGTGTCGGATATATGAACATGACCTTGACTTTTTTACGATTTCTGGTAATAAATATCCGGCAAATTCGGTCCCCGGACCTTATTTTCGATTAGTATTTTATTCAGACATAAGGGCTTCTTTTTTTGCCCAATTTCACTTTGGAGTATTTGACATATGGCAATGATTGAAGTGCAGAAGCTGCACAAATGGTATGGAGACTTCCATGTTCTTCAAGGGATAACGGAATCTGTTAATAAGGGCGAAGTGCTTGTTATCTGCGGACCTTCCGGATCTGGTAAATCAACATTTATCAGGTGCATCAATAGGCTTGAAGAGTACCAGAAAGGGCATATCCTTTTTGATGGAAAAGACATTCTCGATAAAGACGTAAACATCAATGATCTTCGTGCTGAAATTGGAATCGTATTTCAGCAGTTCAATCTTTACCCCCACCTTTCAGTTCTCAAAAACGTTACCCTGGCCCCCATCAAGGTCAAGGGTATTTCCAAAGACGAAGCAGAAGAGACTGCATTGCAGTTGCTTGAGCGCGTTGGTATTCATGATCAGGCGCATAAGTATCCGGCAGAGCTTTCCGGTGGACAGCAGCAGCGTGTGGCTATTGCCCGCTCTTTGGCAATGAAGCCTAAGGTAATGCTGTTCGATGAGCCTACTTCCGCTTTGGATCCTGAAATGATCAATGAAGTCCTGAATGTCATGAAAGACTTGGCCCGTGAGGGAATGACCATGCTTTGCGTAACCCACGAAATGGGGTTTGCGCGTGAAGTATGTGATCGTGTTCTCTTCATGGATGGCGGAGTGGTTGTCGAACAGGCGCCACCGGACGAGTTTTTCAAGAACCCCCAGCATGAACGTACCAAGAACTTCCTGAAGGAAATTCTATAATTGGTATATAACCGCAATCCCTATTGAGAGAGGAGGAACTATGAAACGTTTGGTTATCGTTCTGGCTTTGGTGCTGTCCTTCGTGTTCGCCGCTTCCGTGGCTTCCGCTGGAAAAATTGAAGATGTAAAAAAAGCAGGCGTGCTTGTTTGTGGTGTTAAGGACTCCGTAAACTTGTTTGGTTTTGTTGATCCCGATACCAACCAGCTCGTTGGTTTCGATGTTGATGTATGTAAATACATCGCCGGCAAACTTGGCGTAGACACCCAGTTTAAAGTCGTTACTTCCAAAAATCGTATTCCGATGCTCGCTCAGGGCTCCGTAGATATTTTGGCCGCCACCATGACCCACAAGTTCTCCCGTGATGAGCAGATCGACTTCTCTATCACCTACTTCATGGATGGCCAGAAGCTTCTGGTGAAAAAGGATTCCGGAATCAAGTCCACTGACGATCTGGCTAACAAGAAAGTCGGTACTGTAAAAGGTTCCACTTCCGAAAAGAATATCAAGAATGCCCAGCCCAAGGCTCGCGTAATTTCCTACGACGAGTACCCCCAGGCTTTCATGGCTCTGAAGCAGGGTAAAGTTAAGGCTGTTACCACTGACTCCGGTATTCTGGCAGGCCTCAAGGCTGGCGACGACAACCCTGAAAAGTGGGAAATCGTAGGCGAATTCTTCTCCTCCGAACCGTATGGTCTTGGTGTTCCTGAAAACGATTCCGCTTTCCGCGACTTCGTAAACAAGAGCCTCAACGAAATGTGGCTTGATGGCACCTACCACAAGCTTTTCAAGAAGTGGATGGGATACGACCTGCCTGAAGGTTGGACCATCGAACTGTGGCCCATGTAATTATCCTTTAGTTTGAATTCCGGGGGTGCCGTCCTGGCACCTCCGGTTTCACTCATTTCCCAGTAAATATTCAAACAAACGGATTTTGTTTTGCAGTACAATTTTCAGTGGGCAGAGATGTTCTCGGGGGAACCCGCCCAGTGGATGTGGGATGGGTTTGTCACTACCTTGCAAATATCGGCAATATCGCTGATATGCGCCATGGTGTTGGGGGTCATCATATGCATCATGCGTATGACTCCGATCAAGGTTCTTCAGTGGTTCAGCCTCGCGTTCACAGAGTTTTTCCGCAACACGCCCCTCCTTATTCAGATATTTTTTTGGTACAATGCGTCACACATCGTAATCCCGTCGGGCATTAACGAGTGGATGAATGACCTGTACTATTGGTTCCCTGGTCCATTCAGCATGTTTGGGCATGAATTTGTCGGTGAGTGGATGTTGTTCAACGTCGAGTTGATAACAGGCGTCATAGCTCTTTCTGTTTATACTTCGGCCTTTATCGCAGAAGAAATCAGAGCAGGTATCTTTTCCATTCCCAAGAATCAGCTTGAAGCCTCACGTGCTGTAGGCCTGTCTTTTCTTCAAGGGTATCGATTTGTCATCCTGCCGCAGGCTTTGCGTATCGTAATCCCTCCCCTGATTTCCCAGTCACTGAACCTTATCAAGAACTCATCACTCTGCATGGTTATTGGTGTAGGTGAAATGATGTATCAGGCGACTCAGATCGAGTCTTACCACGCCATCCCGTTTGAGGCGTTCACCGTTGCCTTGTTGATCTACCTGTCGATCTCACTGGTCGTCTCGTTCTGTATCACCATGTACAACAAGCACTTCATGATTCAGGTCATGTACTAGGAGGCTTGTTATGCATTGGGATGTCGTTGTTGATAACTTCGTTTATTTCTTGTGGGGAAATACCTACATTGATGGAATATTCCCGTTCATTCATAAGCCGGAAGGCTTTTTTGCAGCAATCATACTGGCCGTAACCGGTATCTTCGGTGCCTTCTGGATCGGTCTGGCAGCTGGATTGATGCGTCTTTCCAAGCGGTGGTGGGTAAAAACCCCCTCAGTCTGCTACATTGAGATGATTCGAGGCATGCCGCTGTTGCTGCTGATCTTCTGGTTTTACTATCTGGCCCCCGTCATTACTGGTCAGACCATGCCGGCGTTCACCACAACCATGTTCTGCTTCATGATCTTTACCGGAGCGTATGTTGGAGAAATTGTACGTGCCGGTGTCATGGCCTTGCCCAAAGGTCAGATGGAGGCAGCTCGCGGCTCAGGACTTTCCAATGTCCAGGCAATGACTTTTGTCATCTTGCCCCAGGCCCTGCGAAATATGATTCCTTCATTTGTTAACCAGTTTGTATCACTGACCAAAGATACCTCTCTGGCAGCTATTCTCGGTGTTATCGAGTTGACGCGTACGGGTGTTCAGGTTGATAATAGAGAGATGGTCGCATCCTTTGAGATCTGGATAACAATTGCAGCACTGTACTTCCTGATTTGTTACATTCTGACTTCATACAGCCGCCGTCTGGAGGCGCAACTGTCTCGCTACCAGGCCAGAGACCGCTAGGGCTTTCTCTTTCGGCTTTAATCATTAGATGATAGAGTAAGCGCGGCGTCCTTGAATGGGCGTCGCGTTTTTTTATGTTATCAGTTTGCGACTGAAACGTTGCTAATGATTGTTCTGTATCACCTTCAACTCGTAGTGCCGATTCTCTAGGGCATGGGGACATTGATGCAATTATCCGAATCCGAACTCGCTTCATATATTGACCACACACTGCTTAAACCGACGGCTACGGCTGACGATATCAAGATGTTATGTGAGGAGGCCGTGAGACATGGTTTTTACGGCGTATGCGTCAACCCTGTACGTCTGTCTTTGACGAGTTGGATGCTGAAAGATGCGCAGCCGTTGTCTGTGGCGGTAGTGGGGTTCCCCCTGGGGGCATCTCTGTCGTCCTGTAAAGCTATGGAGACAGTCATGGCTGTGGAGCAGGGTGCTCGCGAGATTGACATGGTCATGAATGTTGGAGCCCTGAAGGATGGCGATGATAGCTTGGTCGTCAAAGATATCCAGGCTGTGGTCAAAGCAGCGGAGAATATCCCTGTCAAAGTCATCTTGGAGACAGCAGTTCTGGATGCTGAAGAGATTGTTAAAGCGTGTCAGATGAGTGTTGATAGTGGGGCAGCGTTTGTCAAAACCAGCACAGGATTCGGGCCGGGTGGAGCTACTGTTGAGGCCGTAAAGCTGATGCGAAAAACAGTTGGCCCCGACATTGGAGTGAAGGCGAGCGGTGGTATTTCGACCCGAATGGATGCAATAAAAATGATAGAGGCGGGCGCCAGTCGCATCGGAGCATCCGCTTCTGTGAGAATAATTTCCGAAAAATGAGTTTAAAAATGGAAAAAATAGAACTTCAAAACATAAAAAAACCGGAAGAAATAGAAGCAGAATCGTTTCGAATTATTGACTCAGAAGTGCCTGAACCGCGTATTTTTGAAGGTGAAAAATGGCAAATTGTCCGAAGGATGATTCACACAACTGCTGATTTTGACCTTCTGAACCTTGTTCGTTTCCATGATGACGCCGTTGCTAACGGCATTAAAGCTTTGCAAAACAAGGCTGTTATTGTCACGGACACGGAAATGGCGAAGCGAGGCATCCCTGTTCGGCGCACTGATCCGCTGGGGTGTACCATCCATTGTCTGATTAATGACGAAAGGGTTGTTCAGCGCGCTAAAAATGAAGGAATTACCCGAGCAAAAGCGGCTGTGGATGTTGCTGTTCAGGAATTGAAACCTGATATTTATGTCATTGGAAATGCGCCAACAGCGCTTATTCGTCTTGTCGAACATATCGATGAAGGGATGGCGCCCCCTGAGCTTGTAGTTGGAATGCCGGTTGGTTTTGTCAATGCAGCAGAGTCAAAGGCGTTGCTGATGAGTCGCGACATTCCATATATTGCAATCGAGGGGCGCAAGGGAGGGAGCGCGCTGGCTGCCTGTGTGATCAACGCGTTGGCTGTGCTTGCCGCCTAGTCCTGATGAATTATGAATGAGAAAAGCGCCTGGGAGTGAATTGACCCAGGCGTTTTTCTCATTTTTTGATGTGCATTTTTTTTAGGTGCTCAAGGAATTTTGAAAAAGGCTGGACACTGTGGGAATTCCTGTTAGGACTTTTCTTAAATAGTGTTTGTTATATCACCGTAAATACGAAATTTGTTGTGGGTTGCAGGTGATATTGCAAATGAAACTCGTATTGGTGGAAAATCTTATGGCCAAGAGAGAGAAGGGAAAAAGTAGCGTTACGATTTACCCGGATTGGTGCAAAGGGTGCGGGATATGCGTCGAGTTCTGTCCTGCTGACGTGTTGGAACTGGGAAGCCAGGGAAAAGCGACGGTAGTACGTGAGAACGACTGTATACGATGCGGATTTTGTGAGGTGCACTGTCCGGATTTCGCAATCATCGTGAAGGAAAAGGAATCGGAGAAGAAAGAGCCTTCTTCCGATCCGAAGCAGCAGACTCCAAAGAAGAAGGGAGCGTGATAGACCATGGCCAGACGCAAGAAACGCAAGGAAATTTTCGCGCTGGGCAACGAAGCCGTTGTCGAGGGAGCGTTGTTGGCTGGATGTTCGTTTTACGGGGGATACCCCATCACGCCGTCTTCAGAAATTATGGAGATAATGGCGAACAGACTGCCGAAGACTGAAGATGGTGTTTTTATCCAACTGGAAGATGAAATTGCCAGTATGGGGGCTGTAATCGGTGCATCCCTTGCCGGTCGTAAGGCGCTGACAGCTACAAGCGGTCCCGGTTTCTCGCTCAAGCAGGAGAACCTTGGATACGCGATCATGGCGGAAACGCCGTTGGTGTTGGTTAATGTCATGCGCGGTGGGCCTTCCACCGGTTTGCCGACGTGTCCGGCGCAGGGTGATGTTCAGCAGGCCCGCTGGGGGACTCACGGCGATCACCCCATCATTGTCTTGTCTGCTTCCAATGTGCAGGAATGTTTGGATATGACTATCACTGCCTTTAACATGGCAGAGAAATATCGGACTCCTGTCATTCTTCTGTTGGATGAAGTTACGGCACATACTCGGGAAAAGATCGAGATTCCCAATGAGGGCGAGTTTGATGTCTTTTCGCGGACCGTGCCGTCCATGCCGCCGGAGTGGTACAAGCCGTACGAGGAAACAGTCCGTGGCGTTCCGCCCATGCCTCCGCTTGGTGCTGGCTATCGTTTCCATACGACAGGCCTGACGCACGACAGGAACGGTTTTCCAACGCAGCGACCTGAAGAAGTTGTCGAACTGATGGATCGCATCCATCGCAAGATCGACCAGTTCTTCTACGATATTCAACTGGTAGATGAAATCCTTACTGATGATGCCGAGACTGTTGTCATTGCCTATGGAAGTGTGGCCCGCTCGGCAGAGTTGGCCGTGAAACAGGCGCGGGATAATGGGATTAAGGCAGGGCTGTTAAAGCTCAAGACGCTGTTCCCCTATCCGAGGCGACATACCGAGAAGATTTTGGCCCATGCCAAAACCCTTGTCGTGCCCGAAATGAACATGGGGCAGATGTCTCGCGAAGTAAAACGGGTCAACATGGGGCGCGCCTCGGTTCGCACGATCAATCGAGTAGACGGTCAGATAGTGACTCCTTCTGAAATCCTTAAGGTCATCATGCAGGGGTAGCGTCATGAATGAATTTACCGGAAATGAAATCATCCACCAATATCTGAGGCATAATAAGAAATTCCCGCATGTGCTGTGTGCCGGTTGCGGACATGGTATCGTGCTGGGAACATTGATCCGCTCCATTCACTCGTTGCAGATTCCCAAGGACGATGTCGTGATCGTCGCGGGTATCGGGTGCTCCGGCCGTCTGGCTGTCTATGTGGATTTCAACACGGTCCATACCACCCACGGCAGGGCGTTGACTTTTGCCACAGGAATCAAGATGGCCAATCCCAAGCTCAACGTCATCACCATCATGGGTGACGGCGATGCCTTGTCCATTGGCGGCAATCACCTGATACATGCGGCTAGACGAAATATCGGTGTGACGGCATTGATCCTGAACAATAACATCTACGGCATGACCGGTGGACAGAGTTCACCCGCGACACCAGCTGGTGCGACGACCATGACCAATCCGTATGGTCAGTTGGACAAGTCGTTCGATACTGTTGAGCTGGCAAAGGGAGCCGGAGCCAACTATGTCGCTCGCGGAACGGTTTTCCATGTCAAAAAGCTGGAAAACGTTCTGACGAAAGCCATTGAGCGGCCTGGATTCAGTGTTGTCGAAGCAATCACTCCCTGCCATACGCAGTATGGAAGAAAGAACAAATATCGCACGCCTGTCGACATGTATAAGTGGATGAAAAAGGCCGCTGTACCTATCGATAGATACAATGAACTGCCCGAGGAAAAACGTGAAGGGCGACTTCCCATCGGCGTGTTTGTTGAACGGGACAAGACTGGATTCGAGGAGAAATACTACGCCTTGCAAAAGAGCTTTTCCGAGAAAGGCAAGAAGGGGGCAAAGTAAATGAAACCGCAACAGGATTTATACCGTTTCGAAATTCGTTTCTCCGGCCTTGGCGGTCAGGGTATTATCACATTGGGCAAGGTGATGGGACAGGGATTGGCCCTGGGTCATGGCTACAATGTGACCCAGACTCAGAGCTATGGTCCGGAAGCCCGTGGCGGGTCCAGTAAATGTGATCTCGTCATCAGCTCGGAACCTATCAGCTACCCCAAGGCAGAGAGTCTTGATATTCTTGTGGCGTTGTCGCAGGAAGCCTGTAACTCGTACTACCCGTACCTGAAGCCGGGTGGCGTACTGGTGCTGGAGACCGACCTTGTGCCGCAGCCACCGACCAATCGCTATCTTGGTCTGCCATACACCAGCCTTGCCAGAGACAAAGTTGGCATTGTGCAGGCAATGAATACGGTTGTTCTTGGTTCGTTGTCGTATCTTCTTCCGTTCATTAATCAGGCGACCATGCGCAAGTCTTTGGAGAGCGCGTTGCCGGAAAAGATTCGCGCCGTGAATACCAAAGCGTTCAACCTTGGTCATCGTCTTGCCAAAAAGGAATGGGGCAAGGATGCTGGCGCCGTATGGGATGCCGAGTAGGTTCATAACCATACTATAATAAAAAAGGGTGCCGATATTTCGGCACCCTTTTTTATTTGTTATCAAGTTTGAATATTCCGATCTATTTGAATTGGGTTTGAACCGTTGGCAGCAACCCGTCCTTTGGTTGTATTTGAGGCAGCCACCAGCGAATGTTATCCGTAATGGGGATGAGCCAGTTATGTGCCGAGACAATTACTTTGTCGTCGAGGCGGATGATGGAAGCGCTCATGTATATGAAGTCCTTTCCAATCACATATGTTCCTTCAAGCACGCCAGCGCGGGGAGGGAGTGTTGGCTTCTCCTGTTCATCCGTAACATTCTTCGGCTGTGTGGATGGAGCCTGGGGCTTGAAGTATTCCGTGGGCTTCGGTGCCCCCACAGTGACGTTAACGCCTCGCTGTACCAGTCTGTCTCGGACTTGCTGACTCATGATGTGGCCGAATATGGACTGATCCCCGGCGTTGCCCCCGTTGATGAAAGGCTTCACGTAAACAGGTGAGTTGGGTGATAACTCTTCTTCAGTCACGTACCTGAACAACGTGTCAGCGGCCTGATTGTTCAGCTCGATGACAGGTGTTTCATCCAGGTCGTGATAGTTTTTGGAGGTAGGCACGGTGTCCAAAACGTAGTCAAAAGGAATGGTCTCGGTCCGTTGGGAACCGCCGCACCCTGCAATCAGGATCGCTGTAGAAATCAATGCTATTGTCAATCGAAGTATGGACATGGCCCCGTCCTGTTTCCTTTGGTTCATGACTACATATACATAAGAAAAGAATTGCTCTGGAGTTTAATCGGCTACTTCGGCGATTTCCTTTAGGATGCTGCGAATGAGTTTTGTCATTGCCGCCGAAGACTGCTGTGCCTGTGCAATGACCTGTTCCAGAGGGGCTTCCTTCATGCAGTCGGGAAGGTTCTTGTTGGTCAGGCAGGATATGCCCATGATCCGAATCCCCATGTGATGTGCGGCAATGGCTTCCATGCATGTGGACATGCCGATGGCGTCGGCACCCATGGTCTTGTACATGCGCGTTTCCGCCGGGGTTTCCATGTTCGGACCCCTCACTTGCATGTACACGCCGCGCTCCAGTCGGATCCCTAGTTCAAGAGCTTTTTCAATGGCGAGCTTTCGCAGCTTTTCATTGTACACCATGCACATGTCAGGAAACCGTTCGCCCCACGCATCATTGTTGTCTCCGCGTAAAGGAGTGGTGCCTGTGAGGTTGATGTGATCCTCGATGAGCATGGGCGCGCCGGTAGCAAAGGATGGGTTGAGAGCACCGGCGGCGTTGGTCAGAATCAGTATCTTGATTCCCAACTCGCCGAGCACGCGGATGGAGTGGGTCGCTTCCTGAGCGGTAAATCCTTCATACAAGTGGAATCGGCCGTTCAATGCCAAAACCGGCGTTCCTTCGATGGTCCCGTGGATCAGCTCTCCTGCGTGGCTTTTTACCGTGGAGACAGGAAAGTGGGGGATGGTTGCATAGGGGATGGAGCAGGGCGATTGAATGGCTTCGGTCAGGCCTCCCAGCCCTGTGCCGGTAATCAAAGCAACTGTTCCGGCTTGAATTTTGTCTAGCTTTTCTTGTATATATGCGGCAGAGTATTGTATCTTCTCTCGGTATTGCATGCTGACTCCTTTTGGTGGTGCAGTGTGGAGGTATAGTTGACCACATGGAAATGTGGGCCGAATTGAACCGAAGGATAGGCTCGATTTATGGATATTGTGACTCTATTAGGCCTTGCCGTAGGCTTTTCCCTGATCATAGGGGCCATCATTATCGGTGGCGCCATGGATGTATTTATCAACATCCCCGGTATGATGATTGTTGTCGGTGGTACGCTGGCATCCATCATGGTGGCGTTCCCCTTTGAAGAGGTCATACAAGCCTTTACAGCTGCATTCAAGATTTTAGTCCAGCGGAAGACAAAAGTCCGTGACGTTGTCAATATCATGGTGAAAGTTGCTGAAATCAGCCGCCGTGAAGGACTGGTTGCGCTGGAAAATGTACAGACCGAGAACATGGTTCTCAAAAAATCCTGCCAGCTCATTGCCGATAACGCTGACCCGGAAATCATCCGCACCACACTGGCGATCGAGATCAACTCCATGCGACGACGACATCAGGTCGGTCAGGATGTTTTCAAGCGTCTGGCTGCTTTGGCCCCGTCGTTTGGTATGATGGGTACTCTCATCGGTCTTGTGCAGATGCTGTCTCAGCTCAGCGACCCCAAAGCCATCGGACCGGCAATGGCGGTTGCATTGTTGACGACGTTTTATGGCAGCGCCATGTCCACACTCTTTTTTATTCCCATTGCCGCAAAGCTCAGGGCGAGAACGCTCCAGGAACAATTGCATTTGGAGATCATCTTCGAAGGCGCCAAGTCGATTCTGGAAAATAATAACCCGAGATTGGTGTACGAGAAGCTTTCATCGTTTCTGGCACCCAAGGAACGCGAGAATAGGTAGATGGCCAACAAACACGAAGAGCACAGTTTTTTCGTTTCTGATGAAGAGGAACCGGATGGGCAGGAGTGGTTGACCACGTTTGCCGATCTTTCCATGCTGCTTCTCGTTTTTTTTGTTCTGCTGTATTCCATGTCCACTTTGGATACCGAGAAGTTTTCCGAGACTTTTACCTCAGTGACCAAAGCGCTCCAAGGCCAGTTGCAGGAAATTTCCACAAGTAAAATTACCCGTGACGAAGCAGGAGTACTCCTTGATCAGGCGTTGATGCGCAGACAGATTATCGAGTCCCAGCGAAAAGTCTTTGCAGAAGTCAAAACGCTACAGACGAAAAAAGGCGTTGAGGGACTGGTCTCTGCCAATTTTGAAGACGGCGTCATCACACTACGCGTTCCCGGGGATGTCCTGTTCAAGTCCGGTCAGATCGAGCTGTCTCCGCAGGGTAAAGTGCTTGTGTCACAGCTAAAGGATTTCTTTATACAACACCGTGACCAAACCATTAAGATTGTTGGCTATACTGATAATGTTCGGCCTTCTTCCCGGTCCCGTTTCAAGGACAACTGGGAAGTGTCTGCCTTGCGGGCCGTATCGGTATTGCGACATCTTCTTAAGATGGGTATTGAATCGACCCGCCTGACGGCCACGGGACTTGCTTATCTCGATCCGCTCTATCCCAACACGTCCGCAGAATACCGTGCCAAGAACCGCAGGGTGGAATTCGTGCTTGAAAAGCGCGTTATGGGTAAGTAATACTCTTAGATGATGTTTTAGGCCTTTACGAGGGAATCATGGGATTTGATATTAAACTACCAGCCGGGAAAGAAGAACAGCTCAGGAAGGCTTTTCGAACAAAAGTACCTGGATTGACTGTTCGATTTGAAGATCAGGATAGAGTTCTTGATGTCAAAGATCTGAGTGCAACCGGCTTCGCAGTCCTTGATCCTGAAAAGCGTTTTGAGGAGGGGGCGCACATAGAGTGCGACCTGTTAATCAACAACAAGCTGTTTTTGAGCGGCGCTACGGCCAAGGTCATACGCGTTTTGGACAATGGTATTGTGGGAATCAACTTCGTTGAGTTGAATCTCAAGCAGCAGGCCAAGTTGGATAAACTTGTTTTGGAGGTCCAGAAGCGGCTCATCGCCTTGCGTAAAAAGCAGCGCGAACAGGAATAAACGGTATCTCAATGACAATTGACCGACACAAGGTCCTTATTGCCAACCGTGGTGAAATTGCCATGCGCGTCATGCGGGCATGTCAACGGATCGGAGTGGACTTCGTTTGTGTTTATACTGCCGAAGACGAGGAATGTGGTCATGTTCGTCTTGCTCGTGAATTGGCCGGGGACGAAGCGGTTTACAAGATCGTGTCGTACCTCGATGCTAATGAGCTCTTTGCCGTAGCCGATGCCGCTGGTGCCACCGCGGTCCATCCCGGTTACGGTTTTTTTGCGGAAGATTTTCGTTTTGCCAGAAGAGTTATTCGCAGAGACAGGCCAATGGAGTTCATCGGTCCATCCTGGTGGGTCATTCGTGATCTCGGTGATAAAATCAATACCAAACGCATAGCCCGCAGTCTCGGGGTTCCCACCGTTCCCGGTTCAGACCGACCCGTTTACAGTGAGGTGGAAGCCGAGGAAATTGCGGAAAGTCTTTTCAAGTTCCAGTCCTCTCAGGGGATTATAGATGGCGTGGTCATGGTCAAGGCGTCAGCCGGCGGTGGCGGTATGGGCATCGAGGAGGTATACAACTTCGATGAATTCCGCTCCGTTTTCCGGCGTATTCGCAACTATGCAAAGCGTAATTTCGGCGACGAAGGTGTCCTGATCGAACAGCGAATCTTCGACTTCAACCATCTCGAAGTCCAGGTGGTATGCGACCGTACCGGCACATCACAGGTACACTTCGGCACACGCAATTGTTCCATACAATCCACCGGCAAGCAGAAGCGGGTAGAGGTCGCCCCCGGATTTGTGCCAGGCGTGCTTCCCTATACCTTTGATGCTGAGAAGGTCCTCAACGACATCACGGAATATTCGCTCTCAATGGCCCGTGAATCCGGGTACGACAATGTCGGCACCTGGGAGTGGATCGTCACGCCACGAGGAGAGCCGTTCCTCATGGAAGTGAACACTCGAATCCAGGTCGAGAATGGGGTTTCATCGATCATTTCGAGAGTAAAGGGTGAGCCTGTCGATATTATTACCGAGCAGTTGCGATTGGCGCTGGGCGAGCCCATGGGCTATACTCAGGATGATGTCGAGTTCGTCGGTGTCGGGATCGAGTATCGCATAGTCGCGGAAAACACGGTCAACCGTTTCACGCCCTGCTCAGGAAAAATTGTGAACTTCAAGTGGCAGGAACACGACTGGCTGCAAATCTTTACCCAGGTTCCCGTTGACAGGGAATATGAAATTCCCATGGAGTACGATCCCAACCTTGCCCTGGCAATTGTCTGGGGAAAAGACCTGGATGAGGTCAAGGAGCGCGGCTTGCGCTTTCTGGAAGAGGTCGAACTCTCAGGCGTGGGCGGTGGAACCAGTGAATTCTTTACCAATATTGAATACTTGAAAGAAAAGACGAATAATATCCTGGAGTTCTGATCATGGATAGCGAAAGAAAAATTCAGGCTCTCAAGGACCGGCTGACGTACATAAAGGACATCTTTGGAGCCAAGGAAGATGACAATATCAGACTCCTGAGTGCCAAGCTCAACGAGTTGCTTGAGAAAGAGCACAAGCTTCCAGGTCGAGTGCTGACTGACGAGCTGGCTCGTATTGAAGAGCTTTTCGATTTCACGGAGCGCAAGCTGGATCTTTCCCTTTCGCCCATGGATCGTGTGCGCATCGTCCGCCACCCCCAACGCATTTGTCTCAAGGACATTCTTGAAAACGTATATGACAATTACACGGAGCTTGGCGGCAAGGGCGAATTCAACATCGATCCTTCCATGCTCATTGCCCGGGCCTATTTTACCCGTAGGGTAGGCGACAAGGTCATAAACCAGATGGTGATGGTTATTGGGCAGGAGAAGGGACACGGCGAAGAGTATCGTAACGGCGGTTCTGTCAAGCCATGGGGAAATGCCAAGGCCCTGCATTACATGAAGGTTGCGGAAACCGAGAATATTCCGGTTCACACCTTTGTCTTTACTCCCGGGGCATATCCCGTTGAGGACTGGCCAGGAGCAGCACAGCAGATTGCTCGCAACCTCTATGAAATGGCTGCGTTGCGTGCGCCGGTGGTTTCCGTTTTTTCCGAAGGTGGTTCCGGTGGAGCAGAGGCCGTTGGTATGGGAGATCGCCGAATCATGCTCTCCCATGGCTATTATTCCGTCATCTCACCCGAAGGGGCTGCCGCCATTGAAGGGGGGCTTCGAGGCGGGGATAGGGCGACTCCTGAACTGATCGAGAAATGCGCCCGCCAGCTCGGTATTACTGCGGAAGATAACCTGCAAAACGGCTATATTGATAAGATTTTGTATGAGCCGCCCCTTGGAGCTCGACCGAATCATTATGAATTTTTCAGAGAGCTTCGCCGTGAGCTGATTCAGGCGACAAATGAAGCCGTCAGTGAAGTCAAGTCCATGAAGCTGTACCGAGCCATGGTTGTTCGGGCCAGCAAGACGGATGATGCTGAGTCCATCTTCATGCATTGGTCCCTTTCCAAGTCAGCCTTGAACAGACTGGTTGAAAAGCGCCAACGCAAGTTCCTCGCCATGAGTCGTCATGCTCGGCTGGACAACACCGGACTTTTCAAGCAGGCCATGGCCGCGACCAAGTCTGCCATCGATTCCACCCATGCCTATTTCAAGTACGACCTGATCGGCCGGCAGCGGAAGCGCTTCAATTCCATGGTCGAAGAACTGGGTGCCGAGGCCCATCTGGTCCGTCACAAGCTATTACTTCCCATTAAACGTACACTCGACAGACAATTCCCCATTGGGGACGGTGCAGAGGCCAAAAAAGATGAAAACGTTCGTGAAAAGCTGACCTCTCTGTCTTGCCCGGAAGAAGGGGCTTGCCTCATCGGGAGCGAATGGTCCTGGTCGAGCCCTCGGAGTCAGGAGGACCGGACCATATCTTGTCCTAACGTCAGGACCCATCACTGCCCGGATCTGTGGGTTCCAGACCTTTTCGGGGATTTCGCCGGAGTCTGTCCTTCCTGTGGACACCATTTCCCCATGGAGTACCGCTGGTATCTGGAAAATGTTTTCGACTATAGTGTTTCAAAGGAATTCAACCGGGAAATCGAGTCCATCAATCCGCTTTCATACGAACAGTTTGAATTGAAATTGGATAAGGCCAAAGAGAAGACCGGGCTGAAATCCGCCTGCATCACTTTTGATACGGTTATCGAAGAAGTGGAAACAGTGGTGGCCGTGTTGTGCGCTCCGTTCAGGGGCGGCAGTGTCGGCGCTGCTGAAGGTGAAAAATTTGTTCGGGCAGCGGAAAGAGCCGGGCGCAAACGCCAGCCCTTCATTGCCTACGTGCATGGAACCGCGGGAATCCGCATTCAGGAAGGCGTCAACGGTGTCATTCAGATGCCTCGCTGCACGATTGCCGTTCGGCGGTATATCGATGCCGGTGGCCTGTATCTTGTATTGTACGATACAAATTCCTATGCCGGACCGGTAGCCAGTTTCCTGGGGTGTTCGCCATATCAGTTTGCCGTGCATTCATCGAATATTGGTTTCGCCGGACCGGGGGTCATCACGGAAACAACCGGAATGACTATCGCCCCGGATTACCATCGTTGCTACCATGCTCTTTCGAGGGGGCATATTCATGGAATTTGGGATAGGCGAGAGGTGAAAAAAAACCTCCATCAGTCCCTCTTGACCATGGGTGGGCGCAACCTATACTATCGCTGACCTTGATTGTTTGAAACAGCGCAAATGCGCACCAGTAAAGGGTTTTCCGTAAACACCCGTTTGAAAATTATCAAAGCTCGATCCATATGATAATGAGGTTTGAGCCGACCGCTTCGATTACATGAGTGGTCGATAAAGCAAGGAAAAAAATAGTGCTGAATATCAAAGAATTACTCGATAAAGTAAAAGCATCTCCCTACCGCGAAATCGTCGTCCACGCTCCTCATACGGGAGTTGTTGAGTTTGCCGGACTCAAAAAGGGTGACAAAGTGTATGGCCGGGAAGGTGATTACAAGGAAAAGCCGGGCACGCTTCTGGCGAACCTGACAAGAGAGAAGAACAAAAAGCCCATCAGCGCACCGGAAAAAGGTGTTGTCGAGTCTGTACGGACCGAACTTGAAGGGAAATTTGTCGAGGCTGGAGAGCCGCTCGTCACCATCAAGCACTATTTGACTCGTCAGGAAGTGATTGAACTCATCCTTCAGGAAGCACTGTACCTTTTCCGCGCCCCTGAGCGTGCAAAGTATTACTTTGTTCCCGAGGTTGATCAAAAGTTGAAAGTGTCCGGCAAGCGTTCCGTCAAAGTGACCGAAGGTATGGACCTGATGATCGTTTCCCGCATGAAACGTGAAACTCCGCTTGCTTATTCCGGCCCGGAAGGCATTATCTATTCCGTGTACTTCAGCCGTGGTGAGAACGTCGACGAAGGCGCTCCGCTGATTGGCATATGTCCCGAGGATCAACTGACTGTGATTCAGGATGTCGTCGCCCGCATTCAGAGTGAGTGGGAAGAAGAATCCTAGGAGCACCATGGGTAAACTGCTGCAAATACGAGTGTCTGCATGGACATTCAGTGAAGATGAAGTCGAAAAGACGTGGCCCCGACTTTGGAAGCTCATATGGGAGGATGGTGACGCCATCCCCAAAAAAGGTGTGATGGAGCTGGCTCAGGCCGCATTTGACGCGGTCAGGGCTGGTTTGCTACCCGAGGAGCAGGCAAAGAAGATGCGGGAAAAGGCTGATCAGGCTGAGGATTTGCGGTTAAAGTTGGAAACGGCTTTGGCAGATCGCAACCCGAAAGAGGCGGATGCTCTCTCGTACCGGCTTGAAGATTGCCTTGATGAGTTGGAAGACATTGCCTCAAATTTTTGATACTCGTCTTTCTTCATTAGTTAATAATTCCCTTAAGGAGTAGATATGGCTGGCAGTTTAAATAAAGTCATTTTGATCGGCAGACTGGGACGTGATCCCGAATTGTCATATACGCCCAACGGACAGGCCCGTGCGAAATTTTCCGTTGCCACAGACGAAGGTTATCGCGACAGGCAGACCGGCCAGCGTGTTGAAAAGACCGAGTGGCACAACGTTGTCGCATGGCGTCAGACCGCGGAATTCTGCGGCAACTATCTTGGCAAGGGCCGTCTTGTCATGGTTGAAGGAAAACTGCAGACACGCAAGTGGCAGGATCAGAGCACCGGACAGGATCGCTATATGACTGAGATCGTCGCTGACAATGTTCAGGGTCTTGATCGTGCTCCTGATGGTCAGTTCAATCAGGCTGGTCAGCAGCCCCAGGGCGGATACCAGCAGAATAACCAGCAGCAGGGCCAGCAAAACGGTGGCTGCCAGCAGAATTATCAGCAGCCCCAGGGCCAACAAGGTCAGCCGCAGCAGGGGCAGCAGCCTCAGCAGGGCCAGCAGGAAGATCTGGGACCCGCATTCCCTTCAGAAGCCAGCGGAATGGACGACGTGCCGTTCTAGGTTCTGAAATGGAGTGTCCAGCTGTGGTGATATGGAAATATATCAGTCAGTTGGTGGCGAACGCTACGAAAGTTTTAGAGGGTGGTTTTTACCACCCTCTTTTTTTGTCCTTGGTGAGTGAGGCTGCCTGTCCTGAAGCATGACATGATTTTAGGGAGCCTCAGATATCTTTTATCTATTGGAGATTGTGACGGTCTTTCTTTCTCATCATAATGAGTTCCGCCATAATGCTGATAGCTATTTCTTCCGGTGTATCTGCACCAATGGACAGGCCGATAGGGCAGTGCACCTGATTGAGTGCCGCCTGTGTGAACCCGTCTTTGAGCAGCGATTCATAGGTTGCGCTTCTCTTCTTTTTGCTACCGATCATCCCCACGTAACCGGCATTGGTATTTAATGCCTGGGCCAGAACATCCCTATCGTGGAGATGGCCGCGTGTCATGATCACCACATAATCCTTGGGGCCAAGCTGTGCAGGCAGGCAATCTTTGAGACTCGCTGCAATCCGAACTTCCGTTGCATCCGGGAAGCGTTCGGAGTTGGCAAACTCTTCGCGGTCATCCACGACAATGACCCGAAAGCCGGTGAAAGCTGCTAGTTTGGCCGTAGCCTGGGATACATGGCCTCCGCCAATGAAGTGCACTGTTTCCGGGGCGAGCAGTGGCTCGAAATACGTAGTATTTTGCTCGTTACAACGAAGAAAAGGCTCTGTTTTTGCATCATTTGTGTCGTCATTGACGGGGAGCACCTCTCGTTGGGTGACTGTCCCGTTTGTGGTGAGGGTTGTGGCCAGCAATCGTGTTTCTGGCGATGAAAATTGGTCAACGATCTTTTGAACGAGCTGTACGTTTTCTTCGGTGGGAAGCAGTGAGTCGAGCAGAACAGTCATGGAACCGCCGCAGACCATGCCGATGGATGCAGCATCATTGGGCGTGAGGTCGAACTCGCGGATTGTCGTTTGCCCCGGAGCCAGTTTCTTCGCAGCCATGTAACTGGCGTACTCCACAGAGCCGCCTCCGATGGTGCCAGTGATGGAACCGTCTTCAAAGACAGCCATGGACGCCCCGGCAGCACGTGGTGTGGAGCCGGAACTTTTAACAATGGCAATGCGGGTGACTGCTTGCCCTCGCTCAAGAGCAGTGAGAATCTCTTCAAACACGGTACGCATGTTATGCTCCCTTTCCGAAGCTGCACACCGGATAGCGGCATTTGTCACATCCCTCGCAGAATCCGCCGTGACCGAGGTTGATGATATCCTCGCGGGTCACTTCTTTCCCCGCCAGAATGCGTGGAATGATGAGATCGAAAATGCTGGCTCGATAGTACATGACGCATCCCGGCAGGCCTACAACGGGGATGTCGTCGATCTTGGCGAGCATGAACATGGCGCCGGGAAAAGTCGGTGCTCCGTAGGTAATTACATCTGCCCCAGCCATGCGGATGGAGGCGGGGGTCTGGTCGTCGGGGTCCACGGACATGCCGCCGGTCACTACGATGAAATCAGCGCCCTCGGCGATGAAGTCCTGAATAGCCTTAACCGTCATGTTCGGATCATCCGACACCAGGCGTTGGCCTACGGTGGTGGAACCGTATGCGCTGAACTTTTTACGGACCACAGGGCCGAACTTGTCTTTGATCCTGCCGCTGTACACTTCACTGCCAGTTGTGACTATTCCTACCTTGCATGGCTTGAGTGGGCGAATCTGAATGAGGGGAGGAGAATTGCGCAGCACAGCCTCTGCTTCGGCTACAATTTCTTCGGGGACCACGAGCGGGATGACACGGGTTCCGGCCATGGGGCGGCCTTTCTCAACTAGTTGGTTTGTATGAATTGTACCGAAAATGACATCCTTGACCGAGTTGAGTTTGAACAGCGTGTCGGTGTCGATATCCAGGAGGCCGTCATGGGTGGCTCGAAGGGTGATTTTCCCTTCCACCGGTGTGGAGAGTTCAATGCCTGGTCCGGCTGCTGCCGTGGCGATACGGTAGGCGGCGTCATCTTCATGGACGTACCCGTCTTCCGGATCGTAAACGTAGAGATGCTCCTTGCCGATATCCAGCAACATGGGGATGTCTTCCGGTGTGACAACGTGGCCTCTGCGGAAGGCCGGTCCCTTTGCCTGACCGGGGACGATGCGGGTTATATCCTGGCACAAGACAGTACCGATGGCATTTTCAACATGCATGGTTTTCATAATAACCTCTCTGTGTTTCCTATGAGGTGGCTTGGTTACAGATCTCGAGGAGTACAGGCTGCGGAGTCGTATTCGACCCAACCAGTTTGCCGGTATTCCTTGAGAAATGAGGTGACACCGATGACGATGACACCAAGTACTGGCAGGCCGACCACAATGGATGCGGTTTGCAGTACCGAAAGTGGTCCATCGATGAGCATGATGCCGGTGGGCAGCATGCCGAGTGATATTGCCCAGAACAAACGGTTCCAGCGGGCAGGTTCTTCATCGGGTGTCAATTTGAGGGTGGTGGTGGCTGCCAATGCGAAAGAGACTGCATCAAAGGTAGTGGCCATGGATATGGCGGTCACCGCACCGAAAATAACTTTGTAAAGTGAGGCCATGGGCATGAAATCGGCAATAGCCATGATGGCGGTAGCGCCTTTTACGGATTTGACCATTGATATGACATCAAGTTGACCTGTTAACTGGAGGTGCAAGCCGAAGTTGCCGAAGACGAGGTAGAAGCAGCCGCAGCCAAGGGACGCGATAATAACGGGGCCGAGGACCACCTCGCGCACTGTGCGTCCACGAGAAATCTTTGCAATGAACAGGGACATGAACGGGGCATAGGCCACAAACCATGCATAGTAGAATATCGTCCAGTCCTTGGTGAATCCGGACGTTTCCATGGGGTCCATCCATGTGGCCAGGGTGACGAGCTCGGAAATCATCAGACCGAGCGATGAAATAGCCATGTCGGTCAGGAACAGGGTAGGGCCGAAAATGAACACAAATAGCATCAGTGCCAAGGCGGCCAGTACGTTGAAGTCCGAGAGCTTGCTCAGGCCTTTTTTCAGTCCCAGGCTGGAAGAGACACAGAAGATGGTTGTTACAAATAAGAGTGTGCCAAACTCCATCCAGAAAGAGTGTTCCATGCCGGTAACGGATGAAATGGCTGCGGCAACAATGGGGATACCAAGCCCCAGGGCAGTGGCGGAACCGGCCACCAAACCCGTCATGAACATGATGTCGATGAGCTTGCCCTGCCAGCCATTGACCCGGTTGCCCAATAGTCCGGTGCAAGCCTGGGAAATATTCAGAATGGGGACACGCTTGACGTAGTAACTGTAGCCGATGGGTACGGCCATGACTGCGTAGATGGACCAGCAGATGGGGCCCCAGTGGAACATGCCATAGGCGGTGCCCCATTCCAGAGCTTTCATGGTACCGGCAGGCTCACCATGCATGGGATAGGCCGCATAATAGGCCCAGTCGATGGAGCCGCCGAACATGATGCCAGCGCCCACGCCTGCGCAAAAAAGCATGCCGATCCAGGAAAAAGTGGAGTACTCAACCTTGTCTCCAAGCCGCTTGCTACCAAAGGGGCCGAAAGCGAACCACATCAGCAGGAGGAATATCGCGGCTCCTGCCAGCATATAGAGCCAGCCCATTTCCACGGTTACAAACTCAAACATTGTGTTGATTATTTGTTCTCCCTCTTCGGGGTACATGAACAATGGGATACAGGCGGTCAGGATGATGAACAGAGCACCGAAGAAGCAGACGAGACAGACGCCGCCTTTTTCAGGAGGGCAGGTTGAGAGCGTGGTAAGTGAGATTTTCTGTTCTTTGGACATGGTCATCTCCTGCTTTTAAATTCGATGGAAACACTCAGGTCTATTATTGATTGGTTCAGTCATAATGGGCGGACCGGCATCGATGCGATGTAATTGCCCGTTCAGGATTGAGCCAGCAAACCATGCATAGTTTCTTGTCCTTTGCTCTTGCTGCAGAATACGCTCAATCTCTTGGACACGATATCCACCGCCGGGGATGTCAGTTTTATTGAGCACCACTGCCAGTTTGCTTGTGGCCGGGCTTCCCTTGAATAGACCGTTGGGGGCAACAGCTATGTCCACCATCTGCTTCGGGGTGATGGGGTCACCGGGCAGAAGTTTGGTAATGTGCGAAAAAATTTCATGACGGTGCACATTGGCCTCAGTCAATGGGAGGTACATGGCATCCAGTCCCATGACGCCTATGCAAAGATCGGATTCCAGCGGGATGACGGGTTCGTGCTCAGCCGGGGCCTTGAGCGGTTTGTGGGCTGCACCGTCGGCTTCTACCAGAATGGCATCGGCGATGTTGCGATTTCGTAGATGAGTAACAAAGGCCGGCGACAGGCCGATGAGCTTGCCGCTCCGGGTGTCCAGTTGTTGAGCCACGACAACTTTGCGATGCCGGTCGAGAGCCAGTTCGATCCTGTCTATGAAGTCTGGCTGGCCGTCATTGAGAATGGTGCATACGTTATGGCGCGGGAATATCTTTGTTGTCGAAGTGATAATGACTCTTTTCTCAGGTGGCAGTATCTGCATACCGAGCCAGTTTATGAGGGAGGTCTTTCCACCAGCTCCAACGACGGTGATGAGTCGATGGCTTGGCGAAATGAGCTGAGTGATGGCACACGAACTTGCGGCTAAGGTCATAATAACCTCTTCATGAAAATATGGTTGCAGATGGCTTCGAGTACGCCACCGCCGATGGCCATGGCTTTGTCGGATGCCAGATTGCAGTAGGACCCTGTTCCTCGTGGGTCCACATCCCCCAGCTTTGTATGATTTTTTACAGGAGTTCCGTTTCGTAATAAGCCGCGTATAACTCCGTCGACCTTGGCGAGTACGGGGGTGTTATCCACGCGACCCAGTTCTTCGCCTTTGCCGATGGTGTCGCCAATATTGAAAGCAGTAGTGAAAATTCCTGACGTTTCGGCCCAGCAGACACGCTCTATACTGTAGCCGGCGATGGTTCCGGGAATGCCGGTGTTGGGCTTGGCGGGGCCGTCTGTGATGACACGACCGAGATGGTGTCCACGCATGGTTTCGATAACGACATGAACATCCTTGCCAGCCACGAAACCGGGGCCGAGTCCGATGACCAGCGGGGCCATGGACATGTCAGTACCGAGATTGCGTTTGGCAATGATGGCGTCCACTACAATTTCAGGTTGTAAATCGGGCAGTGTTGTTGCTTCGGGGTCCACCAGAACAGGGATGTCGCCTGCCGCCCATGCATTTGCAGTGTCGTTAGCAGAGTCTATGCATACAGCAGTCACTCCTTCCACTGTCATGGTGTCATGCTTGATGCATTCGGAGAACGCGACCGTGCGGCGAACAGCCAGTGGAGCGAGTGTTTCCAGCATGACGATATTGCGCAGTCCGGCTCTGTAGAGTCGAAGGGCAACGCCGGTGGCGAGGTCGCCTGCACCGCGAATGACGATAGTGGGGAGTGTCGTGTTCATGATCATCTTACGCGGTCCTGGTTTCGTATTTCTCAAGAAGTCGCTGATATTCAGGCTCGGTATCCACATCAATGAACGGGCCGACCTCGTTGATGCGGACGAGGCGCAGGGCCAGGCCTGGCTCAGCCAGCAGAGGGCGAGCTCCGGTATCGCCTTCGAGTTCAAACACCCTGGGAAACCATGTGGATGGGATGGTAATAGGGTTTCCACGCATACCTTCCTGCACAGGTGCTACCCAGCACTCGGGCTGCTGAGCGAATGCCCCTGCCAGCATGTCAATGGTGTCTGTAGTTATAAGTGGTTGATCTCCGAGGAGAACCATGCTCCCGTCCACTCCATCCATTGCAGCCCGTAGCCCGGCTTTCAACGATTCAGCCTGGCCGAAATCTTGCCGTACTACGTTGACAATCTTGCATCCCTTCATGTCGAGGGTCTGCTCCAGCCCGGACGCCTCGGGTATGACGACGGTCACACTTTTGAGACAGGACTGGCGGGCAGCATTGATGACGTGCTGGAGCAGTGGCTTTCCGCGGAAGGGGAGGGACAGCTTGTCCCTCCCCATGCGGGAGGCTTTACCTGCAGCGAGAATGACGCCGGAAACGTTGATCTCTAACTTGTTCATGGCAGGTTTATCCTTAGTTCCTTGTTAGTTGCTACATTCCAGAAGCGTGTCGGTTACGATGGTTTTGGCCATCTGGACCTTGTAGATGTTCTGGAAAAGCGGTTTTGCTTCAGCCACGGCCAGCTCTCCTGCTTCCTGTGCGAGTGCATCAGTCAACTTCTTGCCGATGAGCAACTCCTCGGAAGTCTCGCAACGGCGCGGGTTGTTGTGCACACCGTTGAGGCAGATGCGGGCAGCCGTAACCTTGTCGTCTTCTATGGTGATTGAGACAGCGCAGTTCACGATGGCGAAGTCAATGGACTTGCGGTAGGCGATCTTTTCAAAGGCACTGAAGGAACCGGCTTTCGGAGTCGGAATGATGATTTCGGTGACGATTTCATCACGATCCAGAATAGTCGATTGTGCGCCCATCTCTGCGGAGAAAAACTCGTCCACGGGAATGTCGCGCTTGGTGGTCTTGATGGTGGCATCCAGGGCAATGAGAGCAGGGGCCGTGTCACTGGGATTGACGGCGATGCACTTTTTGACCTGGCCGAAAATGGAGTGGAAACGGTGGTCTCCGGGAACAGCAAGGCAGCGCTTGCCGCCCTTGCGTACACAGTCAATACGACCACCGATCTTATCGGGGTAACGGTAGTACCAGCAGCGGTTTTCCTGACAGATATTCCCTGCAATAGTGCCCATGTTGCGCAGCAGCGGTGACCCGGTGCGGCGGGCAGCCTCGGCCAGACCGGGCCACTGTTCCTTGACAATACCGGACTCGGCGATTTCGGTCAGGGTGACCATGGCTCCGATGTGGAGGCCATCATCATCCACGCGAAGTTCTTTGAGGCCCGGGATAGTCTTGAGGTTGACTATTCGCTCGGGGCTTTCCATCCACAGGTTGTCCTTGAGACACCCCATGAGGTCACTGCCTCCGGCGATGACATAGCTCGGGCCTTCGCTCTCATTAAGGAGCGTAACTGCTTCTTCCAATGTAGTGGCATTGAAGTGATCGAAACGTTTCATTATTTTTTCCTCCTTTTGTCCTGGATCTTGCCCAGTGCGGTGAGGATTTTTTCAGGTGTGAACGGTGTCTCCAGAATGCGGACGCCAATGGCGTTGTACAGGGCGTTGGAGAATGAGGCCAAGGTGGGGCAGGCTGCGCCTTCGCCACAGGCCGTGGCTCCGAGCGGGTGACTCGGATCACCGGGCTTCTCGACTATCAAGGGAGTTACATCGCAATCCATGGCAGTGGAGTGCCGGTAATCGACCCAATTGGGTGTCATGAGCCAGCCGTTGCGCTTGTCCACGATGCAGTCGTTTGCCAGCGTTGCGTTCTCAATGCCGTGCCGTGAGCCAAGCATTTGTCCTGCAACGATCTTTGGGTTCAGCGCTTTACCCACGTTTTGGGCCATCACGACCTGAACGTTGGAGATGATGCCGGTCTCTGTATCCACATCAAGGGTGATGAACTGAGCACCTTTTTCCTTGGGAAGGTAGATTCCATCCTTCTTCTCCCCCTTGTCATTGATGCTAGTGGGAGAATTGTGGACATAGTAGCCGACCACTTCATGAACGCCGCCATAGTGGCCACGGGTGCCGAATGCGTCTGAGAAGGATATGTTCTTGCTTCTGTCGCCCACGACATGGATTCCGTTTTCATCCATGGTCAGTTTCTCAGCCGGTACTCCCAGCTTTTCTGCTGCCAATCCGAGCACCTTGTTTTTGGCATCCAGTGCCGCACCGTATGTGGCCCAGCCCTGAATCCACGTTCCGCAACTACTGGCGACCAGTGTGGCGAATGGAGTGGAGTCTGTATCGTGGCAGACCAGCCCGATCTTTTCGTAAGGGAGGCCCAGGACGTCAGCAACGATCTGGGTCTGCACGGTGTGCTGGCCCTGTCCTATGTCCGCGACGGCGCAGACGAAGGCCGCAGTGCCGTCTGGGAAAACCTTGACCATGGCTTCACTGGAGTTGCCCGGCCCGGGGCGACCTGCGGCCATGGCAAAGATGGCCACGCCCATACCGCTGCGGATGCGCCCTGTCTTTTCGCTGGGGTGCTGCCATTTGTTTTTCCAATCCACATACTCTGCGCCTTTATCGAGGCAGTCGCGGATGCCGGAGGAAGAGATATAGGCGGATTTGTAAGTCAGCGGGTCCCAGCCGGAGTCGATATCGCCTGCGCGCATGCAGTTCTTCTTGCGAATTTCGACCGGATCGATACCCATCTGGTACGCAGCGATATCCATGGTGGTTTCCACCGCGTAGGTCCCTTCGGGAACGCCGTATCCTTGCCAGCCGTTACAGCAGAAACGGTTGGTGTGAACGTAGCGAATCCGGCTGCGTTGGTGCTCGACATTTCGAGAGTAGAGGACTGCTCCTGTAGCGAGAATTGCATTTTTGGTTGGGTATTTGTCTCCGCCTGCGCCACACTCCTGCCAATGGAAGAAGTCCATGGTTGTTAATGTGCCGTCTTTTTTGAAGCCGACTTTGACATCACCAATACTGCCACGGGACCAACCGCAGAGCATCTCTTCTTCTCTTGAGTAGCTGCAGTGTACGGGTTTGTGCAGTTCCAGAGTGGCAAGCCCGGCCACCATCAGGTAGTGGGATGCGATGTTGCGATCCAGAGGGAATGCGTTCTTTCCGCCAAAGCTGGAGCCAGTGTAGGGCGAAATGTAATTGAGCATACTGGAGTTGATGCCGAGGGCCTGAGCCAGACAGAGCTTCTCATCGTGCAGTCCCTGGGAGTGGGTGTATACATTGAGCTTGTTGCCGTCGTAGTGGGCCGTGCAACCGCGAGGCTCCATTGCGGGGCTTTTGCAGTAGGCGTATTTGAGGCCCTTTTGTTCGACAACGACATCTGCTTCGGCAAACCCCTTATCGATGTCTCCAAAACCGTTGTACTCTGCCTGAGTCTTGGTTTTGAAAAGTCGTGTCTCGGGATCGCGGTCACTCATGTAGTAGTGGAATTCCCAGTCATGGCAATTGTTCACTCCCTCGAAAACCTGAGGAGAGTCCGGGTTGATGGCGTCTTCGAGGTTCAGAACGAATTTCTTTTTTTCGTATTCGACCTTGATGAGTTCCATGGCTTCTTCGGCAATGGTGGCATCGGTAGCTATGACTGCAGCCACGAGGTCGCCGACATAATACAGGCTCTTGCGGAACGCCTTGGGAAAGTTCTCATGGGTCATGACGAGCTTTACGCCCGGAACGGCTTCTGCTTCGGATGTGTCTATGCTGATGATGTCGGCTGCCGGGTAAGGACTGCGCAGGATGCGGGTCTGCAGCATGTCGGGGAGTAAGACATCTGCATAGTATTTCGCATCGCCTGTAACGCGGGGGGCGCCATCCTTCTGGCGGACGGACTGGCCTACGGATTTGGTCTTAAACATGTGTCTGCTCCTTGGACATTTTTTTGGCGGCACTACGTACGGCATTGATAATGTGTTCGTAGTTGCTACAGATGCAGAGGTTGCCTCCAAGGGCTTCCTTGATTTCGTCGTCCGTAGGATTGGGGTTCTTGCTCAACAGATACTTGGTGGTCATGATCATGCCGGGAGAGCAGAAACCGCACTGGGCGCCGTATTCTTCGAGCCAAGCCTCCTGAATGGGGTGCAGCTTGCCGTTTACGGACAACCCTTCGATGGTCTCAATGTCCTTTCCTTCCTGCTCCACGGCCAACACCATGCAAGCGGGCACAGCCACGCCATCAATAAGTACAGTACACGCGCCACAGGCGCCCTCGTCACACGCTTCCTTTGTGCCGGTTTGGCCGCAACCGTTTCGCAGCACGGAGGAAAGCGTCCAATGCGATTCAACCGGCAGAGTCTGAACTTCTCCGTTCACCGTAAGCTGGATGAGTCTTTTCTGTTGTCCATTCATTGCTTTGGTTCCTTGATCTGTGGTCTATCCGCGGTCTGAAGTGGGCCGCGACTTCATTGTGATGTGCCTGATGAGGCGCGAACCTCTGTGGCGTTTTGTATCCCCTGTCGAGTGGAAGACCGGGGAAAGCAATGGGCCTGCCCCGGTATATTTCAAGGCGCGAAGTCTTAGGTCTCGTTGGGCGTCGCTTCAATTTCGACCGGTACTTTTTTTGCGCCACGGCTGGCCCAGACGATACCGCCGATGATCAGCGCCCCGGAGATGTAGTGAACAGAGGTCATCTGCTCGCCCAGGAAGATGTATGCAAAGACGCCGCCCCACAGAGGCAGGGAGTAGTAAATCATGCCGCACAACTCCGGTCCTGCCTTCTTGAGGCCGATGTTCCACGTCCACCATGCGATGATGGAAGAACAGATGGCGGAGAAAGTAATGGAGAGGAGAACGATGCCGTTCATGTTGAAGACCATGGAGGGCTGGGTGGATTCCCAGATAACGCAAGGAATGAGCATCAGCACGGCGAAGAAGGACATCAGGTACATGATGGTACCGCCGGACAGTCCTTCGGGAGTCTTTTTGAGGATGAGGCTGTATATGGCGAAACCGACAGCGGCTGCGAGCATCAGGATATCACCCGCTGCGAACTGCATGCCCAGGATCTTGTCGATGTTACCACCGGATACGAGATAGAAGGAGCCCAGCAGAGCCACGATACAGCCAGCCCAGGTATTGATGGACTGTTTTTGTCCCATACCGGCTGCAATTATGACGATGAAGATCGGGGTGGTCACGGAAATGAGGGAGAGGTTGATTGCAGAGGTGGTCTGTGCCGCGAAATAACTGAGCGGGGAGTATGCGGCTACACCGAAGAGAGCGGCTGCGATAATCTGCGGCAGGAAGGTTTTGGCTATGGGCCATTCCTTTTTGACTGTGGGCAACATGAATGTGCTGAGAATAAGCAGTGCCATGCCCCAACGGGTGGCCCCCAGGGTCATGGGCGAAATTTCACCGACAGCCAGGCGAGCAATAATGAATGCACCAGCCCAAAGGACTGTGGCACAGAGTGCGTAGAGTGAACCAACAACAACTTGATTTTTAAACATTGTTTTTCTCCTCATGGTAAATTGTGAGTCATTCATTATTCCTGTCTGGCTTCTGCACATCTTCCATAGGAGACATTCCTCATGACTTTTTCTCGATGCTGGAAGCGGATGCTGGAATTATGAGATCGGATATCTTTCCCCTTAGTGTGACCGTGATCGAAATCCTCCTTTGGCGAAATATCGTGCAGTTCGTACTCGGTTTCGTAGTCTCTTGCTTCCTTAAGAGAGCAAGGCACATGCCAAGGGGAGAGGAGAAAAATGTGGGGTTTTACTGCTGTTAAAACAGTAAGTTGTTGATATTTATTGATTGATTGTGCAATCGATAAATAGGGAGAAGTCGAGTCGTTTTCGACTCATTGTTGAGTCGAAAGCATGGAGGGGTATACCAATTGAGCGAGTGAGTCGCTTTCGACTCGTGAGTCTATTCTGACTCGGATGTGGACGTGTACTTACGAATGAGGCGACTGGCTCTGGTTTGGCTGATTCCAAGTGCTTTGGCTACCTGGCGAGAGCTGCCATGAAGCGCTTTGGCCTCAAGTATCAGCTTGCGTTCGACTTCAGCAAGAGTGTCATCAAGCGAACCATGATTTACCGCAGTCGGGGTGGAGGGGGTGTTTTTGTATAAGGTGGTCGGCAGGTGGTCGACGGTGATGGTCTCACTCTCAGTGGTCACGACCAGGCGTTCTACTAAATGTGCTAGTTCACGGACGTTGCCCGGCCATGCATGTTGCATGAGGATGGATTGGGCTTCGGGCGAGATGTGTTTACCTTTGCCATGTTTTTTCCCGTAGTGATTAAGGAAGTAGTACAGGAGCGGCATGAGGTCGTCGGGACGGTCTCTCAGTGGGGGGATAGTAATATCAAAGACATTAAGGCGAAAGAACAGGTCCTGTCGAAAAGCTCCATCTTCGGCCATACGACTGAGATTGCGGTTGGATGCTGCCAGAATGCGGACATCCGCCTTGACGGTCTGAGAGCTACCCACAGGTCGGTACTCCATTTCCTGTACTGCATGAAGCAGTTTGGCCTGCAGGGGCAATGGCAATTCAGATATTTCATCGAGGAACAAGGTGCCGCCCTTTGCTTTGGCAAAGAGTCCGCCACGGGCGTGAGTTGCTCCTGAGAACGCACCTTTCACATGACCGAATAGTTCCGACTCGAAAAGTTGATCGGGAATGGCCGCGCAGTTAACCATCACGAACGGCTTGTCACTCCGTTTGCTGTTGGAGTGGATGAACTTGGCGAGCAGGCTTTTGCCACACCCTGATTCTCCCAGTAACAGGCATGGGGCGCTGAGATCTCCTACCTTTCGAGCAGCTTTCACCACATCTTCCATCGCCTTACTGTGGTAAATCATGTCTTCAGGACGAGTTTCCTGTCTGGTGGGGCGAACTTCTTTCAGTTCGCTAAGGCTCGGAATTTGACCCTTATGAAAGTCGTCACGGATGGATAATACGACATACTCGATCTCGCCTTGATCATCGAGTATAGGGACGGCGATGGTCAGGACGTTCAAACCAAGATATGTTTGCTGCTCCTGTTTGATCGGATGCTTATGTTCGTAGACTGCGGGTAGGGCAGGGTTATTCCAGGCAGCATACTTTTCGACGATCTCCCAGAACGGAACGCCGACCATTTCTTCCTGGGTGAAACCGTAATGGCGTTCGCACGCTTTGTTGACGTAGAGCAAACGATAGTTGTTGTCATAGATGATGACCTCATCGTGCATGTTGTCGATGAGTCGCGCAAAGGTTTTGAAATCCAATCCGAAGTGTTCTGTTTTGCTCATAAGGTTGCCCTATAGCCGTCAAACTGGATGGAAAGCAAGGAAGAGTATTTTCCAAATGATAGAAAATATAGCAGGTGTCAGCTTGAAAGAATACTCTGCGGGGCTTTTGTTATTTAACGCCCCTATAACGCCGATATTTCGAATTTCGTGAGTAAAACGTATTGTATACGAGCGTCAGGGCGCATGCGAAGAGAGCAGCACCTGTTCCAATGGCAACATTGTAGAACGGGGGCGCTGTCAGGGCCAGTCGAATGAGAAGAGTTGCCAGGGCAAAGCCTGAGTTCCTGAAGACAGCTCGGAATGATGGCAGGTACCGCTGGGCTGTCAGGACAAGCATGATGTCGCTGAATATCAGAACGGTATAGAAGCTCTGGAAAAAGTTGAACGGCTCATTGCCAGAGAAAAACAGAGAGATATTCTTGGCACCCATGAAAAGGAAAATGACCAGCATGGCTAGCGCGATGATTTTCTTGGCCGCAACAAACCGGAACAAGGTTGGTCCTCGGGTAATTGTCTCATCCAGACTTCGTCGCAAGACCTTGTAAACCCCTAGAAGGGCGAAGATAACAATCGCTCCACCACCGTCGGTGAGGATTATCCACAACTCCTGTTCATGACCAGTGATGGTTATTGGCTCAGGGAACTCAGACAACGCCTTGAATGCGCTTCGGAGCAGTATGAGTGCAAGTATCTCGAATTGTTTACCAACTGCCTTTGAAATGGAACAGGGCAAGGTGAAGATGAGGCTGACGACCTCAAGGATGAGAACAAGCGTGAACGCGAGGTTGATTGCCATATAGTGGTTGGTTGGGACCAACTCGGCAAAATGGCCGCTCAGTAATCCTTGCCGTTTCAGCTCAATGGCGACCAAGGCGAAAAGAAAGACAAACACAAGCACACCCGCGACAAAGCGCTGGGTGCGATCGTGTTCCCAAAAGTGGTGCAACGGATCGAATACATACGTTGCACCATGGTATATTTTGATCATGGGTTGCATAGACACCTTGGATATATAGCAGATAATTGGACTGTAGGGCAAAGTAACAGTACAACCAACTTGTGTAAACAGGAATTATTCCTGCGAGGTGTCTACCCAGTCGACTAAATCTCGAACAGCATCTCCAGGTCATCCCGTGTAAGGCTCTTGAGTGCAGACTGACCGGGAATAATGGCCTCGGCCACATCCTTTTTCTGCTCCTGCAGCTTGAGAATGCGTTCCTCAACGGTATTCTGACAAATCATCTTGTACGCGAAGACCTGACGTTTCTGACCGATACGGTGTGTACGGTCGGTCGCCTGGTTTTCCACGGCAGGGTTCCACCATGGATCGTAGTGGATGACATAGTCGGCACTGGTGAGGTTCAGGCCGGTTCCACCCGCCTTGAGCGAGATGAGGAAGATCGGGATATCGTCGTTCTCATTGAACTTGTCGACCTGCTCAAAGCGGTCCTTGGAAGAACCATCGAGGTAGGTGAACGGGATTTCCCTGATCTGCAGCCAATTGCGGATGACGTGCAGCATCTTTACGAACTGCGAGAACACCAGCACCTTGTGCCCACCATCGATGATGTCGACAACAAGGTCTTTGAATGCATCGAATTTACCAGAAGGCAGATTGGTGGAAACTCCCGGCATGTCCAGCTTGAGCAGGCGAGGGTGACAACAGATTTGACGCAGTTTCAACAGAGCATCCAGAATGGACATCTGCGATTTTGCCATGCCCTTTTCCTCGACATCCCTCAAAACCTGATCTTTCAGTTTCATGGCCAGAGCGTTGTACAGCTCTCGCTGTTCTTCCACCAGTTCGCAGTAATGTGTGGTTTCGATCTTCGGCGGAAGATCTTTTGCCACTTCCGACTTTGTCCTTCGCAGAATAAATGGCTTTACGCGTGTGCGCAGGTAGTCGAGCGTTTCTTCGTCGCCATCCTTGATGGGTTTGACGATACCACGCTGGAACGAGTGCTGCGAACCGAGGAAGCCCGGCATGAGAAATTCGAAAAGTGACCACAGCTCAAAGAGGTTGTTCTCAATGGGCGTACCCGAGAGACACACGCGCAGTCCGGCCTCAAGTTTTCTTACGGAACGTGCGGTGATGGTGTTCGGGTTCTTGATGTTCTGTGCTTCATCAAGAATGACGCTGGCGTAATCGTACTTGAGCAGTTCGTCCAGATCACGACGCAAAAGCGCATAGGTGGTGATGACCAGATGCGAATCCTTGATGTGTTGGAACAGCTCCTCTCGCTTGGCACCATAAATGGTGAGGCGTTTGAGTCCGGGGACAAATTTTTCTGCTTCGCGCTCCCAGTTGGGCAGTACGGAGGTCGGGACGATGATCAGGTTCGGACCGTCAATGCCTTTGTCGACCAACGACTGGATGTAGGAAAGGGTTTGAATGGTCTTACCCAGTCCCATTTCATCGGCAAGGATGCCTCCGAAACCATACTCGCGTAAGAAGTTCAGATAGCTCAGACCCTGCACCTGATATGGGCGCAGAGTAGCCTGCAACTCCTTGGGTTGCGCGACGATTTTGATTTCTTCGAAATTATTGATCTTCTCTTTCAGGTTGACGAAGAACTCATCGGTCTGGGCCTGCGGGAGGTCTTCGAGAATCTTTTCGAGAACAGGTGCTTCATACTGGTTGAACTGCTGCTTGGGCGCCTTTTCCGGGTCAAAGCCGAGGGCCTTGAGCTTGTTGCCAAGTCTATTCAGCCAGGATTCGGGGAGGCTGGTGTACGAGCCGTCCTTGAGCTGTACATAGCGCTTTCCTTTGGTCCAGGCTTCCCAAATGATCTCGATAGGCACGCGCTGGTCGTCGTACTCGACAGCCAGTTCGAGGTTGAACCACTTTTCCTCTTCATCGGTTTCGACCTCCGCCACAACATTGGGTTGCGTGGTGCGGACTTTGTAGCGGGTGAGGTTTTGCTCACCGTAAACGCGGTAAGCCTCAACGAGTTGCGGATAGTGGTCGAGAAGGAAATTGATAGCTTCTTCCTGCTCCATGAACCAGATATGATTGTTCCTCGGCTGGAACCCCATATCCTGCAGTTCGGTCATGAGCTGGGCTTCTTCGTCCTGCGCACGACGAATCAGGTACGACTTGCCACCTTCGTGGTAGCTGCCGGTCTGCAAGTCCGGGTTGGGACCGGGCATCAGGAATTCGCCGTGTTCGTTGTCGTAAATATTCTGCACCTTGAGTACGAGCAGAGACCCCTCTTCATCCAGATACAGCTTGGGATTGTAATCCGCTTTCTGGAAGATCGGACCAACGCGCTCCAGGAAGTCCTCCTGTCCCCACAGGTCGGACACGGGGATCTTGGTCCATACGCGATCAAGGAATTCGGAAACATCGGCGTGGGGTACGATGGGCTTTTGCTCGACCATGCCCTGAACCAGTTTCGGATCAAGGCCGGTCTGTACCGGATAGAAGGAGTTCTTGTAGTATACCCACAGCGGAAGACGACCGTAGAAATATATTTCCTCCTCATCGGTGATGGAGAAGGGCATTTTGTCTTCACGCGACAGGAGAATCTCGAAAGACAAACCATCTTCGCTCAATGCTGGTGAAAGCTTAAGCTGCATGGTCTTGGATTCGATGGTGACTGGTTGGTCTGTTTCCCGGAGATACAGGTAGTACTCGCCCTTGACTGCCCGGAAAAACCACGAGTGAAGACCAGCGGGAATCTCGACCTTGTGTCCCCAGTAATCAAGATAGTGACCGATCTGTTCGGCAACGCCCGGTAGTGCAGGTGAAGAATCACACCAATCAGGGTTCTCGACAATTTGGGCAAGGGAAACTTCGTTCTGTACCTGTGAGATGCCCGACTTGTTTTGTCGTGCTCGGAAAAAGGCTACTTGCAGCCGTCCATGTTCCGGGTAGATGCGGTAAATGAGATAGTGTCGACCTGCTTCCGGTTCCAGCTCAGTTGCGAAAAAGGGGCGAAAGGTCTGTTTCCAGTCAGTGCGGGCCATGGGGGCTTCTTCGTCAGACTCGGAATCCAGGGAATTCATGAGTTTGACGGCCGTTGCTGCCACGTGACGACAGACGCCGGAAAAGGAATCCGGACAATTGCAATAATAGTTGATGGACTGTTCGCTGAGGTTTAATCCTATTTCAGAAGTATAGTTCTGAAAATCATCACCTTGAACCGAACCATCAATATCCCAGTATTGATCGCGCTTTTTCAGGTCGAGCTTGGATACTCCGTTGGACGCAACGACGTCCTTGGCGCTTTCCAGAATATATTCCGGAACCGAATCGCCAATGAAATCCTGCAGAATCGATTTGACTATTTGTTCTTCACCGCTACTCATGGACTCTGTACTTCCTATATTATTTCCTAAAGGGCAGTCCTGTTTACCCTGAACCCGTCTATTCGGCAAGGAGCAGAAAATAGTTTGTATGGACATGCCCTTGGCTTTTGAGACTCATTGGTTCATAGTGTCCCCAAATGGTCGTTGCTCTCGAAAGTATATGGTTCAACCCCCGTAAATTTGCAAGGAAAAATGAGTCTACGCACTATACTTATAACAGTCCTCAGCTTGATGGTTCTTGTCGGTTGCGGTGAGTCCGGGCCGTCTACCCCTGTAAAAGCTGTGAATGAGGCTGATCTTCCTTCTTCTCCTGAATCAGGAGGAACGATTGTGGAAGCGATGCTGGGGGAACCGAGCAATCTCATCTCCATGCTTGCGACCGATTCCGCATCTCATGAAGTGGCCTCGCAAATCTATGTGGGCCTCGTTAAATATAATAAAGATATTGAACTGGTCCCCTACGCTGCCGAGTCATTTTCCATAGAGGATGGGGGGAGGCTGTTAAAATTCAAGCTGCGTGAGGATATCAAGTGGTTTGATGGTAAGCCGCTGACCGCAGATGATGTTGAATTCACCTACCGGTTGATGATTGATCCGAAGACCCCGACTGCGTATGGCGGTAATTTCAAGGTTGTGAAGGAGTTTCGGAAAACAGGCACGTATACATTTGAAATTGAATATGAAGAGCCATTTGCCAAGGCGTTGGTCACGTGGGCTACCGATATTCTTCCGAAGCATGCCCTAGAAGGTGAAGACCTTCTGGATACGAAGTACAGTCGCCAACCGCTTGGAGCCGGTCCATACAAACTCAAGGAGTGGGTGCCGGGAACACAGGTTGTTCTGGAAGCCAACCCGGATTTCTTTGATGGCAAGCCGTACATCGAGCGGGTTGTCTACAGAGTGATCCCGGACTTATCGACCCAATTTCTTGAACTCAAGGCCGGGAACCTCGATATGATGGGGCTTGGCCCATTACAATACCTCTATCAGACATCCGGGCCTGGATGGGATGGCAGTTTCAACAAGTTTGAGTATCTTTCCTCTGGCTATTCATTCCTTGGTTATAACATGAAGCATCGATTCTTTCAGGATGTGCGTGTTCGACGTGCCATTGATTATGCCATTGACAGGGACGAAATAGTCAAAGGCGTGTTGTACGGTCTTGGCGAGCCTGCCAACGGTCCATATAAGCCGGGTACCTGGCAGTACAATGAAGCAGTTAAACCACGTCCGTACAATCCCGAAAAAGCCAAGGAACTCCTGAAGCAGGCCGGGTGGACCGACACCGATAATGATGGGGTCCTCGATAAAGACGGTATCCCTTTTGCCTTCTCCATAATCACCAACCAGGGCAATACCCAGAGAATAAAGTCCGGCGTCATCATACAACAGCGATTGTCGGATATTGGAATCAAAGTCGATCTTCGTACAGTTGAGTGGGCCGCATTTATCAAGGAATTTGTGGACAAAGGGCGCTTTGATGCGATCATCCTTGGGTGGAACATCTTGCAGGACCCCGATATCTACAATGTCTGGCATTCATCCATGGCTGTTGCCGGAGGGTTGAATTTCACCCGCTACACCAATGATCGTCTGGATGCATTGTTGGAACAGGGGCGGGCGATTGTCGATGTTGAGCGGCGCAAGGTCATTTATGATGAGGTTCAGCAGATATTGCATGAGGAGGTACCTTATTCATTTCTGTATGTGCCGAAATCCTTGCCAATAGTACAGGCTAGGGTGCAGAATATAGAAGCGGCACCAGCAGGTATTGCCTATAACTTCACCAAGTGGTGGATTCCTCTCTCCTTGCAGCAGTAACAGTAACAAGAACAGTATACATGATACGAATCAACGAGATAACCGATAAAGTTTCGACATATATAGATAATCCTGACCTGGATTTGATCCAGCGGGCATATGTTTTTTCTGCACAGGCCCATGATGGAGTGGTCCGTCGTTCTGGTGAGCCGTACATTTCGCATCCCATGAATGTTGCTTATCTGTTGGCAGACATGCAGCTGGATGAAGCAACTGTTGCGGCTGGACTCCTGCATGACACGGTTGAAGATACGGATACCACGGTCGATGAGATCGAAGAGATGTTCGGGTCTGATGTAGCGGACATCGTGGATGGCGTGACCAAAATTTCCCAGATGGATTTCGAGTCCAAAGCGGTCCAGCAGGCCGAAAATATTCGTAAACTCATTCTGGCTATGGCCGAGGATATTCGCGTGCTCATGGTGAAGCTCGCGGACAGGCTGCATAATATGCGCACCCTTGAGTTCATGAAGCCGGTGAAACAGCGCCTCATTGCTCAGGAAACGCAGGATATATATGCACCGCTCGCCAACCGACTTGGCTTGCACCGTGTCAAAACCGAGTTGGAAGATCTCTGCCTTCGGTATCTGAAGCCGGATGTCTTCGGGCAGCTTCGTGAGGCTGTTGCCGAGCATCGCGCAGCCGGCGAGCAGTATATCGACCGAGTCATCGATATCATGCAGGACATGCTTCAGAAGAATAGGCTGAAGGGCGTTGTCTACGGGCGGACCAAGCACTTGCACTCCATTCATGTCAAAATGGAGCAGCAGGGGCTGACATTTGATGAGATATACGATCTGATTGCTTTCCGAATCATCTTGAAATCTCTGAAAGACTGTTATGCTGTCCTTGGTTTGATCCACGCGACCTGGCGACCGGTCCCGGGGCGCTTCAAAGACTATATTTCCATCCCCAAGGCCAACATGTACCAGTCGTTGCATACGACGGTCATCGGCCCCGACGGTGAGCGGATCGAATTTCAGATTCGTACCGAAGAGATGCACCAGATCGCTGAATACGGTGTGGCTGCACACTGGCAGTACAAAGAAGTCGGCAAGGGAGCCAAGAGGGGGAGGACCGCCGGAACTCGGGATGCCGAGCGCTACACATGGCTCAAGCAGATCATGGACTGGCAGCGAGAATTGTCTGATCCTCGCGAATTCATGTCCTCCTTGCGTCTGGAGATGTTCCAGGAAGAGGTTTATGTCTTTACCCCCAATGGGGATATCAAGGAACTACCGGACGGCGCCACGACGGTCGATTTTGCCTACGCAATTCACTCCGAGGTCGGAGACAAGTGTGCCGGTGCAAAGATCAACGGCCGCATCGTGCCACTCCACACGACGCTCAAGAATGGTGATTCTGTAGAGATCATCACCGACAAGAATCGTGTTCCCAGTCGAGACTGGCTCAAGTTTGTCAAAACAGCCAAAGCCAGAACGCGCATCAAACATTACGTCCGTACAGTGGAGCGTTCACGCGCCATCTCTCTTGCCAAGGAGTTGTTGGAGAAAGAAGGGCGTCGCGTTGGTATCAACGTTCAGAAAGCCATCAAGGATGGTGAGTTCCTGAAGTTGGTCAGCGAATTCAATTGCGGAAGCGTTGACGATCTGTTGGCTCAGGTCGGCTTTTCCCGATTTACCCCTCGTAAGGTCCTTAAGCGCCTGTATGCTGTCATGCATGGTGAAGCCCTTGATCTGCGCAAGCATCGCAGCAAGGAGCCTGAACCGGAGCAGAAGGCAAAGCCCAAGGCTGACGGGCTGAATATATCGGGTGTTGATAATGTGCTCGTGCGATTCGCGAGCTGCTGCAACCCACTGCCGGGTGAGCCTATCGTTGGCTATATCACTCGTGGACGTGGTGTTACCATTCACCGGGCAGATTGCCATAACGTCAATAATTTCGAGGATGAGCGTTTACTGCAGGTCAGTTGGGAAGGCGCTGAGGAAAAACCCTATCCCGCCAAGATCAAGGTCAAATGTCTGAACAAGCCGGGAATGCTTGGCAAGATTTGTAATATGCTGGCCGAGATGGAAGTCAATATTGATTCCGGTGACTTCGAGTCCAAAGTGGATGGTACATCGATCCTGAACTTTACCGTCGAGGTCCGTGACTTGAATCAGCTCTATTCGGCTCTGGCCAAAGTAAAGGCACTTAAAGCGGTTAAAGAAGCGCTTCGTTTATCCTGATTCAATTGATTCAAGAGAATGAAAGGCCCGCTTAATGCGGGCCTTTTTTGTGTCCTATTTGGGGTGGCATGACTTGCATGAAACCGGGACGTTCTTGTTTCCGTTCTTCTTTTCTGTCTTGTGGCAGCCAACACAACTGATTTCAGACTTCTTCTCATGGAATGCCATGTAAAACGAGTTGTCTCCTTTCTTTCCGGGCTGGTCATGACAACCGGCAACTGAACAACTGGTGATTTCACTCTTCTGGTCCCAGGTGTGGTGGCAGGTAACACAGTCGATCTTGGCTGCACCGTGAATGGAGTGCGAGAAATCAACGAACGATTTCTTGGCTTCCATTCCTTCCGGGGGCCTGAGTACCATGTCGCCGGGAGCTTCTACCGCAGCCATAGCCATACTTGCGGATAAAAGAAGCGTGAGTGTCATTGCACCAAAAACGAACCGTTTCATAGGGAGTCCTCCTGTTTAATCATGAATGACAGAAGGGGTAAGGCAAGCATGATGCCAATGTTTTTATATTAAAAAACAGATAGTTATTGTTGCGGTAAAACTCGTTGTGTGCATGATTTGCGCATGGTGTAATGGATTGGTGCGCTTAAGTCGCAAAGGAAATGGAAGTCGGATTGGTGTTGTATGTCTTCTTTGATGCGGACTTCAAAACCGGCGACATTGGATGAGGGCAAAAGGTCCATCTGTACATGGCGAACTTTCTAAATAGGCCCGGATGTCGTCTGTCTTCTGCAGAGTCAGACATTGATAGGCATTGCATCCGGCATACCTTGAAAAGAGGTACAAAAGAAAAAGGGAAAACCGTTTGGTTTTCCCTTTGTTTGTTTACATTTCGATCCGTACGTTTTCCGGACTGAGTTTGCGCTCCAGGCGTTTCGCATAAAGCGACATGATGTAACTGAACAGGAAGTAGAGAACCGCGATCGTTGTGTAAATTTCAAACGGATAGACCATCAAACGGTTGTTGATGGCATATGCTGCGCGGGTCAATTCCATTACACCGATGATGTATGCCAGCGAAGTATCCTTGAATGCGGCGATAAACATGCCGACCAGGGCCGGAAGCATCTGCTTCAGAGCCTGTGGCAATACGATTTTGCGCATTGTCTGGAAGTAGCTGAGGCCGGAAGCCTTGGCTGCTTCCACCTGACCAGGCGGGATATTCTCAATGCCACCACGTACCGTTTCAGCGATGTATGCAGCAAAGAAGAAGGTCATTGCAATGGTGGCGGCCCAGAATGCATGCAACTCCACCTTGAATACGATATCGAGGACCACGGTGTAGAACCAGAAGATGACCAGAATCAGAGGGATTGCACGTACCAACTCAATGTACAGGGTACATGGAATGCGGATCACCCGGTTTCTGGATGTGCGGCCCATGCCCACAAACAGTCCCACAATGAAGCTTCCGCCAATGGAAAGGACTGCCATGAGCAGTGCTCCTGCCAGACCGCCGAGTCCCATGAAGAACTCTGTCTCGTCCCCACCGGGGAAACGCCAGAACAACAGTGCCGGAAGATTTGCCCAGATGATCTGGAAGTTGAATGCAGCCACAGCCATGACAACCTTGTAAAGAACATATAACATGGCGGCGACGAACAACCATTTGGAAGCGAGCACGGTATACTTGGAGGCCATCTTCATGAATCGGCTGAAAGGGGAAACTGTTCTGGATGCATCCGGAGCTTTGCGGAAGTACCAGAAAACATACTCCAGCCCATTTTCGATCCATCCCAGAGGACGGAAAAGAGCGTCAGCCACTTTGCGGTTCAACGGCTCGTGACCTCGGGGCATGATTTTCAGCTTCACATTTACCAGATTCAGTATCGTTGCAATAACGAGGGACAGGAATAGGTAAATGAGCGTTGCTGCGATGAGTGACTCAAAGGTGTGATACGTGAGGGAGAGTACTTCCTGCATTGACCAGACCACTTCGGCTACACCGATGGTCATGGCCAGGGAGGTGTTCTTCATGTTGTTCAGAAATTCACTTCCCAAGGGCGGAATAATCTCACGGAAAGAAAGGGGCAGGATGATTTTACGCAGCGTCTGGGGGAAGTTCAGTCCCGAAGAGTAGGAGGCCTCCAGAAGGCCTTTGGGGATGGACTGAATACCTGCACGGATGATTTCAGCCATGAAGGAGCCGGTGAAAATACCGCAACCGATGGTGGCGACCCAGAACTCGAAATCCATCTCATAGAGTTGGAAGCGAATCTCCTCGGGGAATGCGTAAGGGAAAGCGAAGTTCCAGAAGAACAGCTGAACCAGCAGTGGAGTGTTTCGGAACAATTCCACGTAACATGTGGCGAACCAGTATATCGGCTTGAAGCTGGACAGGCGGGCCAATCCGAAAACGATACCGAGAATGAGTGCGAGTGCGGCAGAGTAAAGGGTGATGCTGATGGTCGTGTTGAGACCGTCGAGCATCAGATGCCCCATGTGTCCATACTGCCCTTCAGTGGTGAAGACAGCCCAATTGAAATCGTACTTGAATTCAAAGATGAAGGCGAAATAATAGAAGAGCAATCCTGCCAGGGCCAGGAGAGTCGTATTCTGGACCCAGACTTTTTCGAAATATCTTTTTAGCATGTGTTTTTCCGAAGCAAAGGTCCCGGAGTCAGAGACTCCGGGACCTGGTTTGGCGTTAAGCAGTGAGGCTTACGGCCACATTTCGATCTTTTCGGTCATGGGGAACGGGTAAGCGGATTCGGGGCCGAACCACTTGTTGTAGATGGTCATGTAAGTGCCATCTTTCCACATGTCCTGAATGGTGAAGTTGATGATGTCGCGCCATGCGGAATCATCCTGGGGCAGACCGATGCCGTAAGGCTCGTCGGAAATGAATTCGCCAACCAGTTCGAACTGACCGGGAACCTTGGCTGCGTAGCCAAGCAGAATGGTGGAGTCGGTGGTGATAGCCTGGACACGGCCGGAGCGGAGCGCTTCGAACATGGCGACTTCGCCGTCGTAACCGATAACCTTGGGATTGGCGTTGCCAAGCTTCTTCAGGTAGTTGGTGGCGTTGACGATGGAAGTGGTGCCCTGCATGGAACCGACTTTCAGGTTAGCCAGATCTTTGGCTTCTTTGACTTTACCCTTGCGAGCGAGGAACTTCTGACCATCGAAGAAGTAGGTGATGGAGAAATCGATCTTTTCATCGCGCACGCGCTTGTGGGTCATGTTGGACAGAACCATATCAACCTTGGGCGGATTGGTCTGAACAAAGGAAATACGGGTGTTGTTGTTAACGACAACTTTTTCGAGCTTGGCACCGAGGCGCTTGGCGATTTCAGTGGCCATGTCGACATCAAAGCCGACCCATTCGTTCTTATCGTCGATGAAACCGAAGGGGATACCCTGGTTGGAAATACCGGCGCGAACAACTTTGTTGGACATCACGCGATCGTAGGTGGGACCTGCGAAGGCGACAGACGCAGCCATGACCAGCAGTGCGGCCAGGACAGTGATTTTGAGAACTCTCATCTACCTCTCCTTAACGTGTTGAGTTCGATTCCAAACCCGCAGGCACCACGCCTGGCGGGATATATACCTTAACCTAATGGCTCAGGATTTTGCTGAGGAAGTCCTGCGTGCGCTCGCTTTTCGGGTTGTTGAAGAATTCTTCGGGCGTGTTTTCTTCAATGAGGTAACCGCCGTCCATGAAGATGACGCGGTCGGCAACCTCGCGAGCAAATCCCATTTCGTGGGTGACGCAGATCATCGTCATGCCTTCCCTGGCAAGGGACTTCATGACGTCCAGAACTTCGTTGATCATTTCCGGGTCCAATGCAGACGTTGGTTCGTCGAAAAGCATGATTTTCGGCTGCATGGCCAGGCCTCGGGCAATGGCTACGCGCTGCTGCTGTCCACCGGACAATTGTGAGGGGTAAGCCCCGGCCTTGTCAGGGATGTCGACTTTTTTCAGCAGATCCATGGCGAGCGAAGTGGCTTCACCTTTGGACTGATGACGAACCATGGTCGGCGCAAGCATGATATTGTCCAGTACCGTCATATGAGGGTACAGGTTGAACTGCTGGAAAACGAAGCCGACTTCGGCTCGGAGCAGTGTCATGTTTGTGCGGGGATCGGAAACATTCATCCCGTCAACCAGTATGTCACCTTCCTGGATGGGTTCCAGGCGATTGATACATCGGATGAGGGTGGATTTTCCAGAACCGGAAGGGCCGCAAATGACGACAACTTCGCCCTTTGCTATGTCAAGATTGATATTGTTGAGGACATGAAAATCCCCGTACCACTTATTTACGTTTTTGAAAGAAATCACGGAACGCTCCCAAAAGACTGAATTCGGCTTTATGAAACCAGACGTGTGACTAGCAGAATATTGGCCGATGAGCAATCATAATTCAGATTCCGAGTGGTACGGGTGAACAAGGTTCTGCCAATATTGTGATATAGGCTCTATCTGTCAATTTATGAAGTTCTTCAATGGGTTGTGCTGTCTAGCATTCTGTCATCGATTGAGCCAGTCCACCAAGTGATGTTTCTTTGTATTTTTTGGACATGTCTCGCCCCGTTTGAGCCATCGCATGGATGGCTTTGTCCAAATCCACCATCTGATATGACTCATCCAGCGTCGTGGCGATCAGATAGGCGTTGTAAGCTTTGACAGCACCCATGGCATTTCGTTCGATACAGGGGATCTGGACATACCCCCCGACAGGGTCACAGGTCAGACCAAGGTGATGTTCCAGCGCTATTTCAGCTGCGTTTTCAGTTACCTGGAATCGGTATCCTCGGGAGTATGCCATGAGAGCTGCAGCCATGGCGGACGCGACTCCTACCTCCCCCTGACAACCGACTTCGGCACCGGAGATGGAGGCGTTGTGTTTACATAAAAATCCAATAGCCGTTGCGGCCAGCAATCCCTCGCGCACTTCATCCTGAAGGGCGCCCATTTGTCGTTTGAGCATGAAGACAATTGCGGGGATGACGCCGGCTGCACCGCATGTGGGAGCGGTGACGACACAGTGCCCCGAGGCGTTCTCTTCAGAGGCGGCCAAAGCGTATGCATTGATGGCCTTGATGAACCCGGGCCCCTGAAAATGTTCTTTTTTGGCCCGCTGGTGCATGATGTGGGCTTTGCGCTGCAAACCGATGGTGCCTGGCAGCAGGCCTGATGTTTGGATACCAAGTTCCACAGCCTTTTCCATGACCTGAATGAGTCGGTCCAGTCCTTCGTTAATTTCCTGTTCATCCATGCCGGTAATGGCTTTTTCATTGGCAAGAATCAGTTCATGCAGTCGCAGGGAGTTCGCTCGCAGGTGATCCTTTAATTCTGCCATGTTCTTATATGGATAAACCGGTTCCCCTCGATGTGTTTCTTCCCATCCATCCCACCGCAGAAAGCCGCCGCCCACGGAGTAGTACGTTGTTTCACAGAGAATAGTCTCGCCTTGACGGTATCGGAAGATCATTGTGTTGCTGTGGGGGAAGTCATGCTGAACAGCATCGAAGATGATTTGGTTGGGCTGGTAGGTGAGGGTGCCGCCGTTGATGTCCAATTCAAATGATCGGTCATTGTCGCTGCACTCTTCCAGTACATTGGGCTGACAGGTATCCGGCAGGTAGCCAAGAAGCCCGGACATGACCGCCCGGCGTGTGCCGTGCCCTTCACCTGTTGCCGATAGTGATCCAAAGAGGCGGATTTCTAGGGTGTCACCTTGTAGCCGAATGTCATCGGGTAACTGGCGTATTCGATTCATGAAATCAAACCCTGCCTTCATGGGACCTATGGTGTGAGAACTGGACGGTCCGGGGCCGATTTTCAGCAATTCAAATATGGACGTTGTTATGGGCGGCATGTGTTTATCCAACTGGTTTATGTGTAGTTTGTAGCGGGAATGTAAGATAAAAGCGTGCCGAGGAGAAGTTTTTTCATTCTTTATGGACCTAAAATCCATCATGTCGTATGGTATATAGTATCCGTTCTTATCTCTTTCCTTGTGAAGGATGAGAGTGAAACTACAATTACCCGGAGGATTTTGATGAGAAAATTTCACCATGTCGCGTTTCTTATGATCGTTGGACTGATGCTGAGTCTGCCACAGACCGTTTTTGCGCATTGTCAGGTGCCGTGTGGTATTTACGATGACTATGCACGCGTGAAGGGGATGATGGAAGATGCTGCAACCGTCAAGAAGTCCGTCAAGCTGCTCAATGAATTGGCAGGAAAGACCGACGTGCAATCCCAGCAACAGTTCGTACGCTGGGTGAACACCAAGGAAATGCATGCCCAGAAGGTGATCAGTACTATTGCTGACTACTTCCTCACGCAGCGGGTCAAGGCTTCCCAGGAAGATTATGTGGAGCGCCTCACGAAGCACCATGCTGTTATCGTCGCAGCCATGAAGGCCAAGCAGAATGCTACCATGGAAGCTGCTGAAGCGCTGGAAAAGGCTATTATGGCGCTTGAGGGTTACTACCCGCATGAGCACTAAGCTTATATAGCAATAAAAAAGGGCGTCCATGGACGCCCTTTTTTATTACATGAAGTGTGATTACGAATTGAGCCCAAAAGGTTTCAGCACTCGTTCCAGAACACCCTGAAGTTTGGAAATTGCTACACCGTAGTTGGTCACAGGGACACCTCGACGATTGCATTCCTTGATACGCCGAAGCATTTCGGTTCTGTTGAGCATGCAGGCTCCACAGTGAATAGCCAGCTTGAAGCGTTCAAGGTCATCAGGAAAATCGTGCCCTGAGTAGAATTCGAACTGCAACTCCTTGCCGGTGTACTGGCTGAGCCAGCGGGGAATTTTTACACGTCCGATATCATCGGCAACGGCGTGGTGCGAGCATGCCTCGCCCATGAGGATTGTGTCGCCATCTTCCAGTTGGTCAATGGCTTCGGCGCCAGCCACCAGCAAGTCCAGATCGCCTTTGTAGCGGGCGAACAGCGTGGAGAACGTCGTCAGCGGGATGTCGTCCGGCACATCTCCGGCCACGCTCATGACAACCTGTGAATCGGTGATGACCAAAGCGGGTTTTCTGTGAAGATTGGCCAGCGCTTCGTCGATTTCACGCTCTTTGACTGTAATGCCGATGGCGTCGCAATCGAGTATTTCCCGCAGCACCTGAACCTGCGGCAAAATCAATCGTCCTTTCGGTGCGGCCAGATCAATGGGAACGACACAGACAACCCAGTCGCCTTCATTTATCAAGTCTCCGGCCAATACCGGATCGCGCTTGATTTCGGGCGGTGCGATGTCGATGATGGCGTCCTTGACTGCATCCACGTCTGTGCCGGTGGTGGCGGATGTAATTCTGTATTGAAGATTATTCTCCTGACAGTAGGCGATATCCTTTTCCGTCGGAGGTGCTATGTCGCATTTGTTGAATACGACGATGAATGGAATCTCCAATTCCTTGATCTCTTCAATAAGCGTCTTCTCGTACTCGGTGATGCCTTGTTCCGAAATGACGACCACAGCGACATCCGAGCGCCACAGGATTTTTCGCGTGGCCTTGATCCGCAGTTCGCCCAATTCACCTTCGTCGTCCAGTCCGGCTGTGTCGTAGAAAGTGACCGGACCGATGGGGAGCAGTTCGTACTGCTTGGCGACCGGGTCGGTCGTGGTTCCGGGATGGTCGGAAACAATGGCGATATCCTGGCCGGTTATTGCATTTATGAGCGACGATTTACCGGCGTTGCGTCTGCCTGTCAGGGCGATGACAAGGCGGACGCCGCGAGGGGCTTTGGTTGTCATACTTGATTCCTCTTTGAAAAACCTTTCGATGAAGACGGTGTGAGACCGAGTGAGCGGATCATGTCCTTTGCCGCGGCAAGGGAGGCTGTAGCCGTTGCATGGTTTTCGTTTTTACCGGGGTAAATGGTGTACTTGGATCGGTGCTCTTCGGGAGTCAGTGAGGGCATGAGGACATTACATCCTCTCAAGAGCGCTTGCCCCTGACTTTCAGGGTTCAGGGCGCTGAGCGCAGAAGTAGACGGAATGTTGACTCCGGGATTGAGTATGCGCAATAGGGCCGTCACCCGATGGGAAAGCGGGATGCTGCCGATTGACGCATCGGCAAGCGGCGTCTGCGGGTGTGGGATGAACGGGCCTGCCGCTATCATGTCCAGGTCGAGATCGGACAGATACACAATGTCGTTCAGCGTTGTTTCCACTGTCATCCCCGGAAGGCCGATGATGACGCCTGATCCGACTTCATACCCTTGCTCCCT
>MDTD01120942.1_pt1 | contig 48039 bp, 51 predicted proteins | sample 811221 | NCBI WGS metagenome assembly MDTD01 (sample SAMN05326646, study PRJNA326480) | marine metagenome | isolation source: seawater | place: Pacific Ocean: South West | collected 2011 | reverse complement strand
ATAACAAATTTGGTGGGCGAAGAGAGACTCGAACTCTCACAGTATTGCTACCACCGGATTTTGAGTCCGGCGCGTCTACCAGTTCCACCATTCGCCCTTCATTTACTAGATACTAATTAAATAATTAATTTTTCTCAATAAAATTTATTTAGATAAATTGATTTTACTCTTTTTGTTATTTATCGGCATTTCAACAAATTTATAAGAATAGTGTGATAACACAAAAATTACTGATAGACCAAAAAACATGGTCAAATTTGCAAGAAACAAATTATCAAAAACTACTTTTGTAGCACCATCTTTATTTATATAAGTCTCAAAATTAAAAAAAAATCTTAATGATTGATTGATTATCCACCAAACTGCTGTGTGAACCATATAAATACCATAACTAATTGTTCCTAAGTAAATTAGAGATCGTTTATTAAGAAATTTTTTTAATAAGTTTTCATTATTTGAAATTAAAAGTGAAAAAACAAATGCTGAAAAGATAAAAGGTATGAAAATGTTTAAACCTACAACTTTTTCTCCTTCGGAGTGGCAAACAGCAAGAATTGAAATAAAGAATAAAAAATATGATGGAAAATTTATTTTGTATTTAAATAAATTTGATAAATTAAAAATAATAACACCTAAGAAAAAAGAATATAAACATCTTATAAATCCGTTACTAGGCTCCATAGAGCTTTGAAATAATAAGATAAATGCAAAAATAACTATGATTAAGGAAATAACATAAATTAAAATTTTATTTTTAAATAAATATAAAGTTAAAAAAGCATAGATTAAGTAAGTATAAAATTCTGCAGATATTGACCAACTTTGAACATTCCAAGTTAAATAGTCGGAAAAAAAGTTGTGTAAGAGTAAAATATTCATAAAAAAAGTTTCACTATTATTTACTGAAAAAGGAGGATTGTTTGAAACAATTCCTAATTCTCTTTTTAATAAATATTTACTTATTTCTATAAATAGAAAAATGAAAAGCATTAATATATGAAGTGGATATAGCCTTAAAAATCTTTTAAATTGAAATTTTAAAATATCTGAAAAGTTTTGAATTTTTTCTTGGTAATTTAATGAAATTACTGTTCCAGAAAGAATAAAAAAAAAGTCTACCATTAACCATCCATTTTTTGTAAAGGAATTATTTAAAAATGAACCGTTATCAAAATGAAATATAGCAACAGATATAGCTGCTAGACCTCTTAAGGACTCGAGGTAAAGAATCTTGTTTTTTTGCATTAAGATAATTTAATGTTAATGAAGGCTTTTATTTTTATACAACTCAAAAAATGTCGCAACAAATTTTGCGAAGTCAATTTGATTTGCAATAAACATTTCTTGAAGCTCCATAAGATTTTCCTTATATTTTTTTCCAAGTGTATAAAGTTGATTTTTATCTTTAAAGATAAGCCCTCTTTTTTCTACTGACTTTAACTTTCTAATGACCGTTGCTCTAGGAACTCCTGTAATTTCCGATATGGATGAAGCATTAATTCCTGTGATTTTTATTTTAGTTGAAGAAATAGTTTTCATCCATCCAATGTAATTATTTTCACCCATATCATGTTTACTTGAACCAGAATTTTTAAAACTTAAAGGTGACATGGAATATCTGTCTCTTAATCTAGCTGCATGATTAACATACACTGTTCCGGCTACTATATATGTCTCAAGATCACCATAAAATTTTCTTGTCCTTACACATAATGATATTAGAAAACGAAAGTAAAAATTCCAAGTTAGTGTAAAATTTTTTCTAATAAATCTATCAATTTCATCAGACTTAACTTTTTCACCAAACCAATTTTCTGTTGAAAGATAGTTTGAACAAACACTTAAAAGACTTGATAAATTTTTTATTGTCTGTATTGGTCTTTGAGCCTGAAAAGCTTTTTGAGTTAAAAAAATTTTTTTTCCATCTCTTTTTAAAATTTCGAATTTTTCCATTTCATTAATTTTTCTTCTTACTGTTTCTTTGGGTATCTTTAAGTCTTCAGCGATCTCGATGAGATTGATTTTTTCGATTTCAAAATTATTTTTTGTATCGTATAAAGTTTTCTCATCGTAATAAACCAATATATCAGAATAGTGTTTAAGTGTTTTTTGGATTAGAAAAATTAATATTAAATATTTATCCATATCGTTGTAGCAACGATAAGCATTATGATTCCATGAAGTTAAAAAGTTAAACCAAGTTGTGCTTATTCTCCCAAAATTACTTGATAAAATAGCATTAACTTCAGATCTAGAAATTAATTCAGTTGGAAAACTTTTTTTATTCTTTTCATCATTAGTGCTTTTCTTTAATTTGAGAATATTGTAATTTTCGTTTTCTTTAGACATATTAATAATTTGAAATGATTAAGAAATTATATGATAGATGTGTAAAATTAGCTAGGCATAAATTTTCTAAGCCCCTTTTAGCTTTTTTTTCATTCATAGAAAGCTCCTTTTTCCCTATTCCACCTGATGTAATGATAATTCCAATGGTGGTTGCGGATAAAAAAAAATTTTTATTGATTGCTTTAATTGCGACTATTTTTTCGGCACTTGGAGCACTTTTTGGATATTTAATAGGATATCTTTTCTTTAATGAGATAGGTATAAAAATTTTCAATTTGTATGGTTATGAAGATGTTGATTTTCTAAAAGAAAAATTTTCCTCAGAACGTGGCCTAATACCTTATATCATCACATTATTTATTGCTGGATTTACTCCAGTTCCATTTAAACTCTTAACAATTACAAGTGGCTTTATTCAGTTTAATCTTCTAATATTTTTTATTACATCAGTTTTTACAAGAGGACTTAGATTTTTTTTATTAGCTTACTTAGTAAACAAGTTTGGAGAGGCAATTGGACCTTTTATTGAGAAAAAGGGAGCAAAATATTCTTTCATATTAGGAATTGTAATAGTAATAATTTTACTAGCACTTTATTTTATATTTAAAAATTATGTTTGAAATTAAAAATCTTTCTTTTGCGAAAATATTATTTTTTTTAAGTTTCATTACATTATCATCGGCATTATATATTGAATATATCTTAGGTTATGCTCCATGCAATCTTTGTTTGCTTCAAAGAATTCCATATCTAATTTGTCTATTGTCATGTGGTATTTTTTTAATTTTTAAGAAGTTTGATAAATTATTTTTGATTTTAGTTTTTACCATTTTCTCGATCGCGATGATTTTATCGCTTTATCATGTTGGGCTGGAACAAGGTTTCTTTGAAGAATCATTCTTGTGTTCAACCTCTGCCCAGGAGTTTAATAAACCCAGTGAACTTCTTAGAGAACTTAAACCGCTCCAATTAAGTTGTAGGAATATAACATTTACGATATTCGGCTTTTCACTTGCTACATTTAACCTTATTTTATCCCTTGCAATTATGTTTATAACTTTTAAGAAATTTATAAGATATGAAAAAAACAAATAAAAAAGACCTAGAGGAAATTATAAGAGTTGATCATGCTGGAGAGCGTGGGGCAATAAAAATATACGAAGGTCAACTATTAGCATTGAAAACTTTCAAAGAGGACGATGAGCTAAGAAAAAAAATAGAGGAAATGCGAGTTCACGAACAAGAGCACTACGAATTTTTTGACAATGAAATAAAGAGGAGGGGTATCAGGCCAACTAAGCTGCTTCCTTTGTGGGATTTATTAGGAGTTACTCTGGGTTTTGGAACAGCCGTTTTAGGAAAAAAAGCTGCAATGCTTTGTACAGCATCTGTAGAAGAGGTAATAGATAAACATTACAAAAATCAAACCTATAAATTAGGTCAAGATGAAATAGATCTAAAAAAGAAAATTGAAAAATTTAGAAATGATGAACTTGAACATAAAGATATTGCTTATGAACAAGGTGCAACAAAGAAAGGTTTATATAATATTTTAGACAAAGTTATCAAAACATCATCAAGAATAGCTATTGTAATTTCAGAAAAATATTAATTAAGGCTCTAGTTCGATGTCCCAATATAAATAGTCCATCCAACTCTCGTGCAAGAAATTTGGTGGAAAATTTCTGCCATTTTTGTGCAGGTCATCAACTGTAGGTCTATAAGGTTTATTGAACAATCTCATTCCACTTTTATTGTAAAGTTTTCCTCCTTTTTTAACATTACAAGTAGAGCAAGCTGTAACAACATTTTCCCAATCTGTAACTCCACCTCTAGATTTTGGTAATAGGTGGTCAAATGTTAAATCTTTTTTATTTCCGCAATACTGGCAAGTAAACTTGTCTCTTAAAAAAACATTAAATCTTGTAAAATTAGGATTTTCGGAAGGTTTAATAAAACTTTTAAGAGCTATAACACTAGGTAAGCTCATCTCAAATGATGGACTATGTATTTTTCTTTTATAGTTTGAGACTATACTCACTCTTTTTAAAAATACTGATTTTACTGCATCTTGCCAGCACCATAAAGATAATGGGTAATAGCTCAAGGGTCTAAAATCAGCATTCAGTACTAATGCAGGACACTTTTCAAGTGGTACTTGTTGACCAGAAGGTATAATCATATTTAAAAGCTATCTGAAACTAAAATTTTTTTCAAGTTATAAATTGATGCAGTTTATAACGATATTAATATAAATTTTTTTTTATAAAATTTAATCCTAAGCTTAACCCTTCTTGAGGAATACGATGTTCGCAATTTTCAAAAATTTTTGATTGAATTTGATAATTATTCCGATTAAAAAACTCTTTTGCTTCCAATAAAGAACTGACAGGAACTACCTCATCTTTATCTCCATGCATCAATATTATCTCTGGTTTTGATAATAAATTATTTTCCAAATGATTCACATTTATAATTTTACCAGAATATCCAATAATTGAATTTATTTTGTCTTTTCTTTTAATACCGGTTTGTAAAGAGATCATACAACCCTGACTAAATCCACCTAATGAAATTTTATTGGATGGTAGGTTATTTATTTTTTTAACCTCTTCTATTAATTGGTTTAACTTCATTTCTGCGACTAAAGATTTAGTAAGAATTTGGTCTGAAGTTTGATTCATTAAGTCAAACCATTGGTATCCGGATGGGCTTACAGCACAATTTTCTGGTGCATCAGGACAAATAAAAATTGTATCTGGTAGGTAATTTTTCCAATAATTTGCTAATATCGAAATATCTTTTCCGTCGCCACCATAACCGTGGCAAAGTATTACAGCGTTTTTTGGTTTTTGTTTAGAAAAAGGATTAATTATTGTTGTTTTTAATGAGTAGCTCATGGTAGTAAACTATTTATTATGTCTGAATTTTTTTTCAATTTTATAGGTTTTACATTATTAGGTGCCGTAGGCATAGTTTTAATTCTAGGTATTTATACTTTATTTAAAGGTGGAAACACCAGTAAAAAGTATTCGAATAAACTGATGCAATTAAGAGTATTGTTGCAATTTATTGCGATAATTGTTTTAGTAGTTTTAGCTTATTTTTTTAAGAATTAATTTTTTCTTTTAAAAATTTTAATAACTTTTTTTCATTAAAGTTTACTTCTCCAATAATTCTTCCAAATTCGTTTCCATTCTTATCTATCAATATACTTGTTGGAAGTCCTCTCATTTTAAATTTCTTTGCTAGATCGAAATTAGGATCAAAATAAATCTTTAAATTATCAATTTGTAAATCATTAAAAAAATTTCTAGTTTTCTCTTTATTTGGTTTTTCTAAATTAATTGCAAAAATCTCAATTTTCGGCAGATTTTTTTTAAGTAGGCTAAGTGAAGGCATTTCCTTCTTACAAGGGGCACACCAAGTTGCCCAAAAATTAAGTATCACGATATTGCCTTTATTATCGGCTAGGTCAATATCTTGAAGATTAAAATCTTTAAATACAATATCCTCGAGTATTATGGTTTTATCGTGGATTATAATGTTATTTGATAAGTTTTGGCTTGAATACAAATAGTTAAACGAAAAGATAAATAATATTGTGTTGATATAGATTATTAAAGATTTACTAATTTTCATATTAATTTAAATTAAAATAACATAGTAAAATGAAAAATAAAAATAAAACTGTCTGGTCAAAAAGATTTAAAGGGACTACATCTAAATCTTTTCAAAGAATAGGCTCATCTATAAATGTTGATAAAAGACTTTATAAACAGGATATTCTTGCATCAATAGTACATGCGCAGATGCTAGTAAAACAAAAAATTATTCCAGCAAAAGATGGTAATAAAATTATTAATGGATTAAAAAAAATTAAAAAACAGATGGATAGAGGTAGCTTCAAGTATAAAGAAAAATATGAGGACATTCATTTAAATATTGAAAAGAAATTGTTTGAAATTTCTGGTCAAGCAGCAGGATATTTGCATACCGCTAGATCGAGAAATGATCAAGTCGTTACTGATTTTAAATTGTGGGTAAAAGAGTCAACGCTTGAAATCATAGATCTTATAAACAAAACAATGTTAGTCATTATGAAAAAAGCTGAAAAAAATGTGAGCACTGTTATGCCAGGTTTTACACACCTAAAAAACGCACAACCAATATCTTTTGCGCACTATTTACTTGCTTATTTTGAAATGCTTAAAAGAGATAAGATAAGATTTAATAACAACTTATTATTGCTCGATGAGTCTCCTTTAGGTGCAGCCGCACTTTCTGGAACCTCGTACAATATAGATAGAAAATTTACCTCAAGAAAATTAGGATTCAAAAGACCAACAAACAATTCAATAGACTCTGTTTCAGATAGAGATTTTGCAATTGACTTTTTATATGCTGCAGCAGTTTGTGCGATGCATTTATCTAGATTGGCAGAAGACTTTATAATTTTGAATTCGGATGCATATAATTTAATTGGTTTTAAAGATAAAATGCTAACAGGTTCTTCGATAATGCCTCAGAAAAAAAATCCAGATCCAGCTGAACTTATTAGAGGTAGAACGGGGATTAATTATGGAAAATTAAATTCAATTTTAACAATAATGAAAGGTTTACCGATTTCTTATTTTAAAGATTTACAGGATGATAAGTCTCTAGTTTTTGATGGATTTGATACTTTGAAGGATACTTTGATAATGAGCCTTGAGCTAATAGAGAGTATAAAGCCTAATAAAGAGAGAATGTTAAATATGGCAAATATTGGTTATACCACATCAACAGACTTTGCAGATTTCTTGGTTAAAGAAAAAAAAATACCTTTTAGAGAAGCTTACAATATCTCATCTAAAGTAGTAAATTTTGCAGAAAAAAATAAAAAGAACTTAGATCAACTATCATTAAAAGAGTTAAAAAAATTTTATAAAAATTTAGATAAAAAAGTTCTTGAAATTTTTAAAGTGAGAAATTCAATGAATTCAAAGACTTCCTATGGGGGAACAGCTGAAAAAAATATCAAAAATATGTTAAAAAGATGTAGAGGAGATTTGAAATGAGAATATTTTTTTTAATTATTTTTTGTATATCCACATTAAATGGTTGTGGAAAAAAAACAGATCCTAAATTTCAATCTGAAATTTCAAAACAAATTATTATAATTTAATGATTACTGGAAAATTTATTAATGGTGCCTTAAAAGTTGAAAAGCTAAATGTTATAAAAATAACAAAAACTATCAAAACACCTTTCTATATATACTCAAAAAAGAATATAGAGCAAAATTATAAAAATTTTTTCAGAACATTTAAAAGTGTTAATCCACTAATTTGTTTTTCTGTTAAAGCTAATTCAAATCTAGGTGTTTTAAAGATTTTAAAGAGACTTGGATGTGGAGCTGATGTGGTTTCCGGCGGAGAATTGCTTAAAGCCCTTAAATCCGGCATAAATCCAAATAAAATTGTTTTTTCAGGTGTGGGGAAAAGTGATGAAGAGATAGATCTAGCTATTAAGAAAAGGATTTTGTTAATAAATGTAGAGTCCGAAAGCGAGGCAAATTTAATTAATAAAATTTCCAAGAGGAATAAAATTATAACAAGAATAGGTATTAGGTTAAATCCAGATATTAGTGCTGCAACTCATAGAAAGATTTCTACTGGAAAAGCAGATGATAAATTTGGTCTAACCAGAAAAAAATTAATATCTTTTTGTGATAAAATTTATAAACTTAAAAATTTAAAGCTTGAGGCTATCAGCGTACATATAGGTAGTCAAATTTTATCAGATAAGCCATTTAAAAGGATTCTTAAAGTTCTTGAGGATGTCATGGCTGATACTAATATTTTTTTCAAGTATGTTGATCTTGGTGGCGGCTTTGGAATTCCATATAATTCAAAAGAGAAAAAAATCAATATAAGAAATTACTCATATTTAGTGAAAAAATTTCAAAAGAAATTTAATTGTCAAATTATTTTTGAGCCTGGAAGAGCTATTGTTGGAAACACCGGAATGTTAATCTCAAAAATTCAGTATCTAAAGGAGGGGAAAAATAAAATTTTTGTTATTCTTGATGCTGGTATGAATGATTTTATGCGACCAGCTTTATATGATGCTAATCATCAAATTGTACCTCTAATCAAAAAAAATTCAATTTCCAAAAAAAATATTGAGTTTGTCGGCCCAATTTGCGAATCTACTTGTAAATTTATTAAGTATAAAAATTATCCAAAAATTTATGAGAATGATTTTGTAGCTATACTTGATGTAGGTGCTTACGGTTCTACTTTGTCATCAAACTATAATACAAGACCACTTCCAACAGAGATAATCGTTGAAAAAAATAAATTTAAAGTGGTAAGAAAAAGACAATCAATTGCAGAATTAATCAAAAATTAATGCAATTTTTTAAATCATTAATATTTAACTTATCTTTATATTCAGCAATTGTAATAATCTTGATTTTGGCTTTACCTTCTCTAATACTGCCCAATCGAATAACCCTTCTTTTTGGTAAGTTTTTAGCCAATATTATAATTTTTTTAATGAGATTTATTTTGGGTACAAAAGTAATATTTCACGGTCTTGAAAATTTAGATAAGAATAAAAATTTTTTTGTTGCGTCAGCTCATCAGTCAATGTTCGAAACATTTGTTTTACAAGCACCGCTTAAATTTCCAATTTTTATTCTAAAAAAAGAGTTAATGCGAATTCCGATATTTGGTTTATATTTAAAAAAAATAAACTCAGTCTCAATTATCAGAGAAACCACAACTAAAGAGAATCTTAATTTTTATGAAAAAATTAAAAAGATTACTTATCAGCAAAATAGACCTCTCCTTATCTTTCCTCAAGGAACTAGAGTAAAATATGATGATAGAGTTCCCTTCAAAAAAGGGGTGGGAAAAATTTATGATTACTTAAAATTACCTTGCGTCCCTGTTGCGTTAAACTCTGGTAAAGTTTGGCCCAAAAATAGCTTTATGAAATATCCTGGGGATATACATATTTCATTTTTAGAGCCAATAAATGCTGGAAAAAATAAGAATGATTTTGTTAAAGAACTTGAAGAAAAAATTTATCAAGAAATTAAAAAATATTATTAGTTTTTCTTTCTACCGAAATCTGGTTTATTTATTTCTTGACCTGCATCAATAATCTCTTTTCGCAAATTTTTAGTGGATCTGAATAATTTTTCAAGCTCCTTACCATCTTTTTGAACTAAAGCTTTTTTAAAAATTTTTAAATTATCACAAAAACTGTCTAAAATTTTAATTACATTTTCACTATTTTCAATAAATATATCTCTCCACATGGTTGGATCTGAAGAGGCTATTCTAGTAAAATCTCTTAAACCTCCAGCGCTATATTTTATGATTTCTTGTTTTAATTTTTCATCATTACCTATAGCAGTTTTAACCAAACTGTAAGCGACAGCATGAGGCAAATGACTTGTTATGGATAAGATCTGATCATGTTCATCGCAGTCCATAAATTTTACTCTACACCCAATATTTTTCCAAAAATTTTCCAACTTTTTTACATCTTCTTTTTTAGAGTCCGAATTTGGAGAAATAATGCTCCATCTATTTTCAAAGATTTCAGCAAAACCAGCCTGTGGACCGCTTTCTTCTGTTCCAGCTATAGGATGTGAGGGAATCCATGATACATCTTTTTTTTTTAGACTCATGAATAATTTATTGGCAACACTTTTGACTGATCCAGTGTCAGTCACAATACTCCCGATCGATAAGAAGTCTTTTATCTCTCCTAAAATTGAAGAATATGAGCTAAGTGGAGTTGCAATAATAACAAGATCAGAGTTTTTTATCGCCGTCTGTTTATTATCTGTAATTAAATCAGCTAGACCTTCTTTCTCTAAAAAGTTTAAAACAGATTTTGAATTATCACACGCACTAATTTTATTAGATAATTTTTTCTTTTTAATTGCTCTTAATAGAGAGGAACCGATCAATCCACATCCAATAATGCTAATATTTTTAAACATTATAAAATTTTTTTTAATTCTAATAAAAATTTTTTATTTTCTTTTGAGTTTCCTATGGTCACTCTTAAAGAGTTTTTTATACCATAAACATCCATTTTTCTTAAAAGAATTCCTGATTTGGCCAATTTTAAAAAAATTTTTTTTGAACTTATATTTAATCTATTAAAAGAAATTAACATAAAATTCGCATTACCAGTGTTAGTTTCAATATTCATTTTTTTAAAATTATTATAAAATATTTTTGTCCATTTTCTAACGTGTTTTATTTCTTTATTTAACCAAGCTATATCATCGATAGCAGCCGATGCAGCGAATAGAGCTGAACGATTTACATTAAAAGGAGGTTTAATTTGATTTAATGCATTTATTAATACTTTTGGTCCATAGCCCCATCCAATACGAAGCCCTGCTAAACCATAAATCTTTGAGAACGTTCTTGTCACAATCACATTTTTGGAATTAGAAAAAATATTTAAACCGGACTTATAATTTTTATTATTTACATATTCGTAATAAGCATCATCAATCACAAGTAGAATATTGCTTCTTAATTTTTTTCTCAATCTAATTATTTCATTTTTACTTAAAAGAGTTCCAGTCGGATTATTTGGATTAGCAAGAAAAACAATCTTAGTTTTCGATGTGACTTTTTTAAGAATATTCTCTATTGAAATTTTTAAATTTTTTTCTTTAGCATAAATAACTTTGGCACCATTTATTTTGCTATAAATCCTATAAATAATAAAACTGTATTCTGGAACTATTACTTCATCGTTTTTAGATATAAACGCTTTACAAATTAATTCTAAAATTTGATCTGAACCTGCGCCAACTATAATTCTATTAAAATCAACTTTAAATCTTTTTCCAAGTTTTTTTCTTAAAAATGTTCCATCAGAATCAGGGTATCTTTTAAAGTTTGATGCAACTTTTTGATATTCTTTAATAGCGCGAGGACTCGGGCCTAGAGCTGACTCATTAGCTGACAATTTTATCCTAGCTGCTTTTTGCTTAAACAAGCTCAGGCCAGCTACATATTTTTCAGCGTTTATACGTTTTGGTTTTGGTAAATTCATTGTTATTGTTTATATAAAAAGCTAATTAAATTCTATAATTCATTACATATGAATTTGACAAGTTTAGGACGATTTAGTACACATTTATAGCGCCGATTTAACCAAATTGCAGGCGCAAGATAAATTTTGCTAAAAAGGGTAATTGCCCAGTTTAGCTGGGCTTTTTTTTTGAATGGATAAAAAACTTGAAAATATAAAAAAATTTGACGTATCTAAACCGCTCAAATTAGATTGCGGAAAGACAATAAAAAATTTCCCAATAGCTTATGAAACTTATGGTAAATTAAATTCTAACAAAGATAATGCAATTCTTGTTTTTCATGCACTTACAGGGGATCAGTTTGTCACGGGGACCAATCCAATAACAAATAAAGAGGGTTGGTGGATTACTGCTGTTGGTCCTGGAAAAGCAATAGATACAAATAAATACTACGTTATTTGTGCAAATGTTATTGGAGGTTGTATGGGTTCTTTAGGTCCGAAAAATATTAACCCTGAAACTAAACAGCCTTACGGCTTAGAATTTCCTGTTATAACAATTAGAGATATGGTTCGAGCACAGGAATCTTTATTGGAACACCTTGGAATAAAAAAACTTCTTTGTGCTACTGGCGGTTCCATGGGAGGAATGCAGCTTTTACAATTTTGTGCAACTTTTCCAGATAAAACTTACTCTGCGATACCAATTGCTTGCAGCTCAAGCCATAGTGCTCAAAATATAGCCTTGAACGAATTAGCCCGACAAGCGATTATGGCAGATCCAATTTGGGATAAAGGTAAGTATTTTTTAAAAAACGTTCAACCAAAGAATGGGCTCGCTGTAGCTCGAATGGTTGGTCATATAAGTTATTTATCCGAAAAAGGAATGCAAGAAAAATTTGGTAGAAAATTACAAGAAAAAGCTGATTATGAGTTTAGCTTTGATGCTGACTTTCAAGTAGAAAGCTATCTAAGACACCAAGGTTACGCATTTGTGGAGAGATTTGATGCAAATTCTATATTATACATTACACGTGCTATGGATTATTTTGATCTTTCTAGGCAGTTTTCAGGTGGTCTTGTTGAGGCTTTCAAAAATCAGAAAACAAAATTTTTAGTAATTTCATTTTCATCTGACTGGCTTTACACCACAAAAGATAATAAAGATATAGTCATCGCACTTAATGCTTCTGGAGCTGATGTATCATATTCTGAAATTACTACCGACAAAGGGCACGACTCTTTTTTAGTTGAAGAACCAGAATTTTTAAAAACGATTAAAGGTTTTATAGACTCTATGTATGAAAAATTTAAAAATGAAAAAAGAATTTAAAGTTATTGCAGACTTATTACCAAATAATACTAGAGTACTTGATGTGGGTTGTGGTGATGGGTCTTTAATGAGTTTACTTGTTAAAGAAAAAAATATAGAGGTCCGTGGGTTAGAACTTAATAAAGACAATGTTCAAAAATGTATTCATAACGGTCTACCTGTGATTCAAGGGAATGCTGAAACAGAACTTCATCAATTTCCAAATCAATCATTTGATTATGTTGTTCTTAGTCAAACACTTCAAGCATTTTATGATCCAGACAAAGTCTTAAGAGAACTTCTTAGAATAGGGAAATCAGTTATAGTGTCCATACCAAATTTTGGATATTGGAAAGTAAGAGCTAAACTGTTATTTTTTGGAAAAATGCCTGTAACAAAAACATTACCTAATACTTGGTACAATACACCAAATTTACATATGTGCACTATCAAAGATCTATTCAATTTCTGCGATGAAAAAAAAATTACAATAAAAAAAGTTGTTGGTGTAAATGAAGATAAAATATCAATAATTAAAAAAAGTAATTTAGAAATAAAAAATCTTTTTTCAAAATTAGGAATTTTTTTGATTGGATAAAATGAAAATTGAAATAATACCTTGTCTTTCTGATAATTATAGCTATTTAATTTTTGATGAAGAGTCAAATACAGTCTCAATAATTGACCCTTCAGAATTTGATGCTTGTGAGAAATTTATAAACAAGTATAAAAAATTAGATTATATTCTTAACACACATCATCATGCAGATCATGTTGACGGTAATTTAACGTTAAAAAAAAAATACAACTCAAAGATTTTAGGTTTTGAAAAAGATAAAAATCGTATACCTGGAATAGACATTTATTTAAAAGATAATCAAAAATATTTGATAGGAAATTTTGAATTTAAAGTAATCTTTATTCCAGGTCATACAAGCGGTCATGTTGCTTATTATTTTGAGAAAGAAAAGATCATTTTTACAGGTGATACTTTGTTCTCTTTAGGATGCGGGCGCGTATTTGAAGGTACGCATAAAGAAATGTTCGACTCATTAGAAAAATTAAAAAAAATTAATCATAATACAAAAATATATTGTGGCCATGAGTATACGAAAAAAAATTTAGATTTTTGTTTAAAATATGACAAAGAAAATATTTTTTTAAAAAAAAAGGTATCTTTAATTAATTCTTATTTGATTAATAAACAACCAACAGTGCCCACAACTTTAAGTGAGGAAATGAAAACAAATATTTTTTTGAGATGTAATGATAAAGCACTAAAGCAAGAATTAGATTGTAAAGACTTATCTGATTACGAAATATTTAGTAAATTAAGAGAATTAAAGGACTCTTTTTAATCGTAATAATCTTGACTTGATCGAATTGAGGGATATATTGCCTTCAATTATATAGGAAAAAAATTTATGTCTTTTGCGATAATTGAAACTGGTGGAAAACAATATAAAGTCTCTACTAGCAAAATATTAGAGATAGAAAAACTTAATGCGAAAATAGGCGAAACTATTAAATTTAAGAATGTTTTACTTTTAAATGATGACAAAAACACTGAGGTTGGAAACCCAAGTGTTGAGGGTGCTATGGTCGAGGCCAAACTTTTAGATAATGTTAAAGATCGAACGATATTAGTTTTTCACAAAAGAAGAAGAAAAAATTCAAGAAAAAAAAATGGCCATAGACAGATCCATTCAAAAATTCAAATTACCAAAATTATGTCAAAAGGTGGCAAAGTTATAGATGAAGCAAAGAAAATTGAAAAAAAGAAAGTTGAAAAATCAGAAAAAAAAGATATTAAAAAAATTTTAAAGAAAACAGGAAAATAAAATGGCAACAAAAAAAGCTGGTGGATCATCGCGAAATGGAAGAGACAGTAAAGGCCGGAGATTGGGTGTAAAAAGATATGGCGACCAGTTAGTTATACCAGGAAACATAATTGTAAGACAAAGAGGAACAAAAATACATCCAGGTGAAAATGTGGGTATGGGAAAAGACCATTCTATATTCTCCCTAGTAAAGGGTAAAGTAAAGTTTAAGAAATCAAAATTCAAGAGAACTTTTGTTTCAGTAATTCCAAGTTAATTCGGAAATAAATTTAATATTTCCAAAAATTATATCTAAAATGAAATTTCTTGATCAAGCAAAAATTTTTATAAAAGCTGGAAACGGTGGCTCAGGTTCAGCAAGTTTTAGAAGAGAAAAATTTGTTGAATTTGGAGGTCCTGATGGCGGTGATGGAGGCTCGGGAGGATCAATTATTTTAGAGTCGGAGAGGAACCTAAATACATTAATTGACTTTAGATACACTCAGCACTTCAAAGCTGAAAATGGAAAACCAGGAAGCAAAAGAAATAAAACTGGTGCGAATGGAAAAGATTTAGTTTTAAAAATTCCTGTTGGAACTCAAATTTATGAAGAAGACAACAATACTTTAATTTATGATTTTATTAAAAACAAAGAAAGGTTTTTAGTTGCCAATGGTGGAAGAGGTGGATTTGGAAACGTAAAGTTTAAAAGTTCAACTAATAGGGCTCCTAAAAAAAAAACTAATGGTAAGTTGGGAGAAGAGTTATGGATATGGCTTCAACTTAAAGTGATCGCAGATATTGGTATCATTGGATTGCCAAATGCAGGTAAATCAAGTTTTTTGGCTGCAATAACAAAAGCAAAACCAAAAATTGCTGATTATCCGTTTACAACTTTAAAACCAAACCTAGGAGTTAGTCACATGAACAATACTGAGGTTGTTCTTGCTGACATTCCAGGTTTAGTTGAAGGTGCGCACAAAGGTGTAGGTTTAGGGGATAAATTTTTAAGACATATAGAAAGATGCAAGTCTTTACTTCATATATTAGATTTGACTGAGAAGAATTTATTTGAGAACTATAAAAAGATTAGATTCGAACTTGGCGCATATGATAAAAAATTACTTAAAAAGAAAGAAATTATTTTTTTGAATAAATCAGATTTACTTGGGGAAGAGGAAATTGAGAAAAAATTGAGAATATTTAAATCCAAGGTTAAAAAAAGATATGAGATAATATCAGTTTTTAATGATAGTGATATTAAAATGATTAAAAAACAACTTTTAAATTATGCTAATTAAAGATTCAAAAAAAATAGTTATTAAACTTGGATCTTCAACGGTAATTGATCATCGAGGTAATTTTAAGATTGCTTGGGTTGACAGTTTAATTAAAGACTTAAAAAAATTTTACAAGAAATATGACATAACAATTGTATCATCGGGAGCTATTGCATTGGGTCAGAATTACTTGAAGATCAAACAAAAAAAAATCAAAATTGAGATGAGTCAAGCTATAGCAGCTGTAGGGCAAATTCATTTAGCTAAAGAATTTCAAAAAATTTTTGAAAAAAATAAAATGAGGACTGGGCAAATTCTTATCTCTCCAGATGATACTGAACAAAGAAGAAGAGCATTAAATATTAGAAGAACTTTTGATAATCTTTTTAAATTGAAAGCAATACCAATAGTTAATGAAAATGATACGACAGCGACATCGGAGATAAAATATGGTGATAACGATAGATTGGCTGCAAGAGTAGCTCAAATCATTGGAGCAGACACATTAATTATTTTCACTGATGTAGCTGGGCTTTACGATAGTTCAAAAAAACAAATTGTTAAAGAAATTAAGAATTTAAGTCCAAGTATTTACAAATTAGCTGATAAAAAAATAAATAATTATGGCTCAGGAGGTATGATTACTAAATTAGAAGCAGCAAAGATTTGTATGAATGCTGGATGCCATATGTTTATTGCAGATGGAAGAGTGAAAAATCCAATTGTTAAAATGATAAAAGATAAAAATTTTTCTATATTTATTCCAAAAATATCAAATTTGGATGCTAGAAAAAGATGGATTATAAGCTCTTTGTCATCCTCTGGAAAAATATACGTGGATAAAGGGGCATCAAAAGCGTTACAAAATGGAAAGAGTTTACTCGCTGCAGGCATTACTCATATATCAGGTCATTTTAATAAGGGTGATAATGTATTAATAATTGATGAAAATGATAAAAACTTAGGAAGGGGTCTTTCGTCATTTACCTCAGAGGAGATAAAAAAAATTAAAGGTAAACAAAGTAACGAAATACAAAAAATACTAGGTTATCCAAGTAAATCAGAAATAATACACAAAGATGATATGGTAAAACTATAATATGAGAAATATAATAAAAATTGGAAAAAATTCTAAGTTGGCTTTTGAAAAATTGAAAGTAATTGATCACAACACAATAAATTCAATTTTAAATGATTATAGTAAAAGTTTAAAAAAAAATAAAATCAGAATATTAAAGGAAAATGAGAAAGATATAAGGCTAATAAAAAGAAAAAATCTTCTAGATAGATTGATACTTAATAAAGATCGTATAGAAAGTATAAGACACTCGTTAAATGAAATTATAAAATTTAAAAATCCTATTGGCAAAGTTTTAAAGGAATGGAAAAGACCAAACAAACTAAAAATTAAGCAAATAACTACACCAATTGGTGTAATTGGCGTTATCTATGAAAGTCGACCAAATGTTACTGCTGACGTGGCGTCTTTGTGTTTAAAATCTAAAAATTGTGCAATATTGAGAGGCGGGTCCGAGGCATTTTTTTCAAACAAATTACTTTCTAATTTGTTTCGTGAGTCTTTAGCTTATAAAGGAGTCGATAAAAATTGTGTTCAATTTATTGAAAATAAAGATAGAAAGATTGTAAACTTTTTACTTTCAAGCATGTCAGATTATATTGACGTTATTGTTCCAAGAGGTGGAAAAAATTTAGTTAAAAAAGTTCAACAATATTCTAAAATTCATGTTATTGGACATTTAGAAGGTATTTGCCATATTTATCTGGATAAATCTGCTAAACTTTTATCTGCAGAAAAAATTATTTTGAATGCAAAACTTAGAAGAACTAGTATTTGCGGAGCGCTGGAGACACTTCTAATACACGAAAAGGCAATAAAAAAGATTGGTGTTCCAATCATAAACTCTTTGATGAGGAAAGGCTGTAAGATAATAGCCGATAAAAAAATAAATAATTATTTTCAAAACAAGCTGGAAAAAGCGAGAGAAATTGATTGGAAAACTGAATATCTAGCTCCAAAACTTTCAATAAAATCTGTGAAAAATGTAAATCAAGCTACAGCTCATATTTTAAAATATGGTACTATGCATACTGATAGTATAATTACAAATAATGCAAAAACTGCAAAAATTTTTTTAAATCATGTTAATAGTTCAATCGCAATGCATAATGTTTCAACTCAATTTGCTGATGGAGGAGAGTTTGGGTTTGGCGGAGAGATAGGAATTTCTACTAACAAGTTACCACCAAGAGGACCGGTAGGAATAGATCAATTGACATCCTATAAATACGTGGTTACAGGAAAAAATATTATAAGAAAATAACCTAATGATATTTAATTCAAAAAATAAGCCGATAGGCATATTTGGAGGTAGTTTTGACCCTCCGCATAATGGTCACTTACAAATTGTAAAACATAGTTTGAGAAAATTAAAATTAAAAAAAATATATTGGGTTGTTACAAAAAAAAATCCACTAAAAAAGAGAACTTTGTTTTCAATTAATCAGAGAATAGAAAAATCAAAAAGAATTGTTGGTAAATCTAAAAAGATACGTGTAGTTTATTTTGATAAAATAATTAAATCATCGAAATCTTATAAAGTTATTAATTTTTTATTAAAAAGGGAAAGAACAAAATCACTTTATTTTATTATGGGATCTGACAATTTAATAACTTTGCACAAATGGGAAAATTGGAAAAAAATATTAGAACTTACTAAGGTAATTGTTTTTTCAAGAAAAGGATATGACAAAAAAGCGAAGAAAATAGCCTTTACAAGATATAATAATAACAAAAATATTATATTTATTAAAAGTAAAAAAATCGATATATCTTCTAGTAGTATAAGAAGAAAAATTTTTAGGATTAATGGAAGTAAAAAAAATTAGAAAAATAGTAGAAAAATCTCTAAATAATAGTAAAGCCAAAAATACAGTTTTTATTGATATAAGAAAAAAATCATTTATAGCTGATTTTATTGTCATCTCCTCCGGAACTTCTTCTCGTCATCTTCAATCTATAGCTGATAATATTTCGTATGATCTCAAAAATGCTGGAATAAATTGTAGAATAGAGGGTAGAGATAGTCCTGACTGGAAGTTAGTTGACGCCATAGGTATTATAATTCATTTATTTCACCCAGAAAAAAGAAGTTTCTATGACTTAGAGAAAATGTGGTCAGAACCGATTCCGAAAGAGAAGGCGATAATATGATAAGGAAGATTTTCCTGATTCTAATATTTTTTTTGATTTATAATCATGCTACCGCAAACCAAAGTGATAAACTTTATGAAAAGATTGATCTGTTTGGTGAAGTTCTTGAGAGAATTCAAAACGAATATGTTGATGAAATTGATCAAGCAGATGTTATGGACTCCGCAATTAATGGTGTTTTACAATCACTTGATCCTTACTCTGCATACATGTCTCCAGAATTATTTGAAGACATGCAAACCGACACTCGAGGAGAGTTTGGTGGACTTGGTATTGAAATAGGAATGGAAGCTGGAGTTGTGAAAGTTATCTCTCCAATTGAGGATACACCTGCCTCAAAAGCAGGTATTAAAGCAGGGGACTTCATTATAAAAATAAACGATATTCAAGTTCAAGGAAAATCTTTAATGGAGGCTGTAAAATTAATGCGTGGACCAGTAGGAAGTAGTATTAAACTTACTGTAAGAAGAAAAAATGAAAAAAAAGCTTTAGATTTTTCCATTGTTAGAGAAATTATTGAGGTTAAGTCAGTTGAAGCTAGTATATTAGGTAAAAAAAATAATATAGGTTATCTAAAGCTAAAATCCTTTAACGAAAATAGCGATAAACAGCTTTTCAAAAAGATTAAAGAAATTGAAAAAAAAAATAATCCAATAGGTTATATTGTGGATGTACGAAATAACCCTGGTGGACTTTTGAATCAGGCCGTAAGTATTACAGATTTTTTTCTTGATGATGGTGAGATAGTTTCAACGAAAGGAAGAAGAATTTCAGAAACCAGAAAATTTTTCGCAAGACAAGGTGATGGAGTAAAAGGTAAACCGATCATTGTACTTATAAATTCTGGTTCGGCTTCCGCCTCTGAAATACTTGCTGGTGCCCTAAAAGATCACAAAAGGGCAATTATACTAGGTGAAACATCTTATGGAAAAGGTTCAGTGCAAACTATTATTCCATTAAAAAATGGTGGGGGAATCAGATTAACAGTATCAAAATACTACCTACCTTCGGGTCAATCTATTTCTGAGGTCGGAGTATCGCCTGACATCACTATAGTAGAAAAAGAAAATAATTTTGTTATCAACAGTGAAACAGATAATCAACTAAATTACGCAATAAATCTTTTTCAGTCTTAATGATTAAAAAAAAACTTCCTATGAGGACCGGTGTTGGTGCAATAGTTCTAAACAAACAAAATTTTGTTTTTGTGGGTAAGAGAAAAGATAATCCTATTGATAAATGGCAAATGCCGCAGGGGGGCGTCGATATAAATGAAAATTTAAGAAGTGCAATGTTACGAGAGTTAGAAGAGGAAACTAGTATTAAAAATATAAAAATTTTAAAAGAGATTGAATATTGGTTGCAATACGAATTACCCAAAAATCTACTAGGTAAAATATGGAAAGGAAAATATAGAGGACAAAAACAAAAATGGTTTATCGTAAAATTTTTAGGGGACGACAATGAGATAAACTTAAATACAAAAAATCCTGAGTTTATTGAGTGGAAATGGGTTGAAATAGATAAACTTACAGAAATAATTGTTGATTTTAAAAAAGAGGTTTATAAAAAATTAGTAGTAGAAATTAAAAACTTTATTAATTAAGTAATTTCAAAGTTTCTAATTTGTGGAAAAAAATATATTTATCTTTATCATTAAATTTATCATCATTAATTTTTTCATTAGTGTCTTTTATCATTTCATCAATTTTTTCACTATTTAAACTTTTAATATTCACTACCTTTGATGAAAGCACAACTAATTGGTTATTAAAAAATTCAATTGTTCCTTCCTCAATGAAAAATTTTTCATCGAATGAACTGCCAATTATTGTCAGAAAACCCGGCCTTAAGAAAGTTAGTAAATTGGAATGTTCTTGTAAAATTGTCATTTCTCCCTCAAATGATGGAATTATCACCTCATTAACTTCTTTAGATAATAAAACTTTTTCTGGGGTAATAATTTCTATATTAAAACTCATTTACTTTTACTATCTTTTGAGAGCTTATCAGCTTTTTCAACTGCCTCTTCTATTGATCCAACCATATAAAAAGCTGCCTCAGGAAGATGATCATATTCACCTTTACAAATTGCATCAAAGCCCTTAATTGTGGATTCTAAATCTACCAGCTTTCCTGGAGATCCCGTAAAAACTTCAGCAACAAAGAAAGGTTGTGATAAAAATCTTTGAATTTTTCTTGCCCTAGCAACTGTAAGTTTGTCTTCTTCGGAAAGTTCATCCATTCCCAATATCGCAATAATATCTTGAAGTGATTTGTAGGCTTGTAAAATTTTCTGTACTTCTCTTGCTACTCTATAATGCTCTTCTCCAACTACTCTAGGGTCAAGAATTCTCGAAGTTGAATCCAAAGGGTCAACAGCAGGGTAAATCCCTAGCTCAGCTATTTGTCTTGATAAAACTGTCGTCGCATCTAGATGTGAAAATGATGTGGCTGGTGCAGGATCAGTCAGGTCATCTGCCGGCACATAAATTGCTTGTACTGATGTTATGGAACCTTTACCGGTTGATGTAATTCTTTCCTGAAGATTTCCCATATCTGTAGCAAGAGTAGGTTGATAACCTACTGCAGATGGTATTCTTCCAAGAAGTGCCGAAACTTCAGATCCAGCTTGAGTGAAACGAAAAATATTATCTACAAAGAAAAGAACATCTTGCCCTTCTTTGTCCCTGAAGTATTCTGCAACTGTGAGGCCAGTTAATGCAACCCGTGCTCGTGCTCCTGGAGGTTCGTTCATTTGACCATAAACTAAAGCAGCCTTAGAACCTTTGCCATCAGTTTTTATTACTCCTGACTCGATCATTTCATGATAAAGATCATTACCCTCTCTTGTTCTTTCGCCAACACCTGCAAAAACTGAAAATCCTCCATGAGCTTTTGCAATATTGTTAATCAACTCCATTATTGTCACTGTCTTTCCAACTCCTGCTCCACCGAATAAACCTATTTTTCCTCCCTTAGCGTAAGGTGCAAGAAGATCTATCACTTTTATACCAGTTACCAATATTTCTGTCTCAGTTGATTGATCAGTAAATTTTGGTGCTTGTCGGTGTATTGGCCATTTTTCTTTAGTTTTAACTTCACCTTTTTCATCAATTGGTTGTCCTATAACATTTATTATTCTGCCAAGTGTTTCTGGTCCGACTGGTATACTTATTGGTGCTCCAGTGTTAATAACCTTATCTCCTCTTTTTAGACCTTCAGTTGCGTCCATTGCAATAGTCCGGACACTACTTTCCCCAAGATGTTGAGCGACCTCTAAAACTAATTTATTTTTACCGTTATTAACCTCCAACGCAGTATAAATTTCTGGGAGGTCACTCTCAAATTTAACATCCACCACTGCACCAATTAATTGAGTAATAATTCCCTCTTTATTAGCCATATTATAAACTTTCTGCTCCTGAAATAATTTCTATTAGTTCTTTAGTAATAGCAGCTTGTCTACTTCTATTGTAATTAATGGTTAATTTGTCTACTAAATCTCCAGCATTTCTTGTAGCATTGTCCATCGCTGTCATTCTAGATCCTTGTTCACTTGCTGCGTTTTCCAAAAAAGCAGTATAAACCTGAGTTGCAATATTTTTTGGCAATAAATCCTCCAAAATATCTTTCTCTTCGGGTTCAAATTCATATGGATCGCTTTTTACTTTTTCTTCATCATTGTGTAATTGATAAGTTGGAATAATTTGTAAATTTTGTGGTACTTGTGTAATTACATTTTTAAAATTATTGAAAAAGATATGACATTTATCAAAATTACCTTGATTAAATAAATCAATTATAATTTTACTTACTTCATCCGCCTCTTTGAATGATATTTTCTTTTTATCCTTAAAACTTATCTTTTTAATTATAAATTTTCCAAATTCTCTTTTGAGTTGGTCATAGCCTTTAATGCCTATTGTGATTATCTTAAGTTCTTTTCCCTCGCTTAGAATTTTTTTAAAAAAATTTTTTGCTTTTTTGCAAATACTTGAATTAAAACTGCCACATAGTCCTTTATCTGCAGTAATAACAACACATAAAAAAATTTTATCTGATCCATTTCCTACTAAAAGTTTTGGTGCATTTTCATCGTTGGATACTAGTTTTGTTAAATTTAATATAATTTTTTGCAGTTTTTTACTATAAGGTCTTCCATTTTCCGCACTTTCTTGAGCTTTTTTCAATTTTGCTGCTGCAACCATTTTCATAGCTTTTGTTATTTTTTGTGTTGATTTTACACTTTTAATTCTTTTTTTTAGGTCGTCCAAACTTGGCATCTTATTTTCTCTTAATCTCCTCAATGATTTGGATTAACTCTTTTTCAACTTGCTCATCCAATTTACCTGAATGTTCTATTTTGTCTAAAATGTCTTTTTTTTCCAGCCTTATTTTCTCCAGTAATTTGTTCTCAAAGTTTTTAATTTCATTTAGACTAACATCATCTAAATACCCTCTTACTCCAGAAAAAATAACAACCACTTGTTCTGAAGTTTTTAGAGGAGAATATTGATCTTGTTTTAAAAGTTCAGTTAATTTGGATCCTCTGTTTAACAAGTTTTGGGTTGAGGCGTCTAAATCTGAACCAAACTGAGCAAAAGCCGCCATTTCTCTATATTGCGCTAGTTCTAATTTTATAGAACCAGCAACTTTTTTCATTGCTTTTGTTTGAGCAGCAGATCCAACTCTTGAAACCGATAAACCTACATTAACCGCTGGTCTTATCCCCTGATTGAAAAGTTCGGTTTCTAAAAATATTTGTCCGTCAGTAATTGATATTACATTTGTCGGAATGTACGCAGATACATCACCTGCTTGGGTTTCAATTATAGGTAAGGCAGTGAGTGAACCGCCCCCATTTTCATCATTTAATTTTGATGCTCTCTCCAGTAGTCTACTATGTAAATAAAATACATCTCCTGGATAGGCCTCCCGACCAGGAGGTCTTCTTAATAATAATGACATCTGTCTATAAGCAACAGCTTGCTTTGATAAATCATCGTAAATAATTAGTGCGTGCATACCATTGTCTCTAAAGTATTCTCCAATTGTACACCCGGTGTAGGGGGCCAAAAATTGTAAAGGTGCGGAGTCTGATGCTGTTGCTGAGACAACAGTTGTGTATTTCATGGCCCCAGCGTCCTCTAAAGTTTTTACTATTTGTGCCACTGTTGATCTTTTTTGGCCAATTGCAACGTAAACACAATATAATTTTTTCTTCTCGTCGTCAGACTCGTTTATCACTTTTTGATTTATTATTGTGTCCACAGCTACAGCTGTTTTACCAGTTTGACGATCACCAATTATAAGCTCCCTTTGTCCTCTTCCTATTGGAATAAGACTGTCTATGGCTTTTAAACCTGTTTGCATAGGCTCATTAACTGATTTTCTTGGAATAATTCCAGGCGCTTTAATTTCAACTCTTTTTCTTTCAATCTTATTTCCTAAACTTTCTTTTCCATCTATAGGGTTTCCAAGACCATCCACAACTCTTCCTAATAGCTCTTTTCCAACTGGAACATCAACAATCGAGTTAGTCCTTTTAACAGTATCGCCCTCTTTAATTTCTTTGTCATCTCCAAAAATTACAACACCCACGTTATCACTCTCTAAATTTAATGCCATACCTTTTGAACCATCCTTAAATTCCACCATCTCACCAGCTTGGACATTATCTAGACCATAAACTCTTGCTATACCATCACCAACTGACAAAACTTTACCAACTTCGGAAACATCTGTTTTTTTTCCAAAATTTTTAATTTCATCTTTTAATAATTTTGTAACTTCTGAAGGGTTAATTTCCATTTAATTTTCCATCATTACTTGTTTTAAATGATCTAGCTTAGATCTAATTGAAGTATCAATCATTAAACTACCTAATTGAATTTTTATTCCGCTGATTAAATTTTCATCTACTTGGAAAACAAATTTTATCTTAGAGCCAATTATTTTTGTCAAATCCTGCTTTATCTTATTCAATTCATTTTCATTTATTTGTTTGGATGAAGTTAAAAAAACATTTACTTCGCCCTTTTTAATTGAAACTAAACTTAAGAAAGTTTTTAACACTTTATCTAAAAAGAATATTCTTCTTTTATTTATCATGACTTTTAAAAAATTTGAAAATTCTGACCCTAATTGCATTTTTTTTGAAATAATTTCAAAAGCTTTAAATTGATTTTGAATGCTTATCGATGGATTTTTTATAAAATTTTTAAATTCTGTGTCGGCTTTGAAGTATTCGAGAATCTTATTTGTGTCCTCCTCAAGTTTATCTATTTTTGAATTTTCTCTCCCAATTTCAAACAAAGCAAGGGAGTATCTTTGTGCAGCCTCATTTGAAAATAAGTTCGTCGTACTCAATGTTTTACCTTAAGATTAGTTTTGAAATATTTAAAGTTTCGTATCATAAGGAAAAGCAAGCTTCAAGAGCGCTTTTATTACTATTAAGCAAAATTTATAGGGTCAACATCAACTGTAAGTTTAATTTTACTTGAAATTTTAAGTTTCTGTAAAGCACTCTGAATTAATTTTTGATTTAATAAACTATTGTTTGTTTTAATTAACAGTCTTGTCCTAAATTTTTTTTTTACTTTTACAATGGGAGCTTCTATCGGACCCAAAATTTGTAATTGATTAATATAAGAAAGTTTTTTTTTAATCAATAAAGCTACATTAAAACTATTTTCTTTTATATTTGAAGATATGATTATAGCAATCAATTTTTTAAAAGGTGGAAGATTATTTTCTTTTCTTAAAACAAGTTCATTTTCTAAAAAAAACTCAGGTTTATTTTTTATTAAATCATCTAATGTTTTGTGAGACGGAGTAATTGTTTGATAAATTATTATTGAATTTTCTGAGAATCTTCCGGCCCTTCCAGATAATTGTGTATATAGTTGTATATTTTTTTCTGTAGTTCGTAAATCAAACCCATTTCCTGAAAAGTCGGCATCAACTACTACAATGCAATTTAAATTTGGAAAATTAAAACCTTTTGAAATCATTTGTGTGCCAACTAAAATATCAACTTTATTTTCTTCGATATCTTTAATTAAATTCTTAGACTCTTTTTTTTTTGAAAGAAAATCACTTGAAAAAATTTTAATTTTTTTTGTAGGAAATAATTTTTTTAATTCTTCAAAGACTTTTTCTACTCCAATTCCGTACTTTGAAAAATCACATCTGTTTTTATTAATTAAACACTTTTTATCTAACTTTCTTGTATAATCACAATAATGGCATACTACTTTGTCTGAAAAACTGTGATATGTTAAATAAATTGAACAGTTAGGACAAGTGTGTTTGTATCCACAATTTTTGCAAATTAAGAAATTTGAATATCCTCTTCTATTTAAAAAAAATAAAACTTGATTATTATTTGATAAATATTTTTCCACTATCTTTAATGAATCAGGACTAATAATATTTTTATTTGTTTTTATATTTATATTAATGATTTTAGACTCGGGAAAAGGCAGATTTCGATACCTATTTTCCAAAATCACATGATTATATTTCCTCTTTTTTATATTATGAAAGGTTTCTAAAGATGGAATTGAACTTATTAAGTTCACTGGAATGTTTTCAAATGATGCTCTTGCTATTGCCATATCTCTAGCATTATAGATAACGCCGTCATCTTGTTTATAAGATTGGTCGTGTTCTTCATCAACAATTATTAATCCTAGTTTTTTAAATGGTAAAAATAACGATGATCTTACACCTATTATGACATTGATTTTTCCTTTTTGTACACCATGCCATATTATTTTTTTATTTTTTGGAGTAACTTTTGAATGCCAAATTGAAGGGCTAAAACCAAAAAAATCCTGAAATCTTTTGTGAAATTGATTTGTTAAAAAAATTTCTGGTAATAAAACCAATACCTGTTTTCCTTTTTCAATATTTTTTTTTATTCTCTCAAAATAAACTAAAGTTTTACCAGAACCGGTTACACCTTGTAAAACTGTTGTGCGAAAATTGTTATCATATTTCGATAGCTCTTTTAATGCTTTTTTTTGAGATTGATTAAATTGTATCATTTTTTTTTTAACTTTGTGTAATTTAAATTTAGGCTTTAAATTTTTAAGATCAAAATTTTTTCCTAGACACATTTTAAGTACCAATCCTTTTGGAGCTATATTATAAATTGAAAACCAATTAATAAAATTGATTAAACTTTTATTGATTTTTATTCCTAAAAATTTTTTATTTATAGATCTAATTGTAATCTTTTTATTAAGTATTTGTTTTTTATCCCACACGACTCCAATTTCCTTGGACTTTCCAAAGGGCACTTCCACAAAATCGCCTACATTTAATTTTTCCTTATCTGCTTTGTAGGTTAGTGGGTAGTCAAATATTTTTGGTAGCAAAACAGGAACTTCCATCTGTTGATTTTATAAAATTTTTATGTTTTTAAAAATGAATTGGTCTTTTATCAACAGCTAAAGCTGCTTCTTTTATTGCTTCTGTATGCGTTGGGTGGGCATGACACGTTCTTGCTATATCCTCTGCACTAGCACCAAATTCCATTGCTAATGCCATTTCAGCAATCATATCGCCACAGTGCGGGCCAATGATATGGACTCCTAAAACCTTGTCTGTTTTTGCATTTGCTAGAATTTTTACAAAACCTTCGGTCTCATTATTTACTTTTGCCCTTGAATTAGCCAGAAAAGGAAATTTCCCTACTTTATAATCTATTTTTTCCTGTTTGAGACTCTCCTCGGTTTTACCTACCATAGCAACTTCTGGTGAAGTGTAAATCACACCAGGAATGACATTATAATTCACGTGCCCGGCTTGTCCTGCTAGAATCTCTGCAACTGCTATACCTTCTTCCTCAGCTTTGTGAGCCAGCATGGGTCCTTTAATAACATCTCCTATGGCGTAAATATTTTTGATATTTGTCTGTAATTTTTCATTAGTTTCTATTCTTCCAAGTTTATCTAATTTTAAACCAATTTTTTGAAGATTAAGCCCTGAAGTAAATGGTTTTCTACCAACAGCAACTAAAACCTTTTCAGTTTCAATAAACTCTTTTTTTGAAGTCTTATTGTCAATTGTTTCTACTTTTAAATTTTCTCCAGATTTGATAACTCCACTTACTTTTGTTGAAAGTTTAAATTCTATTCCCTGTTTAGTAAGTATTTTTTGAAATTCTTTTGATATTTCTCTGTCCATGCCTGGTGTTATATGATCTAAAAATTCTACAACAGAAACCTTGGTTCCTAATCTACTCCAAACTGAACCCATCTCTAATCCTATATAACCTCCACCAATAACAACCATTGTTTTTGGCACTTTATTAAATGAGAGAGCACCTGTTGACGAAACAATATTTTTCTCATCGATTTTTAAATTAGGTAATGATGAATAATTCGACCCAGTGGCGATGACGATATTTTTTGTTGTATAGCTAGTTTTACTATTATTATCATCTACTATTACCTCGGTCGTTGAATTGATAGAGCCTTTTCCTTTGATATATTTTACTTTATTTTTTTTAAACAAAAATTCGACACCTTTTGTTAAAACCTGAACTGATTTTTCTTTATTTGACATCATTTTATTAATATTTAATTTGATATCTCCAATTTCTATTCCTTGATTTTTAAAATCCTTAACAGCTTTATGGTAATTTTCTGATAAATTTAATAAACTTTTTGAAGGTATACAGCCAACATTTAGGCATGTTCCGCCAAGTGTGCCTCTACTTTCAACACAGGCTGTCTTTAGACCAAGTTGAGCAGCACGTATTGCACAAACATATCCTCCGGGCCCTCCACCTATAACTATTAAATCAAATTTTTCATCCATACTATAAATCTAAAAACAATCTCCTTGGCTCCTCCAAAGAGTCTTTAACAATCTTTAAGTAAGAGACAGCTTCTTTACCATCAATAATTCTATGATCATAAGAAAGAGCCAAATACATTATCGGCTTGATAACAACTGTTCCGTCCTTAACCATAGGTCTCTCCACAATGTTGTGCATTCCAAGCACTGCTGACTGTGGTGGATTTAAAATCGGAGTAGAAAGCATAGAACCGTAAATTCCTCCATTAGTTATTGTAAAAGTTCCACCTTGAAGATCTTCTATTGTTATCTTGCCCTCTCTTGCTTTTTGACTAAGCGAACCTATATTTTTTTCGATATCAGCAAATGACATTTCGTCAGTATTTTTAAGGACTGGCACTACTAAGCCTTTGTCAGTTCCTACTGCAATACTAATGTTGTAATAATTTTTGTAAACAATTTCATCATTTTGGATTTCAGCATTAACCGCAGGATAAGCTTTCAAACCTAATATGCTAGCCTTCACAAAGAAAGACATAAATCCTAATTTTACAGAATATTTCTTTTGAAATTCATCCTTATATTCATTTCTCATTTTTATGACCTCGGACATATCCACTTCATTAAATGTCGTTAACATTGCTGCATTTTCTTGGGCCTCTTTTAATCTTTTAGCAATGGTAAGTCTTAATCTTGTCATTCTAATTCTTTCTTCCGGACCATATTCAATTTTTCTTGTAGATGGAGATGGCTTATTACCCATTAAGCTCATGACATCTTCTTTTAAAACTAATCCATTTTTACCTGAACCTTTTATTCTTTTTAAGTCTAAGTTAGATTCTACCGCAATTTTTCTTGCAGCTGGAGAGAGTTGAACTTTGCTAATCTTATTTAATTTGTCATTATTTTCCTCTGATAATATCAAAGGTTCTGCAATACTTTCGGCTTGTTTTACCTCAGAAGACAAAATTAAAGGCTCAACAGTTTTCTTATCAGAGATAATTTTTTTTATTGTTTTATCAACTTTTTTTGTTTCTATTCTTTTTTTTGGAGGTTCATAATTTTTATCACTAGTCTCATGTATTTGAGATTTAGATGAAATTAATCCTAATAAAGTTCCTACATTCACGGTTTCACCCTCTTTGACAGAAATACTCTCAATTATTCCATTTGATGGAGAGGGAACCTCAACATTAACCTTATCTGTTTCAAGTTCTACGATAGGCTCATCGGAAGTTACTTTATCACCTTTATTTTTTAACCATTTTGCAACAGTTGCTTCAGTTACAGATTCGCCTAATGTTGGGACTATAATTTTTTCTGACATTTAATTTAACTTACCAACTACCTTTTCTAATATTTCCTTTTGTTGTGCAAGATGTTTATTTTGATTTCCAGTCGCAGTGGTAGAAGATGGTTTTCGCCCTATGTAACTAACTTTGTCGTATTTTACATCAATCATTCCTAAAACACGATCCATATAGTTTTTTACTGTATTCCACGCACCCATATTTTTTGGCTCTTCTTGACACCAAAAAATCTCTGCTTTTTTATACCTATTAAGGACTTTGGCAAGAGTCTTTGCAGGAAAAGGGTAAAGCTGTTCTAATCTTATAAAAACGATTTTATCATTTTTGACTTTTTCTCTAGCTTCAATTAGATCAAAGTAAATTTTTCCAGAGCAAACAATAACTTTTTCTATTTTTTTATCTTTAGCCAGGCTTAAAAGTTTATTTTCTCTCTCGTACGCGTGATCTTCTAAAACTCTATGAAAAGAATTATTCTTAGTAAAGTCATCAATAGATGAAACGCACTTTTTGTGTCTTAATAAAGATTTAGGTGTCATAATGACAAGAGGCTTACGAAATGCTCGATGCATTTGTCTTCGTAATGCATGGAAATAATTTGCAGGGGTAGTGCAATTCATAACTTGAATATTTTCTCCTGCGCACATCTGTAAAAATCTCTCTAATCTTGCTGAAGAATGTTCTGGCCCTTGTCCTTCATAAGCGTGAGGTAAAAGCATTACCAATCCACTTGCGCGTCCCCATTTAGACTCTGAGGATGTTATAAATTGATCTATTATTACTTGAGCGCCATTAGCAAAATCTCCAAACTGAGCTTCCCATAGAACTAAAGTCTCAGGATCCGATAATGAGTAACCAAACTCAAAACCTAAAACTGCCAACTCTGAGAGCAAGCTATCTATAGGTTCATATCTATTTTGTGTTTCTGAAATATTATTTAAGGGAACATATCTTTCGTGACTATCTTGATTTCTTAAAACTGAATGTCTCTGACTAAAAGTTCCTCTTACCGAATCTTGACCGGATAAACGAACTGAAAAACCTTCATCTAACAATGTTCCGAAAGCTAAAGCCTCAGCTGTGGACCAATCAATAGGTGTAAATTCATTGAACATTCTTTGCTTTTCCAAAAATATTTTTTTCAATGTTTTATGTATTTTGAAATCTTCTGGTATGAATGTAATTTTTTTTCCAATATCAACAATTTTATCTCTATCAACACCGCTAACCCCTCTTTTTTCTTTTCCTAAACCCGGCTTATATCTTGACCAAACACCGTCGAACCATTTAAGTTCTGACTTATAATTTTTAGAATCTTCAAACTCTTTTTCTAAAAATTTTTTGAAATCAACTTTCATTTGGTTTAAGTTTTTATCATCTATCAAATTATCTTCGATTATTTTGTTTCCATAGATTGATAATGTAGTAGGATGATTCTTAATTTTTTTATACATAATTGGTTGTGTAAATGAAGGTTCATCACCCTCGTTGTGACCAAATCTTCTATAACACACCATATCAACGACCACATCCCTGTTAAATTTTTGTCTATACTCAGTTGCAATTTTTGCACAATGAACAACTGCTTCAGGGTCATCACCATTAACATGTAAGATTGGTGCCTGGGCTGTTTTAGCTACATCTGAGGGATAAGGTGAAGAGCGTGCAAAACGTGGCGCAGTGGTAAAACCAATTTGATTGTTTACTATCAAGTGAATAGTTCCCCCAATATTGTGTCCTGGCAATCCTGACATTGCAAAACACTCTGCAACCACTCCTTGACCTGCAAATGCTGCATCACCATGTATCAAAACAGGTACTACTTTTTTCCTCTCTGGGTCTTTGTGAAAAAGCTGCTTAGCTCTTACTTGTCCCAATACAACTGGATTTACAGCCTCTAAATGGGAAGGGTTATCAGTCAAACTTATATGAACAAGATTTCCATCAAATTCTCTATTAGCTGATGCACCTAAATGATATTTAACATCACCCTCAAAATCTTTTTTGGGGTTTGAGCTTTTGCCAAAAAATTCACTGAATATAGCTTTAAAAGGTTTTCCCATAACATTTGCAAGAACATTTAATCTTCCTCTATGTGGCATTCCAATTTTTATTTCTCTTACTCCTAAATTGCCGCCGCGTTTGATAATTTGCTCTAACGCGGGAATAAGAGACTCGCCTCCATCCAATCCAAACCTTTTGGTCCCAACAAATTTAACATGTAAGTATTTTTCAAATCCTTCAGCCTGAATAATTTTATTCAATATTGCTTTTTTTCCATTATCGGTAAATTTAATATCCTTTTCAGGGCCTTCGATTCTATTTCTAAACCAAGCTTTTTCATCTGGGTCTCCCATATGCATGTATTCATAGCCAATATTAGAGCAATAGGTTTTTTTCAAAATGCGCAAAATCTCGTTTAGATCTGCATATTTTAATCCCAAAACTCCATCCAAAAATATTTTTCTATTATAGTCTTTTGGTTGAAACCCGTAAGTCTCTGGCTTGAGTTCAGGGTGTTCCTCTTTTTTTTGTAAGTCTAAAGGATCAAGATTTGCAATTAAATGGCCTCTAATTCTATAAGCTCTAATTAACATTATCGCTCTGACAGAATCTTGTGCTGACTTTTCTAATGTTCCAAAATCTAATTCTTCATCACTCTCAATTTTTGTTTTTGATTTAAATTTTTCTAAATTTTCAATTTGAATTGTTTTTTTTTTAGGTGACCAGCTAGGACCATTAATATGTTTTGCAATAACATTAACTTCATCACCTAATCCGTCAAAAAAAGATTTCCAGTCAGATGGTATAGTCTCTGGGTTTGTTAAGTATTTAGAATAATATTCCTCTAAGAAAGCTGAATTCACTCCTGATAAAAATGATGTTTTTTTGTAAATATTATTAAAAGAAGACATAGTTTATTATAAATTAACCCTTTAATTTTTCAAATAGCGTTTTACCAATATCTGCAGGGGATTTTGCTATTGTTATATCGGCTGACATCATAGTCTCAATTTTATCTTCAGCACCACCTTTACCGCCTGAAACAATAGCACCCGCATGACCCATTCTTCTTCCTTTTGGGGCTGTTAGACCGGCAATAAAACCTACTATTGGCTTCTTTTTTTTTGAACTCTTTATAAAATCAGCAGCTTCCTCCTCTGCTGTACCTCCTATTTCACCAATCATAATGATAGACTTAGTTTCTTCATCTTTTAGAAATAAATCCAAACAGTCTATAAAATTTGTTCCATTAATTGGATCTCCACCTATTCCTATACAGGTAGATTGTCCTAAATTATTAATTGTAGTTTGTGCAACAGCTTCGTAAGTTAAAGTTCCAGACCTTGAAACAATTCCTACTGAGCCTCTTTTATGTATACTGCCTGGCATTATTCCAATTTTACACTCATTTGGTGTAATGATTCCAGGACAATTAGGACCTATTAGTCTACTTTTTCCTTTATCTAAAACTTGTTTAACTTTAAGCATGTCAATTACTGGGATCCCTTCTGTAATACACACTATTAATTCTATTTCTGCGTTAATTGCCTCAATAATAGCTTCACTAGCAAATTTTGGTGGAACGTAAATCATTGTAGCATTGGCCCCTGTTTTTTCTTTTGCCTGTAACACGTTATCAAATACTGGAAGGTTCAAATGTTTTTGGCCTCCTTTATTTGGGGTGACACCACCAACAAGTTTTGTGCCATATTTTAACGCTTGTTCAGAATGAAACGTGCCATGTTTTCCTGTAAAGCCCTGGCAAATAACTTTTGTATCTTTGTTGACTATTATAGCCATTTATTCAATTGCCTTTACGATTTTTTGTGCAGCATCGTTTAAATCTGATGCAGAAAGTATCTTTAAACTCGACTGGTCTAAAATCTTTTTACCCTCTAAAAAATTAGTCCCAGCTAAACGGACAACCAATGGAATAGTAAGTTTAATTTCCTTTGCTGCATCAACAACTCCTTGGGCTAAGACATCACATCTCATTATTCCTCCAAAAATATTTATTAAAATTCCTTTTACATTTTTATCTCTCAATATTAACTTAAATGCTGCAGAAACTTTTTCTTTAGTAGCTCCACCACCTACATCAAGAAAATTTGCAGGCTCTTTTCCGTAAAGTTTTATTATATCCATTGTTGCCATAGCCAAACCTGCACCATTTACCATGCAGCCAATAGAGCCATCCAACTTAATGTATGCAAGATCGTGCTTGCTAGCCTCAATTTCAGCGGGATCTTCCTCGTTCAAATCTCTTAATTTTAAAATTTCTGGTCTTCTGAAAATTGCGTTATCATCAAAATTCATTTTTGCGTCTAAGCAAATCAATTTTTGATTTTTTGTTATAATCAAAGGGTTTATCTCAATTAACGAGGCATCTTTCTTTAATAATATAGCGTACATTGCTTCGATTACTTTGATAGCTTCTTTCTTTTGACTCGCATTTAAATTATATGGCTCAATAATTTTTTTTATTTCTTCTATATTTATTTTTTCATTAAGATTAACTCTAGTAGTAATTATTTTTTCTGGATTTTGTTTAGCTATTCTCTCAATATCCATACCCCCCTCTGTACTACTTATAAATGCAATCTTTGAAGTTTCTCTATCTACCAGGCATGATAGGTATAACTCTTTTTTTATGTTTGATGCTTCTTCTACATAAACCCTTTTTACCTCTTTTCCTTCAGGACCGGTTTGATGTGTTACTAATATTTTTCCAAACATTGAAGAAATTGCTTTTTCTAAATTTAGTAGGCCTTTAACAATTTTGATTCCACCCGCCTTTCCTCTTCCACCAGCATGAATTTGTGCCTTAACAACAAACTCTTCTCCATTTAAATTTGAAATTTTGTTTTTAATTTCCTGTTTAGACATTATAACTACGCCTTGAGAAACTGGGGCGTTAAAACTTTTGAGAATTTCTTTTGCCTGATGTTCGTGAATATTCATTTTTATATTATATTAACATTTTTTTAATTCGTGAAAGCTGAACTTTTTATCAATAATTGTTGTATTTTTAAAGCATTTATCTTCAAAATAATTTTGAATTTTTGAAAAAGGTATTTCGTTTTCACTACCTAGCAAATAAATAACACTTATTTCATTTTGTTCAAAATTTTTTGTACTAAATTTTTTATAAAAATCAAAATATTTATGATTCTCCGTTGGATGAGTATTGTTATCCCACAAGTACCACCTATTAAGAACATTCAAATCCTCATCCAAAACTAAGGACAGAAATTGGTAATGAGTAATTAACATTTTTTTTCTATTATCTTTTGAAATTACAGAAATAGCCTCTTTAATCAAATCTATTTCTTCTTTGGGATTATTAAAAACTGGGCTTATCCATTTTAGATGTGTTAATTTCTGATCTATTAACTCTGCCCTAATTGATTGTTGCTTATCAACATATTCTAAATCATGAAATTTTTTTTCTAAATTATACCTGACATGATATTTAAAAGTGCTAACTACGAGAATTGTTATTAATATAAATGATAAAATTTCAAATTTTTTTTTTTCTTTCTGTAAATTAATAAATAGTATAGCACCTAAAATTGGTATTAAGCTAAAAATATATATTTGATTTGCTGTTAATAATTGATTGAAAATAAAAATGATTGCGCAAGTAATTAAAACTATGTTAATAAAAATTAATTTTTTATCAAAAAAATTTTTTCTGAAAATAGTAAGTGTGACAAGTGGTATCAAGAAAAAATGTATAAACTTAAAATCTCCAAAAATTCTTTTAAGATTTAATTGATCAAGTAGACTTACGTAAGCGGTACTCTCGCTACTCAATCTATCAGTTCCTATTGTTAAAGGAAAAAGGAAATATTGATAAATAAAATTTTCAACAGGAGTCTTCGTGAATACAAAAAAAATAAAAATTAAAAGAAAGGTTAAAATGGTTCCAGAAATTAAATATTTTATTTGTTTTTTTTTTTTCTCTTTAATTAAAAAAAATAGGATAAAAAAAATAATTATTATAATTATATAAAAACTTGGTGTTTGCATTGAAAAAAAAGCAAATAAAGAAATAATGGGAAGTGAAAACCATAAAAATTTATTATCATTAATTATTGCTGTGCAGAAAGAGAAAATAAGAATCAAAGAGAAAACATAAGAGTGTAAATAAGCAAATGGTGTTCCTGAAACAGGATAACACAAAGTGGCAAAACTAATAGTAAAAATAAATTGATAAAATTTTTTAATCTTAAAATTATCTAAAAATAAAAAGAAGCTTACTGACGCGATGATATTTACAAAAGATGCGTGGAAAATATAACTGGACCATTCTTTGCCAAAAACTAAAAAAAAGAGTGCTTGTAAATAGTCGACTGTTATACCTGTAAAAATCCAAAAATCTCTTATGGGAAATTTATTTTTTAAAATACTGTATCCAGTATCAAAAAAACCAAATGTATCGATTGGCATTACACCAATATTTCCACTTACCCAGTTAATATATCCAGCGTATAATGATACTAAAATTAGGTAAAAATAATTTGTTTTAAATAGTTTTTGGGTCATTGTTTTTACTATTTTATCAAGGTAATAGTTTTCTTTGTAACATTAATTTTTTTTTATTTAAATATTAATTAAATCTTATGTTTAAGATAATTAACAAAATTCAATTTTCTAAAGAGTCTAATCGTATGAAAGAAATAGCTAATACAGCAATAGCCAGAAAATTATATAAAGAGACAAAATCTAAAAATTTAAAATTTCTATTAAAGGAAAGGTTCGGATGGATGAACGATTATATAAATGATGATGATTATGGAATTGAAGTAGGTTCAGGAGCTGGATTTTTAAAAGATTACATAAGCAATAAAAATTTAAAACTTACAGATTTAAGTGACGATGAACATCTGGATTTTAAGAATATTGATGCCCAGAAAACAACTTTTGACAACGAAAGTTTTAATTATGTTATAGCTTCAAATATGATTCATCACATTCCATATCCGATTAAATTTTTTAGGGAAATGCATAGAATTTTAAAAAAAGGAGGAAAACTTATCATATTCGAGTCTTACTGTTCCTTAATTTTTCAACTCGCAACATTAATAATGAAGCATGAAGGTTTTGATTTTACTCTAAATGTGTGGGATGAAAAATCACCTAAAAGTGATGAAAAGGATAATTGGGCCGGAAATATTGCTGTACCACATTTGATTTTTGATAATAAAGATAAATTTCGAGATAATCTTGGTCATCTTTTTTCAATTGAATTTGAGGAATTTACAGAATGTTTTGTATTTTTAAACTCTGGTGGTGTTACTTCAAAGACTCTTCATGTACCCTTGCCACTTGCAATGCTCAAGATGTTAAATTTTTTTGATAAAGTATTAATAAAGTTATTTCCAAATATTTTTTGTATGGGAAGGAGAATTGTTTTAAAAAAATCATATTGATGGATCAATTTTTTTTGCCGCATCGTAAAGTTCTTTCACATCTTTAACTGATTTTGTAAAATTGTTTTTATCCTCATCACTCAGGTCCAATTCAACAATTTTTTCAACACCATTTTTACCTATAATCACTGGTACACCAGCATAAATATTTTTTTGTCCGTATTCTCCATTGAGAAAGGCTGCACATGGCAATTTTTTTTTTAAATCCTTTAAATAACTTTCAGCCATCTCTACACCGGAAGCTGCTGGTGCATAAAACGCAGATCCTTTTTTTAAATACTTAACTATTTCTGCGCCTCCTTTTTTTGTTCTTTCAATTATTTGATTTAATCTTTCTTTTGTAAATTTACCTTTATCAATGAAATCTTTTAATTTTTTTTTGTCTATAAAAGTATGATTTATCAAAGCAACCATGCTATCACCATGCCCTCCTAAGACTAATGACTCAATCTTGTTTACTGATACTTTTAATTCCTGAGATAAAAAATAGATATATCTTGAGGAGTCCAATATTCCTGCCATCCCTACTACTTTGTTTGTTGAAAAGTTTGTATATTTTTGTAAGGCCATCACAATCACGTCTAATGGGTTAGTTATACAAATAACAAAAGCATTCGGGGATGTATTCTTAATACCATCAGCTACCTGCTTTATTATCTTCATATTTGTTCCAAGTAAATCATCCCTTGTCATGCCAGGTTTTCTCGGCACTCCCGCTGTTATTATGATAACGTCGGAGTCCGCAGTATCTTTATAATTGTTAGTTCCTTTTATATCGATGTCGAATCCCTCGACTGGAGAAGATTGAGCTATATCAAGCGCCTTACCAATTGCCATGCCCTCGTCAATATCAAACAATGTTACATTGGCAAGTTTTTTTATTGCGATCAAATGAGCTAACGTTCCTCCAATTTGCCCAGCACCTATTAAAGATATTTTTTTTTTCATAATCTTTTTATTCCATTGTTGGCATCACAAAATCTGATTTTAATCTTTTTCCCGAAGGCCATCTTGAGGTTATGGTCTTAAGTTTAGTATAGAATCGAACGCCTTCAGGACCATGCATATGCTGATCGCCAAATAAAGATCTTTTCCATCCTCCAAAACTGTGAAATGCCATAGGAACAGGAATTGGAATATTTACACCTACCATTCCTATTTTAACTTTTGATGAAAAGGTTCTTCCTGTTTCACCATCTCTAGTAAATATACTTACTCCATTACCAAATTCGTGATTATTGACCAATGATAAAGCCTCATCAAAGTTTTTAGCTCTCACCACTGAAAGAACAGGTCCAAAAATTTCCTCTTTATAAATACGCATATCTTTTTTTACGTTATCAAATAAACAGCCTCCCATAAAAAAACCTTTTTCGTAGCCTTGAAGCTTTAAGTTTCGACCGTCTACTACCAGGTCTGCGCCCTCTTTAACACCCAGGTCAACATAACTTTTAACTTTACTTAAATGGTCTTTAGTAACTAACGGACCCATCTCAGACTTTTTATCTAATCCTGGCCCAACTTTTAAAGATTCAACTTTTTCAGAAAGCCTCTTAACAAGATCATTACCAATGTTTCCTACTGCAACTGCTACAGATTGTGCCATACAGCGCTCGCCTGCTGAACCGTATGCAGCGCCCATCAAACCATTGACTGCTTGTTCCAAATCACAGTCTGGCATTACAACACAATGATTTTTAGCGCCACCAAGCGCCTGGACTCTTTTTTCATTTTTCGCGCAATTTTCATAAATATATTTCGCGATAGGAGTTGATCCTACAAAGCTTACTGCTGAAATATCTTTGTTTTCAATAATGGCATCTACGGACTCTTTATCTCCATTTATAACATTAAAGACACCATCTGGTAATCCAGCTTCACTCAATAATTCAGCAAGTCTTATTGAGCAAGACGGATCTTTTTCTGATGGTTTAAGAATGAAACTATTTCCGCAAGCTATTGCCATAGGGAACATCCACATAGGAACCATTGCTGGAAAATTAAATGGTGTTATACCAGCGCATACGCCTAGTGGCTGCCTTAATGACCAGCTGTCAACATTAGTTCCAACGTTTTCAGTGAATTCACCCTTGAGTAATTGTGGAATTCCACATGCGTACTCTACAACTTCTAAACCTCTAGTTAATGATCCTCTTGCATCCTCGTAGACTTTTCCGTGTTCAGAAACAATAATTTTGGTAAGCTCGTCAGAATTTTTTTCTATTAATTCTTTGAATTTGAACATAACACGGGCTCTTTGCAACGGAGGTTTTTCTGACCAACTTAAGAAGGCTCTTTTTGCAACTTCAACTGTTTTATTTAAGTCGTCTTTACTCGCTAATTTAACCTCAGCAGACTGTTCGCCGGTAGCTGGGTTAAAAACCTTGCCAGTTTTTTTTGACGTTCCAGGGTATTTTTTTCCATCAACAAAATGCTCGATAGTTTTCATTTTTAAACTGATTAAATAAGCTTTTAGCTTGTTGCAAGCATTTTCTTTATAGAACCTATTGCTTTTGCTGGATTAAGGCCTTTAGGACAGGAATTTGCACAATTCATTATTGTATGACACCTATACAGTTTGAATTCATCAGCTACTTGTTTAAGCCTTTGTTTTTTTTCTTCATCCCTACTATCACTTATCCATCTATACGCTTGTAGTAAGACAGCTGGACCTAGATATTTTTCCCCATTCCACCAATAACTTGGACATGAAGTAGAGCAACAGGCACATAATATACATTCATAATAACCATCAAGTTTTGATCTATCCTTTTGAGTTTGTAAAATCTCTTTTTTTTCAGTCCCTGTTTGCCCAGTTTTTAACCAAGGTTTGATTGATTCATATTGTTTATAAAGATTTGAAAGATCTGCTATCAAATCTTTAATCACATTTAAGTGAGGTAAAGGATAAATATTCAATTCTCCCTTAATATCACTATGTGATTTAATACAAGACAACGTATTCACTCCATCAACATTCATAGCACAAGATCCACAAACACCGTGAGCACAAGATCGTCTAAATGTAAGTGATGGATCTATCTCATTTTTTATTTTAAACAAAATATCCAAAACTTTTGGACCACAATTATCCATATCAACTTCAAAAGTATCAACTCTTGGATTTTTTCCATCATCAGGATTCCATCTATAGACATTTACCTTCTTTACATTTTTGGAACCTGATTGATCTTTAAAATATTGGCCTTTAATTATTTTTGAGTTTTGCGGCAAACTAAATTGCGCCATTAATATACTCTTTCTTTAGGTGGAAAATACTGAACATCATTTGTTAGTGTTTTTGAATGCACGTCTCTATATTTTACATCTATTGTGTCACCTTTTTGCCAAGCTAAAGTATGCTTCATATAATTTTTGTCATCCCTTTTAGTAAAATCTTCTCTAGCGTGAGCTCCTCTGCTTTCTTTTCTGTGGTAAGCTGAGTCCATTGTGGTCATAGCTTGACGTATCAAATTATCAAATTCAAGCGACTCGACCAAATCTGTGTTAAAAAGTAACGAACGATCTTTAACTGATAAATCTTCCATTCCTAAAAAAGGCTTTCTGATTTCTTCCACACCCTCTTTTAGCGTTTTTTCAGTTCGGAAGACCGCACATTTACTTTGCATTGTTTTTTGCATTGATAGTCTAAGCTCCGAGGTTTTTGTGTTACCTTTTGCATTTCTTATTTTATCAAATCTTTCCAAACATTTTTCAGTTTCACTTTGAGATACTTCTTCATGTGGCGCTCCTGGCTTAATTAATTCAGCAGCTCTTTTAGCTGCAGATTTTCCAAAAACAACTAAATCTATTAAAGAATTCGAGCCTAACCTATTTGCCCCATGCACTGAGACACATGCTGCCTCGCCTATGGCCATAAGTCCTTTAACTGTTTTTTCTGAACCATTAAGTGTTAAGACTTCAGCTTTGTAGTTTGTTGGAATTCCTCCCATATTGTAGTGAACTGTAGGAACAACTGGGATAGGTTCCTTTGTTACATCAACCCCAGAGAAAGTCTTCGCGGACTCGGCTATACCTGGTAGTCTTTCATCTATTACTTTTGGATCAATATGATCTAAATGGAGATGAACATGATCTTTTTCTTTTCCAACTCCTCTTCCTTCATTAATTTCAACAGCTATAGACCGACTAACAACATCTCTTGAAGCTAGGTCTTTTGCGCTCGGCGCATATCTTTCCATAAATCTTTCACCCTCTGAATTTAAAAGGTAACCACCTTCACCTCTTACTCCCTCAGAAATTAAACATCCAACTCCATAAATACCAGTTGGATGGAATTGAACAAACTCCATGTCTTGAAGAGGTAACCCAGCTCTTAAGACCATAGCGTTTCCATCACCAGTGCAAGTATGTGCTGAAGTTGCTGAATAATAAATTTTACCGTATCCACCGGTTGCTATTATTGTTATATGCGATCTAAATCTATGTATTGTTCCATCATTGAGGTTCCAAGCTATCAAACCTTTACACTCACCATTTTTCATTATCAGATCTAGTGCAAAATACTCAATAAAAAATTCTGTATTATGTTTTAAGGCTTGTCCATAAAGAGTATGTAAAATTGCGTGACCCGTTCTATCAGCTGCAGCACATGTTCTTTGAGCAGTACCGTTACCGTAATTTTTTGTCATACCGCCAAATGGTCTTTGATAAATTTTTCCCTCTTTAGTTCTACTAAAAGGAACACCATATCTTTCTAACTCTATAACTGCTCTTGGTGCCTCTTTACAAAGATACTCTATGGCGTCTTGATCACCAAGCCAATCCGAACCCTTTACAGTGTCGTACATGTGCCATCTCCAATCATCCTCACCCATGTTACCTAGAGCAGCTGATATTCCGCCTTGAGCAGCTGAGGTATGGCTTCTTGTTGGAAATACTTTTGAAATACATGCAGTCTTGAGACCGGCTTCAGATAAACCAACCGCTGCTCTTAAGCCAGAGCCTCCTGCGCCCAAAACAACTACGTCGTATTCGTGATCAACAATTTTATAACTTTTCATATCTATATTGTATATATAAGCATTATTGTAAATAATGGAACTATTATAGCAAAAATATAGCACAACTTATTTGCGACATTTTTGATTTTTTCGCTCTCTATATAATCCTCAAAAATCTCAGTTATTGTTAAGGAATAAAAAAAGAAAACTACTATGAAAAATATGGAAATAAGGGTTTTTGTAATATTACCTTCTAAAAAAGCTACAATTAGTTGATAATCCTGATTTAGTAGAGGCAAAAAATTAAGCATAAACCAAAACATCAATGGTATTAGAATTAAAGAGCTAAATTTCAAAAATAACCATTTTTTTGTAGATGTTTTCATAAAGTGATGTTTTTTCCTAGGAAGTAAATGATTATTGTTAAAGCAAAAGATCCTATCAATGTAAGCATTCCTGTGATTTTTGAAACTTTTAAGTCAAATCCATATCCCGCGTCCCAAAATAAATGTCTTATTTCATTAAGTATATGAAAATTAAGTGACCAGTATAAGGCTATCTTGAAAAATTTACCAATGAATGAGTCAAAAAAAATTTTGAAAATTTCATAATTATTTTCATTGTAAATTATCAAAATTATAAATAAGCAAAGAAATGATATTGCAAAAAAATTTATAACCCCAACGATTCTATGGGTTATAGAAAGTAGTGCGGTTATATTCCATCTATAAATTTGAAGATGAGGCGTTAAAGGATTTTTATTATACTGCATTATAAGTTTTTCAGTTTTATGAGTTTTTCAGCTATTTGTACACTATTTAATGCTGCGCCTTTTAATAAGTTATCAGAAACAATCCACAAATTCACTGCATTTTTTTTGGTTCTATCTTTTCTTATTCGGGATATAAAAGTTTGATACTTTCCATCAGCTTCGATAGGCGTAACATATCCGCCATTTTTTTTATAGTCCAAAACCTTACAGCCTTTGGTGTTGTCTAAAATTTTTCTAATATTTTTTAAATTATATTTTCTTTTAAATTCAATATTTACTGACTCAGAATGTGAATTAAAAACAGGCACTCTAACACAAGTTGCGGATACTTCTATTTTTTTATCGAGTATTTTTTTTGTTTCTAATTCCATTTTTATTTCTTCTTTAGTGTATCCATCAATTACAAATTGATCGATATGGGGTATTACATTAAATGCTATTTGTTTTGTAAAATTTTTTGATTTAATTTTTTTCTTTTTGAGAAATTTTTTTGTCTGATCTAAAAGCTCATCCATAGAAGCTTTCCCTGCACCAGATACTGCTTGATAAGTAGAGACTACTACTCTTTTAACACCATAAATTTTATGCAAAGGTTTTAAAACCATTACCATCTGAATAGTAGAACAATTAGGATTGGAAATAATATTTTTATGATTTTTCATTGTTTCTGAATTCACTTCAGGAACGACGAGTGGAATTTCTTTTTTCATTCTGAAAAATTTTGAGTTGTCTATTACTATAGTTTTTTTTGATGCTTTTATTATCCATTTTTTTGCTATATGAGTGCCGGCAGCAAAAAATGAGATTTTTGCCTTAGAAAAATTAAATTTTTCTAGGGGTATAACCTGTAAACTTCTATTTTTAAATTTTATTCTTTTGCCAGCGCTTCTTTTTGATGCAACTAAAAATAAATTATCAATTTTAATTTTTGAATTTTCCAAAATTTCGATTGTCTTCCTACCTACATTTCCGGTAGCTCCAATAATGGCAAGATTCATAATTTACTATTATTACTTCAATTTTGATATTATTGCATCCCCCATGGCAGCAGTAGAAACTAGCTTTTTACCAGGAAGCATTATATCTTTTGTTCTTAAATCTTCATCTAGAACGCTCTGGACAGCTTTATCGAGTAAATCAGCCTCCTTATCTAAATCTAAAGAATATCGTAATGCCATTGATAAGCTCAAAATTGTTGCTATAGGATTTGCAATATTTTTTCCAGCAATATCTGGGGCAGATCCATGCACTGGTTCATATAGCGATCTTATTTTTCCATTTTTATCTTTAGCACCCAAAGATGCTGATGGTAATAATCCTAATGATCCTGTTAACATTGCTGCTTCATCTGATAACATATCTCCGAAAAGATTATCTGCTAATATTACGTCAAACTGTTTTGGGTTTCTTAATAACTGCATTCCACAGTTATCTGCTAACATATGTTCTAGATTAACTTTTTTATACTCTTTATCTCGTAATGACTGAACTTCCTCACGCCAAAGAATTCCTGCCTCCATTACGTTAGATTTTTCTACAGATGTTACTTTGTTTTTTCTTTTTTTTGCTAATTCAAAAGCCACTCTCGCAATTCTCTGAATTTCACTTGTAGTGTAAGAATGGGTGTTGATACCTCTACGCTCATTATTTTTAATAGGTTGAATACCTCTTGGCTCACCAAAATATATTCCTCCGGTCAATTCTCTTACTATCATTATATCTAAACCAGAAACTATTTCAGGTTTTAAAGTTGAGGAATCTACTAATTGCTTAAAACATATAGCTGGCCTTAAATTAGCAAATAACTTTAATTCTTTTCTTAGTTTTAAAAGAGCTCTCTCGGGTTTTTTGCTAAATTCAAGATTGTCCCATTTAGGCCCACCACAAGCGCCCAGAATGACTGCGTCGCACTCTAAAGATTTATAAAAAACTTCATCTGTTATCGGTATTTTATGAACATCTATTGATGCACCACCAATTAGTTCTTCATCAATATGAAAGTCTAAAGATTTATTTTTATTAAGCCATTCGATAATCTTTTTTGTTTCTCGAACAACTTCAGGACCAATTCCATCACCAGGTAATAATAACAATTTTCTTTTGTTTTTAGACATTAATCAAATCCAAGGTCTTTCAGTCTTAATTATTTCTTCAAAATCTTTAATATCATTTGAGTTTTTTAATGATAGATCAATATCATCTAGACCTTCGAGTAGGCATTTTTTTCTAAAATCTTCTATATCAAATTTTTTAATTTTATTACCATAAATGATTTTTTGTTCTTCAAGGCTCACTTGAATCTCTTTTTTTAAGTGTGAGTATTGAGACAATTCCTCTAAAAGATCATTATTAATTATAAGAGGAAGTATGCCATTTTTAAAACAATTATTATAAAATATATCTGCAAAGCTTGGACTTAAAATGCATTTGATGCCAAAATCTTTAAGAGCCCAAGGAGCGTGTTCTCTTGAAGATCCGCATCCAAAATTCTTTCCAGCAATTAGTATTTTTGAATTGTCATAAGGTTTATTATTTAAAATAAAATTTTTTATTAAATTACCTTTCTCATCATATCGAAGCTCAAAAAATAAATTTTTTCCTAAACCCGTTCTTTTTATAGTTTTTAAAAATTGTTTTGGAATAATCATATCTGTATCAATATTGATAATAGGTAAATAAGCAGGGATACTTTTAACGCTGGTAAATTTTTCCATTATTTAATCTCCCTCACATCAGTTAAAAAACCCTTTATAGCTGCAGCAACTGCCATACCTGGACTAACTAAGTGTGTCCTTCCACCTCTTCCTTGTCTTCCTTCGAAATTTCTATTAGACGTAGATGCACATCTTTCTTTTGGCGATAATTGATCCTCATTCATACCTAAACACATTGAGCAACCTGGTTCTCTCCACTCAAATCCAGAGTCTTTAAAAATTTTGTCCAGGCCTTCTTTCTCGGCTTGCATTTTCACTAAACCTGACCCAGGAACAACCATTGCTTTAACATGAGATGCTATTTTTTTTCCCTTTAAAATTTTAGTAGCTAATCTTAAATCTTCTATTCTTCCATTTGTGCAGCTACCAATAAAAACTTTGTCGATTTTAATCTCAGAAATCTTCATGTTTGGTTTTAAGCCCATATATTTAAGTGAGCGATACATTGACTCTTTTTTTTCTTTATCATTCTCTTTTTCAGGATCTGGTACTTGGCCATTAACTGATGTTACATCCTGTGGGGATGTGCCCCATGTAACTAGTGGCTCTATTTTATTTGCATCGATATTAATCTCCTTGTCAAACTTGCTATCTTTATCAGATTTTAATTTTTTCCAATATTTTATTGCTAATTCCCAGTTTTGACCTTTAGGAGATTTCGGTTTTTCTTTAAGGTAATTAAAAGTTTTTTCGTCTGGAGCGATTAGTCCTGCTCTAGCCCCGGCCTCTATTGTCATATTGCATATTGTCATTCTTTGTTCCATGCTCAGACTCTCAATTACCTCACCTGCAAATTCAATTACGTATCCTGTTCCACCTGCAGTGCCAATAGTGCCAATAATTTTTAAAATAATATCTTTCGAGGTCACACCAACTGGCAGTTTACCATTTACATTAATTCTAAAATTCTTTGATTTTTTTTGTATTAGAGTTTGTGTCGCTAAAACATGCTCAACCTCTGAAGTCCCTATACCAAAAGCTAACGCACCAAAAGCTCCATGGGTTGCAGTGTGGCTATCTCCACATACAATTACTGTACCTGGTTGAGTGAAACCTTGCTCTGGACCAATGATATGTACAATACCTTGTCTTTTGTCATTCATGTCGAACAATTCAACTCCAAATTCTTTACAATTATTTCTTAAAGCTTCTACTTGAATCTTAGACTGCTTATCAGAAATCCCTTTGCTTCTGTCAGAAGTTGGGACATTATGATCAGCTACTGCAAGGGTGAACTCTGGTTTTCTAACTTTTCTTTTTTGAATTCTTAAACCCTCAAAAGCCTGAGGACTAGTAACTTCATGAACAAGGTGCCTATCGACATATATTAGATTTGTTCCATCCTCTTTTTCTTTTACAAGATGGTCGTCCCAAATCTTATCATACAAAGTTTTAGCCATTATATTAATAGATTAATCTTTTTGTTTTTGTGTCTTTTTTGATTTTATAATTTCTTCTTCATTAACTTGAGTTGGAGCATCATTTTCACTCTTGATTTCATCAATCTTAGTAGACAGATCAACGCCGATTTTCTTTTTTATCTTTTCGGTAATTCTTGCTGATTTACCTTTTCTGTCTCTTAAATAATATAATTTTGCTCTTCTTACTTTTCCTGATCTGATAATCTTTATTGAGTCTACATTTGGACTATAAAGAGCGAAAGTTCTCTCTACACCTTCTCCGAAAGAAATTTTTCTAACTTTAAAAGATGAATTGATACTTCTATTTTTTTTAGCAATACAAACACCCTCGAAATACTGAATTCTTTCTCTTTTCCCTTCTAAAATTTTTACACCAACTTTTATAGTATCGCCGGGATTGAAATCGGGTATCTTTTTATTCGATACAATTCTTTTAATTGTTTCTTTATTTATATCTTCGATATTTTTCATTTTTTTATTTTCTTTTTATATTTTTTCCACATATCTGGTCTCTGGCGACGTGTTATAGCCTCAGATTGAGACAAACGCCAGCCCT
>MDTD01189275.1_pt1 | contig 48041 bp, 46 predicted proteins | sample 811221 | NCBI WGS metagenome assembly MDTD01 (sample SAMN05326646, study PRJNA326480) | marine metagenome | isolation source: seawater | place: Pacific Ocean: South West | collected 2011 | reverse complement strand
GTACCTGCGCGAGATGGACTCGGTGGAGCTGCTGTCGCGCGAGGGCGAGATCGCCATCGCCAAGCGCATCGAGGCCGGTCGCGAGGCGATGATCGCGGGGCTTTGCGAAAGCCCGCTGACCTTCCAGGCCATCATCATCTGGCGTGACGAGCTCAACGAGGGCAAGGTCCTCCTGCGCGACATCATCGACCTCGAGGCGACCTATGCCGGCCCCGATTTCAAGGCCGAGGGATCCGAGGACGAGAGCGACGACTCGGACGAGGCCGAGGAGACCTCGGGCAGCGCGGCTCCGGCCCAGCCCGCTTCGGCGACCGGCAATGCCAAGCGTGAGGAAGGCTCCTCGGGCGACGGCGAGGCTCAGGGCGAGGGTGACGGCGACGGCGAGGACGACGACGAGTTCGAGGCGAACATCTCGCTTTCCGCGATGGAGGCCGAGCTCAAGCCGAAGGTTCTCGAGACCTTCGACCGCATCGCCGACGACTACAAGAAGCTGCGCCGGCTGCAGGACCAGCTCGTCGAGAACAAGCTGGCCAACAAGACGCTGTCGCCTTCCCAGGAGCGCCGTTACCGCAAGCTCAAGGAAGAGATCATCGTCGACGTGAAGAGCCTGTCGCTCAACCAGCAGCGCATCGACGCGCTGGTCGCGCAGCTCTATGACATCAACAAGCGGCTGATGGGCTACGAGGGGCGTCTTCTGCGCCTTGCCGACAGCCATGGCGTCGATCGCGGCGACTTCCTGAAGCAGTACCAGGGCAACGAGCTCGATCCGAACTGGATCCGCAAGGTCGCGAACCTTGCCTCCAAGGGCTGGAAGAACTTCGTCGCCCAGGAAAAGGAGATGATCCGCGAGCTTCGTCAGGAAATCCAGAACCTTGCGTCCGAGACGGGGCTGGAGACGGCCGAGTTCCGCCGCATCGTGTCCATGGTGCAGAAGGGCGAGCGCGAGGCGCGCATCGCCAAGAAGGAGATGGTCGAGGCCAACCTGCGTCTCGTGATCTCGATCGCCAAGAAGTACACGAACCGCGGCCTGCAGTTCCTGGATCTCATCCAGGAAGGCAACATCGGCCTGATGAAGGCGGTCGACAAGTTCGAGTACCGGCGCGGCTACAAGTTCTCGACCTACGCCACCTGGTGGATCCGGCAGGCGATCACGAGGTCCATCGCGGATCAGGCCCGCACGATCCGTATTCCGGTGCACATGATCGAGACGATCAACAAGATCGTGCGTACCTCGCGCCAGATGCTGCACGAGATCGGCCGCGAGCCGACCCCGGAGGAGCTGGCCGAGAAACTGCAGATGCCGCTCGAGAAGGTGCGAAAGGTCCTCAAGATCGCCAAGGAGCCGATCTCGCTCGAGACGCCGATCGGCGACGAGGAAGACAGCCACCTGGGCGATTTCATCGAGGACAAGAACGCGGTCCTGCCCATCGACGCGGCGATCCAGTCGAACCTGCGCGAGACGACGACCCGCGTGCTGGCCTCGCTCACGCCGCGCGAGGAGCGGGTGCTGCGCATGCGCTTCGGTATCGGCATGAACACCGACCACACGCTTGAGGAAGTCGGCCAGCAGTTCTCGGTGACGCGCGAGCGTATCCGCCAGATCGAGGCGAAGGCGCTCCGCAAGCTCAAGCACCCGTCGCGGTCGCGCAAGCTGCGCTCGTTCCTCGACAGCTAAGACCAGGGCATGGCAGCAGGCGGACCCTCCGGCCGTCCGGCATGGGGCGTGATTACCGTCTGCTGCCTGCTCGTCTCCACGACGTTCGTCCGCTGCTCCAGCTCGTTTCACGGCGTCGGCTTCATTCCCGCACCCGACTATGTCGCCAGGGTCGCGCCTCTTGCCTGGGGCGCCGGCGTTGCCGTCGGGCTCGCCTGCCTGGGGCTTGCGCTTGCCGGCGACATTGACATTTTCGACCGGCTTCCCCTCGTGCCGCCGCTCAGCCGCACGAGCAAGTGGATCGCAGCGGTTTTCGCTTCTCTGGTGCTGGGGATCGGCACGGTCGACACGGTGTCGAGCGGTCCGCCGATCGTGGCCGCCCTGACGTCCGGCAAGCGGATGTCGAAGGTCTTTTCGGTAAAGGATCCGCGTGCAAAAGCCAGTCGCGGATGTTATTCGCGGATCATTCTTGCCGACCTTCCCTGGATGTATTCCCAGGTCTGCCGTCTCGACGAGGCCCTGCGCGCCACGCTGGAACCCGGGTCGCATCTGATGGCGGAAGGCTACGGGACGCCCGATGGCCTGTTCATCCGGGACTTCCGGGCCGCCGTTTCACCGAACTGACGACGCTCCTTCATGCCGGATCAGGTCATGCCCTCCGATCATTCGCCCGAAAGGTCCGCGAGCCCCGCGCAAGACCGCGACACGGGTGAACGCGCCGCCTCCCATTTTGATGCGAGAGCGGATAGGAGAGGGGGCATGGACACACCCGAACCCTTCTGGATGAAGTACATGGGCGCGGGCCTCGCGCTCTCGATCCTGTTGCATCTGGTGGCGGGCTACCTGCTGGTTCACGGTATCGAGGCCTCGCGGACACTGCCGGCCATTCGGGAAGAACCGGTCGAGGTGACCATGGTCTCGCCGGAAGAGCTGGCCGAGGCGGAGGAAAAGGCAGCCGAGGAAGAGGTCGCGCGGGAAGACGAACAGCCCGAGGCGCCGCCACCGCCCGAAGAGCAGAGCCCGGAAGAGCAAAGCCCCGAAGACCGGAAAGACGAGCAGGCGTCCCCCGAGACGCCGGAGGCCGAGGAAACGGCCCGGGACGCCGTGCCCGAGCCCGAACCGGAAGCAGAACCCGAGGCGGTCCCCGAGCCCGGGGCTCCCGAGGTACGGGAAGACGAACAGACGCCGGAAGAGCCGGCTTCGGAGGAGGCGGCTGAAGATCAGCCCGCCGCCGATGAGCCCGCCGCGTCGCCGCTGTCCCCCGGGGCGGAGGCGCCCTTGCGTCAGGACATGCGTGTCTTTCAGCCGGTGACCGAGTTCGGCGAGGAGGACAGCGGCAATCGCGAACTCGACGGCGGCAACACGCAGGATGCACCCGCCAACGGGGAGGGGGAAGCCGCCGGGGAACCGGCGGAACAGGCCGATGACGGGTCGGCGGAGGCCGCCGACGAAACGCCGGCCGAGGCCGAGGACATGCCGGAAGGGCCGGAAAACGCGGACGCTCCCGAAAACGCCGATACGCCCGAAGCTTCGGCGCCGGAGGTTTTGGAGACCGGTCCTTCGGACAGTGACACGGACATGATCGGGATGCCGGACGGAGAGCCGGGCACGGCCGCAAGCGGGGTCCCGCGCGAAAAACCCGCCGACATCGCGGAGATCGCGGCGCGGGCGCGGGTTGCCCCGGCCCAGGCCACCCGGACCCAGGCCGTGCCGGACGACCAGTTGCCGCCGGGCGTTTCCGTTCCCGGCTCCGGTATCGGCCCGTCGGGCGGACGGCTCTTTTCCCATGCCCTGTCAAACGACCCGCGCGTGCGCACCGCCATGCGCGGAATGCCGCATGCGGCGCGCGCCGACCTCCTGTGCATGACCGAGTTGCGCGGACAGTTGCGCATCGCGACGCCGTCCTACAATCCCGACATCCTGCCCTCGTTCCGTCTGCGCGAGGGCAATGTGCTGCAGCCGCGCCGGGCGGCGTTCCGTGCCGCCGGGCAATGGTACGAGCTCTCCTTCCGCTGCGAGCTCAACGAGCAGATCACCCGCGTCGAGCGCTTCAGCTTCCGGGTCGGTGCGCCCATCCCGCGCTCCCAGTGGCGCGAGCGCGGCTTTCCGCTCAACTGAACCGGCGTTCAGCGGGCGAGGTCGTCGAGGATCGGGCAGTCGGGCCGGTCGTCGCCGTGGCAGCACTCGACCAGTCGTGAGAGCGTGGCGCGCATGGACTGGAGCTCAGCGATCTTGCGCTCCACCTCGCGGATCTTCTCCTGGGCGACGCGCTTCACGTCGGCGCTGGCGCGCTGCTCGTTGTCGTAAAGGGAGAGCAGCGCGCGGCATTCCTCGATGGTGAAGCCGAGCCCACGGGCGCGCTGCACGAAGCGCAGCCGGTGCACGTCCTCCTCGGAATAGTCGCGGTAGCCGTTGGCCGCGCGTGCCGGGCGCACCAGCGCGATGTCCTCGTAGTAGCGGATCGTCTTGGCCGGCAGCTCGGAGCGCGCGGCCGCCTCGCCGATGTTCATCGTGACGGTCTCCTGTTCCTGCTTTTCCTATCTGAGCCTTCCTGTAACTGGAAGGTCAAGGGCCGTGTTGCCCGTGCCAAACCGTGGACAGTGCGTTCACGTGGGTCCGAGAGGGCTGTGGTGGCGGGGATCGGCTTGATAGGGTGACTTGAACCCGTGCTTTCAAGATCGCGGCGGGAGTCTGTGTCGATCATTGTCGCACGCTATCATCCGGAGACCGAAATGACCTTTCTTCGTTCCTATTCGCCCTTCCTGCTCAGCGTATTCCGGATCATGGCCGGGGCGCTCTTCCTCCAGCACGGCACGAGCAAGTACCTGAGCTTGCCGGTGACGCAGATGTCCGGCGTTTCGCCGATGACCATGGGCGGTGCCGCCGGCATCATCGAACTGGTCTGCGGCGCACTGATCGTGCTGGGCCTGTTCACGCGCCCGGCCGCCTTCCTCGCCTCCGGCACCATGGCGGTTGCCTATTTCATGGCTCACGCGCCGCAGAACTTCTATCCGATCCTCAACGGTGGCGAGCTGGCCGCACTCTACTGCTTCTCCTTCCTCTACCTCGCCGCCGCCGGCCCCGGCCCGCTCAGCATCGACCGCCTGCGCGGCGCCGCCTGAGGCTGAATCCGGGAGGAGGCCGGCATGAAGGTCATCATCGTCGGGGCCGGAATCTCCGGCCTGTCCACGGCCTGGTCGCTCGCGAAGGCGGGAGCCGAGGTGACGCTTCTCGAGCAGGGGAGCGCCATCCCCAGCCCCATGTCGGCCTCCGGCGACCAGCACCGCATCATCCGCCGCGCCTATGGCGGACAGACCGGCTACCAGAGGCGTATCGGCGAGGCCTATGAGGCCTGGGACGAACTGTGGTCGGATCTCGGTGAGAAGCATCTGGTCGACACCGGGTTCCTGCTCGTCTCCCAGACGGGCGCGGACCAGTCGATCGCCTTTCGCGACAGCCTGGAGGCGGGAGGGTACCCGGTCGAGCGGATGAGTGCGGAAGAGGCGGTCGCACGCCACCCGTATCTCGACCCGGACACGGTGCATTCGGCCGCCTTCAGTCCCGAGGGCGGTGTGCTGCTGTGCCGGCGCATCGGCAGCGGGATTGCCTCATGGCTGCGCGACGCCGGCGCCGTGGTGCGCGACAACGCCCGCGTGGTCGCGCTTGACCGGGATGCGGCGAGCGTCCGGCTCGAGACCGGCGAGAAGCTTTTCGCCGACCGGCTGGTGGTGACCGCCGGTGCCTGGGTACTCAAGCTGCTGCCGGAGCTTGGCGGTCATCTCACCGGCTATCGCACGGCGGTCGCCTACCTGAGGCCGCCCGAGGACCTGCGCGCCGCCTGGGAGGCCTCGCCGGTGCTGCTCGACACCGGCGGCACGGTGGACGGCTACGTACTGCCGCCCGTGGCGGGAACCGGGCTCAAGGTTGGGGCCGGCCTGCATAAGGTGAAATCGGGAGACGCCGATGCCCGGCGCGTGCCGGAGCCCGGTGAGGGCGAGCGGTTGCGCGGTCTCTTCTCGCCGCCCTTTGCCCGCATCGATGAGTATGCGGTGGAGGACGTGGTCACCTGCGCCTACACCTTCACGCGGGACGAGCATTTCTTCCTGGAGGCGGGCGCGCGCAGCCTCGTGGTGTCGGCCTGCTCGGGGCACGGCTACAAGTTCGGAGCCGCGGTCGGGCGCCGGGTCGCGCAAGGGGTGCTGAGCGGCGACGCGGCCGGCTTGCGCCAGTGGTTGGAGGCGCGCGACTGAGCGCGCCTCGCTCTTGTCGATTGCTGAAATCCGTGATCAGCGTCCGGCGAAGCTCATGCGGCTCATGACGTCATCCTTCAGCACGAAGCGGTGCCAGAGGGCTGCGAGCACATGCAGCGTGATCAGCACGATAAAGACCGGCTTGAGTATCTCGTGGATCTCGCCGGAGATATGAACGCCGCCGTACCACGCCACTAGCCCGGTGACGGGAGCCGCCAGCAGCAACGCATAGAAAAGCGCGTAGGTCGCGCGCATGGCCAGAAGCAGCGGTGCAGCCAGGGCGGGGGCGGGCGGTGCGGCGCGCGTCAGGCGCAGGGCGAGGCGGGCGAGTGTGAGCGCGAGAACGGCGACGCCGACCCAGATGTGCAGATTGCCCATCAGCCAGACGAGCGTGGACGGGATCTCGCCGTCACGCAGCGTGTGCCCGTAGTCCTTGATCGATTCCCCGAACACGAGCTGGAAGATGATCAGGGCGGCAATGACCCAGTGCAGCAGGACCTGGGACGTGGAATAGGCCGCGGGCGCGTCGGCGATGCCCGCGCGGTCTGAAATTTCACTCATGGCTACCTCGCAAGAGAAGGATGGCTGGTGTCTCGCTCCGCCCGCCCGTCCCGGCCGGCGCAGCGACAATACTCGCATTTGTTCGCAAGTATGTACCGGTTCTGTCGCAAGATGTAACCGGCGCAGGGAAAGTGCGGTGAAAACGTAAAAAAAGCCCGCGCGACAGGCTCGCGCGGGCTTTGGAGCGTCCATGATCCGTGGGTGTGGGCGGATGCTAGCCGGCCCGCCCCTTCTCCACCAGATCGCGGATGAATCGCGGAAGCGCGAAGGCGGCCGCGTGGACCTCCGGCGTGTAGTAGCGGGTCTCGAGGCCGGCGGCGGTAAAACGCTCGACCAGCGTCTCGAGCGACACGCGGCGCAGGTCCGGATTGTCGCTTGCCCAGCCAAGGGCCATGTGCCCGCCGAAGTAGGTCGGGATGGCGGCGATATAGGCGCCCGCATCCTTGTAGATGGATGTGAAATGCCCGATCGAGGAAACGAGTTCGTCCGGCTGCAGGAAGGGGACACCGTTCTGGGTCACCAGAACGCCGCCCGGCTTCAGGCAGCGGTGGACTCCGGCGTAGAACTCCCTGGTGAAGAGCACCTCGCCGGGGCCGTCCGGGTCGGTGCTGTCCACCAGCACCACGTCGAAACGGCGATCCGTCTCGGCGACGAAGCGGGCTCCGTCGGCGATGACGAGATCGAAGCGATCATCGTCGAAGACGGGGGCGTTGAACTCGCCGAACTGCTCCCGGGAGAAATCGACGACCGCGCTGTCGATCTCGACCTGGGTAAGGCGCTCGATGCCCTTGTGCTTGAGCGCCTCCTCGGCCATGCCGCAGTCGCCGCCGCCGACAATGAGCACCTCGCGCGCCGCGCCATGGGCGAGGATCGGCACATGGGCCATCATCTCGTGGTAGATGAACTCGTCGCCGGTGGTCACCTGGGTGATGCCGTCGAGCATCAGCACCTTGCCGAACACCGGATTGGTGAACAGCACGAGATCCTGATGCTCGGACCGGCTCTGGAACAGGACGTCCTCGCAGTCGTACTGAACCTGCACGCCGGGATAGAGCGTTTCCGCGAAAATCAGCCCCTGGCTCATTCCACCTCCTTGCCGCGCAGCAATTCGCTGACGGCGGTGCGCCCGGGACGGAAGGCCCGCCTCAGCACCTCGACGCAGGCCTCGGGCCTGGCGTCGCCACACATGAAGACGTCGAAGGCGGCATAGCCGGCCTCGGGCCAGGTATGCACGGAGATGTGGCTTTCCGCGAGCACCGCGACACCGCTCACGCCCTCGGGCTGGAACGGATGCAGATGAATGTGCAGCAGTGTCGCCCCCGACTCCGTGACGCAGGTCCGCAACGCTTCCTCGATATAGGGAAGGTCGTCCAGACGCTCGGCGTCATAGAGGTCGATGATGAAATGCGCGCCCGCGCAACGAATGCCGTCCTTCTCGATGAAGTGATCGAGGCGGTCGACCTCCGCGGCAGTGCGGGGTGCGGTTCGTGTCGTGTCTTCCGTATGGGTGGTGCTTCTCGGCTCGCCGTAGGCGGACAGTGTCCGCTCGTCACCGGCATGAGCCTCCAAGTCCATCCCCAATTGGAAGAGGCCGTCGTCAGACATGGCGGTCTCCCCAACCAGCAGATGAAACCCGGGGTTATCCCGAAGGCCCTTCGTATAAGGCCCGATTCGGGGAAATTCAATGGCCGTGAATGAAAAAAGAGCGAAAAAACCCTCGAGAACGCAAGAAGATCTCAAGGTTTTTTGAAGAGCCGGCTAATAATAACCGAAATCATTAGCCGGAAAATAATTCCGGCCGTCGCGCGTATCCGCTGCCGGAGTGCGCGCGACGGCCGGTTGTGTGCTGCTTTACTGCTTCAGTTCCCAGCTCACGTTCACCCGGATCGAAAGCTCGCTCTCGCCTGCCTCGATGGGGGCAGGGGCCGCGGCATCGGCGCCCTTGAACTCGGCGCGGGCCATCATCATCACCGGCCGGGGGCCGTGGTCCTGCTCGTTGATGGACAGCACCCGGCCAAGCTCGACGCCGGCCGCCTCGGCGTAGAGCTTTGCCTTGCGCATGGCGTCGGCCATGGCCTCCTTGCGCGCCTCGTCCTTGAGCTTGCCGGCCTCGCTGACGATGAAGTTGACGCCGCCGATCTGGTTGGCGCCGTCGCGCACCATGACGTCGAGCAGCCCGCCCAGCTTGGAGAGATCGCGCACACGCACGTTGACCGAGTTGGAGACGCGGTAGCCGACCAGCTCCTGGCGGTACTCCTGGGGATCGGAGCTCTTCACGCGGGCATAGCGCGGCGAGACGTTGAAGCCGGAGGTCTGGATGTCGCGGGCCTCGATGCCGGCTTCCTTGATCCGCGCGACGACCTCGGCCATTGCGGTGGAGTTCGCGGTCATGGCCTCGGCCGCCGTGTCCGCGTCACTGACGACGCCGCTGGAGACCATCGCCATGTCCGGTGCGGCGGTGACGCTGCCGTCGCCGGAGATGTCGATCGTGGCGACACGGGGCTCCTCGGCCAGGGCGGGGCCGGTCGCCGACAGGGCAAGCGGGAGAGCGGCGAGCCCGGCGATCGCGGCAAGTCGGGCAATTCCCGATGCGCGCGAGGTCGTGTGGCGGGGTGCAGGCGGCAGCATCTTCATTACGTCTCTCCGGTCGAAAATGGCTTTGTTCACGGGCGGTTGCCCTGGAGGCCACACCCTAGACCGGCAAATGCGGCACCCGCATGACGTGCGCTTGAGACGGCTTCAGGGGAACGGTTCGTCCACTTCGTCGGGATCGAGCGCCACGGGATCGCCCACCTCGCCATCGGCCGACAGCAGCACGGCGACCGGTCGGGAGGCGGGAAATTGCGCGCAGATGATGAGCACCATCACCGTCAGCGGCACGCAGAGCACCATGCCCGTGACGCCCCAGATCGCCCCCCAGAGGCTCAGCGACAGCATGATGACGAGGCCGGACAGGTTCAGGCTGTTGCCCATGAGGCGTGGCTCGACCAGGTTGCCGATGGCGAACTGGATGGCCCCGAGGCCGACGCTGATCACCAGGAAGGGCGTCAGGCTGTCGAAATAGACCAGCGAGAGAAGGCTCGGAAACACCACTGCCGTCAGCGAGCCGATGGTGGGAATGTAGTTGAGCAGGAAGGCGATGAAGCCGAAGAGCGCCGCGTAGGGGAGCCCCAGAAGTGTCAGCAGGCCGGCGGTGAGAAGCCCCGTGAGCACGCTCACGCCGGTCTTGATGCCAAGATAGTGACGCAGGGCGTCCGTGATACGGCGACGGATGTGGAAGGCGAGGCGCGCCTGGTCGGACGTGGCGAAGAGACGACGCATCTTCCGGTCGAACGTCGACTGTTCCAGCAGCAGGAACAGAACGTAGATGAACACCAGCGACGCGGATCCCGCGACGGTGGTCAGGGCGTTGGCTCCGGCGGTGATGGATCGGTTGAGGAAGTTGTCGGGCAGCAGGTCGCGCAGCTCGATGGGGTCGGCGAGCCCGAGCTTGTGGGAATAGGTGCTGAAGAGGCTTTCAAGCCGGGCCTGATAGACAGGCGCGTCGCCGGCAAGCTCGGTCAGATTGGCTGTGACGATGTCCACCACCACGATGGAAATGCCGAAGATCACCGCGATCGCGGCGGTCACGGCCAAGACCCTGGGGGGGCGCAGCGGCCCGAGCGGCAGGGCGCGGATGCCTTCCGCGAGGGCGGTGATGAGATACCACACCAGCAGCGCTATGATGAAGGGGAGCAGCAGCGAGCGTCCGACCACAAGCAGCCAGCCGACAAGGGTGACGCAGACCAGGGTCAGGGTCAGTACGATCGGAAAGCGCGGCATTGTCCTGCGAATCCTGTTCTGCCCTGCGGGCATCGGCGCATGTCGATCCCTTCGAAGGTCGTGCGGAGTTTCCGCCAAGCCATGCAGGAGGTCCGGGGCAAGGTCAAGCGCGGGCGCGCGTCCAGTGGTGCCTGGACCCGCTGCCCGCCTGAACCGTGGGGAGAGGCGCGCGCCCGCTTGCATGGCGGGAAAGGGGTGATATACGAAGAAGGTGCCGGGCCGGACAGGTTGCGCCGGGTGCCGGATCACGCGTCATGAGGGGCGTGGTGCGGGACACGGGGTTCTGGACGCGGTGCCGGTACAATCGTTTCGTCGGAACGCCTTGCGGCGTGCCGACCGGATGCGACGGGCCTGTAGCTCAATGGTTAGAGCCGTCCGCTCATAACGGATTGGTTGCAGGTTCGAGTCCTGCCGGGCCCACCACCTCCCTATAGTCAGTCTTGCGCTGTGAAACCTGGCGTGTTCGGGCACGCGGCCGTGTGCGGCGGTGGCTCGCTGTTTCGGGGATCCACGGGGCATCGTCGCCCGGAGATCTCGCCGCGCCGAAATTGAGGCGTGGTCCCGGCCGGGCCGCTCATGAATGCCGGTGATCGTGCCGTCGTGGGACGGCCTTTTCAGCTCTCGATCAGTTCGAGCACCAGTCCGTCGCCAGGGTTGCGCAGGTAGGCGATACGCTTGCCCTTGTTCGGACCGGCGTCGATGACGACGACCTCTCCGAGCAATTCCAGTGACCACGCGAAGCAGTCCTTCAGCGTCGCGTCGATATCATCGACATCGAGGCCCAGATGAAGCGAGCCGAGGTCGCAGGGACGCGGGCGGAAGTCGCCACGCGCCGATGGACCGGAGTAGCACAACAACTCCAGCGTTGCCGCGCCGTTGCGCATATAGGCGATTTCGACCCTGGCGTCCGGAACGCCGATGACACGTGAGATCAGGTCGGGGTTCCTCGGCGCGCGGGAGATGGTTTCAAATCCGAAGAGCTCGCGAAACATCTTCTCGGCGCGATCGAGGTCGGCCACCGTAATGCCGGTGTGGTTGAGCGTGACGGGCATGCGGATCTTCCTTTTTTGCGAATGGCGAAGACGTGCGACCGCCGGCGGCGGCTCGGGGGGAGAGCCAGGGCCGCCGGCGGGGTCGGAACCGGTACGGAGGCCCCGGTTCCGGACGCTTCTGCGGCCCGGGGGCCGCACCCTGACCTCAGGAGGCCAGCAGCAACGGTGCCTCGATGAAGGACTTCAGACGCTGGAGAAGCCGGGCGCCCACTGCGCCGTCGATCGCCCTGTGGTCCACGGACAGGGTGAGCCGCAACCGCCGCACCTCCACGGCCTGGCCGTTGTGCAACGCCAGTTCGCTTTCGATCGTCCCGACGGCGAGGTTCATGCTCTGGGGGGGATTGATGATCGCGGAGAAGGCACTGACCCCGAACATGCCGAGGTTCGAGATCCCGGCGAGCCCGCCGGAGTACTCCTGCGGCGAGAGCTTTCCGGCCCGGGCACGTTCGATTGCCTCGCGCGCGGCGGAGGAAAGCGCACCGGGCGAGAGGCGGGCGGCATCGCGCAGGATGGGCGTTATCAGCCCGCCTTCCAGAGCGACCGCCAGGCCGATGTCGACGCTCGTGTGGCGAACCAGCCCTTCCTCGCTCCATGTCACCATTGTATCCGGGGTGGCGGCGATGGCCAGCGCATATGCCTTCATGACCAGGTCGTTGACGGTGACCTTCGCCTCCGAGCCCGAGGAGGCCAGAGCCTCATTGAGCGTCCGGCGCATGTCGAGCAGCGCATCCGCGTCGCAGCGGATCTCGAGATAGAAGTGCGGCACCGTCTGCTTGGCCTCGACCAGGCGTGCGGCAATGGTGCGCCGCATGGCGCCGTGCGGTTCCAGGCAGGCCGAAGCTGCGGCCATGTGCATGACCGTGGCGGGAGCGGCGGCCTCTCCGGCGGCGGCAGTCGGGGCCTGCGTCTCCTCGCGAACCTGCCGCTCGGCCGCCTCGCGAATGTCGGCGGCCAGAATCCGTCCCTTCGGCCCGGTTCCCCTCAGTCCTTCGGTCTCCACCGACATTTCCCGGGCAAGCCGTCTCGCGAGTGGCGAAATGCGCCGGAGCGGCCGGTCCTGGATGTCATGACCGCCGACATCCTCTTGCAATGGGGAGGTCGCGTCGGAGGACATCCCGGCCGCAGCCGGGGGCTCCGTCGTTGCCGGCGGCGCGGCACTCGCGCCCGCGCCGATGATGCCGATCGGGGTCTCCACCGGAACGTCGCTGGTGCCGCCGGGCACCAGGATCTGCTCCAGAACGCCGTCGGCGGGAGCCTCGATGTCCATGGCGGCCTTGTCGGTCTCCAGCTCCGCAAGGACATCGCCCTGCTTGACGGCGGTGCCGGGCTCGACGTGCCAGCACACCAGCTTGCCGGTGGCCATGTCCGGCGAGATCGCCGGCATCAGGATATTGACGGTCATGGCTCAGGCCTCCGCAAGATCGCGGTGGCACATGCGGCGCACGGTTTCGGCGATTCCGGCCGCGCTCGGCATGACCTCGCGCTCGAGGCGGTCGTTGTAGGGCATGGGCACTTCCGCCGCGCCCATCCGCTCCGCCGGTGCGTCGAGCCAGTCGAAGGCCTCCTCGGTGATCTGGGCGGCGATTTCCGCCCCGATGCCGCCGGTGCGCCATGCCTCGTGAACGACAAGGCAGCGACTGGTCTTCTTCACGGAGCGGACGAAACACTCCATGTCGAGCGGCCGCAGGCTGCGCGGGTCGATGACCTCCACGCTGATGCCCTCGCGGGCAAGGGTCTCCGCGGCCGAAAGCGCGCGTTCGACCATGGCAAGCGTTGCGATGATGGTGATGTCCGTTCCCTCGCGCTTGACGTCGGCCTTGCCGATCTCGATTTCGTAGGGGGCCTCGGGAACCGGAGAGGCACCACCGAGATAGAGCAGCTTGTGTTCCAGAAAGACGACCGGATTGTCGTCACGTATGGCCGCAATCATCAGACCCTTGGCGTCATACGCGGTCGAGGGGGCGAGCACCGTCAACCCGGGAACATGGGCGAACCATGCCTCGAGGGACTGGGAGTGCTGGGCAGCCAGCCGGATGCCGCCACCCTGGGGGCCCCGGAACACCACGGGGACCGATGCCTTGCCGCCCAGCATGAAGCGCAGCTTGGCGGCCTGGTTGACGATAGGGTCCATCATGAAGGTGACGAAGTCGAAGATCTGGATTTCCGCGATCGGTCGCCGGCCGGAGAGGGCCGCGCCGACGGCCGAGCCTGAAATCACGCCTTCCGAGATCGGTGTGTTCATGACGCGTTCGGGACCGAACCTGTCGAAGAGACCGCGCGTCACGCCGAAGGTGCCGCCGACGGGGCCGACATCCTCGCCCATGAGAAAGACCGTGTCGTCACTCTCGATGGCCTGGGCGATCGCCTCGCGAAGGGCCTCGGTGTAGGTGATGGCTCGGCTGCCGGGCGCCGGGGGAGGTGGTGGCATGCGCCGGGGCGCCAGAACCTTGTCGAACAGCATCGGCAGTTCCGGCTCGGGGAGGTTTTCCGCCTTCGTGATCGCGGTCTCGATCACATCGGACGCCTCCTGCTCAAGGGCGGCGAAGGCTTCTCCGTCGATGTCCCACTCCTCGGAGAGACAGCGCGCGAGACGTGTCAGGGGGTCCTCGTCGAGCCACTTCCGAACTTCGTCGTCGGTACGGTAGCCGAGCAGGTTTCCACGCACCGAATGGTCGCCGTGGCGATAGGTCAGCCCCTCGATCAGGGTTGGCCCCTCGCCGGCGCGCGCCCGGGCGAGCGCCTCGGCCACGGCGGCATAGACGGCAACCGGGTCGTTGCCGTCGATCCTTTCTCCCGGGATCCCGTAGGACGCGGCACGTGCGGCGACCGAGCCGCCCGCCGTTGCCTGTTCGAAGGGGGTCGACATGCCGTACAGGTTGTTTTCGCAGAAGAAGACGATGGGCAGCTTCCACAGGGCGGCAAGATTGAGCGCCTCGTGGAAGATGCCCTCATTGGAGCCGCCATCGCCGAAGAAGGCGATGCCCGCGTCGTCCGAGCCGCGCTGCTTCGCGGCAAGCGCGGCCCCCACGCCGAGACCCATCGACGCGCCCACGATGCCGTTCGCGCCAAGGATGTTGAGCTCGACGTCGGCAACGTGCATGGAACCGCCGATGCCGCCGCAGATTCCGCCGAGCTTCCCGCAAAGTTCCGCCATCATGCCGTCGATGTCGGCGCCCTTGGCGATGCAGTGCCCGTGACCACGATGATGGGTGGTGATGAAGTCGCTTCGACGCAGGGGAAGGCAGGCGCCGGCCGCGATCGCCTCCTGCCCGGCCGAGGAGTGTGCGGTACCCTTGATGACGCCGGTCTTGAAGAGTTCTTCGGTGCGTACCTCGAAGCGACGGATCCGCAGCATGGTGCGGGCCAGGGTGAGCATGTCCTCGCGCGTGGGCGCGGGGACGTTGCGGTTGAGGGGCTTGGGCATGTTGTTGCCGACAGGCAGCGGCTTGCTGCCGCCGGCAGCGGTGCGGGCTTTTGTTGCCACGTTTTTTCCTCCCGGGGATACCTGACCGCTCCCGGCAGGGGGCGACCGTTTCGCAGGAAGGCAATCACGTTCGCGGGCTTCCGACAAAATCAAAGCGGATATGTCGGAAATAACAAAAAGTTATGTCTGGGTTTCAAGGATCAGTAAAATATATGTCTTTCGCGCTCATCCGCCGGTTCAGTCTTCCGGCGGCAACTCGGCCGTTGCCCACAGTTCATCCTTCACAAGACGGCGGGCACGGCTGATGACCAGATCGGAAAAGACGCGCATGGCGGCGGTGCGAGGACGGTCGCGGGAGGTCGCGATCACCCAGGGCCACGTGGCGCCGGTTATCGGGGCGATGGAAATGTCGCCGCGCATGAAGGCCTGGTGGCAGGCGCTGTAGGGAAGGATGCTGTGCAGGCCGCCGCGAGACACCAGGTCAATGATGATCGAGTTGGTTTCGACGATGACCGGCGGATTTGGGGAGGCACCGGAGGGGGACAGAAGGTCCTCGACCACGCGACGGAGTCCGTTGGGGGAGGGGGTCAGAACGAGGTCGAGCCCGGCCAGGTCCGCACTGGGAACGGGGGAGCCCATTTTCAGCCCTGCTGCGGCGGAGGACAGCAGCACCAGCCCCTCCGAACAAAGGGCCTGACGGTTCAGGCCGCGCGAGGCACCGTGGTCGGAATAGATCGCCAGATCCACATGGCGGGTGACGAGTTCCTCGCGCACGTTGATCGAGACGCCTTCGTGGATTTCCAGGTCTACCTGGGGATGAAGCCGATGGAACTCCGCCGCGACATCGGCGATCAGCAGGCCCCGAAGGGAGTAGGCGGATGAAATGCGCAGGGATCCGGCCGGGCGGGTCTCTGCGGCGATGATGTCTTCCTTGATGAGTTCAACGTTCTGCATCAGGGCGCGGACGTGGTCCGCAAGCTTCTGCCCGGAAGGGGTGAGGGCGACACCGCGCGGCCTTCTGTCGACAAGCTGCGTGCCGAGTTCCTCCTCCAGCAGCTGTACCTGCCTGCTGAGCGCCGGCTGGGAGACGTTCGCCCGCTCGGCCGCATGAGTGATGTTGAGCGTGTTCACCACATGCATGAAATACTCGAGCTGCCTGATCTTCACGCGAATTCCTCCCTGTTCGCCGTCTCCAGATCAATGTTTTTTGGTTATGTCTTGCATGTCAATTATCTATTTTACACATGTCTTGGCCGTGCCTAGCGTTTGTCGGGCAGGGTGAACGGCCGTCTTCGAGGCCAGACACCCGAGCCAGGAGCGCAAGTATCGGGAGCACTGCGCATCCCTCGCAACAATGACCGCAACACTGCCTCCGCGGCAGGGAGACCGAGGATCTTCCTGTCCGGTCGAGGGGAACTTGCGCCTTGTCGCGGGACTGAACACTTCGGGAGGAAACATCATGAACAAGCTTTACGGTGGCGTGCTGGCCCTCATGGCGGGCACTGTCCTGACGACACCTGCCCTCGCGGACGAGGAGCAGGTGCGCATCGCCCTGATGACCGACCTTGCGGGAGCGACGGCGGACTATGGCGGCCAGGGGGCCATCGAGGCCGTGAAAATGGCCATTGAGGACTTCGGTGGCACGCTGAACGGCAAGCCGATCCACGCCGACTTCATCGACCATCAGAACAAGCCGGACATCGCGGTCACCAAGGCACGCGAGGCTTTTGACAACGGCACCGACATGGTGATCAACCTGTCGAACTCCGCCGCGGCGCTGGGCGTCATGGAAATCGCCGAAGCCAAGGACAAGGTCGTGGTCGTCACCGGAGCCGGTTCGGACCGGATCACGGGTGATGCCTGTTCGACGAATGCCGTACACTTCGCCTTCAACTCCTATTCGCTGTCGAATTCGCCGGTGAAGGCGCTTGCGGCAAAAGGCGTCGACAACTGGTATCTGATCGTCTCGGACTTCGCCTATGGCCTGTCGGTCGAGGCTGCGGTGACCGGTGCCATCGAAGCCGCGGGCGGAACCCTGAGCGGGAGCGTCAAGCATCCCGCCTTCATGGCAAGCGACTTCTCCTCCTACGCGCTGCAGGCGATCTCCTCGGGAGCCCAGGTCATCGGCCTGTCCAATTCCTCGTCGGACACGACCAACACGATCCGCGCGCTCAAGGAGTTCGGGCTCGGCGGCGATCAGCAGATGGTGGCCTTCACGCTGCTCATCAACGAGATCGACGGGCTGGGTCTCGACCAGGCATCCGGCCTTCTCTTCGCCGACGGGTTCTACTGGGACCGGACGGATGCGACCCGGGAGTGGTCCAAGCGGTTCTACGAGCGCGTCGGCAAGATGCCGAACATGGTGAACGCTGGCGACTACTCCGGCACGCTGCACTATCTGCGCGCCGTCGAGGCGGCTGGGACCACTGACGCCGACGCCGTCCTGGCCAAGATGCACGAGATGCCGATCAACGACATGTTCGCGGAGAACGGCAAGATCCGCGAGGACGGCATGATGGTCCACGACATGTATCTGGTGCAGGTCAAGACGCCGGAGGAGTCGCAGTACGACTGGGACTACCTGAAGGTTCTCGAGACCATTCCGGCTTCCGAGGCCTTCCTGCCGCTCGACCAGAGCAAGTGCCCGCTGGTTGGCAAGGGCTGAGTTCCGGTCCATGGCCAACATTCTGGAAACGTTAGGACTCTGCAAGGAGTTCCGCGGGTTCCGGGCGGTTGACGATGTGTCCTTGCGGGTCCGGGAGGGCGATATTCATGCCCTCATCGGACCCAATGGGGCCGGCAAGACAACCGTCTTCAACCTGCTGACGAAGTTCCTGCCCCCGAGCGCGGGCAGGATCGTTTTCGACGGGCGTGACATCACCGGAAAGAAACCGGCGGAACTCGCGCGGCAGGGGCTGGTGCGCAGCTTCCAGATCTCCGCGACCTTTCCGCATCTCACCGTTCTGGAGAATGTGCGTGTCGCCCTGCAGCGGCGTCTGGCACCAACCTATGCCTTCTGGCTTTCCGGAAGCACGCTTTCGCGGCTCAACGGACGGGCGCTCGAGCTTCTGGAGCAGGTCGACATGCAGGACTTCGCCAAGGTGAAGGCCGCCGATCTTCCCTACGGGCGCAAGCGCTCCGTCGAGATTGCCACCACGCTGGCCATGGAGCCGCGACTGATGCTTCTCGACGAGCCGACGCAGGGCATGGGGCATGAGGACGTGGAGCGGGTGACCCAACTCATCAAACGGGTCTCGGCGGGCCGCACGATCCTGATGGTCGAGCACAACATGAAGGTCGTTTCGGGCATCTGCGACCGGATCTCGGTGCTGCAGCGTGGCGCGCTGCTGGCCGAAGGGACCTACGACGAGATCTCCGCCGATCCACGCGTGCTCGAGGCCTACATGGGCAGTGAAACCGAACTGGAGGGGGCGCACTGATGGGTGACACTGTCCTGTCCCTGAAGGGAGTGAACGGCTGGTACGGCGAAAGCCATGTGCTGCACGGCGTCGATCTCGATGTCCGCCGTAGCGAAGTGATCAGCCTGATCGGGCGCAACGGCGCGGGCCGCACGACCATCCTGCGGGCCATCATGGGGCTTCTCGACCGGCGAGACGGCGTTCTGGAGGTGAGGGGGCGGGACATGAGCTCGACACCCGCCTACCGCATCGCCAGGGCCGGGCTCGGATATTGCCCCGAGGAGCGCGGGATCTTCTCCTCGCTGACCTGCGAGGAAAACCTGATGCTTCCGCCAGTCACGCGGACGGATGGCGGCATGGCCATGTCGCTCGACGAGATCTACGCGATGTTTCCCAATCTCAAGGAGCGGGCGCAGAGCCCGGGCACGAGACTGTCGGGTGGTGAACAGCAGATGCTTGCAATCGCGAGGATCCTGCGTACCGGCGCCGACATCCTCCTGCTCGACGAGATTTCGGAGGGGCTCGCCCCGGTGATCGTCCAGACACTCGCGCGCGTGATCCAGGATCTCAAGGCACGCGGGTTCACCATCGTCATGGTCGAGCAGAACTTCCGCTTCGCGGCACCGCTTGCCGATCGCTTCTTCATCATCGAGCACGGCCGGGTGGTCGAGACGATCGAGCAATCCGATCTCGACGCGCGCGCCGATGACATCCGCACGTATCTGGGAGTGTGACCATGCCCGAGATCTTCGGCGTTCCCGCCCCCGTGCTCTACGGCCAGCTTCTTCTGGGGCTCGTCAACGGCAGTTTCTATGCTCTTCTGTCGCTTGGCCTGTCCCTGATCTTTGGCCTTCTGAACATCGTGAACTTCGCTCATGGCACGATGTACATGCTGGGCGCGTTTCTGGCCTATCTGCTGCTCAACCCGCTCGGGCTCGGCTACTGGTGGGCCATAGTTCTGGTGCCGCTTATGGCGGCAGGCATCGGCATCGTGGTGGAGCGCACCATCCTGCGCCGTATCTACAAGCTCGATCACATCTACGGGCTGCTCGTCACCTTCGGCCTGACGATGATCATCGAGGGTCTCGTGCGAGTCTACTTCGGGGTTTCGGGCCTGCGCTACTCGGTGCCCGCCCTGCTTCACGGCATGGTCGATCTCGGCTTCATGCGCCTGCCGGTCTACCGGGTGTGGGTCATCGTCGCCGCATTGGGGCTGTGCTTGTTCACGTGGCTCGTGATCGAGCGCACCCGCCTGGGCGCCACGCTGCGCGCAGGCACCGAGAACTCGAAGCTGGTGCAGGCCTTTGGCGTCAACGTGCCCCTTCTCGTGACGCTCGTCTTCGGCTGGGGCGTCGCGCTGGCCGCCTTTGCGGGCGTTCTGGCGGCACCGCTGATGCAGCTTACCCCGCAGATCGGACACTCGATCATCATCACCGTCTTCGGCGTCGTTGTGATCGGAGGCATGGGGTCCATCCTCGGGTCCATCGTGACCGGGGTCGGGCTTGGCCTCATCGAGGGGCTCGCAAAGGTCTATTACCCCGAAGCCTCGTCCACCGCGATCTTCGTCCTGATGATACTGGTCCTGCTGGTGCGCCCGCATGGCCTGTTCGGAAAGCAGTGAGCCAGGCCATGATCTCCTATCGCAATCTCCTCATGCTTTGCGGGCTTGCCGCGCTTGTCGCGGCACCAGCCTTCATCTACCCGATGCTGGTCGTGAAGCTTCTGTGCTTCGCCATCTTCGCCTCGGCCTTCAACCTGATGCTCGGATACACGGGGCTGCTTTCGTTCGGCCACGCGATGTTCTTCGGATCGGCCGGCTATGCGTTGGGTGTGACGACGAAATATCTCGGCTGGACACCCGAACTCGGGCTGGTCGCCGGTGTCGCGGTGGCGGCTCTGATCGGCTTCCTCGCCGGATCCGTGGCGATCCGGCGACAGGGCATCTACTTCGCCATGATCACGCTGGCCATATCCCAGCTCATCTATTTCGTCGCGATGCAGATGGACTGGACCGGACGCGATGACGGCTTCCATGGCATTCCGCGGGGCAAGCTGTTCGGCGTGATCGATCTCCAGGACGACCTTGCTCTGTATGCCCTGGTGGCCGTGTGCTTCGTGCTGGCGCTGGCGGCGATCCATCGCATCGTGACCTCGCCCTTCGGGCAGGTCCTGACGGCAATCCGGGAGAACGAGCCGCGCGCCATTTCGCTCGGATATGACGTCGACCGCTACAAGGTTCTGGCCTTCACCTTGTCGGGGGCCCTGTCGGGCCTTGCGGGCGCACTCAAGGCGCTTGCGCTGTCCTACGAGTCGCTCAACGACCTGCACTGGGCACTCAGTGGCGAGGTGGTGATGATGTGTCTCCTCGGTGGGCTTGGAACGCTTGGCGGCCCGGTGGCGGGAGCCTTCTTCGTGATCCTCCTGCAGAACTTTCTGGCCGACAAGGTGGGCGAGTGGCTCTCGGTCATCATCGGTGTCGTCTTCCTGACCTGCATTCTCGCGTTCCGAAAGGGCTTCGTGGGTGAGATCGGGGCGTGGATCGAACGCTCGCGTTCCCCCGCATCCGCTTCCGAACAGGAGGTGTCACGATGAAGGGGCGCTCGGCTGTCGTTACCGGAGCGGCCCGCGGACTGGGCCGTGCCATTGCACGCAAGCTGCTTGAGGAAGGCGCGCGTGTCGCGATCTGGGATCAGGATGGTGATGCGGCGCAGGAGTGCTCCGACCAGCTCTCCGACATCGGCCCCACGCATTGCTGTGCCGTCGACATCACCTCGCCGGAGGATGTTTCCACGGCGCTTGCGGCGACCCGCAAGATGCTGGGCGAAATCTCCATCCTGGTGTGCAATGCTGCCATTCCCGGACCGAATGCGCCGGTCGCGGAACTCGGTCGGGATGAGTGGAACCGGGTGATGGAGGTCAATGTCACCGGCACGATGCTGTGCTGCAAGGCGGTCATCCCGGACATGGTCGCACGGGGCTACGGGCGGATCGTGACCATCGGCTCGATTGCGGGCAAGGAGCCGGGGCCGCAAATCGCGGCGTATGCGGCCAGCAAGGCCGCGGTGATCTCGCTCACCAAGACGCTTGGCCGCGAACTTGCGACCTCCGGCGTTACGGTCAACTGCGTCGCGCCGGGAGCGATCCGCACGCGGATATTCGACGGCTGGCCGGAAAGCTACGTTCAGGAACTCCTTGCGAAGATCCCGATGAACCGTTTCGGAACACCGGAGGAACTTGCCGAAGTCGTGGCTTTCGTCGCCTCGCGTCGTGCCTCCTTCTCCACGGGCGCGGTCTTCGACATGTCGGGTGGTCGCGCCGACTACTGAGGCCCCGGCCTCGTTTCCTTTTACGGACATGCCTTGTCAGGCCCGTCCGCCGTTCGCGGCGGGCGGGCTGTCCGCGTTTGCTCAAGTTTTTTGCTTTTGCGAATGATTTGCACTTGCAAATCATTCGCGATTGGCGTTTCCTGCCTGCAAGTCAGTCGCAACAAGGTGATCCAGGCGGAAGCCGATTGCGTCTGAGACGATGAGCGGAAAGGACGAGTGCATGTCTTCGAGGATGACGCGCCTGCCGGTGCTGGCTGCCGTGGCCCTGATGGCCGGAACAGCGCTGACGGGCAGTGCGCTGGCGGCTTCCGGGCGGATGAAGGTCGTGACCACCTTCACCGTGCTTGCCGACATGGCGCGTCATGTGGCCGGCGATGCGGCGGATGTGGTCTCGATCACCAAGCCGGGGGCCGAGATCCATGGCTACGAGCCCACGCCGCAGGACATTGTCGGGGCGCATGGCGCGGACCTGATCCTGTGGAACGGCATGAACCTCGAACTCTGGTTCGAGCAGTTTCTCGCCAACCTCGGCGACGTGCCCTCCGCGACGTTGAGCGAGGGCATCGATCCGATCCCGATCGCGGCCGGCGCCTACGAGGGCAAGCCCAACCCGCATGCCTGGATGGGGCTCGACAACGCGCTGATCTACATCGACAACATCGAGAAGGCATTCAGCGAGCACGACCCCGATCACGCCGCGACCTACAAGGCGAATGCCGCGGCCTACAAGGACAGCCTGCGCGAGACGCTTGAGCCTTTGCGTCGGGAAATCGCCTCCATTCCCGAGGACCGGCGCTGGCTGGTCACCTGCGAGGGGGCGTTCAGCTACCTCGCCCGGGACTTCGGCATGAAGGAACTCTACCTCTGGCCGATGAATGCGGACCAGATGGGGACGCCGCAGCAGGTGCGCGCGGTCATCGACGGTGTCAGGCAGCATGACATTCCCGTCGTCTTCTGTGAAAGCACGGTCAATACGGCCCCGGCGCAGCAGGTGGCGCGCGAGACCGGAGCGCACTACGGTGGCGTTCTGTATGTCGATAGTCTCTCGGAAGCCGGCGGACCGGTTCCCTCCTATCTCGACCTGCTTCGCGTCACCTCCAGGACCTTAGCGGACGGATTGAAATCCGGCATGAACTGATCGGACGGGACGGGCGGGTGCCATCTTGCGCCGTCCCGCGAGACGCCTCCCAGGCGGAAGGACCCAGGATGAAACGTCAAAGCCAGATGCCCCCTGCCGTATCGCATGCGGATGCGGACCCTGGAGGCGGTATCGCGGCGCGGGACATCACGGTCACCTATCGCAACGGTCATACGGCCCTGCGCAATGCGTCCTTCGAAATCCCGCGCGGTACGGTAACCGCGCTCGTTGGTGTCAACGGGGCGGGAAAGTCCACCCTGTTCAAGGCGATCATGGGCTTCGTGCCGGCGTCCAGGGGCGAGATCCGGCTGCTCGGGCTCACCGTCAGGGAGGCGCTGAAGAAAAACCTCGTCGCCTATGTCCCGCAATCCGAGGAGGTCGACTGGTCCTTCCCCGTGCTGGTCGAGGACGTGGTCATGATGGGGCGCTACGGCCACATGGGATTTCTGCGCCGGCCCTTACAGGTCGACCGTGACGCGGTGGATGCCGCCCTTGCCCGCGTCAACATGCAGGAGTACCGGCACCGCCAGATAGGGGAGCTCTCGGGCGGCCAGAAGAAACGGGTCTTCCTCGCCCGTGCGCTGGCGCAGGACGGACAGGTCATCCTTCTCGACGAGCCTTTCACCGGTGTCGACGTGAAGACCGAGGAGCAGATCGTCGCGCTGTTGCGCGAGCTGCGCGACGAGGGGCGGGTCATGCTGGTCTCGACCCACAACCTCGGCTCGGTGCCCGAATTCTGCGACCGCACCGTTCTGGTCAAGGGGACGGTGCTCGGCTACGGCCCGACACAGACCACCTTCACGCGCGAGAACCTGGAGGCGGCCTTCGGCGGCGTCCTGCGGCACTTCACGCTGGGCGGGTCGGACCTGCACGAGGACGACGACGCGCGCAAGGTGTCGATCCTGACCGACGACGAGCGCCCCCTCGTCCAGTACGGCGACGAGATCCGGGTGACGGAGAAGCGGCAATGAGCGTGCTTCTGGAACCCTTCGCCTACGGATACATGACCAACGCCATGTGGGTGTCCGCCCTCGTCGGCGGTGTCTGCGCCTTCCTGTCCTCCTATCTGATGCTCAAGGGCTGGTCGCTCATCGGCGATGCCCTGTCCCATTCCGTCGTGCCCGGTGTCGCGGGGGCCTATATCCTCGGGCTTCCCTTCGCGCTGGGCGCCTTTCTCTCGGGTGGCCTGGCGGCGGCGGCGATGCTGTTCCTCTCCGACCGGTCCGGGCTGAAGGTCGACGTCATCATCGGCATTATCTTTACCTCTTTCTTCGGGCTCGGGCTGTTCATCGCCTCGGTGAACCCCATGGCGGTGTCGATCCAGACGATCACCATGGGTAACATCCTCGCGATCACGCCGGGAGACACGCTCCAGCTCGCGATCATCGGTTTCGTGTCGCTGGCGATCCTGCTCGCCAAATGGAAAGACCTCATGGTCGTCTTCTTCGACGAGAGCCATGCGCGCTCGATCGGCCTGCGGCCCGGCCTGCTGAAAGCGGTGTTCTTCGTGTTGCTGTCGGCCTGCGTGGTCGCGGCGATGCAGACGGTCGGGGCCTTTCTCGTCATCGCCATGGTGGTGACACCCGGCGCCACCGCCTATCTGCTGTGCGACCGCTTTCCCCGCCTCATCACCACGTCGGTCGCGATCGGCACGCTGACGAGCTTCGTCGGCGCCTATGCGAGCTTCTTTCTGGATGGCGCGACGGGGGGCATCATCGTGGTGCTGCAGACCCTGATCTTCCTCGTCACCTTCGTGTTCGCGCCCAAGCACGGGCTGTTGGCCGCGCGACGCAAGGCGGCCGCCGCGGCCAGCGAAGGGGAGGCGGCATGATGTTCGACACGCTGCTTCTGCCGTTCCAGTTTCCCTTCATGCAGAATGCCTTCTGGATCTGTGTGATCGTGTCCGTGCCGACCGCGCTGCTGTCGTGCTTCCTGGTGCTGAAGGGCTGGGCGCTCATGGGTGATGCGGTCAGCCATGCGGTGCTGCCGGGGATCGTGCTTGCCTATGTGCTCGGCTTTCCGCTGATCCTCGGGGCCTTCGGCGCCGGAATGGTGACGGCGCTCGCGACCGGCTATCTTTCGGAGAACAGCCGGGTGAAGCAGGACACCGTCATGGGCGTGGTGTTCTCCGGCATGTTCGGCCTCGGCATCGTCATCTATGTCTCGATCCACACCAATGTGCATCTCGATCACATCCTGTTCGGCAACATGCTCGGTGTGGGCGCTGACGATCTCTGGACGGCGGGCCTGATCTCGTCTGGCGTGGCGGCTGTGTTGCTCCTCAAGTGGAAGGACCTGATGCTGCACGCCTTCGATCCGGCCCAGGCGCGGGCCTCGGGACTTCCGGTCGGGCTGTTGCACTACGGGCTGCTGACGGTCCTCTCGCTGACCATCGTGGCGACGCTGTCGGCCACCGGGCTCATTCTGGCCGTTGGGCTGTTGATCGCGCCCGGCGCGATCGCCTTTTTGAGCGTGCGCAGCTTCGGCCGGATGCTCGTGGTGTCCGTGATCGTGTGCATGGCGTCGATGGTGCTTGGTGCCTATCTGAGCTTCTTCCTCGACAGCGCTCCCGCGCCGACGGTCGTGCTGATCCTGACGGCGGCCTTCGTGATCGCCTTCATTCGCCGCACGTTGCAGGTCAAGCGGGCCTCGGCGACGGCCTGACAGCCGTCGTAGCTGGCCTATGGCCCGGGAGCGCTTCGCTCCCGGCGCTCGCGCACGCTCCGATCTCGCTCCGGTTTTCCCCGATCTCGTCGCCTCTTGCCCGTTTTGCCATTGGCAGCCGGATGGCGTTGGGCTAGAACGCAAATGTTATGAAATAACATATCGAACAAAGGTCGCGGAAACGCGGTCGTTGTCTGGCATTCCGCCTCTCTCGGAAGAGGTCCGGATGCGGGCACGTTCGGGATGCAAAGAGGTCAGTCAGAATGAAACAGGCAATGCTTCGTACCTCCGCCGCGCTGCTCGCGGCGGCTGTTCTTTCCAGTGTTCCGGCTGCGGCGGAACAGTCCGGCAAGGAGCACAAGCACGACCATTCCCACACCCATGACCATGGTCATGACCACGGCGAGAGGTCCGTCTACAAGGGCTATTTCGAGGACAGTGCGGTTGCCGAGCGGCCGCTTGCCGACTGGGAAGGGGACTGGCAGTCAGTCTATCCCTATCTGGCCGACGGCACTCTGGATCCCGTGATGGCCCACAAGGCCGACCACGGCGAGAAGACCGCCGAGGAGTACAAGGCCTACTATGAGGTGGGCTACAAGACGGACGTGAACCGCATCGTCATCGACGGTGACCGGGTCGCGTTCCATGGCGCGAACGGCGTTGCGGAAGGGCGCTACGCCTCCGACGGATACGAGATCCTGACCTACAAGAAGGGCAATCGCGGTGTGCGTTTCATCTTCAGGAAGACGGAAGGCGATGCCGGGGCTCCGGGCTTCATCCAGTTCAGCGATCATCGCATCGCGCCGGCTCCGGCCGATCACTATCACCTCTACTGGGGCGACGATCGTGCCGCGCTGCTGAAGGAAGTGACCAACTGGCCGACCTACTATCCGGCGTCGCTGAGCGGTGAGGAAATCGTTCGGGAGATGATGGCGCACTAGAAAAGCGACATCGGTCCGTGAAGAAGGCACAGGCCGCGCCCACCGGGCGCGGCCTGTTTGCGTTCAGGGAGCGGCGGTCTCGGACCTCAGGTCGTGGAGACGTCGGCGAGCTTGGTCGCGACCGTGTTGAGCGCGGCGAGCTTGGCATCGGCCGAGCCGTTCTTGTAGGCCCCCTCGATGAGGGCCACCATCTCGCGGAACTTGTCGAGGAGGGCCTCGGACTCGTCCACCGGCAGCGGCTGGTCGTCATAGGCCTCGACGACGCCCTGGGCGGCATACATGACGAGCGTCAGCGCGGCGGCGTTCTCCGGCTCGTCCTTGATGCGCGCGCGCGCCGCGCGGGCGCAGGCATCGTAGGCGCGGACCCCGTGGCCACCGTCGACGACGGTCTGGATCAGTTGCTCAAACATGTTCATCTCCGCTTGGGCATTCCGGCGCCGGCTTTCGACCGGCCTCCGGACATGCGACACGACAGACAATCGGGCCCCGGTTTCATCCTCCCGGACCGGAGCCGGCGTGGTCTCGCGCCTCAGCTCGGCAGCTCGGTGATGCCGCCGTGGTTGCCGGACCACTCGAGAGGGTTGTTCAGGAACGCCTCGACCTGGTCGAGCACGGCGGTCGGGAAGAGGCCGCCTTCCTTGCAGACCCTGAGAACGTCCCACCAGGTCGCGAGATAGTGCAGGCGCATGCCGGCGGCCTTGAGGCGCTCCGGCGTGCCGGGGAAAATGTCGTAGTAGAAGACCGAGAACGTATCGCTCGCCTCGGATCCCGACTTGCGGATCGCCTCGGCGAACTTCACCTTGGAGCCGCCGTCGGTGATCAGGTCCTCCACGAGAAGGACGCGGGAGCCTTCCTTCAGGTTGCCCTCGATCTGGGCGTCACGGCCGAAGCCCTTCGGCTTCTTGCGCACGTAGAGCATGGGCAGGCCGAGCCGTTCGGACAGCCAGGCGGCGAAGGGAATGCCGGCCGTCTCGCCGCCGGCCACGGAATCGAACTGCTCGAAGCCCGCGTTGCGCAGGATCGTGCCGGCCGCGAAGTCCATCACCGCCGAGCGGATGCGCGGATAGGAAATGAGCTTGCGGCAGTCGATGTAGACCGGGCTCGCCAGTCCCGATGTGAAGGTATAGGGCTGGTCGGCGCGGAAATGGACGGCCTCGATCTCCAGCAGCATCTTCGCCACCATCTCGGAAATCAGCGCCTTGTCGGGGAAGGTGTTCGGGAACATCGCTCAATCCTGCTCTTTGCCGGCCTGCACGACGGCCGGTGTGCCTCGCTGGAGCATCTTCCGGCCGGGCGGCCCGGCCGTTCCTTGAAAATGCGGCAACCCGAAAGGGGGCTGTAGCGGTTAGTTCCCCTGCGGGCAAGCAGTGCGTTCCACATTCCAGTGGATCGGGCGCATGGGATCGAACACCGTGACGGCCTCGCTGCCGGCCATGACCTTCGCCGGAAAGTCGACGGGCGCGTCCTGGCGGACGAGCGTCACGCGCTCCTCGTTGACCGGAAGGCGGTAGTAGGCTGGTCCGTTCAGCGACACGAATGCCTCGAGGCGATCCAGCGCGCCGTCTTCCTCGAACACGGTTGCCAGGCACTCCAGCGTGTTGGGTGCACAGAAGATTCCCGCGCAGCCGCAGCCGCATTCCTTCGAGGGATCCACATGCGGTGCGGAATCCGTGCCGAGGAAGAAGCGGGCATCGCCGGAGGTGGCCGCCTTGCGCAGGGCGAGGCGATGGCTCTCGCGCTTGGCCACCGGCAGGCAGTAGTAGTGCGGGCGGATGCCGCCGGCCAGGATGGCGTTGCGGTTGATCATGAGATGATGCGGCGTGATCGTCGCGCCGAGGTTTTTCTCCGCGCCCATGACGAAGTCGACGCCATCGCTCGTGGTCACGTGCTCCAGCACCACACGCAGTTCGGGCAGGCGCTCGCGCAGGGGGGCGAGCACGGTCTCGAGAAACACCGCCTCGCGATCGAAGATGTCGACGTCCGCGCTGGTCACCTCGCCATGAACGCACATGGTCATGCCGATTTCGGCCATGCGCTCGAGCACGGGCATGACCTTGTCGATGGAGCGCACGCCGGACTGGGAGTTGGTCGTCGCGCCGGCCGGATAGAGCTTGGCGGCGGTGACGGTCCCGTCCCTGAAGCCGGCCTCGACATCGTCGGGATCGGTGCCCTCGGTCAGGTAGAGCGTCATCAGCGGCGTGAAGGAATGCTCCTTCGGCAGGGCGGCCAGGATCCGCTCGCGATAGGCGACCGCGTCGGCGGTGGTCACCACCGGGGGCACCAGGTTCGGCATGATGATGGCACGGGCGAAGGTCGCCGAGGTATGAGGCAGGACGCTCTTCAGCATCTCGCCGTCGCGCAGGTGCAGGTGCCAGTCATCGGGCTTGCGGATCGTCAGCTTGGTCATTGGCCCTCCGTCAGGTGGGAATAGAGGATGTCGCAGCCGGCTAGGAAATCGGACAACTCCATGGCTTCCTGCGGATTGTGCGAGCCGTTGCGGTTGCGCACGAAGACCATGCCCGAGGGAATGCCGGCAGCGGCGAAGACGGCCGCATCGTGGCCACCGCCGCTGGGCATGACGAAGGGCTCGAGTCCGACGCGCGCCATCGCCTGCTTCAGGCCGGCGACGATGTCCTTGTCGCAGATCGCGGGCTCGGAGCGCAACTCCATGTCGAGCTCGAAACGCACTTTCCGGTCCCGCTCGATCTCCGACATCTCCGTCCGGATGAGGTCGCGCATGTCGTCCAGCACCTCCGCCGACTGTGAGCGGACGTCGAGGCTGAAGCCGATCTCGTCGGGAATGCGCGACAGGGCATTGGTGGCGGGATCCGTGCCCACCATGCCGCTCGTGAGCACGAGATCGTCGCCCTTGTTCAGGATCGTCGCCCAGCTCTCGTCGAGACGCACCATCAGGTCGGCGAAGGCGAGCACCGGGTCGCGGCGGTAGGCCTTGGGCACGGCGCCGGAGTGTCCGGCCTCGCCGATGCAGCGGATCCTGCGGTGGCGGAAGTTGCCGCGAATGCCGGAGACGGCGGCCGCGGGCAGGTTCTTGCCGATCAGCAGCGGTCCCTGCTCGATGTGGAGTTCCAGATAGGCCTCGACGCGGTCGAGATCGATGAGCTTCTCGTGGGCCTTGATGCGCTCGAGCGGCAGGCCGATCTCGGCCATGTGCTCGCCGAGCGTGCGGCCGTCGCCCTTGTGCCTCGAACCGATCTCGTCATCGCTGAGGCTTGCGGTCAGGACCTTGGAGCCGATGTAGCAGGGGCCGAACCAGGCGCTTTCCTCGCCGCGCATGGCCAGCGCGTGCACGGGCCGGGAAAAGCGGGTTCCGGCGCGTTTTGCGCGCACCAGGAGCACAAGTGCCGCGATGACGCCCGCCAGCCCGTCGAAATTGCCGCCGTGGGGAACGCTGTCCACGTGCGAGCCGACGAGGACGTAGCGCTCTGCATCACGGTCCTCGGGCAGCGAGACATTGAGGTTGCAACCGTCGTCGTACCAGGTGGCGAGGCCCTCGCCCCGGGCGAAATCCTCGAGATAGCGGAGCGTCTCGGTCTCGATCCCGGAAAAGGCCGGCCGGCTGACGCCCTCGGTGTCCGGGCTCATGGCCGCGATGTCGTCGAACAGGCGTGCGACGAGGTCGAACTCGCCGTCGGAGGTCCTGGAGGTGTGCGTGCCGGTCCTGGTCATTGGGCCACCGCCATCATTGTGCTTGCAAGGTCCTCCTCGCCGTCGGCCACCGTGCCGATGATGTCGCGCACCGAGGAGATATCGCGCGCCCGGAGCCAGGTGTCGAGATCGTCGATGATGGTGAGCATGGCCGTGGGGTGGATGAAGGTGGCCGTGCCCACCTGCACCGCCGAGGCGCCGGCAATCATGTATTCCAGCACGTCCGAGGCGGTGGCGATGCCGCCGCAGCCGATCACCGGCAGACGCGAGGCGCGGGCGCACTGATAGGCCATGCGCAGCGCGATCGGCTTCAGGCCGGGACCCGAGAGGCCGCCCATGACGTTGCCGAGGCGCGGGCGGCGGGTCTCGATGTCGATGGCCATGGAGAGGATCGTGTTGGCGACGACAAGCGCGTCGGCGCCGCCGTCCTCGGCCGCGCGGGCGACATCCGGCACCTCGCCGGTGTTGGGCGTCAGCTTCGCCCACAGCGGCAGGTGGCTTGCCGCGCGCAGGCGCTTCATGATGTCCAGCGTGGAAGAGGGGCGGATGGCGAAGGCCTTGCCGTCTTCCTCGATGTTCGGACAGGAGATGTTGACCTCGATTGCCGCGACGCCATCGACGCTGACCGCGCTGCACAGTTCGGCGAATTCGTCCGCCGTGTTGCCGGAGATGGAGACCACCAGCGGCGTCTCGTAGCGACGGTAGAAGGGAACGACCTTCTCCAGGAAGGCCGTCACGCCCTTGGAGGGGATGCCGATGGAGTTCAGCATCGAGCCGTTGACCTCGCACACGCGGGGCGTCGGATTGCCCTCGCGCAGGCCGAGCGTGATGGTCTTGGTGACATGGGCGCCGATACGCTCCAGGTCGAAGACCTCCGCCAGTTCCTCGGAGAAGGTGCCGGAGGCCGGCATCACCGGGTTCTTCAGCGTCAGCGCGCCGATCTGGACAGAAAGATCACTCATGCGACCACCTCCGACATGTCGAACACCGGGCCTTCTCGGCAGACCCTGAGATAGACGATGGCGCCGTCGCGCTTCAGCGGACGCACGCAGCACTGGCACATGCCCAGCCCGCAGGCCATCTGCTGTTCCAGCGCGATCTGGCCCGGCACGCCGTGGGCCTTGCCGACCTTCTGCAGCAGGCGCAGCAGGCGGTTGGACCCGCAGGTGTAGAAGGCATCGGCACGTCCCTCGGCGATCAGGCGCTCCAGGATCGTCTCGAGGTTCTGCGGGCTGGAGCTGCCGTCGTCGTCCGTGACCGTGATGACGTCGGCGCCGAGCGCTGCGAAATGCTCCGTCGACATCAGGTAGTCGGGATGACGCGCGCTGCAGATGGCCGTGAGCTTGCGGCCGAGCCGGTTCGCCTCGATGGCGAGGGGGGCGAGCGTGGCGAGACCGACGCCGCGGGCGACGAGCACGAGGTGCTGCCAGTCGTCCTCAATGGAGAAGGGTTCGCCGAGCGGGCCGACGACGTTCAGTTCGTCCCCGGTCCCGAGCGTGGCGAGCGCGCGGGTGCCGGCTCCCGTCACCTTGTAGAGGAAGTGAAGCTCGCCCTTTTCCGGATAGAAGCCGTAGATGCTCATCGGGCGGCGCAGGTAGGGTGCCTCGCCGCCTGCCTGCGGGCACAGCAGGTTGAAGAACTGGCCCGGACGGCACAGGTCGAGCAGCTCGCGCGGAGCGTCGAGCACCAGCAGGCGGTACTCGGAATTGACGGGCGTGTTCCCCTTGACCGGGAGGCTGATCTCCTGCGTCAGGAAAGGGGGGGGCGTCGTCACGGTCTGGTCAACGCGCAACATGGGTCGTTTCCTTGTGATGTCGTTCCGGCCGGATGCCCCGGCGGCGCTGGTCCCGCGCGGGGCTCCTAGCCGAGAAGAAGTCTCGGCAGGAAGGTCGAGATGTCCGGCACGTAGGTGATGATCGCGAGGACGATCAGATTGGCGACGATGAACGGCGCCACGCCGGCGATGATCGCCGTGACAGGTTTCTGCAGGGTCGAGGAGGCGACGAAGAGGTCGAGCCCGAACGGGGGCGTGATCATGCCGATGGAAATGTTCAGCGTGACGATCATGCCGAAGTGGACGGGGTCGACGCCAAGCGCCTGGGCGACCGGGAACAGCGGCGGGATGAGGATCAGCAGCGCCGAGTTCGGATCGAGGAACATGCCCGCGATCAGGAAGCAGATGTTGATGATGATGAGGAAGGTGATCGGTCCCGCATCGATCGCGGTCAGGAAGCCGGTGATGGCGCTCGGCACCTGCGCGAGCGTGATGAAGAAGGAGATCAGGCCGCCCATGGCGAGCAGGATGAACACGATCGCCGTCGAGACGGCCGCGCGCTCGGTGATCTTCACCAGCTTGGAGAAGGAAAGCTCGCGGTAGATCAGTCCTTCCACGAAGATCGCGTAGACGACGCTGACCGCCGCCGCCTCGGTCGGGGTGAGGATGCCGGAGTAGATGCCGCCGAGAATGATGACGGGCATTCCGAGCGGCCAGAAGGCGGCCTTGAGTGCCTGGCCGCGTTCGGCCCAGGTGGTCTTCTCGCCCGGGGCGATGCCGGTCCGGCGCGCCTCGATGTGCGCCATGATGGCGAAGGCGATGCCAAGCGCGAGGCCGACGGCAAGGCCGCCCACGAAGAGCTTGGCGATGGAGGTGCCCGTCATCCAGCCGTAGATGATGAAGGTGATGGACGGGGGGATGAGCAGCGCGGTCTCGGCGCTGGAGACGATCAGTCCGAAGGAGAACTTGTCGCGGTAGCCCGCCTTCTTCATCTCCGGATAGACCATGCGGGCGGTTGCCGCGACGGTGGCCGGCGCCGAGCCGGACACGGAGCCGAAGGCCATGGACCCACCGATGGTGGTGAAGCCCATGCCCGCGCGCAGGTGGCCGACGAAGGCCTTGACCAGGCCGGTCAGGCGGCGGGCGATCTGGCCCTCGCCCATGAGTTCGGCCGCCAGGATGAAGAAGGGCACGGCGAGCAGCGTCGTGTGGTTGATGCCGCCGAGGATCTTCTGCGAGATCACCGGATCGGGAAGGCTCGCGTAGAAGGCCTCCTTGACCATCAGCGCGGGCACGCCGAGGACGAGGAACATCTCGAAGCCGGTCACGAGCATGACGACCGCGACGGCGATGATGAGAAGCAGAATGATCATCAGTGCGGCTCCGTCTGCTGGCCGGCGAAACGGTCGATAAGTCCGAGGAAGCTCAGCGCGAAGCGCAGGCCCATCAGCGCGAAGCCGATGGCCGGGGCGAGATAGATCCAGAACACGGGGACGTTGAGGGTCGGGCTCTTCTGGCCACTGGCGAAGACGAAGGCGGTCATCTCGTAGCTCAGCCAGATCAGGTAGCAGCAGAAGAAGAAACCGACGAAATCGATGATGCGCCGGAGCGGCAGGCCGGTGCGGCGCGCGATCTTTTCGCGCCAGGTGTGGATGCCGGCATGGCGTCCCTGGTCGAGGGCGAGACCCACGGCCATGAAGGTCAGGAACAGGCTCAGGAGCCGGACGGCTTCCTCGATCCAGGCGAAGTCGGAGGCGAAGGTGCCGCCGACCTGGCGGGCCAGCACGTTCAGCGAGAAGAGGACCACCATCGTCAGGAAGATCGTGACGACGGCGGCGCGCTCGGCCGCTCTGAGTATGGCTAGGAGCTGCATCTGGTGTTCCTGTCCGCCTGCCCTGAAGGTCTCCGCCGGCCGAAGGGGCCGGCGGAAGGGTCGTTGCCGGGGGAGGGCGCGGAAACGGTCCCGCGCCCTGCCTCGTGGCTTACTTGGTCGCGGCCTCGTAGGCCTTCTCGTAGACGGCGAGCAGGTCCTCGCCCTCCTTGCCGGCGCGCTCGATGTAGGCGGCGCGGGTGGCCGGATACATCTTCTCGCGGAAGGCGGCCTTTTCCTCGGCGCTCATCTCGCTGACCTCGATGCCGGACGCCTTGATCTCCTCGAGAGCGGCCTGGATGGAGGCGTTCTTGTGGGCGATCAGGTCCGGGATGACCTCCTCGAAGGCCTCGGTGATGACGGTCTTGTACTCGTCCGGCAGCGCGCCCCACCAGGCGGTGTTGAAGAGGATCACGTCCTCCATGGCGCCGTGGTTGGAGACGACGAGATGCTTCTGTACCTCGTAGAACTTCATGCGCTGGATGGTGTCGAGCGGGTTCTCCTCACCGTCGACCAGACCGGTCTGCAGGGAGGTGTAGAGCTCGCCGAACGGCAGGGCGATCGCCGAGGCGCCGACGGCCTTGAACTGCTCGATGAGGATGTTGCTGTCCATGACGCGGAACTTCTGGCCCGCGAAGTCGTCGATCGAGGAGATCGGCTTCGAGGAGGTGAAGTTCTTGCGCCCGTTCGGCCACAGGCCGAGGCAGGTCACGCCGCGCGAGGAGAAGGTCTCGCAGAGCGCGTCGCCGAAGGCGCCGCCACGGATTTCCTGCGCCGTCGCGTCGTCCTCGGGCAGAAGGAAGGGGATGTCGAGGATCGACACGGCCGGGTTGAAGCCGCCGAGGAAGGCGGCCGGGGCGACGGTGGCCTCCAGAACGCCGAGCTGAACGCCCTCGTTCATCTCACGCTGGGAGCCGAGCTGGCCCTGCGGGAAGATCTGGAACTCGACGGCGCCGTCGGTGCGCTCGGCGACGAGCTCGGCGACCTTCTCCAGATGGACGTGACGCGACTGCTGGGTCGATTCCAGGTGGCCGATCTTGGCGGTGTATTCGGCGGCGAAGGCCACCGAGGAGCCGGCAACCGTGACGGCGGCGACGAGCGCCGTGGATGCCAGATGACGAAGGACGGAGTTCATGTTCACCTCTCCGGAAGTATGGTGTGCGGAAAAAGCGTAAGGGCGCGCGGACGGTCCGTCAACGCAAAATCTCAAAAATGAGATTTACCTCTCCAGCGTCTAGAAAATGCGTAAACAGTCTCTGTTTTGAGCATTCGTGTTGACGCTGGAAAACCCGGTTGCGTATACTCCAAAACGTTTGCAAAGGAATAGCGCGTGCCGGCCGGCGACCTCATCAGTTTTTCGGATATCGGAGCGAGGTTAAGGGCTTATCGGCTTGGCAAGGGCTTTACGCCCGAGGAGCTTGCCGAGAATCTCGGCATTTCCCGTGCCGCGCTCTACCGCGCCGAAAAGGGCGAGATCCGCAAGATCGAGACCCTGACCCGTATCGCGGGCGAGCTTGGCGTTTCGCTGGCGAGCCTGATGGGGGTTGGTGTCGAGTATGTCAGCTCGTCCATCGCCTTCTTCGAGCGGATGCGCCAGCTCGAGGAAAGCTGCGAGCAGATCATCGGCCTCTTCAGTCCGGTGTCCTATCTCCTGACGTCCGACACCTATGACGAGATCCTGCGCGAGGTTCTGCTGGAATCGCTTCCCGAGGCGGTGATGCCCGCCGGCGAGGCTGAGGAACTGGTGAATGCGCTGCTGGAGATCCTGCGCGCCCGCAAGAAGACCTTCCACCTGCGCCGGCCGCTTATCGTCAGCCTGATCGCCTCCGCGGATCTGGAGCGTTTCCTCCTGCGCGGGCTGATCGGTCGGCACGATCTTCCCGCGGCGGTGGCCCGCCGCCGCCGCGAGCAGGCGCGCAAGGAGGCCATGTCGATCCTCGAGATGCTGCGCGAGGAGCCGATCGGCATCCAGATCGGCATCGTGCGTGAGCCCGTGCCTGCGACGAGTTTCCAGATCTTTCGCCAGAACGACCGCTCGCTGCTGGCGATCAGCCCGTTCCGGCTCGGTGAGCAGCCCAACATCCGCGTCGGTGTGGCGCTGATTACCGCGGCCGAGGAAGCCATGAGCCTTCACGAGGAGATTGCGGCAAGCCTCTGGCGCGAGGCACTCAAGGGGCGCGAGGCGGCGGAGCACCTGGAAGCGATGATCGAGAAATACGCGATCTGATGAAAAGGGCCCGGCGGATGATCCGCCGGGCCCTTTTGCGTGGGGTCATTCCTGACGGGCGGAGATCTCCGAAATCATGGCCTTGCCGATCTCCGCGATTGCCGCGTTGCGCGTGGTGATGTCAGCGGAACTTCCGGTCATGTAGATCACGGCCAGGTGCGGCGTGCCCGTCTCTGGCCAGATCACGGAAATGATGCCGCGCGTGCCGTTGGCGCCCGCACCCGTCTTGTCGGCAATGCGCCAGGTCGGGGGAAGGTGCTTGCGGATCAGCGCATCGGCCACCTTGTCGTTGACCATCCATGTTTCCAGACGCTTGCGTGACGCCGGAGCCAGGCCGGCGCCGAGGATCAGCGTTTCCAGCGTGCGGGCCATGGCGGCCGGCGTGGTGGTGTCGCGCGGATCGCCGGGAATGGAGGCGTTGAGTTCCGGCTCGGTGCGGTCGAGCCGCGTCGTGTCGTCACCGATCCCGCGCAGGAAGGTCGTGACGCCCTTCGGGCCTCCGACGGTCGTGAGAAGCAGGTTGGTCGCGGTGTTGTCGGACACGCTTACCGACGCCTCGCAGAGTGCATCGATCGTCAGTCCCGGGCCGCCGGCGTATTTTTCCGTCACGGGGGAATAGGTCACGAGGTCCGAGGGCTGGTAGGCGATCTTGCGGTCAAGGCGTTCCTCTCCGCGCTCGACGCGGGCGAGAACCGCGGCGCACAGGGAAGGCTTGAAGGTGCTGGCGGTCGGGAAGCGTTCGTCCGCGCGGATCGCGACGACCGGCGTGTCCGCTCCGGTTTCGCGAAGGACCACGCCGATGCGCCCGCCAAGGCGTTGCTCGAGCCGTGAAACCGTATCGGCGACCTCGCCGGACAATGCGGGGCCGCAGAGGCCGAGCGTGACGATGGCGGCCGCGACCGCGCGTGACGCGACACGAAGGCCGAGGTTCGCGGACTGGATACGCAGACCTGAAAGCAGTTGAACGGATGTCGGGGGGAAGGAGTGCATGGAGTGCCTTTCCGCAGGGCCGGGGAGGCCCGGTGTTTCAGTTTGTCTAATGGAAAGTCTGGCGGTGGCGTTCCGGAAAGCCCGCATGTCCGGTATAGGGCGCGGGGTGTGAGGCGGCCAAACGACAAATCTTTGAAGTTCGCATAAGGTCAGCTAATGGCTCTGGACAGACCGAACCTTCCTCTCAACGGCCTTCGCGCGTTCGAGGTCTCCGCCCGGCAGGGGAGCTTCACCCGCGCGGCCATCGAGTTGCGCGTGACCCAGGCTGCCGTGAGCCAGCAGGTCCTGCGGCTCGAGGACCTGCTGGGCGTGCGCCTCTTCACCCGTTCCTCGTCCGGTCTCGTGCTGACAGATGAAGGGCAGGCGCTGGTGCCGCTGCTCACCCGAAGTTTCGACGAGATGGGCGAAATGCTCGACCGTTTCGCGGAGGGGCGCTACCGGGAAACGCTGCATGTGGGCGCGGTCACGACCTTCGCGGTCGGCTGGCTGATGGAGCGGCTGCCGGGTTTCGAGGTCGCCCATCCCGGCATCAGCCTGCGTCTCTTCACCAACAACAACCGCTCGGAACTGTCGCGCGAGGGGCTTCACATGGCGATCCGCTTCGGCGACGGCCAATGGCCCGGTGTCGTGGCGACCCCGCTCATGGAGGCGCCGCTGACGCCGCTTTGCGCGCCCGAAACGGCCACGCGGCTCGCCTCTCCGGCGGACCTTCGCGCCGAGGTGCTGTTGCGCTCCTACCGCGCGGACGAATGGCGGGTCTGGTTCGAGCAGGCCGGCGTCGCGCCGCCGGAGCTTGCCGGGCCGGTCTTCGACAGTTCGCCTGCCATGGCGGACGTGGCCGAGGCCGGTCACGGCGTTGCGCTGCTGCCCTCGGCGATGTTTGCAAGGCGGCTTTCGGCGGGGCGGCTCGTGCGGCCGTTCGCCGGGGAAATCGGCGTGGGCCGATACTGGATCACGCGCTCGCGCGGACGCGAGCCCTCCCGCGCCATGCGGCTGCTGGAGGAATGGCTCGTGCGGGAGTGCGCGGGGCCGGTGCGGCAAGCACCGGGAGAGTGAACGAACAAGGGGCCGGCGACATGCGTCGGCCGGCCCCTTGCGGTCTCATTCGGGTTCTGTCCCCGATCAGGCGGACTTGCGCTCGCCGATGTCGAAGAACAGGCCGGCCATCAGCATGAGCGCTTCGCGCGAGGAATCCTTCAGCACATGCTCGTTCGGCGCGTGCTGCGAGCAGCCACGGTAGGAATGGGGCACCCACACCGTCGGCAGGCCAAGCACCTCGCTGAAGGTGTCGTTGGGCAGCGAGCCGGCAAGGTTCGGCAGGATGTGCGGGGCCTTGCCGGTGGTCTCGGTCAGCGATTTCGCGACGAAGGTCACCCAGGGGGCGTCCGGATCGAGGCGGGTCGCCTTGAAGAACACGCGGTCGGCGGGCGTCACCTCGACGTTCCCGAAGCCGTGCTTGTCCAGATGCCGGCGCAGCGCGGGAAGGATGTCGTCCGGTTCGGTGCCCACCACGTAGCGAAGCTGGCAGGTGGCGCGGGCCCAGCCGGAAATGGCGTTAACCGGAGCTTCCGGAACGCCGCTCTTCATGGCGAGAACCGCGAAGGAGTTCCAGCCGAAGACGCGCTCGGTCGGGGTCAGGCTTTCCTCGCCCCAGTCCTCGTCGATGGACGGGCCGGTTTCGCCTGTAATCGGAAGATCCTTCAGCGCCGCGCGGATGTCCGGCGTGAGGCTGGTCGGACGCCACTCGGGGATCTGGATCTGGCCGCGCTTGTCGACGATGCAGCCGATGGCATGGGCGAGCACCGTTGCCGGATCGGCCAGCAGGCCGCCCCAGTTGCCGGAGTGGTGGGCACCGTCACGGAAGTTGACCACCAGATCGAAGTTCACGCCGCCGCGCGAACCCATGAACATGGTCGGCGTGTCCGGCTGCAGGCGCGGACCGTCGGAGGCGATCAGCACGTCGGAGGCCAGAAGCTCCTTGTGGGTCGCGCAGAACTCGGCGAGACCCGGGGATCCGGTCTCTTCCGACATCTCGATCAGCACCTTGACGTTGAAGCCGAGCTTGCCGTCGCGCTCGTCCAGAACGGCCGAGATCGCCTGCAGGTTGATCAGGTGCTGGCCCTTGTTGTCGGCGGTGCCGCGACCGTAGAGGCGGTTGCCTTCCTCGACTAGGGTGAAGGGCGACAGCCCCTCGCGCCACTGCTCGGTCTGGGCGCGGATCACGTCGCCGTGGCCGTAGGTCAGCACCGTCTCGAAGGAGGGATCCTCGATGCGGGTCGCCACCAGGATCGGGCCGCCGCGACTGTCGGTGTTCTCGAAGACCTCGCAGGTGAAGCCCATCTCCTTGAGCCAGGGGATCATGGCCTCGTCGACGTAGCGGGTGAGCTCTGCCTTCTGGTCCGGGTTCTGGCTCTCCGTCTCGAAGGCGACCAGGCGGGCGAGGTCGTCCTTGAAGGAGCCGCTGTCGAAATAGGTCTCGGCGCGTGAAACCGCGCCCTGTCTCGATGCCATGATGGTCAGGTCCTTTCGCTTGCGTGCAGGGCGTCGCCCCAGGGCGACATGATTTCGGTGGCGCCCATGTTCTCGCCGTCCTCGCGCATGACCGCCGCCGGGCACGCGAAGGCGTAGGGGAACACGGTGCGGCGTGTGGTGACGGTCTTGTGCGCGGCGGACAGGGCCGCGATCACGTCCGCGGGCAGGCTTTCGTCGGCAACCACCGTCTCACCGCCCGACACGTCGATGCGCGGGTGATGGAAGGCGTCCTCCAGGGAAAGGTCGTGGTCGAGCATCAGCGAGGCGAGCTGACCGACGGCGGAGACGATCTTGCGCCCGCCCGACGCGCCGAGCGCGACACGGCGCCCGCCCTTTTCCGCCACGACCGGGCAGACGTTCATCAGACAGCGCTTTCCCGCCCCCAGCGAGTTCGCCTTGCCCGGCTCGGGGTCGAACCACATGATGCCGTTGTTGAGCAGAAGGCCGGTGGAGGGGGAGACGACGCGCGAGCCGAAGGCCGAGAGGAGGGTCTGCGTCATGGAGACCATGTTGCCCTTGCTGTCGACGACGGAGAAATGCGTCGTGCAGGCCGGTGCCTTCGGATCCTCGCCATCGCCCATTCCCTCCAGGCGGGCCGCATAGGCGCCCTTGAGCGCCGCCGCCCAGGCGGTGAAGGTCGCCGCATCCGGGGCCGCGCCCGGTGTCCAGTCGCGTTCCAGGCGTGCCAGCATGTCGGCGAGCGTCGGACCGGCCGTCAGGCCCGGCATGGCGAAGACGCGGCCGTCGCGATAGGCGATCTCCAGGGGATCGGAAATGCTCGCGGAGTAGGAGGAGAGGTCCTCAAGGGTCATGGCGCTGCCCTTGGCCCTCAGGTCTGCCACGAGCTTCGCGGCGATCTCGCCCTCGTAGAAGTCGCGGTAGCCGGCCTCGCCGAGGCGCGCAAGCGTGTCCGCCATGACGCCCTGGTCGAGGCGCTTGTCGGACAGCGCCGTCCAGCCGGCGATGGTCGGCCACTGCCCGTCCTCGAGGAACAGCGCGGCGGCGTCCGGGTCGCGGGAGAGCGAACGCGTCGCCGACGCGATCATCAGTGCCGCGTACCAGTCGACGAGCATTCCCTCGCGGGCAAGCCCCTCGGCCGGGCGCAGCAGGTCTGCCCAGGGCATGCGTCCGAACCGCGCGTGAGCCTGGCCGATGCCATCCACGGTGCCGGGAACGGCCACGGCGGTCGCGCCTTCCACGTTGCGGTCGTCGACCACCGCCTTCCAGGGGAAGAGGTCGTTGGACCGGCCGCTTTCGGCGAGCGGATAGTCGGCGGGGTCGAGCCCGGCGGGCGCGCGCATTCCGTAGTTGATGGCGTAGGCGCGCCCCTCGTCCTGGCGCCACACCACCATCGCGCCGCCGCCGGCGGGCCCGCTCATCCACGGCTCGACGACACCGACGGCAAAGGAGACGGCGGTGGCCGCGTCGATGGCGTCACCGCCGGCGGAGAGCACTTCGGCGCCGATCTCGGCCGCGCGGCGGTGCTGGGAGGCGACGACGCCGTGACGGCTTTTCAGGACGGTTTTCGAGACCTTCTGGGTCTGCGAGAGGTTGCGGCTCATGGGTGAGGCTTTCTTGTTGTCCGGAAGGATCGTTGCGGCGCGGGCGATCCGGTGCCGGTGGCGCTGCGCACGCCGGCCCGGAGCCTTGCCGGGAGGGCGCCTGGCGGGCCGTGCGGGTCCGCCGGGCATGTCGTGTGTCGGACGGATCAGGCCGGCTGGAGGCTGGTCCGGTTCTCGTCGTAGAGGTGGCATTCGACCTTGCGGCCGCCTTCGGCAAGCAGGGTCGGCGCCGTCTGCTTGCAGATGTCCATTGCCTTGGCGCAGCGGGGATGGAAGTGGCAGCCCGACGGGGGATCGATCGGGTTGGGGTAGGCCGCGCCCAGATGCGTGTCGGGAACGTCCAGGTCCGGATCCGGCGTCAGAACGGAAGCCAGAAGCGCCTCGGTATACGGATGGCGCGGGGCGTCGAACAGGGCGTCGACGGGCGACTCCTCCACGATGCGGCCGAGATACATGACCGCGACCCGCGTCGCCAGATGCTCCACCACGGCCAGATTGTGGCTGATGAAGAGGTAGGTCAGGCCGAACTCGCGGCGCAGCTCCACCAGCAGGTTGAGGATCTGGGACTGGACCGACACGTCGAGCGCGGAGGTCGGTTCGTCGCAGATGACGATCTCCGGCTTCATGATCAGCGCGCGGGCGATGGCAACGCGCTGGCGCTGGCCGCCCGACATCTGGTTCGGATAGGAGTTCATCACGCGGGCGGGCAGGCCCACCACGTCGAGAATGTCGCGCACCGCCTTTTCCTGCGAGGCGCTGTTCCCGATCTTGTGGACCCTGAGCGGCAGCGAAATGATGTCGCGGATCGATTTCCTCGGGTTCAGCGAGGAATAGGGGTCCTGGAAGATCGGCTGGATACGGCGGGCGAGAATGCGGCGGTTCTGGTCGCCGATGGGCTCGCCGTCGACGAGCACCTCGCCAGAGGTCGGGGCCTCGAGGCCGAGCAGGATCTTGGCGAGCGTGGACTTGCCGCAGCCACTTTCGCCCACCAGGCCGAGCACGTCGCCGCGCTCGAGCTTCAGCGACACGTCGTTGACGGCCCTGAGCGGCTTCTTCTCGCCGAACATGCCCTGCTTGATCGTGTAGGTCTTGGAGACGTTCTTCAGCTCCAGGACCGGCGCGGTCGTTTCGGTGGTCATGTCGTGGTCTCCCCGACCGGAGCGCGCCCGGTCTCGTGAATGCAGCGGAAGGCGTGACCGTCCTCGTCGACGCGACGCGGGATGCTGCCCGCGCAGGCGTCGGTCGCTTCCTCGCAGCGGGTGCGGAACACGCAGCCCTCCACGCGGCCGATCAGCGAGGGCACGATGCCGGGGATGGAGCCCAGTTCCGAGCCGCGCTCGGTCTTGCCCGGCACCGGAATGCAGCGCAGAAGGCCGCGGGTGTAGGGGTGCATGGGCGCGTCGAAGACCTTCTTCGCGGTGCCGGTCTCCACCAGCTCGCCCGCGTACATGACCGCCACCTTGTCGGCGATGCGGGCCACGACGCCGAGATCGTGGGTGATGAGGATCATCGCCACGTTCATCTCGCGGGTGAGATCGATTAGCAGGCGCAGGATCTGCGCCTGGATGGTCACGTCAAGCGCGGTGGTGGGCTCGTCCGCGATGATGAGCTCGGGCTCGCACATGAGCGCCATGGCGATCATGACGCGCTGGCGCAGGCCGCCGGAGAGCTGGTGCGGATACTGCGACATGCGCCGCTCGGCACCGGTGATGCCGACCTTCTCCAGCAGCTCGACGGCGCGCGCGCGGGCGGCCGCCTTCCCGACGCTGCGATGCAGGAGCAGAGCTTCGCAAAGCTGGTCGCCGATGGTGTAGGCCGGGTTCAGCGACGTCATCGGCTCCTGGAAGATCATCGCCATGCGATCGCCGCGCAGGGCGCGCATCCTGCGCTGTCCCGCCGTCATCAGGTCGGTGCCGTCGAACTCCAGCTTGTCGGCCTTGCGCTGGATGCGCTTGCCGAGCAGGTCCATGATGGCAAGCGAGGTCAGCGACTTGCCCGAGCCGCTTTCGCCGACGATGCACAGGGTCTCGCCGCGCTTCAGCTCGAAGTCGATCCCGCGAACCGCATGCAGCGTGCCGGCGGCGGTGGGAATGTCGAGACGCAGATTCTCGACGGTGAGGACGGTTTCGCTCATGTTCCGCCTCCTCAATTGCGGTTTTCGGGGGCGGTCACGTCGCGCAGTCCGTCGCCCATCAGGTTGATGGCGAGAACGAGCACGAAGAGCGCGACACCGGGAATGGCCACGAGCCAGGGATCGAACAGCATCATCTGCTTGCCTTCCGAGATCATCAGGCCCCAGGAGGGCGTTGGCGGCTGAACGCCGAGACCGAGGAAGGACAGCGCCGCCTCGAGCAAGATGGCGTGGGCCATCTCCAGCGTGACGACGACGATCAGGTTGTTGACGATGTTCGGCATGATCTCGCTCAGCACCACGCGGGTGGTGGAGCAGCCGATGGCCTTGGCGGCGGTCACGTATTCACGCGAGCGCACCTGCAGGGTGGACGAGCGCATGACCACAGCGAAGCGGTCCCACAGCAGCAGGCCGAGCACGAGGATCACGATCTCCAGCGAGCCGCCGAAAAGCGCGACGACGGCAAGCGCCACCAGCACCACGGGCATGGCCAGGCGCACGTTGATGAGGAAGGTCACCACCGCGTCGACACGCCCGCCGAAATAGCCGGCCGCGACGCCCATCGTGGTGCCGATGATGCCGGAGATGAGGGCCGCGACGCCACCGATCAGCAGCGAGATGCGGGCGCCGTAGATGAGACGCGAGAGATAGTCGCGTCCAAGATGGTCGGTTCCCAGGATGTGCTCCCAGGTGCCGCCGAGAAACACCGGCGGCTGCATGCGGCCCATCAGGTCCTGTGCATAGGGATCATGCGGCGCGAGCGCGGGGGCGAAGACCGCGATCACGAACAGGACGACAAGGACGCCGGCGCCGAACAGAAGGCCCATGTGGCCGAAGATGCGGCGGCGGAGCTGCTGGCCCGGGGTCGGGCCCTTGATCTCCTGGAGGAGGGTGTCTGTCGTGCTGGACATGTCAGGCAACCCTCATGCGCGGATCCAGCCAGGCGTTGAGCACGTCCGACAGGAAAGTGAAGACGATGTAGAACATGGAGAACACCAGGATCAGCGCCTGCACGGTGGGCAGGTCGTTGCGGCCGATGGATTCCCACGCAAGGTAACCGGCGCCATGCAGGGCGAAGATCGATTCCACGACGATCGAGCCGCCGAGCATGAAGCCCATCTGGACGGCCGCGAGCGAGACCACCGGGATGATCGCGTTGCGCAGGGCGTGCTTGAAGAGAACGCGCCATTCGCCCGCGCCCTTGGCGCGCGCCGTGCGGATGTAGTCCGAGCCCAGAACGTCGAGCATGCCCGCGCGGGTCAGGCGCATGATCGCCGGCATGGCGTAGTAGCCGAGCACGACGGTGGGCATGATGAAGTTGATCCAGCTCTTGGTGCCCGACGGGGGCAGCAGGTTGAGCTGGATGGAGAAGACGACGATCATCATCAGGCCGAACCAGAAGCTCGGCATCGCCTGGCCCATCACGGACACGAACAGCGCGAAACGGTCGATCATCGAGTTCGGGCGGATCGCGGCGATCACGCCGAGGGGCACGGCTGTCAGCAGCGCGAAGGAGATGCCGCATACGCCGAGCGTCATCGTGATCGACAGGCGGTCGATGATCAGGTCGGAGACGGGCAGCTTGAAATAATAGCTTTCGCCGAAGTCGCCCATCATCGCATGGGACAGCCATTCCCAGTACTGGACGATCATCGGCCGGTCGAAGCCGTAGAGGACGCGAATGGCCTCGATGTCGGCGTCGTTGGCGTGTTCGCCGGCAAGGGCTGCCGCCGGGTCGCCGGCCATGAAGAGAAGGGAGAAGCTGATCGCCGAAACGGTCAGCGCAACGAGCAGGGCCAGGCCCAGCCGCTTGAGGATGAAGGTCAGCACGTTCGGCTCCCGCAGGCTTCGGTCGGTCCGCCGGGCCGGAGGAGAATCCCTTCCAGCCCGAGACGCGGAGTGCCGGCCGGGCGTCATGCCCGGCCGGTCACCCTGTCCAGTGTCGCTGGCTTAGAGCTTAGTTCCAGCTCATCGTGTGGAAACGCAGCACCTCGTCCGGGGTCGGGGTGTAGGACACCTCGTCCGTGAAGACGTAGTTGGTGTTGTAGGAGAACATCGGCACCCAGTACGCCTGGTCGGCGATCTTGGCGAGGGCCTTGGCGTAGTTCTCCTTGCGGACTTCCGGATCGGTGGAGCTGTCGGCGATGTCGAGCCAGTCGCGGACTTCCTCGTCGCGGCTGTCGTCAAGCGAGCCGAACTTGAAGAACTGGCTCGTGATCGCGGACGCGTCGTTGATCGAGTAGGAGCCCCAGGTCTGGAACGAGATCGGCGTACCGCCCTTCATGCGCAGCTCGCGAAGCGCGGAATACTGCAGCATGTTGAAGTTCACGCGGATGCCCACGGCCGTCAGGTAGTTGGCGATGGCTTCCGCGTACTCGCGATCGCGGTATGCGTAGTAGTCGGTCTCGAAACCGTCGGGATAGCCGGCCTCGGCCAGCAGGGCCTTGGCCTTCTCCGGGTCGTACTCGTAGGACACGACGTCCTGCGAACAGCCGAACTGGCTCGGGAAGCAGGCGGTCTTGATGACGCGCGACTTGCCCTTCAGCAGGGCCGAGACCAGCGCCTCGCTGTTGATGGCGTGGGCCACGGCACGACGCACGCGGACGTCGGTGAAGGGGTTGTCCTCACCGGTACGGCCGGCGGCATCGAGCGTCAGGTAGCCGATGCGCATGGTGCTCTCGTTGGCGACCGTGAAGCGGCCCATGGCGGCAAGCTTCTCGGACTGGTCGGCCGGCACCTGCCAGATCAGGTCAAGCGAGCCGCTGAACAGCTCGGCCATCTGGGTGTTGACGTCCGGGATGGTGCGGATGTCGACCTTGCCGATCTCCGGCTGGCCCTTGGGGCTATCGTGATAGTTCTCGTTCTTCTCGAGCACGAAGTGCTTGCCGGGCTCGACGCTGAGCACCTTGTAGGGGCCGGTGCCGACGGGCTTCAGGCCCATGCCGGAGGGGCCCGCCTCGGCGTAGTACTCGTTCGGGTAGATCGAGACGGGGCCGGCCAGGTACTCGATAGCGGCCGGGAACGGCGCCTTGAGCATGATGCGGACCGTGTACTTGTCGACCTTCTCGGCGGACTTCATCCAGTTCACGTTGCGCTGCGTCTTCACGCCGTTCTTCTCGTCGGCGACGTAGTTCACCGTGTAGACGACGTCGTCGGCGTCGAATTCCTCGCCGTTGTGGAAGGTCACGCCCTCACGCAGCTTGAGCTCGAGGGTGGTGTCGTCGATCCACTCCCACGAGGTGGCGAGGTTGCCCTTGTACTCGCCCGTCTCCGGATCGGCATAGATGAGGCCGTCCCAGATGGCGCGCTGGAGGACAACGCCCTCGCGCGAGGAGTTGAAGTAGCTGTCGACGTTCTCAAGCTCCTTGGTGAAGGCGACGTTGAGCGTGTCGTCGGACTTGGTGGCCTGCGCGGCCGTGGTCATGCCGAGCGCGAGCGCGGCTGCACTGCAGGTGAGGAGAAAGTTCTTCATGTGCCCTCCGGTTGGCTTGCGACAAAGGTTCAATGCCGCTTGGTCAGCTTTTTGTTGTATCATTATATGATACTTTGTATCTGATTATGACATTTCAAACGTGAAATGCCGCCTCGTCAAGAGGCGCTTGCATAAATTGGCCATGGTTCCGGGCCGTCGGGGGGACGGATGTCGCAGGAAAAGCAGACGCGTCAGGATACACTGTTCGTCAATTCGCTGGCGAAGGGATTGCGGCTTCTCGAGGTGTTCGACGAAGAGAATCAGGCGCTCGGGCTCAGCGAGCTGTCCGCGCGTTCCGGGATAGACAAGAGCGCGACCCAGAGGCTGGCCAACACGCTGCACCAGACCGGGTACCTTACCAAGGACGAACGCACCCGTCGCTACCGCCCCTCGCACAAGTTTCTCGAGATGGCCTATGCGTACATGTGGTCGGACCCGATCGTGCAGCTCGCCATGCCGAAACTGATCGAGTTTTCCCGGCGTATCGGCGAGACGGTGAACATGGCCCAGCTGTCCGGGTCCGACATCGTCTATGTGATGCGGCTGCCGTGCCAGCGAACAAGCTTCGCGGCGACGATTCTCGGACGGCGCCTTCCCGCGCTCGTCACGTCCTCGGGGCGCACGATGCTGGCGGGCTTGCCCGAGGCCGAGCGCGAGGCCTGCATCGCCAACTGGCCCGTCCGCCGGTTCACGCCGGCCACGACGCTGGATCGCGAGGAGATCGCGCGCAGCGTTCAGGAGGGGGCAGCGCGCGGGTTCGTGCTGACCACCGGCCAGATGATCCTGAAGGAAATCGCCGTTGCCGCGCCGGTCATCTCCTCGGAGGGGCGCCCCGTGGCGGCCGTGCAGTGCGCGGTTTCCGCCTATGACTGGACCCCGGAGCGGGTGGAGCGGGAGATCGTGCCCATCCTGCTCGATACGGCCAACAGCATCACTCCGAGCGCGGTCTGACGCGGCGCGCGGCGCTCGGGTTGGCGGTTTTCTTGATCTTCGTCACAGTCTTGCCCGACCCGATGCGCCAAGATCGGGTCATGGGTGACGCCTGGTCAGCCTTTCAGGTTGACCATCCGCCATCTCCCGCGTCGGGGCCGTTCCCCCGCGCGAAGCGAGGGAAGGAGATCCAGATGAGCATCTTCAGGAGAACGTTTGCCGTTGCCGCGCTTGTGTTTGGCGCCGTGCTGGCCCAGTCGCCCGCCCGGGCCGCCACCGTGACCGGCGGATACACGGAGCGCGCGGTCATCGCCGGAACCGGGGTGCTCGACGGATCGAGCCTGCGGGCGGAGACAGTCCAGTATCGCCGGTACTACCGTCCCCGGCGCTACTATCGCCCGCGTCGTTACTACCGTCGGTGGCGTCCCGCGCCGCGCTACTATGCGCCGCGTCCGCGGTATCGTGCCGCCCTGCCGCGCGCCCACTACAACTGGTGCTTCAACCGGTACCGCTCCTATCGCGCCAGCGACAACACCTTCCAGCCCTACAACGGTCCGCGCAGGCGCTGCCGGTCACCCTACGTGCGCTGAGGCGAAGGGACGAGGAAATCGGCGACCGGCGGGGGGGGCCCCGCCG
>MDTD01063471.1_pt1 | contig 48153 bp, 45 predicted proteins | sample 811221 | NCBI WGS metagenome assembly MDTD01 (sample SAMN05326646, study PRJNA326480) | marine metagenome | isolation source: seawater | place: Pacific Ocean: South West | collected 2011 | reverse complement strand
ATTTATGCTCGCCATTTCGTTGGTCCGTTGATCAGTTTGTTGTTTTGATCCCATAAGTATTCGCACCCATTCCAGCCGAAACCTGTCACAGGTTTATTTTGCATTTGTATGCAGCAGAAACCATCTGCTGTCTGTTCTGCTGTTGTCTTTCAGGCATCAGCTTCATCTGAAGTCCCAAAGGATTGTTTGTGGAATCTAACCACTCGATTGTTCCTGCCTCCAAGGGCAGTGTTCAGGCTGATATCTTTTCCGGCATCACGGTTGCCCTGGCTCTCGTTCCCGAAGCGGTCGCTTTTTCTTTTGTCGCAGGCGTTTCTCCCATGGTGGGCTTGTTCGGCGCATTCATGATGTGTTTCATCACTGCTGTGCTGGGCGGTCGCCCCGGAATGATCTCCGGTGCCACGGGTGCCATGGCTGTGGTCATGGTCAGCCTTGTCATGGAAGGAAATGCCATGGGCGGACCGCAGGCAGGGGTGCAGTACCTCTTCTTTACATTGCTGCTTGTGGGCATCTTTCAGGCCCTTGCCGGAATCTTCAAGCTGGGCAAGTTCATTCGCATGGTGCCACGATCCGTCATGATGGGCTTTGTGAACGGCCTTGCCATCGTTATTTTTCTTTCCCAGCTCAAGATGTTCAAGGCCAACGGCGAATGGATGCAGGGCGAGCCGCTGTGGATCATGCTGGGGCTGGTGGCTCTGACCATGGGCATACTCACCATTGTCCCCAAAATTTACAGCAAGGCACCTGGAGCGCTCATCGCCATTGTCGCTGTCTCGGCGCTGGTCATTGGGTTCAACATCGAGACCTCGACGGTTCTTTCTTTTATTCAGGGTAATGGCGGAACAGGTATCGAGTCCGGCCTGCCTTCCTTTGCTATCCCTCAGGTTCCCTTCACTTGGGAAACACTGGTTTTTGTCACTCCTTATGCGCTGATTCTGGCGGCCATCGGGCTGATCGAATCCCTCATGACCCTCTCGCTGATCGATGAGCTGACGGATACGCACGGCCATGGCAACAGGGAGTGCGTTGCACAGGGAATCGGTAATTTCACCAATGGCCTGTTCGGCGGCATGGGCGGATGCGCCATGATCGGGCAGAGCATCATCAATATCTCCTCCGGCGGACGCGGGCGACTGTCCGGCATCGTTGCAGCAGGCGCATTGCTGTTCTTCATCCTGTTCACCTCGACCTACATCGAAATGGTACCCATCGCCGCACTGGTCGGTGTCATGTTCATCGTGGTCATCAAGACATTCGCCTGGAGTACGTTCAATATCATGAACAAGATTCCCAAGTCGGATGTCATTGTTATCGTATTGGTCACGGTCCTGACTGTGAAGTACGACCTCGCCATTGCCGTACTGTGTGGCGTGATCATCTCGGCCCTGATCTTCGCATGGGAGAATGCACTCCGAATTCGCGCCCGCAAGGTGGTGGATGAGCACGGTATCAAACACTATCAGATATACGGCCCTCTCTTCTTTGCCTCGACCACACTCTTCATGAGCAAATTCGACGTGGAAAACGATCCCGACGAGGTCATCATCGACTTTCAGGAATCGCGCATCATGGACCAGTCCGCCATTGAAACGGTCAACAAACTGACCGCCATGTACGAGCGGGCTGGCAAGTCCATCCACCTCATGCACCTCAGCAAAGACAGCGTTCGCCTCATTCGCAAGGCCGAAAAAATATGCGTGGTCAACGTCGTCGAAGACCCGGACTACTTTGTCTGCATCGACAACTACCGGCAGTACCGCGAGAACCTGGAGTTCGAGTCGCTGTAAGCACTCATTGATTAAAAATAAAAGGCCCCCATCTGAGCAGATGGGGGCCTTTTTGATTACCTGATGCCGACTAGAGCCGGTCGTTTTGTACCATTTCCAAATAATTACCACTGGGAGGTGTGGGCTTGTGTGGAGCGAAGTCGAGAATGCGAACTGGTGAACTACGGCCACCAAAGACGAGGAATCTTCCGTCTTCAGAGAAGCTGCAGGAGTTGGCAAATACATCTGACTTTAAAGTGTACACTCGTTCGCTAGTCTTTAGATCAAAAATCATGAGTTTTGAATGTCTGCCATAAATAGTGTTAGTGCCTGAAACAGCAGCTAGAAACCCTTTTTTTGATGTGAAGTCCAAGTCTAGGATTTTATTATCATCCTCAAACTTGGCGAGCACATCTCCATCGCTGATCTGAATAATACGGATAATGCCATTTTGTGCCAATGATCCTTTAGCTGTTCCAATAGCCAGTTTTTCCCCATCTGGGGTAAAGATCATATCAATGATATATTCATCATACTCAAGTTTGAATAATTCCTTCCCGGTTTTTGCATCAAAGAGATGCAGTCGGGTCTCATAAGGTTTAATCAGCCCTCCGGGGTCGGAAACATTGACGGCCAGTAGTTTGCCGTCGGGAGAGTATTTCAAGTCCCTTATTGTTCCTTCAATCTTGAACTCGCTGTACATTTCATTAGTTGACAAGTCATACTGATTGACTGTGCTATTCTTCATATCCCCATTTATGACTGTTCTGAATGCCAAGTACTTTCCGCCTGGCGAGAATTGGTATGGGCCGCTGCCCGATTGATAAAATTTGTGGACACTTTTCCCCTCTATCAGGTTCAGTATGTGTAAAGTGGCTCCTGTATCAATTGCCAGCACAGTCCCATCAGGAGAGAAGACGAGACTTTGGGGAACCATGCGGTTTAGATAGGCATCTATGAGTTTTGTTGTAACTGTGTCGAGCAACAGAATTCTTCCATCACTCAGTCCCAAAGCCAATTTCTGGCTCTTAATGTGCACCGCGCTGGTCTCATTCTTTTGAGGAAAAATCACGGCTTTTAATTTATTGAGATCAATAAGATGGACCAACTCTCCATCTGTAAAAAGAATAGAGCTATTTCTAACAAAGCGGAGATTATCCACTTCGCCTAAGTCCTTGAAAGTTAGAACGTTAACGTCAATAACTCCCTCGCCCTGTGCTGATGTGTTGTCATTTCGGGCTATATTCTTGGGAGTACATCCAATAAGCAAAATCAATAAGAAACAAATAGAAAATGATACTTTATTCATGGTTGCCAGTGTGTTTTTTGGTTTTAGGATGGCGTTTTTTTACCGATTTCTAAAGGGTGAAAACAGACAGTACCCTTATTCAACCTCGAATCGCTTCTTGAGTCGATTAACCGTATGTTCCCACTTGCTGTCGCGAGGGCGGCAGGCGGAGTTCTGATTTCCGAAGAAACCGGTTTCCTTGATCGCCTGAGTTCGAGGAACTGTTTTTATCCATTCAACAGGGACGAGAAAATTTTCGTTGCCGGGGTCGTCAATGCCGTCCATTAGTTCATGGTCAACCGTATCAATTTCCGCCAGAGGTTTAACTGTTCCGTCCTCCACCTCAACTGTGAAATCATGTGCGGTAACAGGGGGGCCTTTGACAATTCCGACACCAATGTACCCATCCCCAGGAGAGTTCACCCATATGCGTGCTCCCTCTTCAAGAGTGTAGAGAGTACGACTATAAAAAGGGCCACCCCCAGCTGCAATATATCCATACTTTTGGCCTTGATCCCAGTCGTATGAGTTTCCAAAATTCGTATAGAACTCCCCATTCCATGGACGTTTGCCAGTAACCTTGCTTGGTGTAGCCTCCACTCCCGTAGGATCACGAAGCCATGCCCGTGTCAGATACTCTCGGTCGCCATCCTTGAATACCCGGAAAAAGAGGGCGTTGACTGATACTGCGTAGGTGTCGGAGAGATAGTTGATGATTCTCTCTGTGCTGCTGTCCAATGCAGAAGCCACAACGACCAGTTCATGATTGTCGTTAATCTCGTCTGGCATCTCAGTCACGTTGAATTTCTTGCAGAAGGCCGCATCAAGTGACTCTGAGCCATTGTTGAGCCATTTCTCTTGATATGTCTGAAAGAGTTCAGATATTTCTTCATTACGTAGCTCTTTGACCCAGGAAGCGTAGTCCAACACTTGTGCGACAATTTCCCGTGGAGTTTTGTCGCGCTTGAGTTCGAGCACTACAAGGTTGCCGCTTCCATCAATGGCCAGTAGGTCAATACGTCCACCGAAAGGAGTTAGAACTTGCCTGCCGATCACCATCCAGTTTTGAGCGGCGATAGATATGTCTTCCGCAAGAATAGTTTCTAACCGCTCTTCTCTGTCCATGGAGGCAATTTGCACTGCTTGCGGCTTACCTTCGTCTACACGCCAAACCCCGAGTTCAAGTGGCATTTTCTGGCTCCTTTGGAGAAAGTGAAAGGGTAGATGCAGTTAATGGTTCGATCTGTGTCAACATGCTTTTTTATTGTCTATGGCAGCATTTACGTTGTGCCTTCATATCGAAATAAAGCAAGTCATGGCCTATTTCTGAAGGCGTTTTAATTGGTTGGGTAAAGTTGTTGATCTATAACTTTACTTGGAATCACTAGCAAGTAGGCAATATAGGAATTATGGATAAGTGCTGGCTGATACACTTTGCTTTTCTGTCCGCAGAGAGCTACCAATAGTTCACAGGTTCTTTTACTGGATAACATCAATAACATCATAATTAACACACCAATATCCTATGAAAACTATCATCTTGATTCCACCGTCTGAGGGTAAGGCTGATGGGGGGAATGATACGCCGTTGCAGTCTGTGTCAGGCATTACTGCGGATTTGATTGAAGCCATTAAAGGGGCTGATCCCAAGAAGTTGTACGGGCTGAAGGAGAAGGCGCTTGAGAAGGCTGTTGCTGTCAACGAGGCTGTTTTAAGCTCTCAAACAATGCCTGCAATTGAGCGGTATACCGGTGTAGTTTATGACGCCATCGACTATCCCAGCTTGAAAAACAAATCTGATTTTGATGAAAAAGTGCGCATTGTTTCCGGGCTGTTTGGCCTTGTCAGGCCGACTGATCTGATTCCCAATTACCGCTTGAAGATTGATAAATTGAAAGCTGCAAAGTTGTGGATGGATACCAATTCGGAGCAATTGAAAGATGGATTCGTTATCGATCTCTTGCCGCAAGCCCACAAGAAGGCGGTAAGGTATGACAACGGAATCGAGGTCGAATTTGTCTTGAAAAAAGCAGGGAAAAAGATGCCTGCGGGGCATCAGGGAAAGCACATCAAAGGCCGATTTGTCCGGTGGCTTATAGAAAACAATGTCACTGACCCAACGGACTTCACTCGTTTCGATGAAGAAGGCTACAAATGGACGGGTGAAGTTTTCTTAAAGGAAGTCTAGTCCGTTACAATAATATATCAACCGATCAGGGGATGGCTTCTGCTGCTTGGTGGACGGCAGACTCATGTATTATCGTCATGAAAAAAGCCGAGGGCGTTCATACACCCTCGGCTTTGTTATGTCTTCCGAACGAGTCGGCCTATGTGACAATAGGCGGGAGCAAATGCAGCACTCTTTAGACTTGTATCGGTATAGGGTCAGATCACAGTGCGATTAGTACGCAACTGTTATTGTCGAAGAAACGCGTTTGGCTTTCTCCACAGCATCCTCAACGTCGTCAGCAAGGGCCAGAGCAACACCAAGGCGACGGACTCCAGCGCATTCGCCTTTCCCGAAAATCAAGACCTTGGTGTCGGCCTCGCGAAGGGCTGCATCGACGCCTTCAAAGGCAGGCTTGTCAGATGTGCCGTCAGATAAAATTACGCTTGAGGCTGCGGCTCCATAAAGGCGAATGCCCGGGATCGGCAAGCCCAATACGGCTCGTACATGGAGCGCAAATTCGCTTAAATCCTGAGAGATCACTGTTACCAGCCCAGTATCGTGAGGGCGAGGGGAGACTTCACTAAAGATGACGTCATCACCTTTAACAAACAGTTCAACCCCGAAAAGGCCGCGTCCGCCCAAGGCATCAGTGATCTTGCGTGCGTACTCCTGCGCTTTGGCAAGGGCTGCTTCGCTCATGGGTTGCGGCTGCCAGGATTCGCGGTAATCGCCATCTTCCTGACGGTGGCCGATCGGCTCGCAAAAGGTCGTTCCATCAACATGACGAACGGTCAACAGGGTGATCTCGTAATCAAAAGGAACGAATTTTTCGATGATGATGCGTCCCTCACCTGTACGGCCGCCGGACTGAGAGTAATCCCAGGCCTTTTGGATATCGGTTTCGCTTTTCACCGTGGACTGGCCTTTGCCGGAGGAACTCATGACAGGCTTGATCACGCAGGGGATGCCGATTTCAGCTACTGCCGCACGGTATTCTTCTTCTGTGTCGGCGAAGCGGTAAGGCGAGGTGGTCAGGCCGACTTCTTCAGCGGCAAGGCGGCGAATGCCTTCACGGTCCATTGTCAGCTTGGTCGCATTGGCAGTGGGGACAACATTGAATCCCTCTTTTTCCAGCTCGACCAGAGTCGCCGTGGCAATGGCCTCAATCTCAGGCACAATGTAGTCGGGCTTTTCTTCCGTAATGACTCGACGGAGCGCATCACCATCCAACATGGACATGGTGTAGGAGCGGTGCGCCACCTGCATGGCCGGAGTGTCCTCATAGCGATCAACCACAATGACTTCAACGCCGAGACGCTGCGCTTCAATCACCACTTCCTTACCCAGTTCGCCACCACCAAGCAGCATCATCTTTTTTGCCGATGCCGTTTTGGCTGTACCTAATGTCGTCATATTCCATCCCTTTGAATTAATGAATATCGTGCCTTTTATGGGAGGACTCTATGCCAAATTTCTCCCCAAATTGAAAGGAGTTCCCTTTTCAATTTCAGGGTGGATATGACCTCTCGACCGCCAGCTTGGAAGGTCGATCAAGGGGTATTTCAATCCAGGCACAAGCAGCTTGGCGTAAAGCTATCGTAAACTCGGATTACTTATTAGCCTGGAATGTAATTGGTATTGTTGACTAAAGTTTTACACATTCCTCGTTCAAGCCGTTGCCGGTAACTTCTCTAGGGACGGGAGGGACATTAGCCTTCGGCTAATTGTCGTTCTCTAAATCTGACTGTCATTCATTAGGATTATCAACAGGCTCCACCTCACCTAAGCAGATTGGACATTGTCCATTTTCCACATCGTTTTGAGTGAATTGCTTTTCGCATTGAGGGCAAGCTAATAAATCATCAGTGCTAGGGGATGAACGGGCAAAGGAACTCCACATAGAAAAAATGCCAACGCCAATGGCGGCAATGGCAAAAGGAGTCTGGAAGGGCGATATATCAATCATGACACCCTTGGCTTGTAGCAAAGGGTCCTCAAGACCCCTTATCCCGAGCCAGATCAGTATCATTCCAATTATCAACAAAGTCATATTGAGTGGCCTGAGACCGTTGTCTTTATCTTGTGAGTTTCTTTCCATCAGGACTCCAGTTACACTGTTAGCAAGGGGAGGGAGACAATCCCAGCGGGTCAGTTCACTGGATCATCCAGTCAATGCCCATACCAATCCTGGTCGCCACCCGCATCACTCATGGGGGCGGGCGCGGTCTATCGGCTGGTAAAAATGTCGTAATCTCGCCCCCCAGAATGGACAAGGCCAAGGACTCAGTCGTGCAGGGCACCAGCAAAGCCGATAGGAATTCTCAAGTCCGGGTTGGAACTTTCAATGACACCCCCTAAGGGGTATACAGCATTTCTTTTATCATATTGCCGGTCGCATCGGCAACCATGTGCAAGGGGCCTTCCAGATCATAGTAGAGGTAAACTATTGCTCCGTTCTCACGCTGCATATGTGCAGATAAAGAAGGTATGTAGGGAACTTGTCGGTGAAATACAGCCCGATGCCGATCAAACTCGTGGCCTGGTTGGTCAGTTCGGTTTGACAGGTTTTTGAGTGAACCCTGGAATCAGAAAGAAAGCTAGCGTTCCTCGCTTTACTTATCATGAGATAAGGTATTTGTCGGCATCCATCGTCGTTAAGAATGCCAGCGAGACAACGGTGCAGGGGGTGATGCGTCATAAGAGCTCCCATACAACGGCAAATCACATCCACCAAACGGCTCTTCTAAAAGATGAGTTTGAAAAGGCATTCGCCAGATAAAACGAAAGCCCCCAAAACGAGTTGGTTTTGGGGGCTTCTCTTTTGGCTTACACACCGTTGATACTTTTCGACTCCTGTATTCATTGAATTGAGTCGACTATAGGTTATTCGTCATCGTTTCTTGTCTGTTCCTGTTTTTTGATAAATGCAGTCCATACGCTGTAAATACCAAGCCCAAGTAAAACAAACCCCAAAGGAGCTTTGAACGGGGTTAAGTCTATAGGATAACCAACTTTTGTGATGAATCCAGGATTCGAACTACAAAGGACGTCGATCCCAAAGAATAACAACCAACCTCCAAAAAACAGGAAGGGAATGTTTACGTAAAACTTATCGTTGTTTTGAGGCATTTGTTCCTTGTTGTTGAGGTTTCTGAGTTGTCCTATCTTCCATATCCGTTATACGAACCTCCACGGGCTCCAATATTACCAGAAGGTCCGCTTCGACCACTATGACCGCCACTATTCCCGTATCCAGATCTTTCTCTTGTCGCCTTCCCGGCACTGTAACTCGCTGCTATATCGCGGAAGTTCGACATGTCACCAGAAGCAGCCCTCCCATCATTGGAACCGCCCTTATTCATTGCTCTTGCCGCAGCTTCAACGGCTTTCCGACTTTGCCGTTTACGATCCCTGGCGCGAGCTTCGGACATTTCCCTTTCCTGATTAGCTTTTTTTTCTTTTTTTTCTTTTGTGAGTCTGTCGTGGTAAGCTTTGTTTTGTTTTTTTAGTCTAGCAACATTGTTTGCCACATAGTCTGTGTAATCATCAAATATTCTGCTATCGACTGCCAAATCCTTGAAGCCGTAGCTCGTCCCCATAAGCTCATTTGCTAGGCCTATACCTAATTTATTGAGTTTCGGAGCGTGCACAAGCAATCCTGTTGCAGCTAAGCCTGAGGCTGCCAGATTTACAAGCGGAGCGTACAATCCCAGGGCGTCAGTTCGGTTCACCGGATCATCCAGGCAATACCCATACCAATCAGGGTCGCCTCCCGCATCACCCATGGGGTCTGGAGCGGTCCATCGGCTGGTAAAAGTATCGTAATCTCGCCATCCGAAACGAACAAAGCCAAGGTCACGGTCATGCAGGCCACCAGCAAAGCCGATGGGGATTCTCAACTCCGGGTTGGAATCCTCGATGATGCCACCAAAGGGGTCATACAGAACTTCCTTTATCACATTCCCGGACTCGTCGGCAGCCACGCGCAGGGAGCCTACCTGATCATAGTAGAGGTAGGCAATAGCACCGTTCTCACGCTGCATGGCGTAGGGGGTGCGTTCTTCTCCATCGTAGACGAAACGGTAGGCAGTCTCTCCGTCATGGAATCCTTCCATGCGAATGAAGTCGAGCCACTTGTACCCTTCGATAAATGCGCCGTTATGATATTTTGCTTGGCGCTGACCGTTTTCGTCGTGCGTGAACTCAAAGGCAATGCCCTCATCTTCCTTGGTTGCCTTGATCAGTCGGTAATCCGTGGCATATTCGTACAGCGTATACTTGCCTTGGCGATTCCAGATGGACCTGAAGCCCTGCTTGTCGTGGGTGTAGCCGTTGTTCCCAGCCTGCATCAGGCGATTGTCCATGCGGTAGCTGTAGCTGCGGATCTGGCTGCCGTGGGATCTGGGGAAGCAATCCTGTGATCGCCTTCCCTGTTTATCATAACAACACTGACAGACCAGCCTGTTGTTCAGGTGTGCCTCAAACAAACGCCCTTTTTTGTCATAGGAGTACAGCCATTTGGCGGGCTTCCCCTTGATGCTCTCGATTTTCTCCACAATGCGACCATTCTGGTCGTGCTTCAACTTTACTTCATATATGCTCATATTTTCTCCTTCGGGCCACTGAGCAAACAGCCCTTCATTTATTTGAGAAGAGCGTAGCATGGGGTTTTGGAGATAAAGACGGTATGGGCGGAGCCTGTCGGTGAAATGCAGCTCCATGTCGGTCATAATCGTGGTTTGGCAGGTAAAATACTTGCGCTGGTCGGTCGATTCGGCTTGACAGGTTTTGGAAAGAGCCCCGGACGCTTGCAGTTCGGGTGTTTTTGAGGCCTTTTACACATTTTTTTATGCACCAAAGAAAAAGCGGCTACAGCTCTACACTGTAACCGCTTGAAAAATATTGGCGCGCCAGGGAGGATTCGAACCCCCGGCCGTCGGCTTAGAAGGCCGATGCTCTATCCAACTGAGCTACTGGCGCGCTGGGCTTCCTGATATAAGAGAGACTTGCCTGAGGTCAAGTGTTAAGTGGTGTTATAGGTGAATCTTTTGGGTTTTCGCCGGTCACGCTTCCTGATAGGTATGTGGGGTGACACACTTTACCAATTATTCCGAATTATCTGCCTATATGGACCGGTTGGGGCTTTTTCACATGGATTTGACCCTGGATCGGATGCATGCCGTCTGGGAAAAACGGGGCATTCCTGAAGTTCCCGTGGTGCATGTGGTCGGAACCAACGGCAAGGGGTCCACTTCGGCTTTCCTGTGCTCCCTGGCCCGTGCTCATGGCGTCAAGGTGGGCATGTTTACCTCGCCGCATTTCGTGACACCGAGAGAACGGGTGCAGATCAATCGGGCCATGCTTTCCCATGAGAAATGGGTGGAGCTGGCCAATGAACTGCTGGCTATTCCCGGTGCTGATTCGCTGACCTACTTTGAATTTCAGACGTCCCTTGCCATGCTCGCCTTTGAGCGCAACAAGGTGCAGCTTGCCATTATGGAGGCAGGGCTGGGCGGAGCCTATGATGCGACTAACGTGTTCAGCCCGTTTCTTACCCTGTACACGCCCATCGGCATGGATCATGTGGAGATTCTCGGCCCGACACTGGTCGATATTGCCCGCGATAAAGCCGGAGCCATCCACCATGGAGGGACGGTTATCACCGGCCCGCAGGAAGGTGAGGTGATGAATGAGTTGCAGGCCCGCGCACGTGATGTGGGCGCTCGCTTCATGTTCTCCGTTGATATCGCCGAGCCGGTGAGGGAACCGCTGGGCCTCGACGGCATTCACCAATCCACCAATGCCCAACTGGGGCTGGCGGGCTGGCGTTGGTATGCTGCCGGTCAGGAGTTGCGAAGCCTGCCGGAGACCGAGCGCTTCGGATTGAAGAGCGCATTCTTGCCTGGCAGGATGCAGAGTGTCGAACTAAACGGGCAAACTGTTATCCTTGATGGGGCGCACAACGGCCACGCTTTTGAAGCATTGACCGCTGCCCTTCGCTCGAAAGGCGTTCGCCCTTCGGCTGTGATTTTTGCCTGTCTGGGTGACAAGGACGCCGGACCGATGATTCCTCAATTGCTCGCCTTGACCGACGGACCTATTATTATACCGCAGATGCAGAATGACAGGGCAGGTGATCCTGATGGACTGGCAGCCAAAATTGGTGATAGGGCTCGTACTGCCGACTCCATGCAGGCGGCCCTTGCCTCATGCGAGGACATGGAGGGACCTGTTCTGGTTTGCGGTTCCTTGTATTTACTTGCGGAGTTTTATAGCTTGTACCCTGAATTCCTGACTTCACAGAGATAGATCATAATGAGTGAATTATACCGACACCTCCCGTCCATGGATCATATTCTGGACGAATTGACCAAGGATGAAGATATCGCCGCCTTGCCTCGCCCGCTGGTGAAGGATCAGGCCGATGCGTTTCTGAATGTTTGCCGTGAGGAAATCCGGTCCGGTGCCGTAACCACGGCTGATCAATTGGAATTGAAAGCTGTGCTTCCGCGCATGATCGCGTACGTCCGCGCCCATTCCAGACCGCACTTCCGGCGGGTGCTCAATGCCACAGGCGTTGTAGTGCATACCAACCTGGGGCGCTCCTTGCTGGCCCGTTCGGCCATCGAAGCGGTTACCGAGGCATGTGGACATTACTCCAACTGTGAGTTCGATCTTTCAACAGGACAGCGTGGCAGCCGGTACTCACATGTGGAGCAGATTCTGTGTGATATCACTGGAGCCGAGGCCGCCCTTGTGGTCAATAACAATGCCGCCGCGGTTTTCATCATGCTCGAAACCCTTGCCAAGGGGAAAGAGGTCATCGTGTCTCGCGGGCAGTTGGTGGAGATCGGCGGTTCGTTCCGCATCCCGGATGTGATGACCAAATCCGGCGCGACCTTGCACGAGGTGGGAGCCACCAATCGTGCGCACGTTCATGATTACGAAAACGCCATCAACGAGGACACCGGTGCGCTGATGCGGGTGCACACGTCCAACTTCCGCATCGTGGGGTTCACCAAGGAAGTCAGCCTGCCGGATATGCGCAAACTGGGCGACAAATACAATCTGCCGGTCATCGAAGACCTGGGAAGCGGCTCTCTCTATTCATTGAAGGGTGAGGGCTTGATGGGTGAGCCGACCGTGCAGGAAGTGGTTGCGCAGGGTGCTGACGTTGTATCGTTCTCCGGCGACAAGGTGCTCGGCGGACCGCAGGCCGGTATCATTGTTGGTCGCAAGAAGTACATTGATCGTATCAAGAAGAATCCGGTCAACAGAGCCATGCGCATCGACAAGATGACCCTGGCCGCCCTTGAGGCGACCCTGAGGCTCTATCTCGATATGGATGTGGCCCGACGCAAGATTCCGACGCTGCGCATGATCACCGCTTCACAGGAATCGCTCAAAAGCAAGGCTAGAAGGTTGGCGGATGCCATTCGCTCAGAGCTGGGCGTCAAGGCAACCGTAGCCATGAAGAAAGGATTTTCCCGAGTGGGTGGCGGTGCGTTCCCCGAATACGATCTTCCCGGAACCATGATCACACTGGCTGTGGACGGTGTTGATGCCGAGGACCTGCGTGAGGAATTGCTCAATACCGATCCGCCTCTGGTGGCGCGCATCGAGGACGATCAGTTCCTGCTTGATCCGCGTACACTGACCTCAACAGAATTGAAACTGGCTGCGTCCGCTCTGCGGCAGGCCGTGGACTCTTTGCAATAAGGATTATTTCATGAGTAAAAAAGACACCCTCGAATACGAACCGAAATCGGCCTGGGAAGTCTATGCCGGTAAGAAAGATCGCAAAGCCATGGATGCCATGGCCAAACGGTATGTGGAATTTCTGAGCGAATGCAAAACCGAACGGCTTGTCATGGACTATGTCCGCAAGAAGGTGAAAAAAGCCGGGTTTGCTGATGATCTCAAGTCGTCGCAGGTGTATCGCTTCAACCGGAACAAGACCTGCTTCCTCGCTCGAAAGGGCAAGCGTCCGCTGAGCGAAGGATTCCGTCTGCTGGGCGCGCATGGCGATTGCCCTCGTCTGGATTTCAAGCAGCGACCTTTTTATGAAGACACCGACATTGCACTGGCGAAAACCCACTACTACGGCGGTATCCGCAAATACCACTGGCTTGCCATCCCGCTGGCCCTGCACGGAACCGTTGTCAAAAAGGACGGCACCGAAGTAACCGTGTGTATCGGTGAAGATCCGGGCGATCCCGTATTCACCATCACCGACCTGCTGCCGCACCTTGCTGCCAAGGAAATGTCCAAGAAGGTCGAGGATGCCTTTGAGGCCGAAAAGCTCAACATAGTCATGGGGCAGTCGCCGGTGGGCAAGGGCAAGAAGGATGATGAGATCAAGGCACCGGTAAAACGGCATCTGCTCGAACTGCTGCACAAGAAATATGACATTGAGGAAGCCGATTTCATCAGTGCTGAAATGCAGGCTGTTCCGGCAGGTCCGGCCCGATACGTTGGGTTGGATGAGTCCCTGATCGGCGCGTATGGTCAGGATGACCGGTCCAGCGTATTCTGCGCACTGGAGGCCTTCCTGGAAGAGCCGGAGCCGGAATATGCTCAGATCGTGCTGTTCTGGGACAAGGAAGAGATCGGGTCTGTCGGAGCCACAGGCGCTACCTCGCTGTTCTTCGAGTACTGCATGGAAGAACTGCTGGATTCCTGGGAACCCGGTGTCCGTCTTTCCAAGGTCATGCTCAACGGTTCGGCCCTGTCTGCGGATGTTTCCGCTGCCATGGACCCGGATTTCAAGGATGTGTACGAACCGCTCAATGCGGCACGACTCGGCTATGGTCCCTGCTTCAACAAGTTCACGGGACACCGGGGCAAGGTCGGCGCGAACGATGCGCACCCCGATTTCATCGGCTGGCTGCGACGCATTTTCGATGACGCGGGAATTCCGTGGCACATGTCCGAACTGGGCAAGGTGGACGTCGGAGGCGGCGGTACCGTTGCCAAGTTCCTCGCCATCTACGGCATGGATGTCATTGACGTCGGCGTGCCGGTGCTCTCCATGCACTCGCCCTTCGAGATATCGTCCAAGGCGGACATCTACGCCTGCACGCTGGCTTTCAGGGAGTTCCTGAAAAACTAGGTGACGATCCCATTATCAATTGAAAAGGCGCAGGAGTACCCTGCGCCTTTTTTGTTGGTTGGGGCGAAGTGGTTATGAACCTATGGCTACGTCCGTATCTACGGGAACATAGAAATGTTTCATGAAATCATCGAGACCTGTAGATATCGGCGACAAAGACGGCAGGGCCTTCAAAGGGTATGGACATGACGACCTCCTGTGGTGCCGGTCCATGGCGAGTGTTGTTTTCTTGTGACTGGAGCCGATTTACACTACTATGCGTCCTTTGGTACCCGAATCAAATGGATCAGGAAAGATAAGGATACATATATGCCAGTTATCATGGGAACAGCCGGACATATCGATCACGGCAAGACGACACTCGTCAAAGCCTTGACCGGCATTGATTGCGACCGGTTGTCCGAGGAAAAAAAGCGGGGCATCACCATTGAGCTCGGTTTTGCTCATCTCGATCTGGGCGAAGGGGATCGCGTCGGTATTGTGGATGTTCCGGGCCACGAGAAATTCGTCAAGAATATGGTCGCTGGTGCCACTGGCGTCGACTTTGTCACGCTGGTTATCGCTGCCGACGAAGGGATCATGCCCCAGACTCGGGAACACCTGGAAATTTGTCAGTTGCTTGGCGTGAAAACAGGTCTTGTGGCGTTGACCAAGGCGGACATGGTCGATGACGAGTGGCTGGATATGGTCAAAGAGGAAGTGGCCGACTATCTTGAACCCACGTTCCTTGGTGGTGCGCCGATTATTCCGGTTTCTGCTCATACCGGCGCAGGCATCGACGAACTCAAGGGCGCAATCCGCACCTTGCTTTCCGAGTACAAGCCCAAACGCCGTTCCGATTTGTTCCGGCTTCCGGCTGACCGTGTTTTTTCCATGAAAGGGCATGGCACCGTCATCACGGGAACCATGATCTCCGGCTCCATCTCCATAGGTGAGGATGTATTGCTGTATCCTCGCGAAGTCGAGAGCAAGGTGCGCGGCCTGCAATCCCATGGCGAAACCGTGGAGACCGCCGAGGCAGGCAAGCGGACCGCCGTGAACCTGCACGGCCTGGAAGTGGACGATATCAGGCGCGGTGACGTGTTGGCCCGTCCCGGCACGCTGTTTCCGTCCGATGTCTGGGATATCGAGCTGACGGTATTGGAGTCCTCGCACATCCCGCTGAAGCATCGTCGGGAGATACATTTTCATCATGGCGCACGTGAAGTGCTGGCCCGGATTTTCCTGCTCGATCGTGAGGAGTTGCTGCCGGGGGAGACCGCTGTATGTCAGGTGCGCTTCACCGAACCGCTGGCCGGTGTTTACGATGACCGTATTGTGCTGCGTTCCTTTTCTCCGCTCCGGGCATTTGCCGGTGGGCGCGTCATCGGCCCGGTGGGGCACAAGATCAAGCGTTTTTCCGATCAGGTGGACATGCTCGGGCAACTGGCTGCCGAGGACCCTGCCGAAGTTGCTGCCGCCCAGTTGGAGCTGGCTGGCCCGACAGGTCGCACCTTCAATGAACTGCTGACCATGACCAACATGGAATCCAAGGCCCTTGAAAAAACACTGGGCGTTCTTGGCGGGCAGCAGAAGGCTATTCTCTTTGACAAGGAGACCCGCCGATACGGTGGCGGGGAACTGGCACGTCGTCTATCGGATGAGCTGCTGGCGTTCCTTGGAGATTTTCACAAGAAGCATTCCATGAAGCCCGGCGTCCAGCGAGGCGAACTGGCCTCTTCGTGGGGGAAGGCGCTTCCGCAGAAGTTTTTTCACTTCATTGTGGAGCGACTGCTCAAACAGGGCGATATCGTTGCCGAGCAGGAAGTCCTGCGGCTCAAGGATCACAAGGTGTCCATGGCTTCGGATCAGGCCAAGGTGCGCGAGATCATCCTCGGTGCATACAAGGAGGGTGGGTTTACTCCGCCGAACCTGAAGGATGTGCTGGAACAACTCAATATGGATTTCAAGGAAGCCGCACCGGTCTTTCGTGTGCTACAGGAACAGGGCGAGCTGATTCGTGTTAAAGACGACATGTACTACCACGCAGCAGCGCTGAACGATATCAAGGCCCGTATGCTGGCGTTCTTTGCGGACTCGCAGGAAATGAGCGCCCCGGATTTCAAGGGCGTGACAGGGTTGTCCCGCAAGTACCTGATTCCGGTGCTGGAATATTTTGATAAGGAAAAGGTGACGGTGCGCGTCGGTGATGTGCGTCACCTGAGGAAACGTTCTTGACACCTCGGAGCAGTGGTTTTACGCCAAGCGTACGTATTCGCCTCCGTGCCGGGGGCGCTGCATTCACAGTAATCAAGGACAAATGTAATCGGATGAAATGGGTAAGTTCAGACAACAAAAGAAAAAAGGACGGAATGTTCATTCCGCCCTTTTTAGGGATCACTTGGGGTGAGTGATGGGATTTGAACCCACGGCCACTTGGGCCACAACCAAGTGCTCTACCAACTGAGCTACACCCACCGTGTGAGGGAGACTATCTAGCGAACGTTTCCACGGCGGTCAAGTAAAAGTATAAAAAAAAGGTAACTCATGGATAAACTTATCATTGAAGGCGGGGTCCCTCTGCAAGGTTCTATTCAGGTCAGCGGAGCGAAAAATGCTGCTCTGCCAATACTTATGGCATGCCTTCTTGCGGAAGGCACGGTCAACCTGAGTAATGTTCCAAGACTTGCAGATATTCACACGTCGCTCAAGCTGCTCAACATTCTGGGCTGCGAAACCACCTTCGACGGCAATGATGCGACCTCCACCTGCAATGGCCTCAAACCCGAAGCTCCCTATGAGTTGGTCAAGACCATGCGCGCGTCCGTTCTTTGCCTCGGCCCGCTGCTGGCTCGCCTCGGCGAAGCCCGTGTCGCACTGCCTGGCGGTTGTGCCATCGGTGCGCGTCCCGTCGATCTGCACCTCCGCGGCATGGAGCGAATGGGTGCCACGTTCGAGCTGACCGAAGGGTATATCAAGGGATACTGCCCTGAAGGCCTCAAAGGCGCACACATCACCCTCGACTTTCCCACCGTGGGCGGCACCGAGAACCTGATCATGGCTGCATGTCTTGCTGAAGGAACGACTATTCTGGAAAACGCCGCTCGTGAGCCGGAAGTCGAAGATCTTGCCAACTTCCTCAATGCCATGGGCGCCAAGATTACCGGACACGGTACCTCGGTCATCACCATCGAAGGTGTGTCCTCCCTCAAGGGGTGCGACTACCGGGTCATGCCCGACCGCATCGAGGCCGGAACCTACATGGTTGCCGCAGCCATCACCGGCGGTGAATTGAAAATTCTTGATTGTCCTATCAGCGCCATGGATTCCGTCAGCTCCAAGCTGCGCGAAATGGGCGTTTCGATTGAGGAGGAAGAAGGGGGCGTTCTGGTGCGCAGGGCTAACGGTTTGCTCAAGAACGTTGATGTTACGACCCTGCCGCATCCCGGTTTCCCAACAGACATGCAGGCCCAGCTCATGGCCCTGATGTGCTTTGGACAGGGAGCGGGTACCATCGAAGAGAAAATCTTCGAGAACCGTTTCATGCACGTGCTGGAATTGGTCCGCCTTGGTGCGGATGTCCGCTTGAAAGGGCGCACGGCCATGGTACACGGTGTTGGCAAGTTGACCGGTGCTCCGGTCATGGCTTCCGACCTTCGCGCCAGTGCTTCGCTCGTGCTTGCCGGTCTGGCAGCCGGGGGTAGCACCACGGTTGAACGCATTTACCATCTCGATCGCGGGTACGAAAACATCGAAGCCAAACTCTCCGGCGTCGGCGCCCGCATCAAACGGGTTAAGGCATAATACGCTTAATACTCATCGGAACCGGTGCATTGTACCGGTTCCGGTTTTTCCCTTTTTTATATTGCTCTTGAATATGATGCAGCTTGTGATACATTGATATCAAATCTGTAAACCGTATGGAGGACTCTGTTATGGATAAATGGGAATGCCCTTGTGGTTATGTGTACGATCCTGCTGAAGGCGATCCGGAAAACAATATCGAAGTCGGAACCAAGTTCGAAGATCTTCCGGACGATTGGGTCTGCCCACTCTGTGGCGCGGAAAAAGAATATTTTGAGAAAGTCTAACAGTTTTAGCGCGTTGTCGGCTCTTTGAAAAAAGACAGCTTGAGTGAACGAAAATGCTTGCATTGCCCCTTGAGTGGCGTATTATGAAGGCAAGAACAAAGGACTGTTTCCAGTCAACGATCAACAAACCTCATTACTTGTAATTAGGTGCGGAATCGAGGCAACAACGGAACAAACAAAAATTCCTTTGGCTGAAGCTCGGCTCTCGGCAACCCCAAAAAGCAATTTGAAACAAAGCCCCTGCATCTGCGGGGGCTTTCGTTATTGTATGGGAGGGAGTTATTGTTCTCTGCGGAGTCGGGAAAGGATGAACATGGTCGCGGCTCCTGTCAGCAGCCAGACAAACGCCCCCGTCAATCCCATGCTGCCGCCAAGTATCGGATCAATACCGGGGAAGACCCACGACCAGATACCATAGCCCTGGGCGTTGACCGCTCCATGAATGAATGCGGCCAGAAAGACCGAGCGGTAGTGGAGCGACATTTCGTTCAGGAATATGCCAAAGGTCGCGGATAACAGGCACATCATGGCGATTCCGGCCATGGGATGACCCGGATAGTTGAACCCGACATGGATAAGCGGTGCGTGCCACAATCCCCAAAGAACTCCCAGCAGCAGGTAGGCCGGCACTTTGCCCAGCGGCATCAGGCGCGGCAGCAGAAAACCGCGCCATCCTAACTCTTCGCCCAGACCGAATGCCAGGTTGATGAACGGTCCAATGAAAATCGACATGGGCAGCATCAGGTACAGGACCGTGTCGGTGGTGATTTGTTCCGTGGAGCCGGTGGCTCGGCTCAGGGCGGCCATGGTCAGGTCGGGTTCGGTCAACCCCAATGCCCAGCTCAAGCCGTACATGGCGGCAAAAATGATTGGCGCCAGTAAGATGAACAGCAGGTACGGCCCGATGGACCCCATGCGCAGCAGGAGGGCTTCTCGCAGTTCTGATATCGGGCGTTTTTCCACGAAAATGGTTGTGAAGAGGGCTGCCAGACCCGGAATCCACATGACAGCCAGCAGCCAGAGTGCGGGAGCTGTCTGTATGGTGTTCGCATCAAACCGTATGCCGGAGTTGATCAGGCTGAATTCAACGGTGTACGTGACGCCAAACGTAATGGCCAGAAACCACAGGATGGGAGCGATACCGGGAGTGCGTACAGGTGTTGTCATGGGCATGGAATGTAGCTGAGGTCGTTGCCTTCGTCCATATCTACAGTGCGGTTGTTATGGGAGAGCACCAAGTTCCTTCAGCAGGCTGAAATAACGTTCGCGGCTCTGGTTTTCAATGGAGAGCAGTCTGGCAAAAGCTTTATTGAAATCGGTTTCGCCGGAAACGAACACGCCGTGCCCGTGAACAATGGCCGCTCCGCTGGCGGCCACGGCTGGTGGCAGGGTGTTGCACAGCCCGGTGGGGCCGGTTCCCACTTCGCCCGGAACAATGGGGATGCCTTCCATGGTTCGGCACTCACTGCATAATACATGACACTTGCCACGCAGTTCGCAGTCTGGCTTATCGCAATCCATAGACATGATGACGGAAAATTTGGGGTGCCCGTGCAGTATGCAGCGGACGTCTGCTCGCCGGTACACGTCTTCGTGGGCTGAAAGCTCTGACGAAGCAGTCAGGCCGTGGGTCGTGCTCTTGTCCATTCGACAAGGATCGATACATCCCTCAAGCTCATCAAGGGAGCTGCCGGTCTGACTGATGTAGACTATGTCGTTGTCGCGGTAGGATATGTTGCCGAAAAAGGAATCCACCAACCCGTAACCGACAACGGCCCGTCCTGCTTCGGCCATTGCACTGAGGATGGCTTCCTCGTCAGGAAGGGGGGCTGATTGCAGATTGTGGAGTTCGGTCCGTGGAGCCGGGAGTTGCCGAACCACTTGTTTGAAAACGGCTTTGTAGGCTTCGTCGATTTTTCCACGCCGGGCCGCTGCCATGTATTCAGAAAAAAAGAGGACGAAGCAGGCAAAGACCGTGGAAGAATAGAAGACGAACCCCTGTTCGGGCGTCACCGTACCAAAGGAGACAATACCTTCCCCGGGAATGATCACTGCTTTGCGCTTTTTGAGTGCATCGATGATCGCCGGGGCAGAGAAGGTCTCGCAAACCGGAACATCATGCAGAAAGGTTCGGGTCTCGGTGTCTTGAGGCCGGATTGTCTCCGGGTACCTCGTGGCAAGAAAGTCAATGATGGTTGCGTACGGGGCGGCGGGTTCGGCAAAGACCAGCGAATTGATGGGCAGTTCTCGAAAAACCGATTCCAGTATTTCGCAACGGGCATCATCGCGGTTCCAGACAAGTTCGGCATCCAGCCCGCCGATGATCGGTTCGCCCGGAGCGGTCAGTCCCTGCTTGACCATTTTTGCCGCGTATTTATCGCACAGTTGTTTCATTGCTCAAGCTCCAAATCGAGGCGCTTGGCCGTTTCCGGTGTTGGGCGTCCGTACTCATCAAGGCCGCGCACCTTGTAGTAGCTGCTTCGAGCCTCCAGAAAGGCAGCCCTATCAATAGGGGGTATTTCAATACCACCGCCCGAGGTGCCGGGCTCATTGAAAAAGCGGGGCGGCAGGTCGTCTTCGCAACTGTCAAAATCATTGGCCGCGTTCATGATGCGTTCATTGTAATAGATGCGTTCGCCCACGGCGAGGAGGTCGTGGCCGGTGGTCGCGACACCGGTGACTGCCGTGTACGCCTTGGCATATTCTTCGAGGCTGGCCGCGAGAAAGGTGAATTTGCACGCAGTCAACGAGTCGATTACGGCGTTCTGATCCTCTGCCAGCTTAACGATCCGAGCCTTGCCGCTGAATGAGAAGCGGTCGGTGGCCACCGGCTTGCGCAACACCTCATGGCTGATGGGGTAGGCGCGCAGATGACAGCCGCCACGGGTGGACAGGGCGTAGGCGAGCGACATGCCGTAAGCACCGCGTGGATCATAGGCCGGGAGTTCCATGCCTTTGACGGACATGGAGAGTTCCTGCTGGGAACAGGACTGGGCAAAGTCCAGTGAACCGTTGCCAAGGTAGCCGCCTTCAACCATATTCTGGAGGGCCTGCCTGAGACTGGCCGGAGTGAAGTCCTTGCCGGTTATCTCACGATAGCAGGCGAGGGTGGCTCCGGCAGAGATGGTATCCAGCCCGTATCGATTGCACAGGTCGTTGGCCTCCATGACGAGATCCATGTCCGTGTTGCCGATAAGGGCCGTGAAGTGGGACATGGTTTCAAACTCAGGCATGGTCCGCCCGTCACTTGCAATCTTCTTGCAGAGGATATGACACCCCTTGCAGCCGTGTTTTCGTGGCGAGTATGCCTTTTGGTATGCGGCAGCATTGAGTTGCGGGGCATCCTTGAACTGCGTGTCGCGAAAGTTGTTGGTGGGCATCATGCGGCGGGAGTCCATGAGGTCGTATATGGCGCCGGTTCCCCAGCAGGAAAATCCGTTTTGCCCGAGCACGACCGGTGAGGCTGCCGTCAGTCGAAAGATTTCCTCACGCGCTTCCTTGAGTGCGGCCTGATCGTGTATCGCAACCTTGCCGGTCCCTTTTACCGTCAGGTATTTCAGATTTTTTTGCGCCCAAACGAGTCCCAGTCCGCCCCGGCCGGCAGCGTGGTGGCGATCAACCATCACCGCGCTGATGCGTGCTCCATTTTCGGCTGCTGGTCCGATGGTCGCCACAGCGTTCCCGTTTCGGTCAAGGGCGTTGAAAACCGTGTCGCAGGTTGCTCCCCACAGGTCGGTCGTCACGATGCGGATGGTCTCATCGTCGATCTCGATGCCGCATGGTGTGTCGCTTTGGCCGGTGATGACAATGCCGTCCCATCCGGCTCGCTTGAGCTGGGTTCCAAGCTTGCCGCCCACGGATGAGTCGCAGATTGCCCCGGTCAGGGGAGAGCGGGACATGATGGTGCTGCGGCCTGACGTCGGAGCGATTGTCCCGGTGAGCGGTCCGGTGAAAAGGAGTAACGGGAGGTCCGGGTCCATTGTCTCGCGGGTGCAGAACGGGCGAAGATAATAGCCTGCCAAACCCTTGCCGCCGATGAATTGTTCATAGATGGCGCGTGCAGGATACTGGACCACGGTTTCGCGTGTGGTGAGGTCGATATGCAGGACCTTTCCGGTCCAGCCGCAAGTGGGTCGAGTCATGGAGTGGATACTTTCACGAACCCCCTGAAAAGGCAATCAGTTGACCACAATCGTGAAATGGGTATTCTGTCGCACCGGAGGAGAATGATGGCCAAAAAAATAGATAAATCCCGACGCAATTTCCTGTTTGGTGCTGTTCGCCGTATCAAGAATGAAAAGCCTGAAGGACCGGCTGCATCCACTGACGAAGCCATTGATACCATCAAGGAAGCCAATGCGCTGTATGTGGACGAGCAATGGGAAGAGGCTCGGGCCAAATATAAAGAGTGCATTGATTGCGACAAGAACGATGCCGATGTGCGTTATCGCTGTGGCGTCTGCCTGTACAAGGTCGGTAAATACCGTCAGGCAAAGCTTGAATTTGAGCGGACCCTGCGTATCCAGCGAGAGTACAAGGACGCGCTGCTCTATCTTGGTCTGACCATGGTGCGGTTGGAAAAGCCGGAAAAAGCGGTCGCCCTCTGGAAACAATATTTCAATCCCCAGGCCATTGGTGTTCAACGTGAACTCAATCTTCAGATCGGCATGATGGAAGAGGGCATGGTCGATTCGCCTGCGGAAATAGCCGAGGCTGTTGAGACCGCTATCAGCGAAGCCGGTGACGGAGTGGCCTAGACGGGCAATGAAGGACGCTCATGCATCAGGAGCAGTCCTTCAGACGATCAAGGTGCCAGGGTGCTTGCCGTGCTAGCGGGAAGCACCCGACAGTCTCTAATTAATCAAATGCAATATCATCGCTGTCCATGACAGTGCAGAACCGGCGATGCAAAGTCAGGTTGTGGTGAGCAATGATCTTTTGTGCGGGTAAGGCTTTCGTGTCATAGGTGCTGTGCGCATCTCCGGCCAGGATGGAAGTGAAACCATGGGCCAGAGCACTGCGGATGGTCGTATCCATGCACACCTCGGTCTGAAGGCCGCAAAACACCAGCCGGTCAACATCAATCTCCAGTAACTTCTGCTTCAATCCGACATTGGTGAACGCATCATAGGTGTGCTTCAGGAAAATGTCGTCGCCCGTACCCGGAGCTATGCGCTCAATGATCTCCCAGTTGTGAGAGCCTTCGGCGAACTCGCTTCCTTCTCCTTCCGTCGTATGCTGGATGTAGATCACCGGCGTATTTGTCGAACGCGCTTTACTGATAAGGCGCTCTATGTTGTCCACGACACGCTGCTCGTCGAACAGTGTGCACCCCGGTGTTTCAAAAAGGATGTTCTGCACATCCACCACGATCAAAGCGGTTCGGTTAGCCATTGGTGTTGCCCAGTCCTTCACCCGGCTTCATGATCCGGCCGGTCAGCGTGGTTTCGTATCCACCAAGCTCACTAATCTTTTCCTTCAGTTCATCGGAGGCAATCATTTTGATCAGGGTCTGAATCCGAACATCCTGAAGATGCTGTGTGGGGATGATCAGGTCATAGCGTTCGTGAGCCAGAGGGACAAAGTCGAGATCGAGCGCCTTGGCAGCAGCGTAGATTCCCAGCCCGCAGTCTGCCGCTCCGGTCAGCACGTTCACGGCCACTGCCATGTGGGTGAATTCTTCGTTGTCGTATCCCTGAATATTCCGAGGGTTGATCCCTGCGGTTTTGACATGGTGATCCAGCAGGATACGTGTCCCGGCGCCTCGTTGGCGGTTGATGAAAACGATGCCATCACGGGCCAGGTCGTCGATGCCACTGATGTTGTGCGGGTTGCCTTTGGCTACGATCAATCCCTGATGACGGATGGCAAGGTTGAGTACCGTGACATCCATGCCCTGCAGGTATTTCTGGATGAAGGGGAAGTTGAAATCTTCGGTTTCCGGGTCGAAAAGATGTGCTCCGGCAAACAGGGCCGAGCCGCTTTTCAGCGCTGTAAGCCCGCCCATGGAACCGGCGTGGCTGGAGACAAGGCGCATGGGAACAGACAGCCCCATCAGTTCGTTGGCGAGCAGGTCAATGGTGTTGTCGTGGCTCCCCACATGAACCAGCACTCGATCCAGATCGTCGGCAGGGACCAGCAACTCGGCGGTGATGTTTTCTCCTTCCTCGACACCTTCCACGTCCTCGGGGATGTAGGCCACGGCCTGCGCCTTGGTCATGGTGGTGATCATTCCTGCTCCTCGAGCCAGTGGGGCGGCGACGATTCTGTCGCCAATCCGTCCGGCCGCCAGTCGCAGGGCCTCGCGCATGCCGGGTTTCGATGGGGTCTTGCGTGCGAGTGAGACCGTAGTTTCGGCCCGCTCGGGCATCGCCTTGGCTTGGAGCCAGGAGACAATGGGAGCGAGAATCTTTTCGTGGCAGACAATGGCCGACACCGGATAACCGGGAGCGCCTACCAGCAGTTTGCCCGGATGTCCGCTTCGTTCATCAGTGATAGCCAATAAGGTCGGCTTGCCCGGCATGACGGCGATACCGTGTACGAGCACGGTGCCGATGGACTCGAACACCCGCTTTGAATAATCCTTGGAACCGGCACTGGAACCTGCTCCCACGATGACGATGTGGTTGTCTCGCAAGGCGTTCATAACGCTGGAGCGCAGGGTCTCTTCATTGTCCGGCACCGGGGCGCTCCACTTGGCATCAATGCCCCATGAATCGGCGTACGCTTTGAATACCTGTGAATTGGATTCGATCACCTGTCCGGCTTTTGGCGCTGGCTTGTCGAGGAAGTTCAGCACTTCGTCGCCGGTGGGCAGAAATATGGCTTTCGTTTTTTCCCTGACTTCAATCTCATAGATGCCCGCCGAGAGAAGTGCGCCGATATCGCTTGGGGTCAGTTCGCGGTTCTGCGGAATCAACAGTTCGGTGGCGACGATATCCTCGCCTATGCGTCGAACGTGTTGCCACGGGAAAGCCGGTGCATCGATGAGTGCTGTCACTTCATCTTTCTGAATCACGTTCTCGATCATGATCACGGCGTTCATGCCGTCGGGCAGGGGGTTGCCGGTGTTCACGAACAGGAAGTCCTTGTCCTGCTCAAGCGAGACAGGGGCGTCTTCGCGTGCGGCAAAGGTGCTGTCGGCTTTTACTGCGATTCCGTCCATGGCGGCGGCATGGAATGTGGGGGAAGAATATTTGGCGAAAATGGGGCTGGCCGTGGTTCGGCCCACCGCTTCATGGGTGGCAATGTGTTCGGTTCCGAACAGGGTGCGTCGGTCAAGGTTGGATCGGACAAGTTGTACTGCCTCTTCAGGAGGCATCGTTCTCAGATAAATATTTCTCTTCGGCATGACCAACCCCGTTCTTCTTCGGTTCAGATAAATTGAGTGATTGCGTGACTGGGCTTTCCTATGAACAAGCCATTCGCTGTGGCGCAAACTGTCTGTTTTGAAGGGAAGAGGCGCAATGAGTACCTCTTCCCTTATCGTATTAGCAGATGTCAGGCTTATTCGTACTGGAATTCGCCGTTTTTGTAGATGACACGTTCTTCGCCGCCCTTGAGAGTCGCGGTGACGGTTTTCTGTTCGGTGTTGACCAGATCCCAGTGCAGAGCGGAGTCATTGAACCCAAGCTCTTCCTTTTTGGCCTTGTCGAATGTGCTCTGATCTCCGGAATAGGTGTCGGCGTAGGAAGCGCCTACTGCGACGTGGCAGTTGCCGTGTTCACCACCGAAGTTCTCATCGAACAGGGTGTTGGCCATGAACGCGTTGATCTTGGAGAAACGGCGGTCAGTGAGGGAGAACTCGCCAAGACGGTTGGCACCTTCATCAAGGGTCAACTGCTTGGCTACGAATTCATCTCCGACCTTGGCTTCGGTCTTGACGGCGACGCCTTTTTCAAAGGTCAGCTTCACGCCCTCGACATAGTTGCCGGAGCGGAAAGAGGGCTGATCTGCGTAGTAGACACCTTCGGTGCCGCGCCAGTCCGGGGAAAGGAAAATCTCGAAAGAGGGAATATTGTGGCCGGATACGCCGAGCCAGCGACGTTCTTCGCCGGGAACGACGATGAGATCGGTGTTCTCGGACTGAACACGGACGTGCTCGATATCAAGGCTGTTGAGCCATCCCTTGACCTTTTCGGCCTCATTGAAAATGTCATCCCAGCGAGCAGGTGGATTATCGTCATCCAGGAAACACGCCTTGACGACCTGCTCCTTGAATTCCTCCATGCTCAAGCCTGCGGATTCTGCCAGCGCCTTGGTCGGGTAGATGCACAGCGTCCAGCCGAAATCGCCGGTCTGCTCGCGACCTTCCATGATTTCGCGCATGAATTTGCGGGCCACGGCCGCAGTGCCGATCTTCTTGGGATCAATATCCTGCAGGTGGGTTAGGGAAGAGGGGGCAATCAGGGAAATGAGTCCATTGAGACCTCCCATGAATTCCTTGTCGCCAGAAGGGATGTCGGTGAGCTGCTGTTCATTTGCCTTGCCATAGAAGGAAACTTCCATGTTGGCAGTCATGTTTTGCCGAGGAACGGGGTTCAATCCTTTTTCCATGAGCAGGTCGAACATGACCTCGGCAAGGGGGAGTGCATCGGTATCAAACCGAAGAAGAACGTAGTCTCCGGGCTTGTATGGGTTGATGCGAGCGGTAGACAGTCCCCACCACAGTGTTTCGGCGTATTTTCTCAGTTCGGACTTGGTAAACATGATTATCCTTATATAATGTGAAAGGTGCATGGACAGTTTCGATTGGTGACAATAAACAACTACGGCCCTGATCTCAACCGTGACTTTGTTAATCGTGTTTTAGCAGTAACGGTGAGAATGCATTTCGTGGCTTGACATGGGGCGACTTGGAATATATCAGCAAGTTCGTGTCCGGGCTTTTCGGCCTGGCGCGTTCTTCAAATTGTTGCACATGAAAGCTGACAATAATCGAGGCTTCGGTGCGGATGATAACGGCCTGCGAAATGCAGGCAATCCCAAATTATTTTCTGGAGGGAAAAATGGGCTACACTATTACTATCGACAACGACAAGTGCACCGGTGACGGCGAATGTGTTGATGTTTGCCCTGTTGAAGTTTTCGAGCTTCAGGATGGCAAAGCTGTTGCAGTGAACGAAGATGAGTGTCTCGGTTGTGAGTCCTGCGTTGAGGTTTGCGAAACCGACGCTATCACCGTCGAAGAGAACTAATTTCGATTCTCGATATGGCTTCGGGAGCGGTAGTTACTACCGCTCCCGTTCAATTTTTCTGGCTGTTTCCGGACCATTCTGACCGTGTCCCCGGTTGAATTCTCCGGAAGCAGCCAGAATCATATCTGACGCAAATTCGTTTTCCTTCACATGGCCGAAAATTCTCTTTTCCCGATTTCAACGGTTGACGGCCCTAATTTGCGACTTATTTAACGAATCACAACACCGACAAGGCCCGGACGTTCCGTCCTGGGGGCCGGACGAGGAGAATACATATGGCGCTTGATTTTACTGAATATTTCAAAAAATACGAAGCTGTCGTTGCGGAAGTTGATGCCGTATTCGACAAGTTTGAAAAAGAGATGGGCGAGCAGGTGAAATGTGGCAAGGGATGCAGCGATTGCTGTCATGCCCTGTTCGACATTACCCTGCCCGAGGCCATCTACATAAACGCAAAGTTCAACGAAAAGTTTTCCGGCATGGAGCGCAGCACCATCATGGATCGTGCTGATGCCGCGGATCGTCAGATTCACAAGCTCAAGCGCAAGGTTTTCAAGGCCAGCCAGGAAGGTCGCCCCGCACAGGAAATCCTGTTGGAAGTGTCCAAGGCGCGTGTCCGCTGTCCCATGCTCGACGATAACGATCTGTGCTCCATTTACGAGCATCGCCCCATTACCTGCCGCCTGTATGGTGTTCCGACATCCATTGGCGGTAAGGCGCATTCCTGCAGCCTGTCCGGTTTTGAGGGTGGAGAAAAGTACCCCACCGTGAACATGGACATCATCATCGACAAGCTGATTGGTATCGGCAGGGAAATGCAGAAAGGCATTAACAGTCGCTACAAGGAACTTGGCGATATGCTGCTGCCGTTGTCCATGGCGCTTGTCACCGAGTATGACGAGCATTACCTTGGTGTGAAAACGAAAGAAGAGGCTCCTGCAGAGAAAAAAGCTGCAGCCCCCCAAGAGATCGTGGCACCTGGAGCAGCTCCCAAAGGGGATGCCTGTTCTTCCTGCACCGAGTCTAAATCTGCCTGTGAAACCTGTGAGACCAAGACAGTAGTTCTTGGCGGCGAGTAACTATGACAGACACGATTAATTACGAAGATCTTTCCGCTGAGGAAGTGGAAGCTCGCAAGCTGTACATGTATGAGAAAATGTCCAAGCGTCGTCGGAAATTCGTCGACCGCGTGGGCTATGAGAAGTGGGATCCGTTCGCTGCGCCGTTCGATCCCATCGACATCCGCCAGGACGCATCCGGGCTTACCTCGGATCAACTCACTCATCTGTTTGTGAAAGAGAGTGGTCAGAACAAGAACCAGGAATACATTGATGCTGTCAACGAATTCAATGTCATGCTGGTAATGAATTTCGAAAAGGTCCGTCCCATATACGACTACTGTCTGTGGTACGCGGAGCATCTGAAGAAACGCGGCATAACGCCCTAAATTAAGGATAGGAAGCATGGAACAATTTGACAATATCGACGAATACATCGCCGACCTCAAAGCGAAACTCGCAAAGAATCCCTCTTGCGGCAACACCCACTATAATCTGGGCGTGGCCTACCTGTCCCGCCGTGATTTCATGGAAGCCGAACGCGAATTTCTCGAAGCCGTTGCCAACTCTCCGAAGATGGCTGAAGGGTATGTTCAGTTGGGCGGTATCGCTCTGCAGCGTGGCGACCTCGAAAGCTGCCTGAACTACAACATCCGCGCTTCGCAGGAACGTCCTTTCTTTGCTGTCCCCTGGGGCAACATCGGATTCGTCAAACTGCAGCAGGGTGATGTCGACCAGGCGCATAAGGCCCTGAAAAAGGCCCTGAAGCTCGACCACGATTTCCTTCAGGCCAAAGCCACCATGACCTCTGTCTTCATCGCCATGGGCGATTACGAAGAAGCTGACAAGATGCTCAAGCAGGTTCTGGATCAGGTTCCCGAGTTTGCTCCGGCATGGAACAACAAAGCTATTGTGGATGCACACTTTGAAGAATGGGAAGATGCCAAGAAGTGCATCGCCAAGGCCGAAGAGTTCGGTTTTGACGTTGATCCCGAATTCAAGAAGGAAGTTGAATCCAAGTAGTAGTCATTCCTATTGCCTTCGCGCATCGAGTGATTATACTGAAGGGGACTGGCATTGGCCGGTCCCCTTTTTCTTTGTTACGATAGTATCAAAACGTGGAGATAGCATGTCTCGATTTCGCAAAGTGAAGATGGAAGTTCACGATATTCTGATGGATGACAACTGGCATGATCGCCTGGAAGAGCTGGAGTCCCGGCCTCCTGGAGAATTGGTCCCGCCGTTGCTTTCACTTCGTCTTGACCGAGAAGAGAAGGTGCGATGGCGTTCGGTTACTGCTTTCGGACTGACCGTCGATCGAATGGCCGAGGCTTCCATGGAAAAGGCCCGAGTCATCATGCGGACGTGCATGTGGTACATGAACGAGGAGTCTGGAAACCTCGGATGGGGCATTCCGCATTTCATGGCTGAAGCAATGGTCAGAAATGAGAAGGTGGCCAAGGAATACCACAAGATTCTGGCGTCATACATTTTCTGTGACGAAGACTGTGACGGCAACTTTCTTGATCATCCGGAGTTACGGCGCGATGTTTTCTGGGGACTGGCAAGGCTGGCTGCAGAAAAGCCTGGATATGTCGAGCATGGCGAACGTTTTCTGGTGGCGGCCCTTGATGAGGAAGATCCGTACAACAGGGCGTATGCAGCCTGGGTACTGGGTCTGATTGGGGCTCAGGGGGCTAGGGAGAAGTTGGAGAGTCTTGCGTCCGATAAGACAGAAATCAGAACGTTTATGGACAATGAACTGATGGATATCACGGTGGGAGCGCTTGTAGAAAGGGCGCTGGGCCATCTGTAAGACGTTAGCAGAAAAAATCATAGGAAGGTGCCACCGTGGATTCATGGCGGCACCTTCGTATATTAGAAGTTCATAATTTTGTCCGCTTTAGCCATTTCTTCGTAGAGAAACTGCATATTGGATAAGGTCCAGAGATCATTTTCACCCACACCGTGGATGCCCATGCATTTGCCTCAGGCGGCCAGGACGCCTTCGCTGAGTGTGAATAGCTTGGCCTGTTCAGCGATGGGGTAGTCTGCACAATCACCTTTGGTCAGATCGACAGAAGGGCCATTAAGAAAGATGGTTACTTCCTCCCCGGCATTGAGAAGGAAGTTGCCGAAGCGAACCGTATTCCATTTTATCTCGGGATCACTCGATGAAAGCGTTAAGAGTATTTGCATTGTCTATCCTTGTTGTGTTTTTAATCTAGATTTCGGATAGCAGGAGTGATGTTCATTGGCAAATCTAAAAAGGTGATGCGGAAGGAAGTGGCTAGCCATGGGACTCTCTGTTTCTGTGCTCAATATTGGATGAAAGTCGCTTTGGGTACAAAGATGTAGGAATGGAGCGGTTTTCGATAGAGTGTGTGTATTGTCGATAAGCTATGAGGTTTCCCCTTTGAAAGAAAAAATGAACTTTTTTTCAATTGCTGCTTGACAATGAAACGGGTCACAGATAGATATCACTCCGCTTCGACGAGAAGGCGCGTAGCTCAGGGGGAGAGCATTTGCTTGACGTGCAAAGGGTCGTGGGTTCAAATCCCTCCGCGCCTACCAGAAATCCCCGAAAGGGAGGCTTAGTAGCCTCCCTTTCATTTTTTAGAATTCCGAAAAATACGGAACAAGGAGCATGCAGTGCAGATTGAAGTTTCCGGCAAGCAGGTTGACCTGGCTGACGGCGCTTCGTGCGCCGATGCCCTCAGTGAAGGGCTGTCGAAAAAGCAGTTCAAGAAAGTAGTGGCAGCCAAATGTGGCGAGTCACTTATTGATCTTGGCGCAACCGTACCGACTGCCTGCACCACTCTTGAGCCCGTCTTCGCAGATAGCGAAGAGGGGCTGGATATTATCCGACACTCCACTGCCCACCTGATGGCCGAAGCGGTCAAAAAACTGTTCCCTACGGCACAGGTGACCATCGGTCCTTCCATCAAGGACGGCTTTTACTACGATTTCGATTACGAACGTCCGTTCACTCCCGAAGACCTTGAGGCCATCGAGAAGGAAATGCTTTCTTCGGTTGGTGCCAACAAGGAATTTTCCGTACAGACCATGTCTGCTGATGAAGCGCGTGCCTACTTTGCGGAGAAGGGTGAGGATTACAAGGGCGAACTCATAGACGATCTGGGCGGAGAAGAATTCACTGTGTATACGCACGGTGAATTTGCTGATTTGTGCCGTGGTCCTCATGTGGCCCGCACCGGCATGCTCAAAGCCTTCAAGCTGCTTTCCGTGGCTGGTGCCTACTGGCGTGGAGATGAGAAAAACAAGCAGTTGCAGCGTATATACGGTACTGCCTGGCAGGACCCCAAGGCGTTGAAAAAGCACCTGAACCGACTGGAAGAAGCCAAGAAGCGCGACCATCGCAAGCTCGGCACCCAGCTTGACCTGTTCTCCTTCAATGAAGAAGTCGGACCGGGCATGGCTCTGTGGCACCCCAAAGGGATGCTGCTTCGGGCTATCCTTGAGGACTTCGAGCGCAAGGAACACCTCAAGCGCGGGTATGATCTGGTTCAGGGACCGCTGATTCTCAAGCGCGAGCTGTGGGAAAAGTCCGGTCACTATGACAATTACCGTGAAAACATGTATTTCACGGAGATCGATGAGCAGGCCTACGGCGTCAAGCCCATGAACTGCCTGGCTCACATGATCATTTATAAGCGCAAGATCATGAGCTATCGTGAACTGCCGCAGCGCTATTTCGAGCTCGGCGTTGTTCACCGCCACGAAAAGTCCGGCGTCCTGCATGGGTTGATGCGTGTTCGCACCTTCACTCAGGATGATGCGCACCTTATTTGTCGCCCGGATCAGATCGAGGCTGAGATTCTTGATCTCATGCAGTTCTACAGTGATGTATACTCGCTGTTTGATTACGATTTCCAGGTGGAGCTTTCTACGCGCCCGGAGAAATCCATTGGCTCGGACGAAGCTTGGGACGTGGCAACCGAAGCGTTGCGTCAGGCCCTTGAAAAGTCCGGCATGGATTACACTATCAACGAAGGCGACGGGGCGTTTTATGGTCCCAAGATCGACTTCCATCTTCTGGATTCAATCGGCCGTTCCTGGCAGTGTGGTACCATTCAGGTGGATTTCACCTTGCCAGAGCGCTTTGACATAGTATATGTGGGCGAGGACGGTGAACGTCACAGGCCAGTCATGATCCATCGGGCCATGCTCGGATCCATTGAACGTTTCATCGGCATGTTGACGGAACACTGCGCAGGTGCGTATCCTGTGTGGCTTGCTCCGGTGCAGGCGCGTCTGATGAATGTAACGGACGCACAATTAGATTTTGTTGAAAAAGCCAAGCGTCTCTTTGCCGCAAAAGGCATCCGCATTGAAGCGGATACTCGCAATGAGAAACTGGGTTATAAGATTCGGGAAGCTCAAGTTGAGAAAATCCCGTATATGCTTGTAATCGGTGATAAAGAGGTTGAGGCTGGATGTGTCAATATTCGCTCACGCGATGGTGACGATCCGGGTTTGGTGACACTGGAAGAAGCCGCGCAGCTCATTTTGGATGCTGCGAAGGCGCCTTTCGAAGCAGGAGGAATGAGCTATAGCTTTTCGGGGTAACGACCGTCGAGGCCAGAGACGACAGGATCAGGTCCGACGCAACGAGAGAATTCGCATCCCACGGGTGCGGGTAGTTGACGAGGACGGCGAACAGCTGGGTGTTTTGGACACCCGCGACGCATTGGAACGCGCCCGTAGCAAAGGGCTTGACCTTGTAGAAGTAGCGCCTAATGCTGATCCGCCGGTCTGTAAGATCATGGATTATGGCAAGTTTAAGTTCCAGCAGAAGAAAAAGCTGCAGGAAGCCAAGAAAAAACAAACCGTAATCAAGATCAAGGAAGTCAAATTCCGGCCCAAGACCGATGAGCACGATTACCAAACCAAGCTCAAGAAAATAGTCAAATTTCTCGGTGGCGGTGACCGTTGTAAGGTTACTGTTTTCTTCCGAGGTCGCGAAATCGTCCACAAGGATCGCGGGCTGATGATGCTCGAACGCGTTGTGGAAGATACGCAAGATATCGCCAAAGTCGAGAGCAGGCCATTGTCTGAGGGACGGACGATGACAATGATGCTTGCTCCAGTGAAAAAATAGTCGATACTCACTTAGGGACACCAGTCCCGTTTTATTAAGGAGGCTACTATGCCCAAGATCAAAACTCGTCGCGCTGCCGCAAAGCGTTTTTCGAAAACTGCTTCCGGTAAGTTCAAGCGCCGCAGAAAGAACTTGCGTCACATCCTGACCAAGAAGAACGCCAAGCGCAAACGTCGCCTGGGGCAGTCCACCACCGTGGACTCCACCAACATGAAGGCCGTTCGTCGTCAGCTGCCCAACGGTTAGTATCTCCTTTGATATGTGCCTGCCGGCAGCGTACAAGAGACTCGTTGTCCACGCATGTCGGCTCCGGCTTCAAATGAAGATCTAGCGTTATTGTTTTAAACCTATAGAATCTTGCCTCGCCAGGGGCGTCCGTTCCAGCCTGGGAGGTCGATTAAAGATGGAGAATTACCATGAGAGTTAAACGTGGTGTAGCCGCCAAGCGGCGTCACAAAAAATACCTGAAGATGGCCAAAGGTTACCGCGGAGCCGGTAGCCGCCTTTACCGCACAGCTCGTGAGCGCGTTGAAAAGGCCCTTTGCAACGCCTATCGCGACCGCAAGCGTAAAAAACGTGAATTTCGCAAGCTGTGGATCATGCGTATCAACGCTGCCGCCCGTATCAACGGTCTGTCTTACAGCCGTCTGATGAACGGACTCAAGCTGGCAGGTATTGAGCTGAACCGCAAGGTCCTCGCTGACATGGCAGTGCGCAATCCTGAAGTATTTGCCAAAGTCGCAGAGGCCGCCAAAGCCAAGGTGAGCTAAACCGTGAGTAATGAATTGAAGTCCTTCCTGGAAGGACTCGACAGCCTGGCCCAAGATTGCGAGTCTCGCAAGGGCCAGGCTTGTTCGTTAGAGGAACTGGACGAACTTCGGATCGAGTTCTTGGGTAGAAAGGGGAAGCTGGCCCAGCTTATGGGGCAGCTTGGTAAACTGGATAATGCCGACAAGCCGGAAGGCGGTAAAAAGGCCAACGAGATCAAGCAGCGAATCACTGCGCTGATTGACGGTTGGCAGGCCGAACTGAAAGCTGCGGAAGCAAGTCAGGCGTTGGCACAGTTTGACCCCACCATGCCCGGGCGCAAGCCTTGGGCCGGTTCCAAGCACCCTGTTACCCTCGTCATGAACGAAGTGTGTGACGTGTTGACTGGGTTGGGATTCGAGCACGCTGCCGGTCCTGAAGTCGAAAACGACTGGCACAACTTCGAGGCGCTCAACATTCCTCCCGAGCATCCGGCTCGCGACATGCAGGACACGCTGTATGTTTCCGAGAACATTGTCCTTCGTACGCATACTTCCGGTATGCAGATCAGGTCGATGCTCAAGCAGGAACCGCCTGTGGCTGTTATCGCCCCCGGCAAGGTCTATCGCCGTGACTCCGATTTGACCCACACCCCGATGTTCCACCAGATCGAAGGGTTGCTGGTTGATCGAAATGTTTCCATGGCTGACCTGCGCGGAACACTGACGGTCTTCGTGCGTCGCATCTTCGGTGCAAAGACCGATGTCCGTTTCCGTCCAAGCTTCTTCCCCTTCACCGAACCGAGCGCAGAAGTCGATATCTCCTGTGTGGCCTGTGGCGGCAAAGGGGAGACCGGCGGGAAAACGTGCCGAATCTGTAAGGGAACCGGTTGGGTTGAAATCCTCGGATGTGGCATGGTTGATCCCAATGTCTTCAAGTCCGTTGGGTACGATCCTGAAGTATACACTGGTTTTGCCTTTGGTCTCGGTATTGAGCGTATCGCCATGCTCAAATACAACATCGGCGACCTGCGGATGTTCTTTGAGAACGACGTTCGTTTTCTCGAACAGTTTGCATAGATTGCAGTGCGGCCCGGGAATCCCAGTCGGGGTCCCTGCGGCCGCTTTTTCATAATTTTCTAAGCTTACGGTAGTGCAATGTTAGTCAGTCTCAATTGGTTGCGGGAATTTGTTCCCTACGAGGGAGAAATTCAGGCTCTTGGTGACAAACTCACCATGCTTGGTCTGGAGCTTGAAGGCATCGAAGATCCTTTCGAGAATGTGAAGGATATCGTTGTCGGCCATGTTGTGGAGTGCGAAAAGCACCCCGAAGCCGAGAAGCTCTCGGTCTGCACGGTTGACGTCGGCGGTCCCGAAACCCTGACCATCGTGTGCGGTGCGCCTAACGTCGCCAAGGGACAGAAGGTTCCTGTGGCCACAGTCGGAACCGTCATGCCAGAAGGTATGAAGATCAAGAAGGCCAAGCTCCGTGGCGTCAAGTCCATGGGCATGATCTGTTCTGAGAATGAGCTTGGTTTTTCCGATGATCATGAAGGCATTTGGGTTCTCGATGATTCTTTCACCGTCGGCGACAAGTTGGTCGACGCATTGAAACTTGAGCGCACAGTATTTGATTTTGACATCACGCCCAACAGGGCGGATTGCCTTTCGATCCTCGGCTTTGCCCGTGAGACTGCGCTTGCCTTCGACCTTCCGCTGACATTGCCCAAGCTGAATCTGGTTGAATCCGGTGGCAATGCTGCTGATGAAGTGAAAATACTGATCGATGATCCTGAGCTTTGTCCTGCTTACCATGCTCGTGTGCTGCATGGTGTCGAGACACGCAAGGCCCCGGACTGGATGCGCTTCAAGCTGTTGGCACTTGGACAGCGCCCCATTTCCAACATCGTTGATTGCACCAACTACATCATGTTTGAGCTGGGCCAGCCGTTGCACTCCTTTGATATGGATCTGATCGAAGATGCCACCATTAGAGTCGCCCCCGCCACCGACGGCATGAAATTTACCACGCTGGACGATGTCGAGCGCACCCTTACTGCCAATGATCTCCTTATCTGGGATGGCAAAAAGCCCATCGCTCTGGCCGGTGTCATGGGTGGTGCCAACTCCGAGATGCAGGCAGGCTCCACCAACGTTCTGCTCGAAGCTGCTGTCTTCCGCCCGGGCACGGTTCGCAAAACCGCTCGCCGATTGGCCCTGCCGTCTGACGCCTCCTATCGCTTTGAGCGTGGTGTCGACCAGCAGATGACCCGCTTCGCCATGGACCGTGCGGCACAGTTGATGGCTGAAACCTCCGGCGGCACCGTCGTCACCGGCGTTGCCTCCAATGAGCCAAAGCCTTGGGAAGATCGCAAGCACGGGTATCGTCATGCTCGCTGCATGTCGCTTCTGGGTCTTGATCTGGAACCGTCCTTTGCCAAGAAAGTCTTCGAGGGTGAAGGGTGCACGGTTGACGATTCCGATGCAGACAACTGGACTGTTTCCTCGCCGTCCCATCGTCTTGATCTGGAACGTGAAGTCGATCTTTACGAAGAGGTCGGGCGAGTTTTCGGCCTGGATCAGATTCCGGCAGTTCTGCCGAAGGTGGCAAAGTCTCTCAATACTTCCACTTCCGGTCTGACCGAGTTCGCTTTCATTCAGGACGTCAAGACCTGGGGCGCGGGTATCGGCCTCAACGAAGCGATCAACTACAGCTTCGTGGGTGATGAAGATTTGGACCGCCTTGGTTTGCCCAAGGAAGGACGCGTCAATATCGCGAATCCCTTGTCCGAAGAGCAGAACGTCCTGCGGACCGACCTTGCTCCCGGCCTGCTGAATACGCTGAAGAACAATCTGGCGCAGGGCAACAACCATGTCCGTATTTTTGAAGTAGCCAAGCGCTTTGTGGCCGATGCCGAATCCGAAACCGAAACCCGCGAGTATGTCCGTCTGGGCATGCTCATGTACGGCCCCCGTCATGCGACCGAATGGCCGTGGGAAGCCGGTGAAGCTGACTACCTTGATGTGAAAGGGCATGTGGAGCATCTGGTCATGAACCACCTCAAACTGGCAGAACCGCAGTTTGCTCTTGTGGAAGACCATCCTTACCTTGCTCCGTGCGTTGAAGTCACTCTGGATGATACGTCCATCGGTTTCATGGGTAAGGTTAAAGAAGAAATCGCCGATTACTATCACGCCAAAAAGGATGTCTGGCTGGCTGACATGGATCTGGATGCACTGCGCAGCATCGTCAATGATCACAAGATCATCTTTGCTCCGTTGCCGGTATTTCCGCCGAGCCGTCGTGATGTGACTGTCATTGGACCGTCCACGCTGACTGCCCAGACCATTCGTGAGGCTATTACCGAGGCCGGTGTCTCCATCCTGGAGTCCGTGGAGCTGGTCGCCGAATTTGTCCCCGAGGGGCAGGACGAAGAGCGTAACCTGTCGTTCCGCTTGACCTATCGTCACCCCAAGAAGACTCTCAAGGACAAACAGGTGGATAAGGAGCATAAAAAAGTGCTTGCCGCCCTGGAAAAGAATCTTCCGATTCGCTTCTAGTTGCTGACAATGTCGATTTAAAACCCCACACAGTGTCGTGTGGGGTTTTTTTATGTGGATTCCTTTGGAGTTGAGGTGAACATTTCTGCATCACGGCGTGAAATTGTTGAAATAATCTACGCCGAAGTTCATAAAACCGATGATTATCAAGTGGCTAGTCGATAACTCATCGACACATGCCTAAACATATTGAAGCAAAAGGCTGCTTTTGGTATTGCTAGGCGATGGAAGATTTACAGGAGTTCAAGACATATAAGATAGGTCAGGCTGCCAAGGAACTTGGGGTCAAGACGTATGTCCTCCGTTTCTGGGAAGGGGAGTTCGATGAGATCGAGCCCATTCGCACCCAATCGGGCCAGCGGTTGTATACCGAAGAGCACCTAGAAAAAATCCGCGAAATCAAGCAACTCCTCTACGATGAGGGGCTCACCATTGATGGAGCGAAAAAGAAATTGCAAAGCCGTGACAACGCTCCTTTGCTGCAAGATATCTATAACGAGCTCCTCGAAATCAAGAAACTTTTGGCATAGCTTCATACGCCTGTCACATTCAGATGGCAGACATGGGGTGACATGCATCTAACTTCGAGGTCTTTCCAATGAATATTCTTTTCTTATGCACCGGCAATTCGTGTCGTAGCCAGATGGCGGAAGCGTGGGCGCGTCAACTGCACCCTGATTTCGGGGTCTGGTCGGCTGGTGTGGTCAAGCATGGGATGAATCCCAATGTTGCCACGGTGATGAACGAAGTCGGAGTGGATATTTCGGCGCAGTCATCCAAAACCGTCGATGACTTGCCTGACGTGAAGTTCGATTACATTGTCACGCTTTGTGGACATGCGTCAGAAAACTGTCCGTTCTTCCCGGCGCAGAGCAAACGTGTTCACCGCGGATTTGATGACCCGCCCTCCATCGTCAAAGAGCAAGGGCTTGAAGGCGAGGAAATGCTTGATGTCTATCGTCGGGTTCGGGATGAAATCAAAGGCATGGTATCCGGCATCCCGGATAATCTAAGCGAATAGCCGCCGAGCGGTTATCCCATCTTCACCGAAATATCCCCTGGAGGGATCGGTTCCTGTCTGCGTTGCTGCTGTTGTGGCTGTTGCTGGTTGGGAGCAGCGTTTTGCTGTGGGCGTTGCTGCGTCTGATTGGTGGGCTGTCCACCGACCAGCGCGTGCATTTTCTGCATGGCGGATTCCAGTGGTTCATTTTCAGACACAAGCTGCCTGAGAAATTTGTTGATAGGGCCAACCATTGAGATGGCCTTGTCGACTTCCGGGTTGGCGCCTTTCTGATAGGCACCGATGTTGACCATGTCTTCCACTTTTTTGAATGTCGCCATATGTCGCAGCAGGGCTCGACCGTCTGCCTGCGCTTCATCACTGGTGATATCGCTACGCAGACGACTGACTGACTTGAGTACATCAATGGCCGGATAGTGGCCGAGATCGGCCAGGTCGCGGGTGAGGACAATGTGCCCGTCAAGAATAGAGCGGGTGGAGTCGGCAATGGGTTCGTTAAAGTCGTCACCATCAACCAGAACCGTATAAATGCCCGTGATCGAACCTGTCTTGGCTTTGCCTGCTCGCTCCAGTAACTGCGGAAGGTGAGCGAAAACTGACGGCGTGTACCCACCACGAGTCGGGGGTTCGCCTGCTGCAAGGCCGACTTCTCGACCGGCCATGGCAAAACGGGTGACAGAATCCATCATCAGCAGGACATCCTTGCCCTGATCCCGGAAAAATTCAGCAACAGCAGTGGCTGCGTAGGCTGCTCGCATACGAATGAGCGGACTTTTGTCCGACGTGGCAACAATGAGCACGGAACGAGCCATGCCTTCAGGACCAAGGTCACGCTCCATGAACTCCACAACCTCTCTGCCACGCTCGCCCACCAATGCAATTACGTTGATGTCAGCCTTGGTGTAACGGGCCATCATGCCCAAGGTGGTGGATTTACCGACGCCAGAACCCGCCATAATACCGACACGCTGCCCCTTGCCCAGGGTCAGCAGGGAATTGACGGATCGTATGCCGACATCAAGCGGTTCGTTGATGCGAGGGCGATCCAGTGGATTGGGTGGCTCACGGTGCAGGGCAGCATATGTCTCAGCAGCAATCGGTCCTTTGCCATCAAGGGGGTTGCCAAATGCATCAACCGCACGGCCGAGAAGTTCTTTGCCGACAGGGATATGGGGTGGCGTAGCAGCATTTTGGATCAGGCTTCCCGGCCCGATCCCGCGCATGTCCGAGTAGGGCATGAACAAACATGCTCCGTCGCGAAAACCAACCACTTCCGCAGGAATGGGATCACTGGATTCCGGAATGAGGTAACAGACCGACCCCAGTGGAGCCTTGATGCCTTGTCCTTCGGCAATGAGGCCAACGACTTTGGTGACCTTGCCGAACGTCTGACACGGATCGAGCTCTTCCAGCATGTGGAGTGGCGAGCCGCTCATGCCTATCCCTCGTTCGGGGCAGTCAACTGCTTGGTCAATTGTTCAAAAATGGGTTCCACGCCTTTCCAGCGTCCGGCAATGGAGTTGTCGACCTTGCCGTCAGCACTTTCAACCACGATACCACCCGGTTGGAGAGCCGGATCGCCTTTGACGGTCCAGTATTCAAGCTTGGGATTGCGCTCCTGGATGGTGGCAATAAAAGCTTCAAGATCAGGAGCGTCCTCCGGGCAGCACTTGACGAGAATCTGACGCTGTGACTCGATGCGCTCAAGAGCTTCGGCCATCAGCGATTGCAGGGATTCAAGACGCGACTCCTTGAGTTCGATGTCCAGTGTCTTCTCTACGGCCAGCTTGATCAGTGCCATGATATCTTCGCGGCGTTCGTCAAAAATGGTCGCTCCCTGTGCGCCTATCTGAGAGAGGATGTTTTCCACCTCAGCGGACATGGCTTGTGTGTGGACGTCGAGATCGGCCTGGGCCTGAGCAAGTCCCTCTTCGTACCCCTCATGACGGGCTGTCGCACGGAGTGCTTCGGCTTCCAGTTCGGCCATCATCATGATTTCCTTGGCCTTTTCTTTGGCCTTGGCCTTGACTCGTTCCAGGTACTCCTCGTTGGTCGACTCGTCCCACTGGAGGCGTCGCTTCCCTTCGAGTTCCTGGATGGTCATTTCATCCGGACCGGGAGTATGCATGCCGACAACCACCTTGCCCGTATAGCGGGGGGCGGGCTTGCCGGGAGTGTGCTTAGACAAAGACATCGCTTCCACCTCGGCTTATGACAATCTTGCCCTCGTCTTCCAGACGGCGGACGGTCTTGACAATATTCTGCTGCGCCGCTTCGACTTCGGACAGCTTCTTGGGCGGCATGATTTCAAGGTCTTCCTTGATCATTGCACTGGCACGTTCTGACAGGTTCTTGAAGAACTTATCCTTGAGTTCATCGGATGCGCCCTTGAGTGCAATGGTGAGGTCTTCGTTGGAAACTTCCTTGAGCAGCTCGCGGATGGCGACATCGTCGACACTCTTGATATCTTCGAAAACGAACATGAGGTTGCGGATGTCTTCCGCCATCTGGGTGGATTCCTCTTCGATTTCGGAGAGCACTTCTTCTTCGGTGTTGCGATCCACGGCGTTGAGAATTTCTGCAACCGATGGAACACCGCCGACCTTCTTGCCTTCCTTGCCGCCCATGGCGATGAGCTGGCTCTGGAGAACCTTGTCCACTTCCATGAGCATTTCCTCTGCAACGGCTTCGAGCTTGGCAAGGCGCATGAGCACCTCGGCCCGAACGCCTGCCGGGAGGTTCTGAATAAGCTCCGCAGCCTGATCCGGGTGCAGGTGACCCAGAATAAGGGCCAGGGTCTGCGGATGTTCGTTGCGGAGAATCTGGGCCAGAATACGGGGGCTGACGTTCTCCAGCTCCTGGAACGGGGTAGGCCCGGTATCCAGATCCAGAGAGTCCATGATGTATTTGGCTGTCTCACTGTCAAGGGACTTGGTCAGCAGACGCTTGACCTGTTCCGGACCACCGACAAGAAGTTCCGCGCCATAGGCCAGTGCGTCGTTGTACTCCTTGAGCACTTCCAGCACCTGTTCACGGGGAATGGAATCGGTCGTGAGCATGGCCTTGGATACCGCGGCGATCTCGTTTCGCTCCATTCGCTTGAACACTTCCGCCGTGAAATTGTCACCAAGGGCGAGCAGCACGATGGCAGTCTTTTGGGGTCCGGTGAAGTCGGCCATTTACGCACCTTCCTCCTGGGTCAGCCAGGTCTTGAGCAGATGAACGGCCTGATCAAGGTTTTCGTCAGACAGTTGTACTGCATGGTTTTTCGCGTTTTCGAGGCGTCTGGAGATATCCATGGCCTCTTCGTCCACCTCTTCCTCTTCGAGGGCAAGGCGTTCGGCTCCGGGCAGACCGGCCATTTCTTCGATTTCCTGCTCTGCGACGCGGGGTCGGATCAGAGCCATGACCACGGGGCGAACCACGAGGATCAGGAAGAGGAAGATCAGGAGACCGTTCAGGAACGGCTTGCCGAGCCGCTGGGGGGATTCCAGCATGGTGCGCATCAGGGACTCGGAGTCGTACAGTACGGGTTCACCGAAGGATATGTTGGACACTTCTATGGTGTCTCCGCGTACGGAGTCAAATCCTACGGCATTGGCGATCAGGTTTTCAATGCGTTGCAGCTCTTCTTCGGTGCGTGGCACATAAACGGATTCGCCGGTTTCTTCATTGGTCTGCCATGTTCCGTCCACGATAACCGCGACGCTCAGGCGTTGCAACTCCCCGACAGGGGCGATGATATTTTCTTCCTGCTTGTTGATCTCGAAGTTGGTTGTGCGCGATTCACGGGTTGAATCCTGAGTGGTGCGGGTTCCGGTGAATCCGTCGCCACGGAAGTTGGCATCCGGCTCGCCACCTGCGAGGTTGGCGGCACCGGCAGTGGTTTCTTCGCTACGGGTCTCGGAGCGAACCACGGAACCGTCGGGATCAAATACTTCCTTGCGGATGGTCTTCTGGCTGAAATCGAGGTCGGAGTTGACACGGGCGATGACCTTTTCAGGACCAACGACCGGGCCGAGCAGTTCCATGATGCGGCGCTGCATCTTGCGTTCGATTTCCGCCTTGTATTCAAGCTGGGTATTGGAAAGAGCCAGTCCCATGGAGTCGTCTTCGGGCGTATAGAGGGGGCGGCCTTTCATGTCGGTGACAGTAATGTTCTTCGGGTCCAGTCCTTCAACGGCCATTGCCACGAGGTTCACGATGCCTTGAACTTCATTGGCGCCGAGCTTGCCGTCATCCTTGAGCTGCAGGATGATGGATGCGGACGGGGGCATTTGGTCTTCGATGAACAGTGACTTCTGAGGCAGCACCAGGTGAACGCGGGTCTTGTCGACCATGGGGAACTCGGTGATGGTTCGTGCAAGTTCTCCCTGCAATGCGCGCTGGTAGTTGATGTGCTGCACAAAGTCGGTCTGGCCGATCTGTACTTCATCAAAAATTTCAAAACCGATGCCCTGGCCGTGCAGGTTGCCTTCTCCGGCCACCTGAAGACGCAGTTCGTAGACGCGATCGGCTGGTACCTGGATGGTGCTGCCGTTGTCCGTGAGCCGGTAATCTTCCTTGGCAGCCTGAAGCATGCTCACAACGCGGTTTGCATCCTCGGGATACAGGTTGGTCATAAGGGTTTTGTAGTCAGGCTTGTTCATCCAGTAGATCATCAGGGCGAAAGCAAGGATGACCGACACAGCGAGTCCTGCGATGAGGATTCGTTGCGACATGGTGCGGTCAGACCAGAAGCCGGTTACTTTCTGAAGGTATTCGGATACAGACGGTGGCATCGTTTATCTCCCGAAGACGTTAATTGTCCGTGTTACTGTTTGTTTCAATGCCTAGAAGGGCATGCGCATGATTTCTTGATATGACTGCATGAGCTTCGAGCGGACCGCACTGGTCATCTGCATGGTCATGCCCGCTTTCTGCATGGTGATCATGAGTTCGTGTACGTTCTGGTTCTTGCCCGACGCGAACTCTTCAATCATGGACTTCTTTTCCGCCTGCATCTCGTTGACTGACTTCAGCGAGTTGGACAGCGTGTCAGAAAAATCCTCAACCGGCTTGGGAGCCTTTTTCAGGGACTGGGCAACAGTGTTCTGGACAGAACGGCTGCGCACGTCCATGGCGCTCTGATAGGCGTTTATGGCGACACTTTTGACAACCATGATTCCTGCTCCTTGTTATTTAGGCACCCATGCCGATTCGCAATGCTCGCTGGAACATCTGCTTTACGGCAGTGATAGTCTGGACATTGGCTTCATAGCCGCGGGTGGCGTTCATCATGTTGGCCATTTCCTCAACCACGTTGATGTCCGGGTAAAATACGTATCCCTGATCATTGGCATCAGGGTGATGCGGTTCGTACACCTGCTTGAAGGGACGCTGGTCCGCGGTGACGCCCAGAACTTTGACACCATGCAATTCGCGATTGAGCTGGTTCTGCATTTCCGTATCAAAGGGGGAATAGACCGGGGACGACTCGAAGGACACGGATTTGCGCTGGTAGGGACCGCCTTCCAGTGTCTTTGTCGTCCGTATATTCGCCATATTCATGGATATGACGTTCAAATTGGCGCGCTGGGCCTTGAGCCCGGATGCGCCGATGTCGAGTGCTGTCATGAAATCCATTACTTAGCTCCTTCCTGAATGACCTTCTTCATGCCCTGGAAATTCTTTTGAATAACCTGTGCGAGGGCATTGTACATCATTCCGTTCTTGGTCAGCTGGGTCATTTCCTTATCGAGATCCACGGAATCTTCACCGTAGATGTGGCGTGGCTTGAAATCTCTCAGACCATCACCCTGGAATCCGTTGGCCTCGAATGCGGCCGGAAGATGTGATTGCTGGGTGCGGGTCATCTTGCCGTGAGCGTCCTGGTTGAGTGCGCTCTGCAGCTTTTCTTCGAATTCAAGACGGCGGGCCTTGTAGTCAGGCGTGTTCACGTTGGAAATGTTTCCCATGACAAGATTCTGACGCTCCAGACGCATGTCCATGACTTTGGATGTCAAATGTATGTGACTGCCGATTATTCCCTTCATGCCTTGATCCTCCTGTGTTTTTAGCGGTTGTCCCGTCTGGCGGGCATTTTTTTCCGCCGATAACGCTAGAGGATTAGCAACTTACGTTCCAAACATGTAACCATTTGATATATTTTGGCTTGTTGCATTTGTGACTCTTTTTTGAGTGTCAGAATATGGGATGCCGTTGAGAGGAGGAGGGTAGCCCCATCTATTATAAGTAATGGGTGAAGGTAAGCGGAGGAGGAGAAAGCAATAATTTCCTGCTCAATATTGCTGTATTTATAAAAAAGTTAATCTTATCAGTGGTTAAAGGTGTGTTTGAGTGTTTTGAGTGATTGTTGGCACATTCGTTGCTAGGCAGAGGGTGCAGGTCAAGTGTGATCTGACAATATCTTTTGAACCCGACACATCGGGTAAAGGAGAAACGGAGGGGAAACGTTATGAGTGGACATCTCGATTACGAAATCAACAAGGAACTTGGTGAATGCTACCTGTTTATGGGTGAGCTGGACAAGGCGGAAGAGTATTACAAGAAAGCCGTCGGCTCCAATGGCATTCATCCCGATCCCTATCTCGGCCTGGCCACCGTGGCTGTTCAGCGAGGTGAGCTGGATGACGCCATCGCCATGTACGAGAAGGCACACAAGATTGAACCGACAGACAAGAGTCTTTCCGGGATCGCTCTCATCCGGATGGAAAACGGTGAAAAGGAGAATGCGTATTCTCTCTTCGTCGAAGCCATCAAGATGAACCCCGAAAACATGGTCGCTCTGTTCTCACTGATCAGACTCGGCCATGAGCTGGAGCGTGTTCAGGATATCATCCCGTATCTCAGGGACTATCTTGAGGTAGATCCGGCAAAGCATGAAGTGCGATACTCGCTGGCCGGATGCTATCTCTGCCTCGAAGACAAGGAAGCTGCCAAGGATCATCTGAACAAGATTCTTGAAATGGCTCCTGACTTTGAAGCAGCCACCGAGATGCTGGATACGATCCAGTCTTAATCACGGTCTCCCCTCCCCGTTGGTCTCCTGTCTCGTCACTTCGGTGATGGGACGGGGGATCAGCCTCGGCGGCAGACTGTTGTCTCTTCTGCGAATGGGCGTTGATGCCTGGCAGGTCCCATGGCGATTAGCCAGTGGATGCTGTTGGCGTTGCGGTGTATTCGTTGATCAGACAACAGCCTGCCACGTTGTCGTGCGTTGGGGGGCTAGCAGCCTCGGAGGCCTCATCCAGCTTGATTTCCGGCGGTAAATCTGGCAACAGCCTCACAAAACAATATTCAGGGGGCTGTGTATGAATCTTTTGCCTGTCAAAAAGGCTATTCTGTCTGTCACCGATAAGTCAGGTCTTGCTGATTTCGGTGCGTTTCTTGTTGATAACGGTTGCGAACTGGTTTCTACCGGCGGCACCAAAAAAATGCTTGCCGATGCAGGACTGCCGGTTACATCCGTCAGCGACATTACTGATTTTCCCGAAATCCTGGGTGGCCGGGTGAAAACCCTTCATCCCCATATCCATGGTGGCATCCTGGCAGATAAGGATGATCCGTCCCACATGGAGACCTTGCGTGAGTTCGGTATCGAACCGTTCGATCTGATCTGTGTCAACCTGTACAATTTTGCCGATGCCGTGGCCAAAGGGCTTGATCTGAAAGCGGCAGTCGAGCAGATCGATATCGGCGGACCGACCATGCTTCGTGCAACAGCCAAGAATTTTCACTCCATCTGTGTTGTTCCTGACCCGAAATACTATCCGGTCGTGCGCAAGGAGATTGAGGAGAAGGGTGGCATTTCCCTGGAATTTCGTAAGGAAATGGCTGCACTGACCTTCAAGCTGGTATCTGAATACGATGCCATGATCACGGAATATCTCAGCAACAACGATGCCTAGCGCATCACCTGCGAAAAGCGTATAAACATTCGGGCGCGTTCATTTGATGATCGTGCCCGAAATTCGATGCTGGAAGCAGTTTTTACCGTAAGGATAATGGAAAGGAGTCCGTCATAGCTCAGAAACCAAAAGGCAACCTGCAGGGGCTCAAGCCCAGTCAGATCAAACGACTTTCGCGTCTATATCAACGACAGTTCCCCACCGATGGTAACTATACCAATGAACAGGCCAGGGAGCTTGCGGCCCTGTCTGCTGAAATAGGCAGACAACTCGCCTTGCTTATCGACAGGCAAGGCAAGGTAGCCATGGTTCTTGTGGGCGATCCCCGCTCCATTTACATCCCGGAATTACCTCGCGCCCGAATGGCTTCCGGCCGTTTGCGCGGTCTCCGCCTGCTTCATACACATCTGGGTGAGGAAACCCTGTCCCAGGAAGACCTGATGGATATGGTTTTCCTCCGGCTCGATTCCGTGACCGCTCTCAATGTTCGTGAAGGGTTCCCGGATTCGGCACAGACGGCACACCTGCTTCCCCCCAACCCCGAAGACAAGAGCTATGAAGTCTTTGCGCCCGTGCAATGGGATCGCATGGACCTTGACCTCGGGCAGATTGTTGAGGCGCTGGAAGATGAGTTCGGGCGGCAGTTGGACGCGAAAACTATTGGTTCCGACGAAAACCGGGTTCTTTTGGTCAGTGTCGACAAGACTCCTCGTCCTGTTCAGGAGTTGTCATTGGAAGAGTTGGCCGAGTTGGCAGATACAGCCGGTTTGGTCGCTGCCGGAACCATGATCCAGCGGGTGCGGAAGCAAAACCCCAAGTTCATCATGGGTAAGGGCAAGCTCGCGGAACTGGAAGTCAAAGCACTCCAGGCCAACGCCTCCGTCATTATTTTTGATCAGGAACTCTCGCCCACACAGATACGTAACCTGGCAAAGGTTACGGAGCGTAAGATACTGGATCGAACACAGCTTATTCTCGATATTTTCGCCCAGCACGCAACCAGTGCTTCGGGCAAACTTCAGGTTGAAATGGCTCAGCTCAAATATACCCTGCCTCGATTGGTCGGTAAAAACCGCGCCATGTCTCGCCTCATGGGTGGCATCGGTGGCCGTGGGCCGGGTGAAACCAAGCT
>MDTD01082978.1_pt1 | contig 48160 bp, 47 predicted proteins | sample 811221 | NCBI WGS metagenome assembly MDTD01 (sample SAMN05326646, study PRJNA326480) | marine metagenome | isolation source: seawater | place: Pacific Ocean: South West | collected 2011 | reverse complement strand
TCTTAGGGCCTTTTTTTATGTTTAGAAAATCTTTACTTTCAAAAACTGGTAAATTTGATGAACAGTTTTTCACTGGTAACGATTATGATTTAGCAATGAGATTATTACGCGCAGGAAATTATTTTTGCTTAGATGAAACGATAGGCTATTATCTTAACGACGGAACAGGATTAAGTACAAAACCTGACAGCTTACAGCCAACAGAGCGGACGGCTATAGAACTAAGATACAATTTACCAGTAATTGACAAAAGCTTAATTGATGTTGCTTCTAAAAGTTATGACCTGGATAATTTATATTATGATTCAAAAAAAATACCTGTAAAGCAAATAATGAGTGCATTTGAACAATGAACTTACTCTACTGTATAGATGAAAATTATAATGTACAATGTTACACCTCAATAAAGTCACAAGTCAGTAACACTAAGAGCCCTCTAAGAATATATATAATACATGAAGATCCCGATACATTCTCAAAAGAATTTGTAGAAAGTTTTTCAGAGAACAAAATTGAAATATTGGAAGTAATCAAGTTTCAAGAAAGTTTGTTAAAAAATTTTAGTTTTTTAAATAAGAAATTTAATAACACTCATATGTCTATTGCTACATACTTCAGAATATTTATTGAAAAACACCTTCCAAATGATCTAGGTGAAATAGTTTATGTTGACCCAGATGTAATTTGTATAAAAAATTTTGAGAATGAATATTACAAAATTTTTAAACTAATGAAGCAAGATAATTACGTAATTAGCGCAAGAACTAGTGGATATGCTAGTGGTAATGAAGAAACCTTTCAAAGATTGGGTTTAAAGAATCGAAAATATTTTAATGCTGGAGTTATGTTTATTGACTTAGAGCTCTGGAGAAAGAAAAATATTGGAAAAAACCTACAAAGCTTGCTTTATAAAGACAACTACACATTATTCGATCAAGACGCACTAAACACATACTTTGATGGTGAGTATCTTGAGCTTTATGAGCACATGAATTACTTTATGGACCAAGAGGAGCAATATGAAAAGGCAGTCATTAAGTATATAGAAGAAAGTGCAAAGCTTTTACATTATGTTGGTGCAAGTAAGCCTTGGCATAATGATTCAGCGGATTCTAAATATTCTTCTTATTATCAAAATTATTATTCAGAATTGGGACTATCAAAAAAGCACATAATTAAAAAACCTATTTATAAACAAAATAATATTTTTGTAAAATTTAGAAATAAGATACTTTCCTTGCTTAAGAAAAAATCGTAAAAAACTCATATTTGCATATTTAATTTTCATTTCATCCAGGAAGGACAGAAAATAAAAACTCAGAATCTAAAAGAAATTTAATAAAACTAAAGTTTGATAGTTCTCTTAACTTCTTCCAACAGAATATATCTTAAATTTAAATTGTGAAAATTTGAATACTCAAACGCTGAAAATTTTTTATTTATAGCATCTAAATACATATTTTGGAATTGATCATGCATTCCTATTTCAATTTCTTTGTAAGACCCTTCCTTTGTGATAAAAATCTTAGTATTTGTAGAGTCAGGTTTGCTATAAATAAAATCTACCTCATAAATCGTTCCATCTTGATCTTTTAAATTAACGAAGTTACTGTATTCACAACCTAAACTCCAGGATCCGTTGAAAGTTATTTTATTATCGATATTTAATGATATTTTTCCAGACAGGTCAACTTCAAATCCTTTTTCTGAATAGGTTTCAATACTTATTACATTGTAGTTTTTATTTATTAACTGTTGGGCAAATGATATAGGGTATATTCCCTGGTCAAACAAAGAACCACCTCCCTTAGAGTTGGAATATCTATAGCTATCTTCTGACAAATGAGGAACACTAAATCTAGTATTAATTTCCACAATATTTTTACTTTTAACTATGTTCATTATCTTTTTCCACAATGGGTGGTGAAAGTACATCAGTGCTTCAATTAATTCATATTTTTCAAGCTTTTCTTGTATAGATTTTCTCAGAACAGGATCTAGATTATTTGTCAGCGGTTTTTCAATTAAAACTGTCCGACATTTATTTGCAATAAGTTCATAGCTTTGAAGATGATTGTATGGGGGTGTAGCTACTATACCTAAATCATAGAACGATTCAGACTTGCCTAATTCTCCATAGGGAAAAAGTTTAACAGTATCACTTATCTGTTTTTCAATTTTGACATTTCTATCAAATATTGAAATTGATTTCACAACTTCTAAATTTTTTAAAGAGGGAATAATTCTTTTATTGGAATGTACTCCATTACCTATTAAAACGACATTAACCATTAAAGAAAAATTAATCTCGAAAGATGAGGGTTGACCAATGAATTCTTTTCTAAAAGTTTTTTAATTTGAAATAAACTCAACCACATAAAACTATCGTCAAGCAAATAAGTATTTTCATAGTCTACTTGCTTAACCAAACCCCTATTTCTTTTAAAGTAAAATTTACCGCCATCCTCAGCAAGCCACTCATTGAATATGTATTCATTCTGATTTTTGGAATAATCCTCAAAAAATTCACTGTATGGAGGCTTGCTTCCCCCATGTTCTTGATTAAGGTTTGAAAAGGTTGCTTGAAGTGTAGGGCTAAGTTGAATATGATCATAATTACCAGGTTCAAACCTGGCTTGAACTAAATAATGAGGCAGATCCTCTATGTACGTTCTTATTAAACAAAGTACACCTCCATCAAAACCATGTTCTTTTATAATTGGCTGATCCCAACCTGCTTCAACCTCTCTAATAGAATTGCTTCCAACCCTGAAGCCAAGAACCTCAAAAAATTTACCACTGGAGTGCTCAATTTTTTTTGTGCCTACCTTCCAGTTTCGAAGATTTTCAAGAGGTATTTCTTTAATTTCAGTATCAAATTGCCTTTTTATTTTTTCTACCCAATCTACAACTTCGCCATAGGTATTTAATACGTTTGTACACATTGAGTGCTCTACCAGCTTTTCTATTTCATAAGAGGACAGCTCAGGCATAGAGTTACTGAAAGTTTCTAGTCTTTTTAAGTATTCTATTTTATTTTTCATAAACTTAACTTGTACTTTAGTAAAAAATTAAGATTTTTTTTAGCTTTACCTTGGTAATGTATATTTAGAAGTTTAAGATACTCTTTATTCTTTTTGTCAAAAATATAGTTTGTTTTATTTTTTTTATAGATCTTTAAGTACCCTTTGTTTAGTTCATACTGGTCTTGATATTCGTGACCTTCAGAAGTGGAGAAGTTATTAATGAAAACACTCTTTTCCCCATCAATAATTTTTGGCTCATATAAATTATCAAATGAAAGAATGCCTTCATTGAATAGATGGTAATAAAGAGTCATATCAGCTATGCCCCCGGGGTTGTTTTTGTGGTATTCAATTTTTGGCTCAACAAGATGAAACTTAGACTTATTTAAAAAGATATCTGTATATAATTTTTCGTACTCATCACAAAAGTCTTGATTTAGCAATGCTGAATGGACACTTGCAGCATGATAATAGGGAGACCAATTTTTAGAAATACACAAGGAATTTTTTTGGGAGAATGGATACTTGTTTATGTCAAAGAGAAGTATATTATCGCTATCTATCATAAAAGTAGAGTCTAAATCGAAGTCATTCATAAATTGCTTTAGCCTTGGAATTCTGGATAGCCAGAATATTTCGCTTTTATCATCTTTAGCACCAAAATTAACAAAGTTATCCTTTATTTTTTTAGTAAATTCTAAATTATTATAATTTTCAATATTGACGAAAGTTATATTTTCGTTTTCAAAAGATTTAAATTTAGATGTTCCTAATAAATATATATGGTTATACGTGCTGGTTATACTTAAACTTGCCTTGATATATTTATGGTAATAATCTACCATCATCACACATGAAATTTTTTTCATAAAATTAATTATATAGGACAAGAGCTTTCATTACGGTGAAACTTTGCTTATGAGGGCTTACATAGCAAACTAGGGTTAAAATAATATTCTTAAATTCATCTTTAGATTGATACTTGTAAATCTTAATTTAACTAAAAAATCTTTTCTTTATTCTTTGCATTATTAACTTAAGCAGAAGCTGAATAGCTTCATAGATTATTTTATTGCTCATTTTAGATTTTCCTAGCCGCCTCTCTTCAAACTGGATAGGAACCTCTATAACCTTCATGTTTTTAATAAAATATAGATATAGCATTTCTATCTGAAAAGCATATCCATCTGAAGATACATTTTCATAACCTACTGTATTGAGTGAACTAGTTGAATACAGCCTAAAGCCAGATGTAATGTCCTTTGTATGAGTTCCAATTACTAATTTTGTAAGAAAGTTAGCACTTGAAGACAATAACTTTCTTTTTCTGTCCCAACCAATTGAACCTCCTCCTGGGATATATCTGCTACCTAAAACTAAATCGGCCTTATTAGCATTTTCAATCAAATTATCTAAATCCTCCAATCTATGTGAAAAATCTGCGTCCATTTCTACTATGTATTGAAAGCCATTTTTGATTCCCCAACTGAAACCTTCTTTATATGCTGATCCAAGACCCAGTTTTTCTTTTCTGTGTATTGAAAAAAGATATTCATATTTATTTTTTAAATTGTTCACAATATCTCCTGTTCCATCGGGGGAATTATCATCAACAATTAATAAACTAACATTTCTTTCAAGAACAGCTGAGATAAATTGAGCAATATTATCTGCTTCATTATACGTTGGGGTTATAACAAGTATATTTTTGTTTTTCATAAGTTTATATAACTCTATATCATTAAACATTAACGGAAAAACTAAAATTTTAAAAAATACTAATCAGGTACTTTTTAAACTAAACTTCATTCAATAATTTAAAAAAAATGCAATAATCAATTATGAACAATTCAGGCGGAGTACTTTTGACTGGTGGCTACGGTACAAGGCTTTTCCCAAATACTAAAGTTGTAAACAAACATTTATTACCAATTTACGACAAACCAATGGTCTATTATTCTTTATCAATCCTAATGCTCACTGGAATACGTGAAATAACTATTGTTTGCAATCCAAAAGATGAATATTTCTATAAGGATTTATTGGGTAATGGAAAAAGCTTGGGTATAAATATAAATTATTCACTACAAGATTCACCTGAGGGAATCCCACATGCAATAAATACAGCATTAGAAATCAATTCTTTTGATAGATTTATGGTTGTTTTAGGTGATAATTTCTTATATGGAAGAGATTTTTTTAACAATTTAGAGTCAAACTTTATTTCTTCCAACAAACCTTCGATTTATTATCAAAAAGTTAGAAACCCCGAACTATTCGGAGTGATCAAATGGGATAAAGATAATATTTTGGACATCATTGAAAAACCATCACAATATATATCTAGTGATGCTGTTATTGGTGTATATATCTTTGATTCCAATTTTAAAAATCATTTTCAAAAATTAAAAAAATCAACAAGAAATGAATTCGAAATTGTTGATCTTATTAAAGATTATCAACTTGAAAATATTGATTCACACTATGTCGGCAGGGGAACAGCTTGGTTCGATATGGGATCAAACGATGATTTTTTTAACTGTTCTCAATTTGTTAAGACAATACAAGACAGGCAAGGACTACTATTATGTTCACCTCACGAGATAGCATACAGAAAGGGTTGGATAGGAGCAGATGAAATAATAAAAAGTATTGAAAAGTATAAAAATTCAGAATATGCCGCCACTCTTGAGAGAACAATAAGAAACGAGTTATAAAATTAACATATAAGGAATAATTGAAATATGAAAATATTAGTAACAGGTTGCTTTGGATTTATTGGATATAATTTTATAAATTCTATTTTGAAAAATAATAATGGAGATTTTTTATTATTAGGCATAGATAGTTTAAGCAGTCCATATTCAAGACTTAACTATAAAAATTTAGGTGAGTCAGAGAACTTTAAATTTTACGAAGAGGATATTTGCAATATATCTGATTTAGATTTTTCCAATAAAGACCAAATAGATTTAGTAATAAATTTTGCTGCAGAATCTCATGTTGATACATCGATTTATAATCCAAGCTTATTTATTAAATCAAATATATTGGGAGTTAATAATTTACTTAACTTTTGTGTTAAAAGTAAAATTAATAATTTTATTCAAATTTCAACCGACGAAGTATATGGAAGTACTAAAACTGAATTTTATAACGAAAATCAAATTTTAAATCCTTCCTCGCCATATTCAGCTTCTAAAGCCAGTGCTGACATGATATGCAACTCCTATAAAACTACTTTTGGTTTGAATATTAAAACAGTTAGGCCAGCAAATAATTATGGAATATACCAACAGCCTGAAAAATTGATACCATTCTCGATTAGCAATCTAGTTGAAAAAAAAGAACTTGAAATTTATGGTGATGGACAAAATATTAGACATTGGCTATCTGTAAAAGATACAGTAAGTGCGATTAAGTTTATTATAGAAAAAGGCGAGCAGAATGAAATTTATAATATTGGCTCAGATGAATACCTTACTAATAATGATGTTGCCAGACATTTAATTAAAATTTTTAAACTAGATGGAAGCTCTTTAAAGTATATTGAAGACAGACCAGGACATGATCACAGGTATGCGGTAAATTTTGATAAAATTAAATCATTAGGCTGGTCACCAAATTATAATTTTGAAAATTCATTACTTGAGACTGTTGAGTGGTATCTAGCAAACGAAACATGGTGGAAGAAAGATTTAGAAAATATTAGAAAAAATAGATTAAAAAGATTTTAGAGATCTAAATATTTAACTGGATACCAGCTTTTATTTTGATAAGACATATGCTGAATACTTTTAAACCAAGGATGAGGATAAAAAACTTTCTTTGATTCTTTTGAGGCTAGAAATGCAGCAAAAAAAGAAAAACTACTGTTTGCAATTATAAAATTTCTATATTTTGTCATTTTATTTAAAGTTATGAGAGGGTTTTCATTGATATCATTGTAAACATTTTCTGCATACTTAAACACATCATCATCAGAGTCCTGAGAATCTGTAAAAATATCGAACGTAGCCTTGTCGTCAATTTTTAGAATCTCATTTATGGCTTTTGTATAATATGAATTTGGTAATTCTTCATTCCACTCAATATAGTCACCTCTTCTAATATGAATTAAAGTGTTGCTACTTTTTTGTAAGGGTACTTTTGAATTAAAATCTTTATGCTTATCCAAACTACTTAACAAAAATTCTTTTTCATTACTATAAAATTCAGGATTTTGCCAATAACCAATGAATCTGTTTTCAAGATAAGAAAATTCACTGTTAAATGAGTCACCAAAATGAGATTTATAATAATTATTGAATCTTGAAAGGTAAATTCTTTTTATAAGAGGTAATTCGCTTATCTTTTCGTATCTATAGTATTTTGACATTGATTCTCTATCAATAATATTTAAATTGAAAAACTCAAGATTTAGATTCAATTTTCTTTGGTTGTTCGGATTATCAATTTCTAAGTTATTAAACCAATCAATATTTACGAGTGTTTCAAAGTTATTTTTTTCTAGATATTTAGCAAAACAAACTTGATGTAATTGGTTACCTAATCCACCCATTAAATCAACTACTGCTTTTTTAATAATTTATTCCTTACTTGTTAAGACAATTATATAAATAATGAACTTTATTAATTTATATAATTTAAAAATATTTAATTAAATTTTTCCAGTTAAGTATCCTAATAAGAGTGAATAATTTAAAGTTAATTGCCAAAGACGTAATTAGAATCTCTAGAATTACAAAAGTTACTAAAAAGAAATTAAGGCTATTACTGTCTGTATTTTTGTCAAACATCACTGTATTTGCAGATATATTAATTATCTTAGTTTTTGCTAGTTTATTAACATCCGGAACTAACCAAGATTCAACATATTATATATTTATTAAATTAATTTTAGATAATATTATTTTGTTGCCCTTGCTAGTAGTAGTGAGAACCCTTATTGTTTTGGCTGAAAAAGTAAATATTCATAGCCTTCAGCTTCAGGTTGAAAAAAATTTAAAGCTACATATTTTAAGCGAAATTTACAAAAAAGGAAATTACTCAATTGCAGACGCAACATTTTACATTAACACTTTAAGCGGTCACCTTTCATATTTTTATGGTGCTTTAGCAGGTATGGCCAACAACATCATTCAGATTATTGTTTATGCTACTTTTTTAATATATACGGACATCCAAACTATAACATTATTTGCTTTAGGAGGAATAATTATGTTCTTTCCTACTAGATTTCTTTTAAGAAAAGCAAGACACTACATGCATTCTTCATATACTTTCGCGCAGGAAACAGGAAGAGATATACAAAGAGTGATACAAAATCTGTTCTTGATAAAAATTTTAAGAACCAGTAAAGCTGAGTTGGAACTTTACAACAATACTATTACCAGATTTCAACAGGCCCAATTTAGAAATTTAGCTTATGGTACTTTAAACAGTTTATTTCCAAATTTTATAACAGTTTTTACTATTGCAGTTCTTGTTGCATTTTATAATTTTGCAAAATATTTAACGTTAGAATTTCTTGGTATAACATTACGTTTGGTTCAAACTATTGGCAATGCAAATGGCACATTAAATATGCTCGTAAACTCCTCAGTACACATTGAAAAATTTATACAATTTGAAAACAATAAATTAGTAATTAATCCAGAATATTACAAACAAGGTGTAGACAGTCATAACTCAGTTGAATTAAAGGGTGTAAGTTTTAAGTATTTTAATTCTGATGAATTTATTTTTGATAATTTAAATCTGAGTTTTTCAAAAAACAAACATACTATCCTTACCGGTCCAAATGGTTCTGGAAAGAGCACTCTTCTTGGAATTATTTCTCAAATCTTTTACCCAGAGAATGGAGAGGTTACTTTATCTGCAAATAAGATAGGATATGTTGGTGTAACGCCTCTAATAATTGATGGTAGTTTGAGAGAAAATTTGCTTTATGGAAATGACGACATTGAAATAAGTGATGAAAAATTAATTAATTTGTTGAGAGAATTCAAATTATTTGATGATGACAATTATGACTTGAATTACGAAGTTTCAAACAGAAACCTTTCGTCTGGTCAGATGCAAAAAATTTCGTTCATGAGATCATTGTTATCCGATGTAGATTTATTATTACTAGATGAATCCACTTCAAACCTAGACACCTCTTCTAGAGAGTTAATTTTTAACATCTTAAAGGATAAGAGTTTGACAATAATTAACTCTACTCACAATCACGAAGAATTTAAATATGATGAGCATATAAAAATAGAATATAAAAATGAAGAAAGAGTTTTTACCAAGGTCCTATAGGCTAGAGTAAATTTCCAATTCTTTTTTAGCAACAACATCAATAGCAAAATTTTTTGAAATAAATTCTACGGCATTTTTAGAAACTGTTTCAAGATCATAATTTAAAATTTTGTTAAGTATATTTCTTAGTTCTGTTGGATAGGGCTCATATAAAAATCCATTTTGTTGGTCTTTTATAATTTCGTCCACACCGACAACGTTTGGTGCTATGACTATGCATCCTGAAGATAGCGCTTCCAAAATTGATTTTGGATTACCTTCGAATAAGGTACTAGAAACGTATATTTGATGATTTTGCAATTTCTCAAGAACAAGATCATTATTCATTTTCCCTACAAAATTTACATTAGTTTTTAATTTTGAAGCTTCTTCTAACAGCAATGATTTGAGACTACCTTCACCAACTATGTCAAGTTCCCATTTAGAATTAGCAAGCTCATTTAGTAGGTATGAATAATTTTTTTGATTTTCAATTCTTCCAACACTTACAAGCTTCTGGCTTCGATCTACAATATCTCTTGATTTCAAAACTTTTACAAAATTTGGAATAACTAATATCTTTTTTGAGTATTTTGGAAAATTTTTTTCTAAAAACAATAAGTCATTTTTACTGGTTACTATGTATTTATTAGAAAATTTAAGGCTCAATAGTGTTAAAAGTTTATATAACAACACTTTTAGTTTTGATTTTTTTTGATACTTTTTAAAACTCAAAAGATCATAACCAGTTCTAACAATCAATTTATTTTTATTAATTATTTTTAGAATTATTCCAACCCAAGCACCCCATAATTGATTTGTTTTTATAACAGCTTCTTTTTCAATTTGAAATTTTGAAGCTAAAAATCCAATAAAAAAAGATTTTAAAAAATTTATTAATTTAAATTTTGATTTATTTATATATGTGTATATTGGTACTATTTCAAAGACTTCTTTATTAATTTTTATTTCAAAATCTTTACTATCCCCATACGTAAATAAACGATATTTAATATTATTTGATTTTGCAATTTCTTCATATAATTTTAATTCCCTACTTAGTAAGCCGCTCACGTACCAATCATTCAAAGAAACGCCATATGTAAATAAAATTATTACATTCATTAAAATAATATTAACTATGCTGTTAAGAATATAATGAAGTTATTTATTTTATGAAAAAAATTCTGGTTGTTCATAATAGGTACCAACTTTTAGGTGGTGAAGATGTCGCCGTAGACAGCGAGATTAAGTTTTTATCTAAGCATTTTGAAATTAAGAAAATTATATTTGAGAATAAATTAGAAAATATTTTTTTAGATACATTTTTTTTAGTCACAGGCTTCAACCTAAAAAGCAAAAAAATATTGAATAAAGCTATAAATGAATTTAATCCAGATTTAATTTATTTACACAACAGTTGGTTTAAAGCATCACTTTCAATATTTAAAATTATTGAGAAAAGCAAGATTCCAACAGTAATAAAGCTTCACAATTTTCGATATTATTGTACAAAATCTTTTCTTTCCAAGAATCATTTAAATGGAGAAGAATTTTGCAAAGCTTGTGGATACCAAGGAAAAAAATACAGAATAATAAATAAATATTTCAAGGACTCCCTGCTGAAATCTTTATTGGTTCTTATTTATGGTAAAAGATATTTCTCAAAATTAAAAAGTAATAAATTTAAGCTATTAGTCTTAACGGAATTTCACAAGAAATTTTTGAAAAATAAATTAAATATTAATTCAAAAGTATATATACATCCAAACTTAATAACTTTAGATAGGGTTATTGATGATGGTAAAAATAATACAATTTCATACGCTGGAAGAATATCCGAAGAAAAGGGAGTTGATGACTTAGTTGAATCTTTTATTAAAGCCGATTTAAAAAATACAAAGTTACAAATTATAGGAGATGGACCTTTGGCAAAAAATCTAAAAAATAAATTTATGAACAACAAGAATATTATTTTTCATGATTTTATAGAAAATTCTAATGTAATAAGTTTGTTAAAGGGTTCGAAAGCAGTCGTTACCGCTACAAAGCTTTACGAAGGGCAGCCAACTTTGCTTTGCGAAGCTTCATTATTAGGCGTTCCAGCAATATTTCCAAAGACTGGTGGCATAGAAGAATTTTTTCCGGTAGATTATCCATTAAGTTTTGAGCAGTTTAACTACGATGATTTAATTAACATTTTTCAAAATATTGACAGTATGGATTCTCTTAAGGATATAGGTGCAAAGAATAAAGAATATATCTCAGATTTGTTACATGAACAAAAATTATTAAAAAATTTTAAAGAGCTAATAAATGACTAATCAAGTTAAAGTTTCTGTGATTATGAGTGCTTACAACTCTGAAAAATTTATTGATTCAGCCGTAAATAGTATCATTAATCAAACCTATAAAAATCTCGAGCTAATAGTAATGGACGATAGTTCTTCGGATGGCACATACAATTTGTTGCAAAATTTTGAAAAAAAAGACAATCGATTAAAAGTTTTTAAAAATAAAAAAAATATTGGACTAACAAAATCTTTAAATATTTTGTTACAACATACAAAGGGAAACTTAATTGCTAGACAAGATGATGATGACGTAAGTAGTCTAAACAGAATTCAAGCGCAGGTTGACTTTATGGAAAAAAATAGATTAGATTTTTGCACCACAAGAGCAATAACAATTCCTAATAATAAAAATCGTCCAGGGCTATCTCATTATCTGCCAAAGAAGTATTTAATTAAATACAAAAACCCATTTATTCATGGAACTTTAATGATAAAAAAGAGTGTATTAGAATCTGTCGGAAATTATGATGAAAGGTTTTACTACGCTCAAGACTACAAACTGTTCTATGACCTAATAAAGAAAGATTTTAGATATAAAACAATTAATCGAAACCTCTATAAGTTGAATATAAAAGGAAATTTATCTGAGAATAAAAAACAAGAGCAAGAATATTATGCAAATTGTGTAATTAAAAATATCGAACCGGAACCAATTAAGTGAAGTTGTATATAAACAAACCAGGTGAAGACTGGGTAGTGGATAGATTTGTTTCTGAATGGAATAACTTAAATTTTCAGACAAGTTCAAACTATTTTGGAAATAAAATAATTTGGTTAATTGCTCCATGGACTTGGAATAAAATACCTAGGCTTATACTGAATAGAAAAAAAGTTCTTTGCACAATACATCACATTGATGAAGATAAGTTCAACAAAGAAGCAAAGCTAGAATTTTATTCACGAGATAAATTTGTAGATTTATATCATGTTATTTCTAAAAAAACTTTTAATCAAGTAGCTAAATTGACTGATAAACCAATTGTTAACATTCCTTTTTGGGTCAATCAAAATTTGTGGTTTCAAATAAAAAACAAAGAACATATTTACAACAAATACAAACTCAATAAAAACCGATATTTTATAGGCTCATTTCAAAGAGATACCGAGGGATATGATTTAAGGTCTCCGAAACTTTCGAAAGGCCCAGATCAATTTTTGAAAATTGTAAAAGAAATTTCTGATAAAAACAAAGACGTCACAGTTATTTTAACTGGTAAAAGAAGACAATACCTGATAGAAAATTTAATAAAGGAAAAAATAGATTACAAATACTTTGAAATGGGTTCTTTTGAAGAGATTAATGAGCTATATAATATTTTAAATTTATATATCGTTGCTTCAAGGTATGAGGGAGGACCACAATCTATTCTTGAATGTTCATTAACTCGTACTCCTATAATTTCAACAGATGTAGGGATCGCTAGTGAAATTTTATCTCCCAAATCAATTTTTAGTATGGAAAATACTTCTAGTGCTGAACCAGACACAGATCTTGCTTATAAGAATGCTCAAAAATTCACGATTCCAAATGGATTTGATGATTTTACAAATACTTTAATGGATTTATATGAAAATTAGCATTGGGACAAACATAAAAGAAGGTCCTTGGGGTGGTGGAAATTTATTTGCTATAAACCTTAAAAACTTTTTGATAAAAAAAGGACATCAAGTTGTTCATAATTTAGATGATGATGATGTTGACATAATATTAATTACTGAGCCAAGAAAAACCTCAGAGTCATCTGCATTTACTCATTTGGATGTCAAGAATTATATAAATTTTGTTAAGGAAGACGTGTTAGTTGTTCACAGAATAAATGAATGTGATGAAAGAAAAAATACTAACTTTGTTAATAAATATATGATTGAAGCAAACAAAATATCAGATTTTACAGTCTTTGTTAGCAGTTGGTTAAAAGATTTGTATACAAATCAAGGAATGGATCATGAAAATAAAATTGTAATTTTAGCTGGTGCAGACAAGAAAATATTTAATTCAAAAGATAAGTCAATATGGAATTCTATTGAACCATTAAATTTAGTAACCCATCATTGGGGAGCAAATATAAATAAAGGATTTGAAGTATACAAAAAACTTGACCAATTGATGGGAAACGAAACATGGAACAAGAAAATAAACTTCACTTATATTGGAAACCTACCAAAAAATTTTAATTTTAAAAATGCAATCCACTTAAACCCTCTATCAGGAAATGAGCTTGCATCTGAAATAAAAAAGAACCATGTATATATAACGGGTTCCTTAAACGAACCTTCAGGAAATCATCATATTGAGGGAGCACAGTGTGGACTTCCAATAATGTACATTAATAGTGGGGGTATATATGAATATTGTAAAGGCTTTGGAGTAGATTATGACTTAGACAATTTAGAACTAAAGGTTAACTATGTTCTTGAAAATTACTCTACTTTAGAATCAAATATGACTAATTATCCACATGATGCAGAAAAAATGTGTAATGATTTTCTTAATTTATTTGAAAATCTTATTGAAAAGAAAACAGACATATTAAGCAAAAGACAAATCCCAAAACCATCTAAGTTTGAGTCAAAATTATATAAATTTAAAAAGCAAATATTTAATTAATCAAAAAACAAAATTGACTTTAGCTTGTTATAAAAAATTTCACTTCGGTAGTTCGAATAGACAACTTCACTTGCATTATTTGCAATCATTTTTTTTCTTTGATCATCTTTCATTATTTTATCTATTTCTTTTTTCCATAAAGATAAAATATTTTTTTCAACAAAAATAATGTTTTGTTTATCAAAAATATCTTTATCCCAAAATCCATCTGTATAGGTTATCATTACTGGCACCCCCATTGACATTGATTGTAAAGCAACGCTTTGTCCAGATGGCTGATAAGAATTCTTAATAGGTATTATCGATAAGCTAGCTTCAGAGTAGATTTTTCTTAATTCTTCATCGGAAATTAATTGTTTATTCCAATGTCCTTTTATCAATTCTATGTTTTTACTCTTAATTTTTTTATAATCTATATTTGATGTAATCAAAGTGAACTCATATTCAGTAAGGCTTTCAGCAATTTTTAAAACCAAATCATATTCTCGCCTTCCATCGTTGCCAATAAAAAGTATCTTTTTTTTATTATCTACCGGGTAATTTTTTGACCAGAAATTTGTGTCAATACAAAATGGTGCGAAGTGAAATTTGTCACGGTATTTGTAGTATGAAATATTGGCCTGTTGATATTCACCTTTACTCAAAAACATAAAATTATTAACAACACTAAAGAACAAATTTAAAAACAATCTTTGTAAAAAATGTGTTACAAAAGTATTTGTTTCTTTGGCTAATAGGCCCATGACAATAACAGTTGATTTGTTCATTTTAAATAATCTAAAAATAATTAAAAATGGAAGTAAAGAAAGCCCAATCCGGTCATTGGTAAGTATGATATTTTTAGTATTTCTAAGAATTTTAAAATTTTTGAAAGTACAAATATTTTCAAGAAAAAATGAAAGTTTAGTTACTTTTCGTAATACTTTAGAATTAAAGGTTAATAATTTATTAAAAATGCTTTTACCAATATCTGTTTCAAACTCAATGTAATTTACATTTTTAACATCATCTTTGAGGTCAAAGTATCCATAAAAGAAATCTTTAGGAAATTTTGATTTATTATTTATTACATTAGACCTACCAAATCCAAACACGTATGTTGCATTAGTTTTATTGGTCATTATTCCTCTTATAATAATTAAATTACCCTCTAACTTTCATTATTATTAATGTTTATACAAGGGAAAAATTGATTAATAAAAAATTTAAAAATTTAAACTTATTTATTACTAATAGCATCTTTGCTTTCTCAATTTTAATAATGATATTTACAAGATCTTTTGTTGGGATTAGATTTTTTGGTTTTAGATTGGGAGAATTGATGGTTGGATTTGGATTATTAATTATTTTAATATTTTTAATTTCCCAAATCTTTTTATCAAAAAAATTTGAATTTTTTCCAACCAATTATTATTTATTACTCTTAGTATCTTTTTTTGTTTCTTTGTTTATTAATAAAGGTGATTTGTTCAACCTTTATACATTTAAATCTTCTTCATACTTATGGATGGTTGGTTATGTCATAATTGGTTACTTTTTTTTCTCAAATTTTGTTTTTAACAAAGTACATATTTATATTCTTACGACGATCCCATATATAGTTTATATTTTTAACTCAGGCAATTATCCAAATATTATTATTGATTTCTTTAATAAGTTTTCTGACAAATTTCAATTCAATAAAGGATCTGATGTTTTGATGGTTTTGATATTTTGTCTTTTTGTTTTGAAAAATAAATTTGAACAAGATATAAATTACTTGAATTATACAAATATAAGCTTTTTTTTGTTATTACCACTATTTTTAACACTAAGTAGAGCATCTTTTTTTGCAGCATTATTATTTTTGGTTTTGTTTAATTTATACCTAATGGATGTTGTAAAACAGAATAAGAAAAAGTATTTTATTTGTTTACTATTAGGTATTTTATTTTTTATTATTTCAGCCATAAGACTCGCAGCTCTTCCAGATTTAGAGTCAAGAAGCGATGAGCCAGTAGTTATACAAGTTGTATCAGGTTCAGTTTCAGAGGTTGCTCAAAGGAAAAATACTTTTCAGTTTCTAGGGTTTTATTTATGTGAAGACAGAATTTGTGCAAAAGATAACACTTTAGATTGGAGATTTGATATCTGGTTCGATTTAGTTCAAGATCAAGTTTCTAAAAATAAATTATTGATTGGATTTGGATTTAATGAAATCTTTGAGGTAATGAAAGATCCACAGGCACCCGGTAGATTAGGAAGAGACGGTTTAAATGAACATGTACACAACCACATTTTTACTATTATTGGCAGGTTCGGGGTGTTGGGGTTATTTCTATACTTTCTCTTTCAATACAAACTGATAAGGGAATTTAGATACGATCTTGTTTTGTTTTTAGTGCCTTTGTTTCTTGTTTCAATGATTGACACAACTATGGAAAGTATCCAGTTTCCATATTTATATTATTTTTTAATAGGCTACTACTTAAATAGTCTAAGTAAAAAGTAAGGATTTAATTTTAGTAAATGAATAATTCATGGATGTATAATCTCAAAGATGAAATTTTGGGTTTTTTAGATTCTCTAAATGAAAATAATTTTAATTTTTATCCTGTAAAAAAAGGCTTGACCAATGCTGGCAAAGAAATCCAACTAGGTTTTCTATGCTATGCAACAAAAATATATTACATTATTGGTGAATGGGATGAATTTAGTGAAGAAAAAAAAGATGAAATAATTAAAAAAATTAATTCGTTTCAGTCGAGTACTAGCAGGTTTTCTCAAAACTCATTTATAGACATCATGTACATAAAGGCTTTTAAAAAATTTAATATTAAAAAGTATTTAAAGGAAAAAGCAAAGTTTCTTTTAAATACCTTTTTTAAAAAAAACTATATTTTAGAAAAACAAAAACTAGAAGAATTTGTTAATGCAGAGACAAAACAAGCTATATCAACACTTTTTCAAGTGAAGTCAAAAAACAACAAGATTTATGAAAATTCAATTATAAAGAAAGACAATATAACAAATTATTTGGAAAGCTTGGACTGGAGTAAACCCTGGAATGCTGGAGCCCAGTTTTCAAGCTTATGTTTATTTGTTTCAACACAGATATATGATGATAAATACAAAAACAAACACAAAGAAGAATTAAAAACATTTTTATCTTCAATTACAGATGAAGATACAGGAGCTTTTTTTAATGGCGAGAAACCAAATAATAAGGAACTTATTAATGGGGCAATGAAAATTTTAACAGGATTAGATTGGCTTGATGTAAAAGTGCCTTACCCTGAAAAGCTTATAGATACTTGCTTAAAAACCAAACCTGAAAGTGAGGGTTGTGATTTAGTGGACATAGTTTATGTTCTTTATATGTGTAATCAATTGACAAATTATAAAAAAGAAGAAATTAAAGATTATTATCAGGCAGTTATTTCAGAAATAGAAAAACATTATTATAAAGAACATGGAGGCTTTTCTTATTATAAAAATTATTCACAAAAATACTATTATGGTTCAAAAATTTCAAAAGGGCTTAATGAGCCAGATTTACACGGAACTCTGCTCTTAGTATGGGCAATATCTATGATTTCAAAATTGGTTGATTTACCATCGGGAAAATGGAGAACTCTAAAACCTTAATCTATTTATAATTTTATAAAATAAAGTAAAAAATCGTTTTATAGGTTTTTTAATTAATTTCTTTATATATCGTTTTAAATCAAAATACCTGGTGACGAACAAATTTTCATTAAAAGCTATATTCTCACCATCAGGATGTCCCTTTACAAACTGTTTCCAATAATTTTTTGTTAATTTTTCTAAATCTAAACTTAAGCTTTCAAAATTTTTAATATAGTTTGATAATAATTCTTTATTAATTTCTTCATAATTTTCTACAAAGAGTATTGGAAGGTTTTTTGCTGCTTTATATGTTTCATGATATTTAGTAACAGGAATACTGCCAGAGTAAATTGTTTCCCATAATCTATGTGTATCTACGCCGTTCCCCCATGGACAAAGTACAAAAGTATAATGTTGAAGATTCTTTAAATATTCTTGTTTGTTTAAATCAGGGTTATCAATTGTTACCCAGCTTTTGTCTTTAAATAAGTTAATCAAATCTTTTCTTTCTCTAAAGTTTGTATTTTTATTGAAATTAATATATAAATTTATATCTTTTTTTAAAAAATTTTTATTGTTGAAATTTGTAAAATCTTTATAAATCAAATTTTTTAAAGAAAAATCGCTAGCAATACCTATCGGAATAGGAATCAAGTCTTTATGATTGAATCCTACATTCACTGAAAACCACTTATTGACACAATTCGGTTTCTTTTTAAAAAGCACTTTTGAAATTATTTGGTCAGTTTGGTGTGTAATTAAATTTATATTTTTGAGAGTTTTATTTTTTTTGAGGTGATAAAACAAATTATCTAAAAGATCAGTATTACAAAAGATTGTACTTCCAGACTTAATTTCAAATGCAAGTTTCTTGTATGTGTAGCAAAGAAAATTTGGATTGTGGGATTTCTCAATTATTTGAGTATTAATTTCAACAGGAAGGTTGTGTGAAACCCTATCAGAGTAAACTACATCAGCAAAGCTAGAAAAGTCATTACTTGTAAAAAATAAATCTTTTTTTTCATACATTTTTAAGTAATTTCCTAAAACTTTATTGTTGTTGTGTTCTTTATTTAAAAGTAATGTTAGCTAAAGTACATTGTATAAATTGTTAAATTTAAATATATTTTATGATCAAGCTTATTGGTTAAGTGGTCGAAATTTTTTTTCAGACCGTTTGAGCCAATCATCCTTTTTGAATTTTTACTATCAATACAAATACAATAGAAATCAAGAAATAAATAACAACTTGATTAAATCTGGTCCAGAAAAACTCGCTAATAAATTAATACGATTCTCATCTATGTATGAAACAATTGTTTTAAATGAGGCTAAATACGATAATTATTATTTTTGTAATTTTGATAAAAACAATGAAAATCTAGTAAAGAGCATACTTAACAACAAAAATAATAAATTAGCAGTGGGGCCGCTGTACACCTTTAATGACTTAGTTTCTCTTTCAGAATTAACAAACGAATATAACAATTTAAAGATTGTTACGGCTTCAACGCTAGCTTTGGACTCGACTTACCAAATGGTAGAAGAAAATCTAACTAAAGAAAAATTAGTAATATTACCCATAGGTATTAAAAGAGAAGTAGAAATTGATGATTCAACAAAACTAAATAGAAATTCAAATGCAATAATTTACTTTAAAAGAAGAAGTGCAGATGAGCTATTTAGCGTTAAAAATTTGTTGGAATCTAGAAATATTGAATACAAAATATTTGAATATGGTAAATATAAAAATAGTGACTTAATAGATTATTCAAAAAAAGCAAAATTTGGAATTGTCTTGGACCAAACAGAAAGTCAAGGAATTGCCATAAATGAACTAATTTGCAGCAACTTACCATTGTTTGTATTAGATTATGAAGAAAATAGATATGAAAACTTTATTCTTAAAGGCAGTAGCGTTCCTCTATGGAATGAAAAATGCGGTGAAAAAGTAAATAATTTTGAAAACATTGATAGTCAATTCAATCAATTCTTTGAAAAAGTTTTAAATAATTATTATCAACCTCATATTTTTGCTAAGGAAGTACTTTCTTTTGAAGCAATGTATAAAAATTTTGTAAAAATATTTAAAAATATTTCTTCTTAATTTCTCTTGGAAATTCTAAATAATTAAATTTAGTGTTATTTTTTAGGCCGAATGCACTAAAGCCAAATTGATTTTCTTCTAAATTATTTAATTTTTCAAATATAAATTTTGGATGATTTTCAATGTCGGTCTTAAATAAATGTTTTTTATATCTTGTTTCAATCATTTTAAACCAAGCTTGAAAAGCTATTTCAGGGTCATCTCCACCTCTGTCACCATAATTTCCAAAAGTTCTTTTCCATGCTCTAGCAAATCTTGCTCTATCTTCACCAATAATCTTTTTAGTTCTAAACATTGAATCATATTGCCAAACAGGAACCCTAATTTGAGGAACATTTTTATATGTCAGCAGTTCACCATTTAAAGTAGCTAACATTTGATCCGTTCCTCCATTAAGTTTTATTTCAGGATATTTTTTTTTATTTAATAGCAAACACAGTTTTGTTTTTAATTGATATCTATTTGATGTAAAAAATTGATATTGAGGCAATACAATTGCAGGTTCGTTTTTATACTTATCGATATATTCTCTTAATTTTGGTATATCATTTTCGTGTATAAAGTAATCCAGATCCATCCTCATTACCCAATCTGAACTACATTTATCGAAACCCCCCTGATAAATTTTATTAAATATTTTCCAATCAAACTCATGAGGCCAGTCATCGCCTACAATAACTACATCATCTGCTACTTCTTTGTAGCAATTTAAAGACTCTTCCCAAGGATCGTTTCTCTCATCGGGATTAGTCATTGTAGTAAAAATCGTTAATGAAATCATTACATATATATTAGTTAAATTGTATGTGAAGCACTTATACTAAATTAATATAAAAATGATGTATTTCAAAAAATATAAACATACAATTACTCAAAAAACTAATAAATTGGTTTACTTCAACAATTATTCAGTAAGTTATTTTTTTTCTAGGTTTGGAAATAATTTACAACAAATAGCTAACGGTATAATTTATTGTAATTATACAAAAAGTAATTTTTATTCTCCTAAGCATCAATATATTGATAAATTTAAAGTAGTTAATAACAAACTACATGCATTGTTTTTTACATTTAAAAAATATTACAGATTTTTTTATTTTTTGAATAGTGAAGATTTTCCTACAGAAGTAAGTAATGATTTCCTAATAAAGAACATTCAATCAGTTTTCAAAGAAAGCATTTCTCCTAACATTAATTTTTTAAATGATATGAAAGTTGATGAAAAAATGTTAGTTATCCATATTCGTAGCGGTGATATATTTAAAAAACACAAAGAAGACTATTATCAAAATCCTCTATCGTATTATGAAAGTTTAATTAACTTATATGAAAAAGTTTTTATTGTAACCTCCCCTGATCGACTAAATCCTGTTTGTAAAATATTAGAAACATATAAAAATGTTGAAATTCAATCTTCATCTTTTGAGAATGATTTTAATACTCTATACAACGCAACTAACCTTGCAACATCTGGTGTTGGGACATTTCCAATTGCAGCTGCATTAATGTCAAAGAAGCTTAAAAATATTTACTATACAAATTTATATTTAGAAGAGCATTTAAATCCCGAAATGATAACAAATATTGATGTAAAACATCACAAATTTAAGATTTCAGAAAGTTATAAAAAAAATTATCAAAACTCAAGAAACTTAAATGAATTAATACTTGATAAAAATTATGAAACAACTAAGTTTTAAAGGTTTTTTAATTTATACTTTAACTTTTTAATAATTGATGGTTTTTGGTAAAAATATAAATCTTTTCCAAAATAATAAGTCTGTTTAAGATGCTTTTTATAAAATAAGTAAAATTTTAATTTTTCAGAATAAGAATAGGGACCTCTTTGAACTGCCAAAAATGGAAATTTATATTGATTTTCAGGATTATCCTTAAACCAAACTTCATTTTCTAATTCAACACAACCATATTTTTTTGAAATTAAACTAAAAATACTTTGATCATGCCTATTTTGTTTAAAACCCGAAATTTGATTATTTATATATTTATCTGTAATTAGATCGACATCATATGAAATGACTTTTTCAAATTCATGTAATTGTTCAATGGTGTCTTTATTGTTTTTAATAATTAAGTGTCCAGCAAGATACTGTTCAGTATTTCCAAATTTAGATTCAATATCTAAATTAAAATAATTAAATATCTCTTTCGAAGTCCAGTATTTTTCTATGTTTGAATTTTTAAATCTAATCATTGAAAAGGGAGATTCATTTAACATTTCAATATATTGATCGAATCTTTTTTGCCCTTTTAAATTAAATGATGAACCAGCATCTGAATAAATTAAAATTGAATTTTCATCCATTTCTTTGAGCGCTTGCTTAATTATTTGGTGTTTCCATATCCAGTAGCCCGCACCTTTTTGTTGATTTAATATATTAGAATATTTATCTACAAATAATTTATCGAGATCTTTAAAGCTATAACCAACTATCTTATTAAAATTTCCACTTATTCTTGCCAAATTTAATAAATGATTTTTTTGAATCGTATAATTCTTATCTCCATAAGTTATAAAGTTAATGTTTAATTTATTCATTCTCTCATTAAAGATATAAAAGTGTTATTTTTAGATCCTTGAGTAAAGATACTCTTTTTTGACCAATGGATGTTCATATCTTTTATATAAAATTGGTATGCTAGTTCCCAATCAATGACAAGGTTCATTGGCGTTAAATCCTCTAATAACAAATCTATACAATTATTGTTCACTATTAATGCATCAGTAGTATTTGTGGCAGGGTGATCTATTTTTAAACTTTTTAAAAATGGCATGTATCTTTTAAATCCAAGTTTGTTATTCCTAAAACCTTTGCTCATTCCTTCACCAATAAACATCAAATCCCATTTTTTTCCCGTTTTAATAAGTTTTTGAATTTTCTTCAAATAGTTATCATAAAGAGGTATCACATCATCTTCAATAATCAAACTATATTTATATTTGTCTTTCTGTATTTTTTTGAATGTTTCTACAAATTTAACTGCTACTGAAATTTCCGAATCTCTTAACTTGTAATACTTATTAGCTCTATTGCCCCACAGTTTTACTTTATGGTTAAACTTTTCTTCACTATCTTCGTAAGTTTTAAATTTTAGTTCATCAGTAAGTTCTTCTTTGTCATATTTTTCAATAAACTCGTATGGAATTTTTATATTTTTCAGCATACGATCAATATGAATTTTTCTATCTTTATAACCTTTATAGTGAATTATGTAAATTTTTAGATTATCCATTTTCAATTACTTCAGATATTTTAGTAAGCACATTTTCAGGCAAACTAAATTCGGGGAATTTATTATTAATAAAAATTTCCTCATTTAAGATTTCCATTCTTTTTTTATTGCTATTATTAATCTTTAATATCTCCTCAATTAAATGATCCTCACTTTCATAATCATTGAAATAAATAAATGAGTTTGGATTAAAATCGTTTTTTGCTTCACTCGAACCCCAATAAATTGGAATAGTTTTTGAATAAAAAGAATGAATTAGTTTTTCAGTTACATATCCTTCCGCTATTGTATTTTCAAATGCAATATTGAATTTGAAAAGTTTCATTGCATTTAGTTTATACTTTTGATCTCCTCTGCCTTTTATTCTATAAAAAGAGTTATTATATAATCGTCCAAGGTTATGAGTTTTTTTATATTTATTTAGATTTGGGACAAAATCAACCCTTAAACCCGATGGTTTAGATGCAATAAAAGAACAAAACAATGGACTAAAGTTACTCGTAATTCTTTTAGTTTTAATTAATGAAGATTTTGGAATTAAAAAAGATGGATCTCTTTCTAAATCATACTTAACATCAAACCAGTCTATGAATATTACCCACAGTGGTAGCCTCAAGTTATTCTCACCGTTTTTCTTACAAGTAAGAGAAAATGAATCATTATTGACATTATTAAAAGTTTCTCCAGAGAAAAATATTTTCTTTGTATGATCATTGTTAAATTTTTTTTGATTTTCAACATTTGCGTAATCCGCTGAATAAAATAATACATCAGGATTTTTTGAATCAATTTTCAGATCATATTTTTCACTCAATAAGTGAAAGAAATAATTGTCATCCAATCTAAAGTTAGGCCAGAAGTCTGTGAAAAATATGCTAAGTTTTTTTTTGTTCAATATAATAAGTTTTTATCTTATCATTAAGTATATAATTCGCATGTTAATGAGTATTATATACTTAAAAAATTTAGGAAAATGAAAGCATTTATAACTGGGATAAATGGACAAGATGGTTCATACTTAGCAGAATATTTAATTGCTAAAAATTATGAAGTTCACGGAACAATAAGAAGATCATCTTCAATTAATACTAAAAAGATAGATCATCTTATTTCCACCCATCAAGGTAAAAACCTTTACCTTTACTACTCAGATCTTTTGGATTCTTCATCTCTAACAAATTTAATTTCAAAAATTGAACCTAATGAAATTTATAATTTAGCTGCACAGTCACATGTTGCTGTTTCTTTTCAAAATCCACTTTTTACAACAGAAACCAGCACAGTTGGGCCTCTATCTTTGCTTGAATCCATAAGAAATGTAAATAAAGAAATTAAATTTTACCAAGCTTCATCATCTGAAATGTATGGAGGTTCAGTAAGAGAGGCACTTGATGAAAACTCAAAATTTGATCCAAAAAGTCCATATGCTGCTGCAAAAGTATTTGCATTTGAAATTTCTAAAATATATAGAGAATCTTATGATATGTTTGCAACTAATGGAATCTTGTTTAACCATGAGTCTCCAAGAAGAGGAGAAACATTTGTTACTAGAAAAATTTCAAAAGCAGTAGGCAGAATTCACGTGGGTATTCAAAATAAGTTAACTTTGGGAAATCTTAATTCTTACAGAGATTGGGGTTTTGCTGGAGATTATGTAAAAGCTATGTGGCAAATAATGCAATATGAAAAACCGGAAGATTGGGTTATTGCAACAGGCGAAACATATTCAGTTAATGAATTTGTAAAAGAAGCTTTTTCTTTGATTAATTTAGATAGTGATAGCTTTATTGAAACTTCAGAAAAATACTTTAGACCAAATGAAGTTGATTATTTACTTGGTAATCCTACTAAAGCATCTAAAAAGCTTGGATGGAAACCAGAAACATCTTTCAAAGAATTAGTAAAGATGATGGTTGAGCATGATATTAACGAAGCAAAAAAAGAATATACCCTCCTAAAAGAAAATTTAATTTCACCCACTTGGGAATCACCTGTAAGCCCTAACTAGAGAGATAGTATCTTTGCCCTGTAATCTTGCAAGGATTCAAAAGAACCATCTTTTTCAGTAAAAGAAACGCTGTCACTTCTCTTTCTATGAAAATGTTTAAGATTTTTAAGCGATTTTATTTCTCCTCCAAATTTTAACCAAAAGAAACTAATTGCAACCGCATCCATTTGTGGTCTTAAGCTATCTTTAAAACCATCACTCATAAAGTTCAAATACTTTTCTTTATTAACAATAAAATTACCTGAATTCAATACCCAATTTATATTTTTTTCGTTTGTAAATTTCTCTTCTCCATCAATCTCACTTTTTATTTTTTTTAATGAGTAAATAAAATCTTGATTTACATATGTGACTCTATATTTTTTATTAAAAATAGAAAGAAATTTTGAGAGTTGTCTGTATTTTCTAAATTGATAAATCTTTGAGGGTATATATAAAAAATTATCACTTTGTATTGTTCTTGTTACTTTATCTAAGTTACAGGCAACAACATTATCCGAATCTAATTGATATACAAATTCATTTTTACAATTTTGAATATTTAAATATTTATTTTGAAAAGCTCCTAAATTCTTTTCATTAAAATAAAATGATATATCTAATTTTTTTTCAAAACCATTGACAATTTTTTTTATAGATTCCCTCTCTTTGCTGTCTGATCCATCATCTTGAATTACAACCTCATCAACACATTTGAACTTCAATAAAGATTTCAATGCTTCAGCTAAGTATTGAGAAGAATTATATGTAGGTATTGCGATACTTATATTTTTTATATTGCTGTGAGTCATTATTTATTATTAGGATACTAAATAATTATGTTTATATAATTAATAAAAATATGGTTCTTATAAATGAATGAATTTTGGGAAAAAGATTTAAACGTTGGATACTATGACAAGATTGTCAATAAAGGTATGCAAAATAAAAAAGGTGTGCAATCTTTTTGGCATATATTAACACTAAAAAAGGTATCCAAATATTTAGAAACAAACCTTGATCATTTAGATTATGCATGTGGACCAGGAACCTTGATAGGCTTATTTTCAAATTCAAATTCAACTGGAATTGACATTGCTGCAAAGCAGATTGAGTACGCTAACTTAAATTATTCTAATAAGGGAGTTTTCAAAAAAATTAACGATTACGAATTAAATAATAAAAAATTTGATGTGATAACTATTTTAGGCCTTATTGAATTCATAAGCGATGATGAAATTATTGACTTATTAAAAACCTTAGGAAAAAATTTAAATCATTCTGGAAAAATTATTTTAACTACACCAAATTACTCAGGACTAATGAATTTTTATGAAGTGCTTTTAAATAAATTTAGTGAGGTAGATTACGCTGAAGAGCACATAAATAAAATAAACACTTCAAATCTGCTTTCACTATTTAAAGATTTAGACAATTTTGAATTTAATATTAAGAAGTTTATGAATCTAAGTTTATTTTTTTCTATTTTTAGTCATTCAATAGCTGAAAAAATTGAAAATTTTATTGGAAAAATGTTTAAAAATTATTTTGGTTCTTTGATAATTGTTGAATTGATAAAAGAATAAATTTATTAAAGTTACATAATGAGCTCAAATAGTTTGTCAATAATACTGCCTACTTTAAATGAAAAAGAAAATCTTGAAGTATTAATTCCCGAAATCATCGAAGTTTTATCTAGGCTTGACGAACTTGAAACTTATGAGCTAATTATTGTAGATGATGGATCAAACGATGGAACAGAAGAATTAATATCTGACATTAGAATAAAAAATCCAAATGTTAATTTTATAAAAAGAAACGAAGAAAAATCACTACCCCTCTCTATATATCAAGGTGTTATAGAATCAAATTCAAATAATGTAATGTGGCTTGATGCTGATGGCTCAATGAATGCACTGGCTATTGAGAGGTTGCTTAATGTTTTTTTTAGTAAAGAAAATTTAAATTTAGCAATTGTAGGATCAAGATTTTCTGAGGGTGGTGGCTACAAGGGAGTCCGTGATGTAAAAAATCAATCATTTTTTAGTGCAATTAATAATGTTAGAAATTCAAAAGACTCTGTTATTGGAATGATTTTATCAATATTGATAAATAGATTATTGTCATTTTTATTTAGGACCCAGTTAACAGACCTTACAAGCGGTTTTATAGTTCTTAATAAAAAACATATTGAAAAAAGTGTGTTTGAAAATAGGACATATGGAGAATATTTTATTTACTTGTTAGGAAGTCTAATTAAAAAGAATATTGTTATTGAAGAAGTTGGATATATCTGTGAAACTAGAATGTATGGTTATTCAAAAACTAGTTCAGGAATCATCCAATTTATTATTAAAGGAGTACCTTATATTATGGCTGCATTGAAAAGAGGTAAATAAATTGATAATAAAAGATGGAGACATATTGCTAGCAATGGTTATTTCAAAAAAAGATACCCTAGAAGGCGAAAAAAATTTTTTCACAGATAACGCCGCTGAATTTCAAGTTGCTAGTTTTAATTTAGCCAAAGATAATAATATTGAAAGACATTACCACCCTTCTCAACCAAGGGAAATTCTAAAAACTAGCGAGGTTATTTTAGTTCAAAGTGGATTAATAATACTGAAAATTTATAATAAAAATTTTGAGGAAATAGAAAGTGTTAGGTTGAGTCCGGGAGATGTTGCTATTTTGATAGATGGTGGTCACGAGCTGATTATGGAGGAAAATTCTCAGTTTATAGAGGTCAAACAAGGTCCTTATGATGAACAAAAAGATAAAAAAAGGTTCTAAATTTATACCGGTTTTTGAACCGTATATAAGCTTAAGGGATAAATTTGAAGTTTTAAAAGCTATAAACAATAAAAATATATCTGGAAGTTCAGAGTTAATTGACGAGTTTGAGTCTGGGTTGTGTGAAACTTTTAGCGTAAAACATGCAATTACTGTTTCTAACGGGAGTGTTGCTTTGGATTTAGCTCTTCAATTACTAAATTTAAATGAAGAAGACGAAGTAATTTTGCCAAGTTTTACAATTATTTCTTGCTTGGCAGCTGTTGTAAGAGCGGGAGGAACTCCTAAATTTTGTGATGTTGATAAAGACTCATGGAATATGACTTTGGATAATGTAAAAAGTGTTGTCTCAACTAAAACAAAAGCAATCTTAATGGTTCATACGTATGGCCTTACTGCAGAGGCTGACAAAATAAAAGAATTTGCTAACTCAGAAGGCATCACCTTGGTTGAGGATGTTGCAGAAGCACACGGACAATCTTTGAATAAGAAACTTTGCGGTACTTTCGGTGATTTAGCTACTCTCAGTTTTTATGCCAATAAACATATTACAACTGGAGAAGGTGGTGCTGTGTTAACAAATTCAACCGAATTTGCAAATGTAGCTAAAAAAATGAAAAATTTAGATTTTGACCCAAAGAGAAGGTTTCAACATGATAATTTATATTGGAATTATAGAATGGGAAGCCTTCAAGCTGCGCTTGGAATATCACAAACTAAAAGCTTAAGAAAAACGATATCAAAAAAAATTGAGCAGGGAGAAATTTATAATAAACTTTTGTCTGAAAATTCAAATATCCAATTACCTTTAAATGAATGGTTAGGATCTAAAAATCATTATTGGGTTTACGGAATAGTTGTTAAAAATAGATCTAGGGATAAATTACAAACTTTCTTACTTGACAGAAACATACAAACTAGAAGGTTTTTTTGGCCACTACATTTACAGGAAGCATTGCCTGATAAATTTAAAAATTCTTCTAACATACTACCTCAATCAGAGATGCTTGGTAGTTCTGGCCTATATCTGCCTATGGGTAGTCATATTAATTTTTCCGACCAAAAATATATTGCTGAGTCCGTTTATAACTTTCTAGATACTGAAGTTTCTGAATAAGAATTTAATTATGGATTATATAGTTAAAAATAAACAAATTACTTTTTTAATATTTTTGTTAATTTTTACAAATTATTTTTTAACTTTTGAAATTAGATATAAAACTTTAATATATCTTGTTATTTTTTTGTATTCTTTCTTCTTTAATAAATCAAGTATTTCGAAATTAAATCTAAACATAAAACTTTATTATTTATTACTATTTTTGATTACAATTATTTTTCAAAATCATTTGTTAAACTTTGAAATAATTTCTATAGACGTACCTTCATACTTAGTAGCTTCACAAAGTGTTTCTTTATCAACTCTTCCATACGAAATCCAGTGGGAATCAAAAGGACCACTTTTTATGTATTTATATAAGTTAGTTTTATTACTTTCTGGCAGTAGTTACATATATTTTAGATTGGCAAATGATATTTTATTATTTTTAATTTCAGTTTTGATATTCAAAATTATTGAAATAAAGTCTAAAAATAATTTACAGGCCTTTTTAGGTTCTCTTCTTTTTTTATTATTAACAAGTTATGAATGGTACTTGTCAGAGTATTCAGAAATTTATTGTTTAATATTTTTAATTTTGCAATATTTCCTTATCCAAAAATTTGGATATAAAGACTGGACAATTGTACTCAGTGGAATACTATTCTCTTTTTCAACTCTTATTAATCAAGGTACAGCAATCTTTATAGTTTTATTCAGTATAGTTTTATCTTTAGAGTTTAAAAGAAGAGCAATATTAAAAGTAGTCATACTTTCTTCATCGTTTTTAGTTCCACATTTTATAATGTTTCTTATATATTTTTTTAACAATCTACAAAACATTTATTTCACAAATTATATTTCAATTCCATTAAATTATGTTGGCTCAGGGAATTTTAAATTTTATGAATTAATTGTATGGTTGAGAAGATATTTTTTTTACTCTGAAAATTTATATTATTTAATTTTAATCATCCCTTTCTTGGTCATATTTTCGTCAAGAAAGTTAATCTCCAAAAAAGAATTTATTTTTGATTTGAGTTATTTATTAAGTTCTTTTTTAATTTATTTTATTGCTGGACACAATTACCAGCATCATTTGTTTTATTTAATTGCTTTTGGATGTATTTTAACAAGTTATATCAAACTAAATACTAAAACAATAATGTATCCACTTCTAGTTGTAATAGTTTCTATTCAACTTTTAATTTCATTGTCACCACTTTCATACAATAATTTAAAATCAATTGACAGAACATATAACAATTATCCTCTTCTTCAATTATCTAAAGAAATTAATGATCAATTTAACGAAAGAGAATATACAGTTCTAGCCGTTGATAGTGTATTGGTACTGTTTTACTTAAATAAAATGAACAATACTTATATTGTTCATCCCTTTAATCATTATGAAGAATACATTGTAAGTTCACTCTTAAGAACTGGAAATCTTAAATCAAATGAACTATCTCACTTGAGCTATGCCGTTGATTTAAATCCAGACGTTATTATCTGCGTTCCAACACAGATAGTTTCAGGAAGCCCTAATTCATCTGAAATATTTAATTGTGAGGTTACAGATTATAAAAAAGATTATTACAGATTAGATACAAATCCTTATACAGAAAATATGAATGGTCAATACTATTATGATCCATATTCGAAAGTTCAAGTATATTTAAAAAATAATCAATAATTTATTTTTTCAGTTTTATAAAGAAAGACGGATGCGATTACAAGATAAATTAACATATTTAATCTATCATATCCATAAATTCTAAAAACAATATAAATTGTCGATATTGAAAGTAAATTGATAAGAAAATAAAAATTTAATTTTAGAAAATGTAAAAGATAAATTTCAATAAATGGCTTAAAAAAGTAAATTAAAAAAAGACTAAGAACCGGCACGGAGATCGAGATTATTGAATAAATACCATATTCATTAAATGATCTTACTAATTTAATACTTTCTAGATCAAGATACAGTTGAAAAACATTTGCATTATCGCTAAAAAACAATATTGAAAAATTCATCAGAAACAAAATAGACAATCTGATTAAATTTTTAATCATAATTAAATAATAATACTTTATAAATTAACTCTGCTTTCTTGTGGATCTAAATACATGATAAATTGTGAATCTTAAAACTAAGATAGTATATGAAATACTATGGAAATCTTGTTCTTAAATAATTTTATATTTTTTTTATTAAAGTATTTTCTTTTTTATTCAACTCTTTATTTAATGGGTAGAGGAATTTTTATACTTTTTTTTAACAATCTTAAAGAAAATATAAGTAAAAATGAATCTATAAATATCTATAATATTCTACCAATTGTTGGAATATTTTTCCTAGGCAATATGTTAACTTTGTTTAATTTCTTTATTCCTTTAAATTCAAATGTTAACTTCTTAATTTTTTCAATCTTATTATTAAATTTTAAAAATATTATTTATGTAGTAAATGCTAAAAAACTTTTAATCAAGTTTTTCATTCATGGTGTACTTTTATTATCTTCATATAATATTTATTTTCATTATGATGCGGGCTTGTACCATCTAGGACATCAACTTTTGCTTTCTAATAACAACTTAATAATTGGAATTTCCAATATATATGGTCCTTATGGAGTTGGATCAATTTTAGAGTATATTTCTAGTTTTTTCTGGTTTGATAAAACTTATAATTTATTGCACTTTATAAGTGTCTTATTTGCTGCATTTTTCTTTGAATTTTTATTTGATTTAATAAATAAAGAAAAGCACTCATATATTAAAAATGCAGGAATTGCACTTCTGTTATTTGCATTTCTAGACAATTTTGGAAGAAGTGGAGGTAGGAATGGTTTTATCTTTTTTCAAGGAATAGGAAAGCAAGACATGGAGATAGCAATATTATATGTATTAGTAACTTTATTAATTATTATTTCAACAAAACAAAAAGATTTTAGTGAAGTAAATATTTTTCTTGTTACATTACTAACTCTATTTATTTTTCAATTAAAAGTTAGTGGATCGGTGGTCCTACTCTTTTATATTTTTTATTTATATGAATTTTATAAAAGCAAAGTTTCTCTTGAATTATACTTTAAAAATTCAGCAGTTTTTATAGCTTTCGGAGTCATTTGGATAATAAAGTCTCTTTTATCCACGGGCTGTTTTGTGTTTCCTTCAGTTATTAGTTGTTTAAATTTTTCATGGGTTGATAAAAAATATATAAAAACAATTGAAGACATATCTATTCAATATAGCAATTCCTTTAATTTTGATAGTTCGTTAGTGAACTGGTTTGAAAATTATGTTAATTTAGAAATTAATAAGACAATATTACTTAATTTCTTTATTTCCTATGTTTTTATTTACTTTGCTATTTTTAAAAGTAGTGGTTCAGATCATCACAGAAAAACAAGTTTCAAGATAAATTTCATATTATTTATCTCGTTACTATTTTTTCTTAAATTTGGCCCAGACCCAAGATATTTAATGGGTATCCAAATGCTTTTTATCAGCCTAATTGGAGTTAATAGAGTCATGAGATTTCAATTCAAACTTAACTATCTATATGTTTTGTTTGTTTTTTCACTCATCTTGTTTAATAGAATAGATACATATAGAAATTTCGATTTTTTTACATTTCCAACGTATGAAATACCCAAACCAGAAACCACTTTATACGATGAAAGGTATTATCCATTAGAAGGTGACCAGTGTTGGATAAGTGATAATTGCTCAAGCAGTTTATATGAGTACAAGGTTTCTCAAGAAAAATATTTTAAGATTGTAAAGTTAAAAGATTGATGATTTATTTGTAGTAAATAATGTAATTAAAAGCTTTAAATTGTTTTATATTTTTTAAACTCAATATTTCGTTTGTAACATAAACATAATCTTCACCTAATAAGCTTTCAAGTTCTCCAACGCCCCAAAGTTCTCTTATATAAAAGTCACCAGTATAAGTGATCCCATTCCTTGGAATAAATAAGTTTGGATTCCAATAAACTGTGTTCTTTTTATTATTTTCTAACAGTATTCTTTCCAAAATATTAACGGTTTCGTTTAGCTGATTTATTGCAGACATTGAGTTGGGAACATTTTCGTATCCAAGCATAGAGTTAGCAACAAATTTTTTGTCATTAATATGACTATATAAATTACTAAATACTCCAGAAAAAATAAAAATAAGTAATAATGTTTTTATAGTTTTAAATTTTATTTTCTCTAAATTTCTAAAACTAGCAATTAAAAGAAGTACAAAAGGCAGGTTTAGATACCATATAAAAGCTCTATCAATAAAAAATAAATAAAAAAACAAATAAATGAAAAAAGTTACTACAAATAAAAGTGAGTGGTAATCTTGTTTTGAATAAGAGCTAATTAGTATAAAAATTGAGAAAAAGAGTAAAAATATAAAAAATACAAAATTTATGTTACCCGAAATAAAAAAGCTTTCACCAATTTCCTCAGTCCATTTAAATAATCTTTTTGTATCAAATAATTTACTTTGCCCATAACTTCCTTGAGATGTAAGCCAACCTAAATAAATTTTATAAAAATTTGGAAGTTTTATACCAAATAAGGTTATAGGTGGAATTAACAAAATTGGATTTACAATTACTAAAGAAGCAATAGTAATAAAAAATGTCTTTAAAACGAGTTTTGTTTTTTGTTTATATTTATAAAAAATAAAAAGAAAGATAGCAATGTTTAAAATTATAAAATTTATTTTTATAAACGTAGCTATGCTCATAAATAATATTGTTTTAAGATATTGTTTTTTAACTAAAAAACTTAAAGCGAAAGATGTAAAAAATAGTGCCAACACATCTGATTTAGGAAATCTTTGATACATCTCTACACCTGGTATCGAGTAAAAAGCAATTAAAAATAACCACCTATTATTGTCTTTTAAAAAAGTTTTACTTAATAGATACCCTGAAAAAAAATAAAGAAAAATATTTAACAATCTTGAAATTGTTATAACAAACGAATCTCCTAAAAGCGTAAAAGGTCCAACAGCTAGACTAAATAAATTAGACCACAATCTACCATATCTGAGATCGCCTCCGTAAGCTAACTCCGTTGCAATAATTGCAATTTTTTGCAGTAATTTATTCTCTACATCTAAAAACCTATTGAAGGGATCATCTATAAGCCAAATATTATAAATATCGTCAATAATTACTCTTTCATCTACAAATAATATTTCATACTGATTTAGTTGAAATGTGTAGTATGCATAGACGATTAGGACAAAAAAGACTAAGAACTTAAAAATAATATTGTTACTATTTAACTGATGATTAAAAAATTTATTCATAACTTAAAAGTATGATACCAATAATTCATAGGGTAAATAAGAGTGAAGATTTAATATCTTTACCTTCTGATTTTGGTATTGAAATTGATATTAGGTCAGATGGCCAAAATTTAGTTCTAGGACATGATCCAAAACAATACACTGAAAATTTAGAGAGTTATATTGAATCCTTCAAGCATTCTTTTTTAATAGCAAATGTAAAAGAGTCCGGAATAGAAAATCAAGTAATTCAAAGTTTGAATAAAAAAAAAATTGAAAACTTTTTTTTACTTGATGTAGAATTTCCATACATTTTGCAAAACAATAAAAAAAATGGAAATTATTTAAGTTTACGATATTCAAAATATGAAAGTATAGAATCTATAAAGCCGTTTATTGGTAAGGTGAAATGGATATGGGTTGATACATACGCCGATTTTAATGTTGACAAAAATATTGCAAATATTTTAAAAAATTTTAAGATTTGTATCGTATCACCTAGTAGATGGAACTCAGAATATGATCTTAAGTATTTTGTTGATAAATTTAAAAAATTTGAAATTAAAATTGATGCAGCAATGATATCTGATAAAGATGAAGTCTTATATTGATAGATTTAGTTTATTTTTACTTTTATACGTTATTTAATTATCTAATAATATATTTTTTATTTTATTTATCTGGTAGAGGCTTCTTTTTAGTATTAAGTAAAATTTATTTACGTCAGAATTTTATTCAAAAAAATATTCTAAATATTCGATCAAATATCTTATACCCAATTGTTGGATTAATTTTTACTGGAAATATTTTAATAATATTGAACTTTTTTTTACCATTAAAAAGTTTTCTCGTTTATTTTGTGTTGTTTATTTCAATTTTTCCAAATGTATTCCATTTAAATAAATTGAGTTTTAATAATAAATTTATATTCTTTATAAATTATATATTCATTCCATCAGTTCTTTTAGTTAGTGTTTCAGATATTAACTTCCACTATGATGCTGGGTACTACCATTTAAATCATCAAAACTGGCTAAGAGAATCAAAGATAATTTTTGGAATGACGAATATTTTTTGGCCATTTGGTATATCTTCTATATATGAGTACATATCAGCAGTGTTATGGACTCAAAAAGGTTTAATCAATATTCACTATTTATCAATAATTTTTATTCACTTTATTTATTCTTTTATATTTTTCAATATTTTTGAATCAAAAAATACTAAGTTAAAAAATGCATCTGTTTTGCTACTAATTTTTTCAGTCTTAGATAATTTTGGAGTTTTAGGAGGTAGAAATGGTTTTATTTACATACAGGAAGTAACAAAACAAGATACCTCATTATCAATATTGTTAATATTTACTGGGTTGATGATAATTTATAGCTTATACACTAATAATTTTGAGAAGCTAGATATTATTACGTTATCACTTTTTTCTTTGTTTATTATACAAATAAAGGTAAGTGGTGTAATTATCTATTATCTTTTATTTATATATTTTGTCACTTTGATTACTAAAAATAAAATTAAATTGAGAACTTTAATTGGTTTGAATATCAGCCCAATTTTTTTTGGAAGTATTTGGCTTTTAAAAAATTATATAACTAGTGGGTGTTTTATATATCCCTACACACCCTCATGTAAAAATAACTTTAGGTGGTTCATCATTGAAGATGTAGCTAAGGTTGAAAGCTATACATCTGAAACTAGCTTTGCCTACATGCAGTTTTTTCAAAATAAAAATCTAACTTTCACCAATTGGTTAGATTATTTCTTTAATCAAAATGGTGTATTTTCAGAGTACTACAAAGCTGTATACACAAATTATTTATTATCATTGACGGTTATATTAATTTTTGTATTTATATTTTTTAAATTTCAAAGACCTCCCTTGTTTGTAACATTTGTAATTTTTTCATATGTTTTAGTTCTAAGCACTTATTTAATATTTTATGGACCTATTCCCAGATACACCTCGGGTTTATTGATGACAAGTATTGCAACATTAGCTTTTTTTATAAAAGAAGAGAGGTTTAGTTTATTGAATAAAATGATACTCACGTCACTTTTTGTTGTGTCTATTGGGCTACTCCCAAGATTAAACTCATATATAAATTTTTATAATAATAAGTCAGTTGCACTGTATAACCCATACCAGGTATCAAATGCATACATTATTGATGACAATATGAATTGGCACAAACCACAAGAAGGAGATAGGTGCTGGATTGATCTTGAGTGCAGGTTTGAAGAAGACCCAATTCAGTTTAAAAATTTAGGAAGTTTTAAAGTAGCTTTTAAAATTAGTAATAATTAAATTTCCAAAATTCAAAAAGAAATATATAGAAACAGTAATTAATGAACCAAGTAAATAATTTTTATCAATAAACGTATTGCTATCTGGATTATTCCACATACTTAGGAACAATAGGTAAAAAGAAATAGATAAAAAGTACAGAAATTTTGACAATCTATTTTTATGCATTTGAAAAAAAGCAAAAATAATTATTACATTAATGTAGTTTCCAAAGCTATAGTAAACAAACCTTAATGGATACCATCCGATAAATGACCAAAAAATATAAAAAACAAAACTGCTTACAGATGTATAAAGAATCAAATCATAGTCAATATTATTTTTATAAATTCTAAATATAAGAAAAACTATTACAAGGAAAAATGGTATTAAAATATATTGTATTAAATCTATAGTTCCTTCAAAATAACATTTTAAAAATCCAGGAATCCTATGACAAAAATACTCTCCATACTTTCTATTTCCGCCAGTGAAATAATCTATTATCCAAGTAAATTGTTGAAAAGTTTCAGTGTTTGTATCATACGTATTGATCTTGTTAAAAATAAAAAATAATCTGTAAAGTATAAAAGGGGTAAGGAAAACGATAAATTCTTTTATATTTTGAATTAGATTTATTTTTTTATTTTTTAAATACTTTATAAGTAAATAAATAACAAAGCTTATAAATGAGGCCCTGTGAGCTAAAAATAGAAATCCAAATATCAAAGAGTGAAAGTTAGTAAATTCTTTTTGTGCCAAATAAATTGGCAGCACAGTGAGTAAAAGGGTAAACATTTGGTTTGATGGCTCAAAAATTCCCCATTTAGACATTGGGAAAATTAAATTTAAAAATGAAATGAGAACTAAGTCATACTTTGAAATAAAATTAATTTTCATTAATTTAAGCATCAAATAAAGAGCAATGTTAAGAATCATTAAATGTACAAATAAGACTGATAAGTTCAAAGAAAAAGAAGATTCTAAATTAATAATCAAAAGAAGAGGATAAAGAAATAAGTTTGCCAAATAAACCAAAAGAATATATAAAGGCCTTTGTTGATAGGAGTGGTCATTAAAAATAATAGATGAAAAGTTTTGAAATCCTTTAAAGTATTCATTTTGGTCACAGCTTTTTGGATAATTAAATTCATAAGTTGAGCTAAAAATATTAATATCAATTTTGTTTATATTTGTACATACAAAATAATTGGGCTCGATAAATTCAGAATTAAACAGAAAAAATCCTAAAAATATTGAAAAAAATACTGACAGCATAAATAAAATTATCAATATTCTTTTTTGTACTTTCATAAGTTTGTATTTTTAATCCTACACAAGAATTTTAAGAAAATAATTTTAAAATTACCTTGCTTTTTATTTAGGGAGTTTCATTATTATTAATCATTGTGGAACCTTTAGTAAGTGTAATTATTCCTACTTATAACAATTATGTTGGATTATTAAAATCTTTAGAGAGTATTAATTCACAAACGTATAAAAATATTGAAATATTAATCGTGAATGATGGTTCTACCGATCCAGAATATTCTAACTTAATAGAAAATGAGAATACTCGAATAATAAATATGAAAGAAAATTCTGTAATTAAAAATAAATATTTTTCAGACAGTATTAGAAATGAAGGCATCAAGGAATCAAATGGTAAATATATAGCATTCTTAGATGATGATGATTATTGGCTAGAAACTAAATTACAAAATCAGATTGATATATTAGAAAATTCACACTATTTAATGTCTTGCTCTGATGCGTTTGCATCTTTTGGACAATATGGAAAAAATGAAAATTATGATTTGTTTAATCAGAAACTGAATTTTGAGGAAATTGCGAAGATATATAAAAAATCAAAATTAAAAGGAAGGTTTGTAAAAAATTTAATTTACAATTTTGAATTTCCAAATATTTTTGATTTTAAATTTATATCAATTCATAATTGCATTATCACTTCAAGCGTTGTTGTTGATAAAGAATTACTTAATAAAGTTGGAAACTTCAGAGATATTCAATCAAAAAAACTATGGTCTGACTGGGATTGTTGGCTTGGTATTTTGACACATACAGATTGTGTTTATTTTAAAGAACCACTTTTACACTACGATATGACTCCTGGTATGAATTTAAACCCATCATAAAAATGATAAATTTTTTATATTGTTTTGACGATAATTACAACATACCAGCAATGTGCTCGATATATTCTTTATTAGAGAAAGTTGATGAAAAGATTGTTATTAACATCATGCATAAATCATTGGAAAATGCTCATAATTTTCCAAAAAAAATAATTAACCACAAAATGCTTTCAAAACTAAATGTTTATAAGGTAGATTTATTTGGCAAAAGGTTTCCTAATATTGAAGGTTCCCACGTCAGTGAAGCAACATATTATCGACTTTTTATAGAAAATTATTTGGATAGTGATATAAATAATCTGGTTTATCTCGATTGCGATGTTATATGTATTAATAATCCGTTAAGAGCTATTAAAAGTGAGCTTGAAAATATATCCAACTCTCAAAAAGTTGTTGGTGTTTTTCCAGAATCAAGCATGAATAATTACGGTGAAGAGAAATTTAATCTCAAGAATAGCTATTTTAATGCTGGCGTTATGATGATAAATTACAGAAGCTGGAAAAGTCAAAATTTATTAAATGAATTTGTTAACACAATAAATAATTTTTCTGAAGAACTAAAATTTTGGGATCAAGATGTTTTAAATATACAATTAAATGAAAAATATAAAACTATTTCAACATATTTTAATTATAAAGTTGACATGGATGGTTATGAGATTTCAAAATTTCAAATTCAAAAGGAATTTGATAAAATATATTTTCTTCATTACTCAGGAAAATATAAACCCTGGTCAATTAAAGGTGCTCTAAATTTAAATTCAGAATATTTTCATTCAATTTATAGAGAGCTTTATTCAAATAATTATTTCTTTTTATATAACTACAAGAAGAATGCTTTAAATGACTTATTAGTTGGATTTAAAAATCTAAGTATTTTTAAAGTTAAATATCCTATAAGTTTTATGATTACTGCTTTAAAAAGCTTATCTAAATTTCAATAATTGACTTTAATTTCTCCAATATACTTTTCAAGATTATTGAGTATTTTAGGATCCGTCCAAGCCAAACAACACTCTGGAATAATGGTGCCAACCGAAAGCACTATAAAAAATATAACTAACCACAGTGATTGTTTAAATTCTGGGTCAGTTTTAATTTCTTGTTTCTCTGAAGCTATAAGAAATAAATATAAATAAAAAATTACAATAAACCATCTACCCCAGTCCCATCCAATTAGAAAAATGGTGTAAGAAAGTGCCAAGATAGGATTTTCTATATGTATTTTTTTTAAATAATCTAGGTAATCAGCTATTGACAATTTTATACAAATTATGTAAACACTGAAAAACATTAGTACAAATATGTAAAGCCAATAAAATGCATTTCCAGATAAAAGAATTCTAAGTGGTAAAATTAACCCTCTCTTTAAAGACCAACCGATTGCTCTAATACCATCAACTGAATAATTTTCAAGTAACGATCTATCGAATGGATGTAGGCTCTCAAAAATTAGCACACTTATTGAAGGATCACCTTTGTTTATAACTACTGCAATTATTAATATGCTTACTAACCCCAAATAGTAGTTAGCAATTGATAAATTTTTTCTAAAAAGGAAAACATTTGACCTTTTTAGAAAAATATACACAAAAGGTATAAAAATAATTAACATACCTTCGTGAATTAAGGCAATAGCAATTGTGGATAAACTAAGATAAAGAATAATTAAAAATTGAAATAATTTAATCCTTTTTAATCTCAGAATTAATAAAAGTATGAAGAATAAATTAAAGACAACTATTTCTTTTCTGTGATAAATCAAATCATAAGAAACTAAGTTTAAAAAACCAAAAGAGCTAATTAGGAAATAAGAAATTTGATATTGTTTCAATCCATACAAAACTAATAAAGATGTTGATAGAAGCATGAACACCAAAAAATTGTAAAAGACAAATTGTTGAACAATTTTATAAGATGGACCCTCATTTGCTAAAATTTGAAATATCTCTCCCAACAAACCTCTCCTCACAAAGATTTTTTCAGGATAATTTATTAATAATTCAGAATAGGACCATGTACTCCACACTAATGTTTCAGACTGGATTGTTTTTTGTTTTATAATTTCAAAACTGAAGTAAATAATTACAAAATTTAATAAAATGCTTAAGGAATTTTTGATATTTGACTTCATTTAAAGTATCTTAATAGTTTTTTCTCTCTCTTCTTAATGTTAAGGTAAAGAACTTTTTTATGTAATTTAAATAGTCAAATATTAAATTAGTATTGTCATGTGGTTAAAGTAAAAAAATCTCTTTTAGATAAATTCTTATTTATCGGTGTTTTAGTTTCAACTTTATTTACATATTTATTAGGAGATATATTTTACAGTTCTGTCGGAAGCCCTGATTTTTACAGGTATTCAAAATATTTTAAATACTTCTTTGGAGATGTTGGTAGTGTTGAGCTTGAACAGGGCTTGATTTATTACTATTTAAACTCTCTAATTATTTCAACTCGCTACAAATCTTTAAACAATTTTTATTTTGAAGAAGTGATAAGCCAAAGTATTCAATTTACAAATTTTAGTATTTACCTTGTAGCTTTGTGTGGAGTCTACAAACTATTATCTATTAGAAATGTAGAAAAAAAACATATATATTTTATATTGATAATTGTAAATTTTTTCCCCCCTCTTTTAGCTTTGAGATTAATTTTTAAACCTGAGATATTAATTTTGACCTTATTTATATGGTCCTTGGTAACTCTTGAATTAAACAAACTTTCTCAAAACACTATATATTTATTTTATTTTGTACTTATTTTTTCTCTTCTTTCATCAATAAAGGCTACAGGAACACTCATAGCTGGCGTAGCATTGCTTTTCTTATATTTTGATGTTTTTAAAAAAATAGATATTAAGTTTTTCATTTTATTATTTTTTACTTACTTGTTATTACTCTCATTAGTAAGCTATGAAAATTTTTTAGCAAACGGCTTACTTTTTTTTGAACATAAAACAACTGAAAATTACCTATTCAATGCCGAAAAAAGTTTTATATATAATTTCGATTTTCAATTATTTTTAGATCAACCCAAAAGACATAGTCAGAATAATTCATTAATTGGAATAGTGCTTTTAGAAACCTTTGATGATTATTTCACAATTTATTGGAATAACGATACAAGCTTATTTTTTCAAGACAGGATTAATATTTTTCATCCATATTCGAGACAATACTTTTCTGTTCTGTTTACGATTACTTTTTATTTTTTAATATTTTATAAATCACTTAAATCAACACAGAATAGGAAATTTGTAATATCCCCGTTAATTGGATTAATTATTATGTTATTTATATCACTGTTTATTCAATTTGACCCAAACACAGGTGATATGATGAAAAATTATTATTACTCATTTCTACTATTAATTTCGTTTATTTTTATTTTGATTGAACTTTTACAAAGGTTAAAAGATCCACTAAATTTACTTTTTTCAATCCTATTTGTATTTTCGAGTTTATTTCTAATAGGCTTTCCCAAAGAGCAAACTGAAAACTTTGAAATTAAATACACTCAAAACCTATCAACAGCATATTATTGTGAACTTTACAGTAACATTTCAAGTACTAAAAGTAACTGTTACAAACCTGAAATAGATTTTTGTGAATTTCACTTTTTAGAAAAAGAAAAAGTCCTACCCGTTAATGGTGAGCTTATTCAATCAAAAGTTGAAAATAAGTTTGCATTACTAAAAAATACTAAACCCCATTTAGGAACTTATGAGAGCTGCATTAAGGATTTAGACACAACATTGAGCTTGAATAAAAGCAATTACAAAATTCACAACACACCATATGTAAATATAATTTTTTATATTACATTTATTTTTTTAACAATTCATATGTTCTTTAGGAAACAAAGTAAAAATCACATTTCCTAAGACATAATCACAAAAAAATTCTTTTATAATTGTCTTATGTCTCAAAGTAATAAAATCAAAAAAGACGTATATGATATAAATTTAAAATTAAGTAATTCAGATTTAGTTATTCAAAATTTCGGTAATGGTAGTCAGAGAGGGAAAGATAATTTCACAATTAAACCTAGTGGAATTGACTTAAAAAAACATAATTCAGACGATATGGTTACTATGGATTTTTCAGGAAATAAAATAGAGGGAAATCTAAGTCCTTCTACAGATGAACCAACACATAGAATTATTTATTCTACTAGTGACTTTGTAGGTGGAGTTATTCACACTCATTCAAAATATGCAACTTCGTTTGCACAGGCAGGAATACCAATCGAAAACTTCGGCACAACTCATTCCGATTTTTCTAAACATAAGATATTAGTTACTGATCAACTATCAATTGAAGAAGTTGAGAATGATTATGAATTGAATACTGGAAAGAAAATTGTAGAAATACTTAAAGAAAATAAAATTGATTTTAGTGAAACTCCAGGAATTTTATCTATAAGACATGGAGTATTTTCGTGGGGCAAGGATATTGAAGAAGCTTTTAAAAACGCAGAAATTATTGAATATTTAGCACAAATGGCGTATCAAACAAAAAATATAAACAGTTCCTCAATGGTTATTGAAGAATACATAGCAAACAAGCATTACGAAAGAAAGCACGGATTAAATAAATACTATGGTCAATAGAGCATACGTATTAATTTATAAAAATAGATTCCTTATTCTTTATATAACATTTGGCTTCCTAAGTTTGCTGGTCGAAAATTTTGTAAGAATATTTCTTATTAATTTTTTTAATTTAAATATTACAAATATTGTAGCTATTTTTGTAGGAATATTTTTAGCCTATTTCTTAAATGTAAAATTTAATTTCAAAGTACCAGTCCAGAGACTAAGAATTTCAATGCTATATTTTTTTTTAGTATCTATCTTTTCAATAACGATACAATTTTTCTTCGGAAATTTAACAAATCTAAATTTTATTCAAAACAGATATTTAATTTCAGCGATATTTTTTATCGTAGCCTACTTTCTTCATAGACGCTTTACTTTTAAAGACTATAAAAAAACTGGTGTAGCTATACATTTAAATAATGACAATGATGTAAGCAAAGTTTATGATTTAGTAAAAGATTATCCAGATTTTATCCATTTAGATTTAATTGACGAATCTTATAATCCCGACAATATTTCTTGTGATATTGAAAAAATAACTGAATCAAAGAACATATGGCCTACAAAAAAAATTCAACTACATATTATGTCTAAAAACCCAATTTATTGGATTGAAAAAACCAAACACTTAGGATTAGAGATTTTTTTTCATTTTGAGTCTTTACAAGAATCTATAGACATTCTCAAAAAATACGAAAATATTTCGATAGGTATAGTTATAAATCAGAAAACTAGTATTGAAAATGTTCAGAAAATAATAAAATTTTTCGACAAAATAATGATATTGTGCATTTCCACACCTGGACTGTCTGGTCAAAAATATAGTAAAGAAGTAGATGCTGTAATCGACCAAGTTGTTGACAATTCAAGTAATAAAAATTTAAAAATAACACTTGATGGAGGGCTTACACCTGAAATAGTTTCAAAATTTAACGTAAATGAAGTAGTATCTGCTTCAGCTGTATTTCTTAGTGAAAATCCAGTTTTGAAGCTAACTGATTTTCAAACTGCAAATAAGTACAAAGTAGAAAAATGAAAATTGAAAACAAATTGTGCTTAGATATTCTCAATACATTTAAAGACCAAGATAATATTGCAAGTGCTACAATCGTTGGTTCTATTTTAGATAAGACAATAGATCAAATTTCTGATATTGATATAGTAGTTATACTTTATAAGCTCAATAGTTCAGAAATAGAAAATATAAACAATAAATTACTCTCGTTAGAGCCAAGTAATTATAATTTAAAAAAAACATTTCAAGTAAACGATACTTTTGGTCCTCTAAAATTTGACGATGAAGACACTTTAGTATTTCACCTGATGATTTATGATGTTGAGTCACATATAAATCATGTAATTCAATCTCCCTTTACTTGTTTTGACTGGGAACGTTCAGAACTTTATATTAAAAAAAAATTAAGCGAGATTTACCCAACAAGAAAATTGATGCTTTCTGATTTTATTGGCACAAGAAGGGGAGTAGATGCATACTTAGATGATTTAGAAAATAAAAGAATTGGTTTTAGAAAATATGAAAAAAATCAAAATAATAATCTCATTGAAAAAAAACAATACTTTGAAATGAATAAAAGACATCTAGTTGAATATTGTTTTCATATTTATAAAAACACAATTTCAAACCTCATCAAAATTTTAGATAAAAATAATATTAAATACTTTAACGATAATTTTTTGAACATGTGGGAAAAGAAATTGAATGAAAGTTATCAAAAATTTTCAAAGTCATTTATGAATGTTTCAAAAGCTAAATATGAAAAGATAGATGGGGAAAAATCATTAATAAGTGATACTAAGAATTTTTTAACTGAGGTCAAACACTTTTCAAATAAAATATATGAACAAAGTGAAAAAATAATTCTATTAAGACACTTCCCAACAATAGAGAACGATGGGAGATTTCTGGGTCAGAAAAATGATCCTAGTGTATTAACCAACTATGAAATTACTAATGATCTGCATGATATAAAAAACAGAGGATTCGACATTTACTCATCACCATCAAAAAGAGCTATGGAAACTGCAGAACTTTTAGGCCTAGATATTAAAAGTTACGAACACAACTTACAAGAATTTAATTACGGTAAAGCTGAGGGAATCTACTTTGAACAACTTATTAAAAATTATCCGAGTATTCAGCAGTCTATTGATAACAATGAAGACTTTACTTTTCCTGAAGGAGAGAATTATTCCGATGTTTTTAGTCGAGTGAATACATATATTCAACAAATTAAAAATAACTCATTATTAATTACTCACCAAGGCCCAATAAGGGCTGTAATAGGTAATTTTTTTGATGTGCCAATACACCATTGGTACAAAATAGTTATTCCGTTTGGTACACAAATAGAATTATTAAAATTTAATAAAGAAATTTATGTAAATATCAATAGAAAGCTTTTCAAAGAAATTTTTAGTGGGTTTTATGATTCCAAAAAATAGACTGGGTTTTTTCTTAAAACCCGATGAACCTTTGTTTTCAAACATAGTCAACATAAAAAAAGAGTTTAGAAAACTAAAATTAGAAAGTCATTTTTTAGATGATGAACCCCATTTAACCCTTATGCACGGTTATTTTTCAAATAAAGAAAGTGTTATAGATAAATTTGAACAACTTAAAATTAATGAAAAAATTGAATTAAGTGCAAAAGGCCCCTTAATTTTTTATGATGACATTTTTCAAGGATTCCATACACTAGCTTTAGAAATTCAACTAAATGCGGGCATAAAAAATATTCAAAAATTATTTTTAGAGGAGTTTTTACCAGATAAAGAAAGTGTTTTTGATAATTTAGAGGAAAATTATTTAAAAAATGTAAAAAAATTCAAATATCCTTTTGTAGGCGAGGATTTAATCCCACACATTTCAATTGGAAATATAAAAATAGAAAGACATAATTTATATTTGAAAAATTTTCTAAAATGTAATTTTGAAGACACCCAATACTTTGCTTCAGTATATATTGGTGAAATTATAAATAATAAACTATTTGAAATACAAGAGAAAAATTTTGAAATATAATATTGCACTTATGGCTGGGGAAGGCATGCGATTTAAAGATGCTGGATATAATACACCTAAACCTCTTCTACCATTAAGAAAATCATTAATGTTAGAAAAGGTGATAGAAAACTTTCCTTCGTGTGATAAATGGCTATTTTCTGTGAACCAAACTATTGCTGAAAACACATTGTTTAAAAATTTCTTAAAAAACTTTCAAGAAGATTATGAAGTCATCATTTTAGAAAAATTAACTGATGGTCAAGCAACTTCATGTTACGAAAGCTTGAAAGCTTTAGATGAATCAGATTCAGTTTTTATTGGATCTTGTGACACAATTTTTGAAAATAAAATTGATTTGGATAAATCTCAGGATTTTGATTTTACAATATTTACATCTTCACCTTCTAATTTACAGATAAAAAATCCAAAAGCATATGGTTGGGTTGTAAGCGATAGCAGTGTTAAAAATATATTCTGTAAAGAAAATATTAACCCAACAGACAACTCACATATAATTTTAGGTTATTTCCATTTTGATAATATTTCTTTATTTAATGAAGGCTATAAGTTTATTAAAGAAGAAAAATTATATGTGAATGGTGAGCTGTATATAGATGTTATTGCAAGAGAGCTTCTTCTACAAAATTATAAAGTCAATGAACATAAAGTTAAGTCAAATATTGTTGGCACACCAGAAGAGTATGAATTATATTTAAAAAATGAACGTTGACATTATCATTCCTTGTTTTAATGAAGATAAAAATATTGAAAAACTTGTTCAATTATGGAGTGAAGTTACTAAAAGAAATGAAAATTTCTACATTTATTTTGTTGAAAACGGATCTGATGATGACACAAGAGAAAATCTTAAAAAATATATAAAACTCTACCACCCAAAAAGAACCAATGTTCTTCTTATTGATAAGAACATTGGTTACGGTCATGGTATTAAATTTGGAATTCAGAATAGTAAAAATGAAATAATTTGCTGGACTCATGCCGATTTGCAAATTCCAGTTGAAGATGTGGTATCTATTATTAACAAGTTTTTAAGTCTTAATAATGAGAATGTATTAATTAAAGGTAAAAGGTCTTCAAGAAAATTTATTGATAGTTTTTTTACAACAATGATGAGCATCATAGGATTTTTATTTACAGGTTATTTTATTTCTGACATCAACGCACAACCCAAAGTACTATCTAGAAAACTGTTTGATAAAGTTAAAAACTTTCCAAATAATTTCTTATTAGATGCACATCTCTTGTACTCTTCTAAATTAAAAAGAATAGAAATTATATCTTTTGAATCTCAATTTTTAACAAGAGTAAATAATAAACCTAAAGGAGGGGGTAGCATCCTTGGTAAAATTAAACTTTCCGCATTAACAATGAAATATTTGTTCACATTTAGAAAAAATAAAAAAATATATTAATTTTTTTAACAAAATTATCGAGGGCGCTACAGGATTTGAACCTGCGACTTCTTCCTTGCAAGGAAAGAACCAATTAATACTAGATAGCATCAGAGAGTATCAATTTATAGAGTCAATGAACTTAAGCTTTCACAAAAAGATATCAGAAGCTATCTACAGTTTTAGAAAATTTGTGGGTCTTTTGACTATTTATATGTAAAGATTTCTGAAAAACCT
>MDTD01013213.1_pt1 | contig 48164 bp, 44 predicted proteins | sample 811221 | NCBI WGS metagenome assembly MDTD01 (sample SAMN05326646, study PRJNA326480) | marine metagenome | isolation source: seawater | place: Pacific Ocean: South West | collected 2011 | reverse complement strand
GCCATGAGAGCTGGCCTCCTTCACCAGCCCTCATGGTGAATCACAAAACGCGCCGCCTGGGAATCCCCGACGATTCAGCTACTGGCGAAACCGCTCTAGGTCGTTCACCCTCGGCGAAGGCGGAGGCCCATGCGAGCGGCGCGGCCGGTGGATTCCCGCCTGCGCGGGAATGACGAAAAAAGGGAGAAAGAGAGAAAGAGAGGGCCCTAGGCCCTTAATCGGCGGCCTACCTTCTAGGCCGCCCGCTCGTCCTCGGAGGCTTCAGCCCCGAACACCTCCGCGAACGTCTCCCGCAAGGCTAGGTCGACGTCGGCCATGGTGGCGGTGATGCCGAGGTCGGCGAGCGAGGTGACGCCGTAGTCACGGATGCCGCAGGGCACGATGCCGCCGAAATGGGAGAGGTCGGGGTCCACGTTCAGGGCGATGCCGTGATAGCTGACCCAGCGGCGGACTCGGACGCCCAAGGCGGCGATCTTGGCTTCACTGCCGTCGGGGCGCACCACCCAGACGCCGATCCGCCCGTCGCGGACCTCGCCGCGGACGTTGAAGCGGTCGAGGGTACGGATCAGCCAGTCTTCGAGGCGCTGGACGTAGAGGCGTACGTCGGGACAGCGCGCTTTCAGGTCCAGCATCGCATAGCCCACGCGCTGGCCCGGCCCGTGATAGGTGTAGCGGCCGCCGCGCCCGGTCCGATAGACGGGGAAGCGGCTGGGGGCGATCAGGTCGCCGTCTTCGGCACTGGTGCCGGCGGTATAGAGCGGCGGATGCTCAAGCAGCCAGACGAGTTCCGGCGCGCCTTCCTTCCGGATTGCCTCGACCCGCGCCTCCATCGTCGCGACCGCCGTCGGATAGTCGACCGCGGCGTCGCTGATCCGCCACGCGATTCCACCGTTCATGTCTGTCATGGCGGGACGGTAACACGCCTTGCGCTCCATAGGGAGATTTGCTATCCGTGCCGGCCCCGACACCGGGAGACGGTATCTTAAGCGGTCGTGGCGGAACTGGTAGACGCGCAGCGTTGAGGTCGCTGTGGGAGCAATCCCGTGGAAGTTCGAGTCTTCTCGACCGCACCATCGAATTCATGAGCCCGGAGGCACCTCGCTCCGGGCTTTTTCGTGCCCGGACGGCGCCGGACGCGCGCCTGGAACCCGGACCTATCAATTCGTCGGTATCAGGGTGAGATGTGGGTGTTCCGATTCGGCAGGACGGTGGTAGACATCGATGCCGAGGGTCGCGGAAGGCTGGCGGCACGAACGTCGTCCCGGCGGCCGAGCGCGGGCTCCATCGCCGGTTGAAGAGTGGGGGAACCGGTCATGGCAGACACACTTCGCGATAGCGCACTCGAATATCACCGCCATCCCCGGCCGGGGAAGCTGGAGATCGTCGCCACCAAGACGCTGGCGAATCAGCGCGATCTCGCCCTCGCCTATTCGCCCGGCGTCGCCTTCGCCTGCACTGAGATCGCCGAGGACCCGTCGGCGGCCTCGCTCTATACCGCCCGCGGCAATCTGGTCGCGGTGATCAGCAACGGCACCGCCGTGCTGGGGCTGGGCGCGATCGGCCCGCTGGCGTCGAAGCCGGTGATGGAAGGAAAGGCCGTCCTCTTTAAGAAGTTCGCCGGCATCGACGTCTTCGACATCGAGGTCGCGGAGACCGACCCGGAACGGCTGATCGAGGTCATCGCCGCGCTGGAGCCCACCTTCGGCGCCATCAACCTGGAAGACATCAAGGCACCCGAATGCTTCCAGGTCGAACGCACGCTCCGCGACCGCATGAACATCCCGGTCTTCCACGACGACCAGCACGGCACCGCCATCATCGTCGCCGCGGCGGTGACGAATGGCCTCCGCCTCGTCGGCAAGAAGATCGAGGAGGTCAAGCTGGTGGCCTCGGGTGCGGGGGCGGCGGCGCTGGCCTGCCTCGACCTGCTGATGAAGTTCGGCCTGAAGCAGGACAACATCATCGTCACCGACCGTTTCGGCGTCGTCTACCAGGGCCGCGCGGAGGAGATGGACCCCGAGAAATCGCGCTTCGCGATCGATACCGACGCCCGCACCCTGGGCGAAGTGATCGGTGGGGCCGATATCTTCATGGGCCTTTCGGCACCCAACGTGCTGAAGCCCGAGATGGTCAAGGAGATGGCGGAGAACCCCCTGGTGCTGGCACTCGCCAACCCAAACCCGGAGATCCTGCCCGAGCTGGCGCGCGAAGCGCGGCCGGACGCGATCATCTGTACGGGGCGGTCGGACTATCCGAATCAGGTGAACAACGTCCTCTGCTTCCCCTTCATCTTCCGCGGCGCGCTCGACGTCGGCGCCACCTCGATCAACGACGAGATGAAGCGTGCCTGCGCCGAGGCGATCGCCGACCTGGCGATGGCCGAGGCCTCGGACGTGGTCGCGCGCGCCTATGCCGACCAGGAGCTTCAGTTCGGCCCCGAATACATCCTGCCCAAGCCGTTCGATCCGCGGCTGATCGTCTCGATCGCCCCGGCGGTCGCCCAGGCGGCGATGGACAGCGGGGTCGCCACCCGTCCGATCGAGGACATGGAGGCGTATCGCCAGCAACTCACGCGTTTCGTGTTCCGCTCCGGTCTCGTGATGAAGCCGGTGTTCGAGAAGGCGAAGTCCGACCCCAAGCGCGTCGTCTTCACCGAGGGCGAGGAAGAGCGCGTGCTGCGCGCGGCGCAGGTGGTGATCGACGAGGGCTTCGCCCGACCGATCCTGATCGGGCGCCGCGACGTGCTGGAAACCCGCATCAAGCGCTTCGGCCTGCGCCTCGTCCTTGACGGCAACTGCGAGGTCTGCGACCCGGAGGACGATCCCCGCTTCGCCGAGTACGTCGCCGAATATCACGCGCTGATGAAACGCCGCGGCGTCACCCGCACCGCGGCCGGCATCGCCGTCCGCACCAAGTTCTCGGTGATCGCGGCGCTGATGGTCCGCCGTGGCGAGGCCGACGCCATGATCGCCGGTCCCAACGGCGCCTATCACGGACATCTGAAGGACATCACCGACGTCATCGGCCTGGCCGAGGGCGTTCATACCCCGTGGGCCATGCAGGTCCTGATCCTGACCCGCGGCGCCTTCTTCATCACCGACACCAATGTCAGCGTCGACCCCGATGCCGACGAGATCGCCGATCTGGCGATCCGCGCGGCGACCGAGGTGCGCCGGTTCGGGATCGAGCCCAAGGTGGCCTTGATCTCGCACTCGAATTTCGGCACCTCCGACGCACCGTCGGCGGTGAAGATGCGCGCGGCGCTGGCCAAGGTGCGCGCCCTCGCCCCCGATCTGGAGATCGACGGCGAGATGCATGCCGATTGCGCGGTCAGCGAGACGATCCGCACCCGGACGATGTCCGACTCCGACCTGCACGGCGCGGCCAACCTGCTGGTAATGCCCAACATCGACGCCGCCAACGTCGCCTACAACTTCGCCAAGGCCCTGGGCGACGGGCTGTCGGTCGGGCCGGTGCTGCTGGGGGCCGCCAAGCCCGCCCATATCGTCACCCCGGCGATCACCGTTCGCGGCATCGTCAACATGGCCGCCCTCACGGTGGTCGACGCCCAGAACCACGCCGAGGCCAACGGCTGAGGGCATGACGGAAACGATCGAACCGGAGGTCGAACCGAACGGCCAGGACGAATATTACGGGCTGCCCGCCGAGTTGGTGCGGGAGATCGCCGACGCGATCGACGAGGAGCGGTTCGATCACGCGATAGAGCTGGCGGAGCCGCTGCACGCGGCGGACTTCGCCGATCTTCTGGAGGCGCTCGCCCCCGACCACCGGATCGCGCTGGTCACCGTCATGGGCCGGCGGGTCAACCCGGAAGCCCTTGCGTCCCTCGAAGAGGCGGTGCGCGACCAGATCGTCGCGCAGATGCCGATTTCGAATCTGGCGGCGGCGATCGCCGAACTCGACACCGACGATGCCGCCTACATCCTGGCGCCGCTCGATCAGGACACGCAGCAGCTCGTCCTCGCCGGCGTTCCCAGCGAGGAACGCGAGTTCCTGACCGAGGCGCTGAGCTACCCGGAAGGAACGGCCGGACGGCTGATGCAGCGCGACTATGTCGCGGTGCCGCAGTTCTGGACCGTGGGCCACGTCATCGACTTCCTGCGACAGGCGGAGGACCTGCCCGACGACTTCTACGAGATCTTCATCGTCGACCCGCGCCACCGGCCGGTCGGCCGGGCGACGCTGAGCCGCTTGGTCCGCACCCGCCGGCCGGTCGTGGTGGGAAACATCATGGACAGCGCCCCCCGCCTGATCCCGGTCGACATGGAGCAGGAGGAAATCGCCTACAACTTCGAGCACTACGATCTGGCGTCGGCCGGCGTCGTCGACCCGACGGGACGGCTGATCGGCGTCATCACCCATGACGACGTCGTCGACGTCATCCGCGAGGAGGCCGAGGAGGACATCATGCGCCTCGGCGGCGTGCAGGAAGGCGACCTCTACTTGGCCGCCCTCGGCACCGCCCGGTCGCGCTTCACCTGGCTGCTGATCAACCTGTTCACGGCGATCCTCGCCTCGCTGACCATCGGCCTGTTCTCCGACACCATCGAGCAGGTGGTGGCCCTGGCCATCCTGATGCCGATCGTCGCCTCGATGGGCGGCAATGCCGGCACCCAGGCGCTCACCGTCGCCGTCCGCGCCATCGCCACCCGCGAGCTCACCCGCGCCAACGCCGTCCGCATCGTCTGGAAGGAGGTGATCGTCGGCGGCGTGAACGGCGTCGCCTTCGCCGTCCTTGCCGGGCTGGTGGCGGGCCTGTGGTTCGCCGACCCGGTGCTCGGCGTCGTGATCGGCGCGGCGATGATCGTGAACCTGCTGGTGGCCGCCTTCTCGGGCGTCGGTATCCCGCTGATGCTGGAGCGCTTCGGCGTCGACCCGGCGATCGCCGCCGGCGTGCTGCTGACCACGGTTACCGACGTCGTCGGCTTCTTCGTCTTTCTCTGGCTCGCCAAGATCGCCCTGCTGTAAGGTCGCGGGGTTTTTCGGAGGCAGCGAGGAGGCCCGCGATGGCGGAGGATTACGGTCGCGGCGTCGCCTTCGTCGACGGCGCTTATGTCCCGGTCGACGAAGCGCGCATCCCCTTGCTCGACTGGGGTTTCCTTCGGTCCGACGCCAACCAGGACACGATCTCGGCCTGGAAGGGCACCTATTTCCGTCTCGACGACCATCTGGACCGCTTCATGCGCAACATCGCCAAGCTGCGCATGGTCTGCCCGCATGATCGGGACGCGTTGAAGGCGATCCTCGACCGCTGCCTGTCGCTGACCGGTTTCCGCGACGCCTATATCCAGATCATCATGACCCGAGGCCGTCCGCCGATCGGGGTTCGCGACCCGCGCCGCTGCGAGAACAAGTTCTACGCCTTCTGCATCCCCTATATGTGGCTGGCGCCGGAGGAGCAGCGGGAGCGCGGCCTGCATCTGATCGTCAGCGAGATCAGGCGCGTGCCGCCCGAATCGGTCGACCCGACGCTCAAGCATTATCACTGGCTCGATTTCGAGATGGGCCTGTTCGAGGCCTACGACCGGGGCGGCGACACCGTCGCGCTGACCGACGGCGACGGGAACGTGGCCGAAGGGCCCGGCTTCAACGTCTTCGCGATCAAGGACGGCATTCTCACCACGCCCGAGCGCGGTGTCCTCGACGGCATGACCCGGAACACGGTCTTCGCGCTGTGCGCCGAGACCAACCTGGACTACCGGACGGCGCCGCTCTCGGTCGCGGCCCTCCACGATGCCGACGAAGCGTTCCTCTCGACGACGGCCGGCGGCCTGATCCCGGTGACGACGGTCGACGGCCGGCCGATCGGCGACGGCGCGCCCGGCCCCGTCACCCGGCGGCTCGGCGCCCTCTACTGGTCGAAGCGCGAGGCGGGCTGGCTCGCCACGCCAGTCGACTACAATGCAGTGGACTCTCAGAAATTGCGGATAACGACATGATCCCCAACAGTATTCCTTCCCTCGACTTCGACCTCGGCGAGAACGCCGAAATGCTGCGCGCCTCGGTGATGAACTTCACCGCCGAGGAGATCACCCCGCGCGCCGCCAAGATCGACCGGACCAACGAATTCCCCGCCGATCTGTGGCGGAAGCTGGGCGATCTCGGCCTGCTCGGCGTCACCGTCGAGGAGGAATATGGCGGCGCCGGCATGGGCTATCTGGAGCATGTCGTGGCGATGGAGGAGGTGAGCCGCGGCTCGGCCTCGGTCGGCCTCTCCTACGGCGCGCATTCGAACCTCTGCGTGAACCAGATCCGCAGGAACGGCACCGAAGACCAGAAGCGCCGCTATCTGCCGAAGCTCATATCGGGCGAGCATGTCGGCGCCCTGGCGATGAGCGAGCCGGGTGCCGGCTCCGACGTCGTCTCGATGCGCACCCGCGCCGACAAGAAGGGCGACCGCTACGTCCTCAACGGCTCGAAGATGTGGATCACCAACGGACCCGACGCCGACACCCTGGTAGTCTACGCCAAGACCGACCCCAAGGGCGGCAGCCGCGGCATCACCGCCTTCCTGATCGAGAAGGGGATGAAAGGCTTCGGCACCGCCCAGAAGCTCGACAAGCTCGGCATGCGCGGCTCCAACACCTGCGAGCTGGTGTTCGAGGACTGCGAGGTGCCGGAGGAAAACGTCCTCGGCGCCGAGGGCAGCGGCGTCCGCGTGCTGATGAGCGGCCTGGACTACGAGCGCGCGGTGCTGGCGGCCGGGCCGCTCGGCATCATGCAGGCCTGCATGGACGCGGTCGTCCCCTATGTCCACCAGCGCGAGCAGTTCGGCCAGCCGATCGGCAACTTCCAACTCATCCAAGGCAAGCTCGCCGACATGTACACGACGATGAACGCGTGCAAGGCCTACGTCTACGCGGTCGCCAAGGCCTGCGACCGCGGCCAGACGACCCGCAAGGACGCCGCCGGCGCGATCCTCTATGCCGCCGAGAAGGCGACCTGGATGGCGCTGGAGGCGATCCAGTGCCTGGGCGGCAACGGCTACATCAACGAGTACCCGACGGGCCGCCTGCTCCGCGACGCCAAACTCTACGAAATCGGCGCCGGCACCTCCGAAATCCGCCGCATGTTGATCGGACGGGAGCTGTTCGCCGAGACGGCGTAAACGCTCCTTCCTCACCCCTCTCGCCGCCCCCTTCCCATCGTCGTCCTCCGGCTTGACCGGAGGACCTACCGGCGGCGATGACGGCCCGTGCGGCGGAACCGCCTGCGCCCGCGTGGACGATCTGGGAGCAGCTCTTCTGGGGTGGTAGGTCCTCCGGTCAAGCCGGAGGACGACGAGTTCTTTTTGGAGAACCACCGGCCCCCGCCCCGCCCTGCCGCTTCCTCCCACCGTCATCGCGAGCGACCGGAGGGAGTGCGGCGATCCAGGGCCGCGCGAAGGACCGAGGCCATCCGGGCCACCGGCCCTGGATTGCTTCGCCTGTGGCTCGCAATGACGACCGCTGGACGACAGTGTCATTTGCCTGTGCCGCCATTCGGAGTCACGTTCCCCCAAAGACAATCGAGGGGAAACGACGATGCGATGGCTGACCCTTTGTGTTGTGGCGACGGCTTGGCTCACCAGCCTGGGAACCGCCCACGCGGGCGACCTTGAGGATGGGCAGGCCTACTACCTCAAGGCCTGCGGCCGGTGCCACGGTCCGATCGTCGGTGACGTCGTGGCGGGTGGCCGGAGCCGATACCTCACCTATGTGATGATGCCGCCCTACGGCCCACCGCTTAAGGACGTGTTCGGCCGGCCGGCCGGCGCCGACGAGAGCTTCGAGTATTCCGCCGGTTTCCGAGAGGCGACCGAAGGCCTGGTCTGGACCGCGGAGACGCTCGACCGGTTCCTCTTGGACAGCCGGGCGATGATCCCCGGCTCGACGATGTTTTTCAAGGAACCGGATGCAGAAAAGCGGCGGTTGGTGATCCTTTACCTCGAAGCCAACAGTTGAGCCGGCAGGAGGACCTCTCCCCCTCTTGAAGGCTTAACGCAGTTTATTACCTCTCCGTCGCTGGCCTGATACCCGTAGCCATGCTGGTCCGATCGGGCCGGCGTTATCGAACGCTTTCAGACGCTTAGGTCATTGAGGAGGTGACTATGGCTGAGAAGGACGTGTCGCGGGCGGAGCCCCGCGCGAGCAACCTGCCCTCGCATGCTTTCGACTGGCCGACGCCGTTCGGCTCCCTGCAACGGGAGATGAACCGGCTGTTCGACGACTTCCTGGGCGGATGGCCCGCACCGTCTCGTGGCGAAGGCCGCACCGCGGGACAGGCGGGCGGCATGCTGATGCCGCAGATCGACGTCAGCGAAGCCGACGGCGGCTACAAGCTGACAGCGGAGCTTCCCGGCATCCCGGAAAAGGATATCGACGTCAGCGTCGCCGACGGCGTCGTCACGATCAAGGGCGAGAAGAAAGAGGAGAAGGAGGAGAAGAAAAAGGACTACCACGTCAGCGAACGCCGCTACGGGTCCTTCCAACGCTCCTTCCGCCTGCCGCCCGATGTCGACGAAGGGAAGATCGCGGCGTCGTTCAAGAACGGCGTGCTCACCCTGGACATGCCCAAGAGTGCCGAGGCCAAGGCGAGCCGCAAGAAGATCGAGGTCAAGCCGGCCTGAGGTCTCATCGGCACACTGCCTTCGGGGCGGTGCGGCGGAAATCGCCCACCGCCCGTTTTAGAGCTGCCGCGCGGTAATTTGGTAGTTTCGCGCCGTTTCCGCACAAGCCTGCCGCGACAACATGGTTCTTGAGTGCTGCCGTTTTTCCGGTTAGGTGAACCGGCGCCCTGGAAGAAGCGCCTGGATAGTAGGGAGGATCGGATGACGTCGTCACATGATGGAATTTCGCGCCGGAGCGTTCTCAAAGGCGCTTCCGCGGCGGCGGCCGCGGCGACCTTCGGCTTTCCGGCGATCGTCAGAGCGCAAAGCGCGACGAGCATCAAGCTCGGTATCCCGACCATCCTGTCGGGCCGCGTCGCGCAGCTCGGGATCTCGTCGACCAACGCGGTCAAGATGGCGGTGGACGAGTTCAACGCCGCCGGCGGCCTCGACGGTCGCATGATCGAGCTCCTGATCCGCGACACCAAGGCAAAGCCCGAAGAGGCGGCCCGCGTCGTCCGCGACTTCATCAACAGCGAAGGCGTCGACGTGGTCTTCAACTGCGAAGCCTCCAGCGCCTCGTTCGCGGTGCAGGAAGTGGTGCGCGAGGCCGGCACCTTCTGCACCCATTGCTGCTCGGAGACTTCGTCGCTTTCCGCCGATCCGGCGATCCGCAGCGAGAACTCGTTCCGCTTCGCCCGCCAGGGCATCCACGACGCGGTGGCCAGCGCCACCTACGCGGCGGAGATGGGCAAGAAGAAGGGCATCAAGAAGTGGATGGCCGTCTCGCCCGACTACGCCTATGGCCGCGACAGCGTCGAGCAGTTCTTCAACGTGCTCCAGCAGGTCGACCCGGAGGCCGAGATCGTCGGCTATGGCTGGCCCAAGCTGTTCGAGCCCGACTACACCCAGATCATCACCCAGGTCCTGCAGAAGCAGCCCGACGCGGTCTACAGCGCTCTGTGGGGCGGCGACTTGGTCTCGTTCATCGACCAGGGCGCCCTTTACGGCCTGTTCAGCGGCATCGAGTTCTTCGGCATCAACCTCGCCGACTACACGACCATGTCGGCGGTGCGCGAGCTGCCGGAAGGGCTGCATTCGGGCACCCGCTACATCGCCGCCTTCCCCGACACGGAAGCCAACCATGCTTTCGACGCCGCCTATCACGAGCGTTGGGGCGACCACCCGACCAACTGGGCGTGGCAGTCGGCGGCCGGCATCGACTTCCTGATCGCCGCGATCAAGGAAACGGGCAGCACGGATTCCGGCGCGCTGGCCGAGGCGATGCGCGGGATGAAGCGCCCCTCGCCGTTCGGCGCCGACGGCACCCTGACCATGCGGGCCGAGGACCAGACCGTCGTCAACTATGCGCTCGGCTGGGGCACCACGGTGCCGAAGGAGCCGTTCCTGATCGATATCGCCAGCACCGACTGGTCGACGGTCTACGAATTCGAGACCGCCTGGAAGAAGAGCCAGGGATACATCTGAGCGAACGGCGGTTTCCGCGTCCTGAAGGCAGAAGTTACTTGCTCATCCGTTGCGATCATCGCCCGGCCCGGCCGGGCGAGCGGTCTGGTTGTGCGGCAGCTATCGCCGCTTCGATGACCGCTTCCGACGAGGTCCCCTCATGGACCTAGCCGCCCTCGGCGACTGCCTCGGCACGTCCTCATGCCTGATCTTTCAGACCGTAGGCGGTCTGAAGATCGGGCTTCTGATGTTCCTGGTGGCATCGGGCCTCACCCTGATCTTCGGCGTGCTGGGCGTCATCAATTTCGCCCACGGATCGTTCTACATGCTGGGCGCCTATCTCGCCTGGCAGACCATGGCGCTGACAGACAATTTCTATCTGGCGGTGTTGGCGGCAGCCTTGGGCGTCGGCCTGTTCGGCGTGCTGTTCGAACGCGGGTTCATGAGCCGCGTCTATCGCGGCGACGTGCTGGTGCAGATACTGCTCTGCTATGCGTTCATCCTGATTCTGGACGACCTCGTCATCATCGTTTGGGGTGAGGAATTCCTGAGCAGCCTCGGTATCCCTGATGCCTTCCGCCGTCCGCCGCTGTTCGTCGGCGGAGCCATCGTGCCGGTGTTCCATCTGTTCATCATCGGTTTCAGCACCCTGGTTGCGGTCGCTCTGTGGCTGTTCATGACCCGGACGAAATGGGGCAAGATCACCCGTGCGGCCGAACAGAACCCGCTGATGGTCTCGGCGCTCGGCATCAACACCTCGCTGCTGTTCGCCGGCATCTTCGCCCTCGGCAGCCTGCTCGCCGGACTGGGCGGCGCGCTGGCCGCGAGCGAGCGGTCGATCTCGTCCGGCATGGGCTTCTCGGTCGTCCTCGAATCCTTCATCGTCACCGTGATCGGCGGCATGGGCTCGATCGGCGGCGCCTTCGTCGCGGCACTGCTGATCGGCATGACGCGCTCGTTCGGCGCCATCGGCTTTCCGCTGTTCACCGACGGGCTGATGTTCGTGCTGATGTGCCTGGTGCTGGTTCTCAGGCCGCAAGGCCTCATGGGCCGGAGCGGCGGCTGACATGAAGCACGAAACCTTCCTCAAGGACGTGGCGATCGGCATCGGGGTGGTGCTGCTGCTCGCCCTTCTGTTTCAGGTCATCACCGACCCCGGTATCCACGACCTGATCATCAAGACCTGCATCTTCGGGCTGTTCGCCCTGTCGCTCAATCTGCTGGTCGGCTATCTCGGCCTCGTCGCCTTCGGCCATGCGACGGGGTTCGCCACCGGCGCCTATGTCTTCGGTCTCCTGATGCAGACCGGAACGTGGACGATACCGGCGGCGATGGGCGTCGCGGTCGTCGCCGCGGCGGCGCTGGCCGCCGTGATCGGCGCTTTCTGCATCCGGGCGCGGGAGATCTATTTCGCCTTCCTGACGCTCGCCTTCCAGATGATCCTCTACAGCGCGATCATCAGCTTCGTCTCGTTGACGGGCGGCGACCAGGGACTGATGGGGGGCTATCCGAAGCCGCCTTTCCTCGGCATCGACCTCTCCCGGCCGTTCGACTACTACCTGTTCGTCTGCGGCGTGACGGTCATCTGCGTGATCCTGCTCCGCCAGGTGATCCAATCGCCCTTCGGCTACGCGCTCAGGATGATCCGCGACAATCACGAGCGGTCCTATTTCCTCGGAATCCAGGTGAAGCTCTACCAGTGGATCGCCTTCGTCATCGCCAGCGCGCTCGCTGCCGTCTCGGGCGTGATGATGAGCCTGTTCGTTACCGGCGCCTTCCCGAACTTCGCTTACTGGTCGATGTCGGCCGAGCCGCTGTTCATGATCCTTCTCGGCGGCATGCAGACCTTCCTGGGCCCCCTTCTCGGCGCCTTCATCCTGCAGCTCCTGAACGACCTCGTGACGGAGCACACCCGCTATTACGGCCTCGTGCTGGGGCTGGTGATCCTGTTCTTCATCCTGGGCCTCCGGCGCGGGCTTCTCGACGTCGTCTGGGACAAGGTCTCCGACCGCCGACGGAAAGCCGGCTCCGTCCGCCCCGCCTCACCCGTGACCGGCGATGCTGAAGCTCGAGAACGTCCATAAGGCGTTCGGCGGCGTCATCGCCGTCGACCACGTCACCCTCGATTTCGCGCCGGGCTCCCTGAGCGCGATCATCGGGCCCAACGGCGCCGGCAAGACGACGCTGTTCAACCTGATTTCCGGCCGCATCAAGCCGGACGGCGGGCGCGTGGTCCTGGACGGCGAGGACATCGCCGGGGTGCACGCCACCGAAATCGTCCGCCGCGGCATCGGCCGCGCGTTCCAGGTCGCGAGCATCTTTCCGACCCTCACCGTGTCCGAAGCCCTGACCGGCGCCGTGCTCTCGCACCGCCGGCGGACGCTCACCCTCGCCGGCCGCTTCCATCGCAGCGGGCTCGACGAGCGGGTCTCCGAGATCATGACGCTCACCGGCCTCGAGGCCCAGGCGGACACCCTGTCGGCCAATCTGAGCCACGGCGATCAGAAGCTCCTGGACATCGCCCTGGCGATCGCGCTCGAGCCGAAACTCCTGTTGCTCGACGAGCCCACCGCCGGCATGGGGCCGGACGAGCGCTGGCTGATGATCGAGCGCGTTCAAGCCCTGTGGCGAACCGGCGGGATGACGCTGATCTTCATCGAGCACGACATGGACATCGTCTTCAAGATCGCCCAGACGATCCGCGTGCTGAAATACGGCGCGGTCCTCGCCGAAGGACCGCCGGCCGCGATCCGCGAGAACCCGGAGGTCATCGAGGCCTATCTCGGCGCCCCGGCCGAAGAGACCGCGTCGTGAGCGAGACCTTCCTCGACGTCGCCGACCTCGACGTGTTCTACGGCAGCAGCCAGATCCTGTTCGGCGTCGGTTTCACCGTCGGCCGTGGCGAGACCACGGCACTCCTCGGCCGCAACGGCGCCGGCAAGAGCACGACCTTCAAGGCGCTCGCCGGCATCGCCCCGCCCAAGCGCGGCAGCATCACGCTGGCGGGCGCTACGCTCGAAGGACGGAAGCCCTACCGCATCGCCCGCGCCGGACTCGGCTACGTGCCGGAAGACCGGCAGGTATTCCCCGAACATTCGATCGAGGACAACCTGCTGATCGGCGCCAAGAAGGGCCCGAACGGCGAGGACTACTGGACGCTCGCCCGTATCTACGAGGTCCTGCCGCGCCTCCACGATCTTCGCCACCGGATGGCCGGCCGCCTGTCGGGGGGCGAGCAGCAGATGCTGACCATCGCCCGGACGCTGATGGGGAACCCGTCGGTGCTGATGCTGGACGAGCCGAGCGAAGGCCTGGCGCCGATCATCGTCGCCCAGATCGGCGACCTGATCCGACGCCTCCGCCATCTCGGGGTGACGGTCCTGCTGGCCGAGCAGAACATGCATTTCTGCCTGGGCATCGCCACCCATGCCGTGGTCATCGACAAGGGCACCATCGTCCACCGCGGCCCCATCGCCGAGCTGCGCGACAACGAGGAGATCCGCAAACGCTACCTGGCGGTGTGAGGGAAAGCAGAGTCGGAAACCGCACCCTCGTCATTGCGAGCCGGAGGCGAAGCAATCCAGTACCGGCCTTCTGGATTGCCGCGTCGCTTCGCTCCTCGCAATGACGGTCGTGCCGTGTTCCCGTCGCTCCCGCGCAGGCGGGAGCCCAGCCATGTGGCAAGGCCTCTGGATTCCCGCATGGGCGGGACCGACGATGCCGCGGAGGCGATGGTCATGAAGGAACCCCGGCGCTGATCCACGATCCCTGGTTCTATGCCCTGGCGATCCCCGCGGTGCTGCTGGTCGGCATCTCGAAGGGAGGCTTCGGCGGCGGGCTCGGCATGCTGGCGGTGCCGATGATGTCGCTCACCATGCCGCCCTTCCAGGCGGCGGCGATCCTCCTGCCCCTGCTCTGCCTCGCCGACGTCATCGGGCTATGGGCCTATCGCCGCAAGTGGGACGCGCGGAACCTCAAATTCATGATGCCGGGAGCGGTGATCGGGATCGTCATCGGCGCCCTGCTGGTCGGCGTGCTCGACGAGCATGTGGTCCGGCTGGTGATCGGCTTCATCGCCCTCGCCTTTGCCGCCAACTGGTTCCTGGGCAAACACGGCGCGGAGCCCACCCGGCCCAATCTATGGAAGGGGAGCCTGTGGGCCGCCGTCTCCGGCTTCACCAGCTTCCTCGCCCACGCCGGCGGCCCGCCCGCCTCGATCTATCTGCTGCCGCAGCGGATGGACAAGACGATCTTCGTCGGCACCACCATCGTGTTCTTCGCCGCCGTGAACTACGTGAAGATCGTTCCCTACGCCCTTCTCGGCCAGTTCCCGGCCGAGAACCTGCTGACCTCGCTGGTCCTTGGCCCCGTCGCCGCCGGTGGCATGGCGCTCGGTCTCTGGCTCCACGACAAGGTCGGCGTCGCCCTGTTCTACCGGATCTGCTACGGCTTCCTGGCAATCGTCGGACTGAAGCTGATCGTCGACGGGCTGGGCCTCTGACACCAACGCCATTGTCCGGCGGCGAGGTCCGGTTACACTCCCCGCAACGAGAACCGAACACGGGGAGGAAGCGATGATCAGACGGCTTCTCATTACCGTCGGCGTGCTGTCGCTGACGGTCATACGGCTGGCCTGGGCCGAGCCGCTGCCGACAGCGGCGCCGGAAGAGGTCGGGATGTCGTCCGAACGGCTGGCGCGAATCGGCGACATGATTCGGAAGGGCGTCGACAAGGGCGAAATTCCGGGGGCTGTGGTCCTGGTCGCCCGCCACGGCAAGATCGCCTATTTCGAATCGATCGGCATGCGCGATACCACCAAGGACGCGCCGCTGGATAAGGACGCGATCTTCCGCATCTATTCGATGACCAAGCCGTTCACCAGCGTCGCGGCGATGATGCTGGTGGAGGAAGGCGTCATCACGCTCGCCGACCCGATCTCCAAATACCTCGCTGCCTTCGCGAACATGGAGGTCGGGGTCGAGACCTTCGATCCCGCCTCGGGCAAGACGGTCTTCAAACGGGTGCCGGCGGAGCGGCCGATCACCGTCCAGGACCTGCTGCGCCACACCGCCGGCTTCGTCTACGGCATCTTCGGGTCCACCGGCGTCCACCAGGCCTATAAGGATGTCGACATGGACATCCTCGACATGTCCCCGGACGAGTTCGACAAGCGGCTGGCGAGCATGCCGCTTCTGAACCAGCCCGGCACCACCTGGGAATACGGACATTCGACCGACGTGCTTGGCCGGGTCGTCGAGGCAGCCTCTGGTATGACCCTCGGCGAATTCTTCGAGAAGCGCATCACCGGCCCCCTGGGCCTCGACGACACCGCTTTCTGGGTGGCGCCCGAGAAGCAGGACCGCATCGCCGAGCCGATCCCCAACAGCGATCCCGGCGTGCCGCTCGGCTATCTCGACATAACCAAGAAGCCGTCGATCGATGCCGGCGGCCAGGGCCTCGCGTCCACTGTCGGCGACTATGCCCGTTTCGCGCAGATGATGCTGAACGGCGGAGAGCTGGACGGAACCCGCATCCTGGGCCGCAAGACGGTCAAGTTCATGGCCTCCGATCATGTCGGTGACCTGAAGCACGGACCGCGCTTCCTGCCGGGTCCCGGCTACACCTTCGGTTTGGGCTTCGGCGTCCGCACCGACGACGGGCTCGCCGTCGTCCCCGGCTCACCCGGCGAGTATTATTGGGCCGGGTATGGCGGCACCTATTTCTGGATCGACCCGAAGGAAGACCTGATCGCGGTCTACATGATGCAGTCGATCACACAGCGGAACTACTACCGTCTGCTGTTCAAGACGATGGTACTGCAGGCACTCGTCGACGAAGGGTGAGCCGAGCCTGAAAACCTTGCGAGAGAAGGGGAGCCCTTTGCGGCTCCCCTTTTCGTTGAGCTTCTCTCCGTTCGTCATGGCCCGGCTCGACCGGGCCATCCACGACTTTCGACAGTTGGCGCGCTGTTTCTTCGTCGGCCGGTAAAGTCGTGGATCACCCGGCCAAGCCGGGTGATGACGAGAACGCAGAGAGTCGGCTACCGCTTGTAGAAAACTACAGCCCCTTGATGAACGACGCGCGCTTCTTGCCGGCGCCCATCAGGAACGAGAAGTCGTTGCCGGCGAGGACGAAGCGCATGCCCATGCCGATATATTTAGGCGCCAGATCCTCGTCGTAGATGCCGCCCATGCCGGGATGCTTGCCGGCGTTGCGGCAGGCCGAAATGGTACGGTCGAACGCCTTGACCACGTCGTCATGGCCGAGCTGGCCGGGGATGCCCATCTCGACGCAGAGGTCGTTGGTCCCGATCAGCAGGATGTCGACCCCCTCGACCGCGGCGATCGCGTCGGCATCGGCGATCGCCTCGGGGCTCTCCAGCATCACCACGACCAGCGTGTTGTCGTTCAGCGTGCGGTTGGCCTCGGCCATCGGCATCGCCCCGAATTCGAGCTGGGCAAGACCGCCGACCACCGAGCGGTGCCCGGCCGGCGGATAGAGGCAGTTGCCGGCGACCCGCTTCGCCTCCTCCACGGTGCTCACATGGGGCACCACGATGCCCTGGGCGCCGCCGTCGAGGGCGCGGGTCGCATGATAGTGCTCATGCCCCGGCGTACGGACGAGCGGCGTGATCCCGGCATCGAGGGCAGCAACACTGATCTGCACGGTGGTGTCCATCGACATCGGGCTGTGCTCCATGTCGATGAACAGCCAGTCGAAGCCGCAGACCTTGGCCATCTTGGCGATTTCGACCGTGCGGGCGATACGGATGCCCATCCCGACGGCAATCTCGCCGGCGTCCAGTTTTTCCTTGGTGTGGTTACGAACGACCGCCATCGGCCTCTTCCTCCCTGTACGCGGCCGAGTCATGGTCCGCCCGGCCTTTGTTGAAATCCTCGCATCGCGCGCGAGGATGACACCGTTCTCAGTCTTTACCGTCATCGCGAGGCCCGCAGGGCCGTGGCGATCCACCAGCCGGAGCCCTGGATCGCTTCACCGGCTCGCGATGACGACAGGTTCTATTCCGTCGTCCAGGTCATTCGGCGACGGCTGGACGTCAGCTCGGCCGACTTTTTGCGAAACGCCTCCAGATAGGGCGTCTTCAGATGGGCCTCGAAGGCGGCGCGGTCGTGATAGACCTCGTAGAAGATGTATTTGTAAGGGTCCTCGTCGGACACACCGATATCGAAGCAAGTGCACCCGTCCTCTTCCAGACTGTCGACGGACTGCTTAAGGGCGACCGCCCGAAATTCCGCTTCCTTGCCTTTGATTACGTCAAACTCGACGGTTACCACATACATGGCTGCCTCCCGTTCTTGTCGTCTCAGTTGAGCCCGTTCCAGGTGGAGAGCTTGCGGGACTTCATGAGCGGCCCGCTCTTTTCGCGGAACTCGGCGAGGTAGGGCTGCTTGCGGTGAACCTCGAGCGACTCGGCGTCCTGATAGACCTCGTAGATAAAGAACTTGCCGGGCTCGTTTTCGGACTCGCTCACATCGAAGCGCAGGCAGCCCGCCTCGCTCGAACTGTTCTTGGCGTGGCGGAGCGCCATCACGCGGAACTCCTCCACCCGGTCGGGATCGACGGCGATTTCGACGGTGACGAGATACATGAGTGTTCCTTCCTCTCCGATTTCTTGTTGAGCGCGCCAGCTAACGCGCCAGTTCCTTCATACCGGCTTCCAGCCCCTCCAGGGTCAGCGGGTACATCCGGTCGCCCATGATCTGACGGATCATGGTGGTCGACTGGGTATAGCTCCAGGTCTGCTGGGGCTCGGGGTTCAGCCATACCGTCGCCGGGAAATGATCGAGCAAGCGCTGCATCCACACCGCCCCGGCCTCCTCGTTCCAATGCTCGACGCTGCCGCCCGGATAAGCGACCTCATAGGGGCTCATCGCCGCGTCACCCACGAACACCACCTTGTAGTCCGAGCCGAAGGTATTGAGCACATCCCAAGTCGGGATTCGCTCCTCGCCCCGACGGCGGTTGTCGCGCCATACGCTCTCATAGAGGAAGTTGTGGAAGTAGAAGTATTCGAGGTGTTTGAACTCGCCACGAGCCGCCGAGAACAGCTCCTCGCAGGTTTGCGTATGGACGTTCATCGACCCGCCGACATCGAGGAACAGCAGCAGCTTGACCCTGTTGTGCCGCTCCGGGCGGAGTTTGAGGTCGAGCCAACCGCCATTGTGGGCAGTCGCCTGGATGGTGCCGTCAAGGTCGAGCTCGTCCGCCGCGCCCTCACGGACGAAGCGGCGAAGACGCCGGAGCGCCACCTTGATGTTGCGGGTGCCGATGACGACCGAATCGTCCAGGTTCTTGAAATCGCGCTTGTCCCAGACCTTGACCGCCCGGCGGTGGCGGCTTTCGTCCTGGCCGATGCGCACGCCTTCCGGGTTGTAGCCCCAGGCCCCGAAGGGCGAGGTGCCGGCGGTGCCGATCCATTTCGAGCCGCCCTGATGCCGCCCCTTCTGCTCGGCAAGCCGCTGCTTCAGGGTCTCCATCAGCTTATCCCAACCGCCGAGAGCCTCGATCTGGGCCTTCTCCTCCTCGGTCAGGTGTTTCTCCATCATCTTCCGCAGCCATTCCTCGGGGATGTCGGCGGTGATCCCCTCGCCCGCCTGCTCCAGCCCCTTGAAGTATTCGGCGAAGACGCGGTCGAACTTGTCGAGGTTGCGCTCGTCCTTCACCAGCGCGGCACGGCTCAAATAGTAGAAGTCGTCGACGTCGTAGTTGGCGCAGCCCTTCTCCAGCGCCTCGATGAGCGTCAGGTACTCGCGGAGCGAGACCGGCACCTTCGCCGCTTTAAGCTGCATGAAGAAGTCGACGAACATCAGGCTTTCATCTTCTTGGTCGTCGCTCCCGCGCAGGCGGGAGCCCATGGAAGCGGCACGGCGGCTGGATTCCCGATTTCGCGGGAATGACGATCAAAAAGCGCAGGCGCCGCCATCGCTATTCTCCTATCCCTTCTGCCGACGAGCGAGGAACGCCAGCCGCTCGAACAGGTGCACGTCCTGCTCGTTCTTCAACAGCGCTCCGTAGAGCGGCGGGATCGCCTTCGAATTGTCCTTCGTCCTCAGCGTCTCGACGTCGATGTCCTCGACCATCAACAGCTTGATCCAGTCGAGAAGTTCGGAGGTCGAGGGGCGTTTCTTCAGGCCAGGCGTTTCGCGAAGCTCGAAGAACGCCTCCAGCGCGTTCTGCAGCAGCGCCTTCTTGATGCCGGGAAAGTGGACCTCGACGATCGCCGCCATGGTCTCGGCGTCGGGGAAGCGGATGTAGTGGAAGAAGCAGCGGCGCAGAAAGGCGTCCGGCAGTTCCTTCTCGTTGTTGCTGGTAATGACGACGATCGGGCGGTGGCGGGCGGTGACGTGCTCTCCGGTTTCGTAGACGTAGAACTCCATCCGGTCGAGTTCGAGCAGCAGGTCGTTCGGGAACTCGATGTCGGCCTTGTCGATCTCGTCGATCAGCAGCACCGGGCGCTCGTCGGCCGTGAACGCCTCCCATAGCGTGCCATGACGGATGTAGTTGCGGATGTCGGCGACGCGCTCATCGCCGAGCTGTGAGTCTCGGAGACGCGACACCGCGTCGTATTCGTAAAGTCCCTGCTGCGCCTTGGTCGTCGACTTGATGTGCCAACGGATGAGATCGAGACCGAGCGCCTTGGCGATCTCGATCGCCAGCATGGTCTTGCCGGTCCCCGGCTCCCCCTTGACCAGCAGCGGCCGTTCCAGCGCGATGGCGGCGTTGACGGCGACCATCAGGTCCTCGGTGGCGACGTAGCTTTCGGTCCCGGCGAATCGCATGCGCGCAGCTTTCCTATGTTGGGCGACGGTGGCGGCGAGGAAGGATCGTGCCCAGACGGCAAGGCGTCAAGCGAGCGAGGCTCGTGGCCGCATCGCGCGCGCGTCGCCAACAGTTCACACGCGACGCCGCGCTTATCCGCCACAGGATCGGTAGTCTGTAGACTAGGACCGCGGGCTGCGCGGGAGGTCGTATCGCGCTCTTTCCCCGTCCTGTGACCGACGCATTCATTTCACGAGGTGGAAATGACTCTGTTCCAGCGCGTCTCCTTGGCGGCGATAGTTCTCGCCTGTCTGACATGGAAAGGACCTTCGATGGCTGCCGAAGACCCAGGATCGATCGCCCCCGACTCCGATCGGGTGATGGTGACGGTCTTTCTGAAACACACCCAGAACCTGACGCTCGAGCAGATGGGCGAGAATCTGCGGGCCAACGGATTCTTCGAGAAGTTCCCGCCGGAAGGCGTCGAGGTGGTGAGCTGGCTTCAGCTCATGAGCTTCGGCCATGTCGTGACGATGAAGGTTCCTCCAGCTAAGGTCCGGGAACTCAATCGCTCGATCGAGTCGGGCAGCTATTCGACCTTCAAGAGCGAGGTCTATCTCGGCTACGACTTCTGGCCGGTGATCCAGGCGGTCAAGGCACGGCGCGCGGAAGAGATGTCAGAAAAGTAACCGCCCCGAAACGCCGCCTTCGTTTCCGGCCGGCCGGCGCTTGCCGCCGTCGGCGGCGGGACGATACTGTGCGCCGCGACAAGCAATCCTATCGAGGGAGCAGGGACGAAATGGCGGAAGGGTTCAGACCGAGCCGACGCGAAGTGTTGCTGGGGGCCGCCAGCGCGGCGGCCATGCTGGCCGCCTCGGGGCCGTTCCGAGGCGCCGCAGCCGCGATCGATGAGCTGAGCGACCTCACGGCGGTCCAGGCCGTCCAGGCGCTGGCCGCCGGCCAGATGTCGACGACGGAGTACGCGGAAGCGCTGCTCGCCCGCGCCGAGCGCTACAAGGATCTGAATGCCTTCATCTCCCTGGATCCCGAAGGCATGATGGCGTCCGCCAAGGCGGTCGACGCGCGTTTCGGCCCAGGGCGTGAGACAGCGCCACTGTTCGGCCTGCCCTTCGCCGTCAAGGACAACATCAACTCCGCCGCCCTACCGACCACCGGCGGCACCCCGGCGCTCAAGGACTTCCGCCCGCCCGCGAACGCCCCCGTCCTTCAGTCGGTTCTCGATGCCAATGGCATCCTGATGGGCAAGCTCAACATGCATGAGCTCGCTTTCGGCATCACCAGCAACAACCAGGCGTTCGGCCCGGTCCACAATCCTTACGACCCGTCCCTGATCCCGGGCGGCAGCAGCGGCGGAACCGCGGCAGCCGTCGCCGCCAGGATTTTCCCCGTCGGTCTCGGCACCGATACGGGCGGCTCGACCCGCATTCCGGCGGCGCTCTGCGGCATCGTCGGCTTCCGTCCCTCGCTCGGCCGTTGGCCGCAGACAGGAATCGTACCGCTGTCCTATACCCGCGACACGGCGGGTCCGATGGGCCGTACCGTCGACGACATCATTCTGATGGACGAAGTCTGCGGGCATCCGCATGTCGTCGTGCCGACCGTCAGATTGGAGGGAATCCGCATCGGCGTCCCCCGCCGCTACTTCTACGAAGGACTCGACCCGGAACTCGAGGCCGTGGTCAACGAGACGCTCGAAGCCTTGTCGAACGCAGGCGCCATCCTCGTCGAAGCCAACATGCCGAATATCGGCGGGCTGAACGGCGCGGTGAGTTTCCCACTGGTGCTGTTCGAGGTCTTGCGCGAGATGAGCGCCTACCTCTACCGGGCCGGGTCGCGCATGAGCGTGATCGACCTCGTCGAGCAGGTGGCGGGAGACGCAGAGCGTCAGATTCTGATGTCGCAGATGGGCGACGACGCTGTGCCCGCGGCCGCCTATCGCGAGGTGATGACCCTGCATCGGCCCAACCTGCAGCGGGCCTATAACGAGTATTTCACCAATAACGACGTCGCCGCGATGATCGTGCCGACGACGCCGCTTCCGGCCAGGCCGATCGGTCAGGATCAGACGGTAGAGCTGAACGGCGAGCAGGTTCCCACGTTCGTCACCTATATCCGGAACACGGACCCGCCGAGCAACGCGGGCCTACCCTGCCTCAGCCTCCCGGTCGGGCTCACCGCGAGCGGGCTTCCGGTCGGCATGGAAATCGTCGGGCCGTTCCAACGCGATGACACCCTGCTCGGCATCGGCCGCGCGATCGAGGCTCTGCGGGGTGTTCTGCCGCCACCGGCCATGGGGTAGACCCTAAGGCCGCCGGCCGCAGAGGACCACGGACCCCCTAACCGGTCATGGCCTCTGAGGAGCATACGGACGCAGATGCCTTTCGCGCCCTCCGCGAAGGAGCGGCGGCCCTTGGCCGCGGCGACAATGCCAGGGCTGCCGAATGGTTCGCCCGGGCGGTCGCCCTGGCCCCGCAAAGCGCCGCCGCTCACCAGGCTCTGGGGATAGCGCGGCGGCGAAGCGGTGATCTGACGGGGGCGATCGAAAGCTTCCGCCGTGCGACCGCCCTAGCCCCCGACGACGGCGAAGCCCACAACAATCTTGGAGTCGCGCTGGCATTACGCGGCGACGACGCGCAAGCGGCGTCGGCCTTCGCGCGCGCCGCCGCACTTCTGCCGGAGGAACCGCTGGTTCTCGTCAACCGCGGCAAAGCCGAGCGCAAGGCAGGCCGCTTAACGGAGGCGACCGCGACGTTGGAAGCGGCGGTGACCATGGCCCCTGATCGCGCCGACGTGTTGATGGAACTGGGCACCACCCTCCGCGCGACCGGCCGCACGCATGAGGCCCTGAAATTCTACCGGCGTGCAGCGGAGATATCGCCAGATGACCCTCGTATTATCAATAATTTAGCAATATGCCTTCAAGAATTAGGCGAAGTCGATAAGGCGGTCGGGACCTTCCGGCGTGGCGCCGAACTCGCGCCCGACGACATGGAGATCCGCAAGAATCTCGGCATGGCACTGATGCTGACCGGGGCATATGGGCCGGGGTTCGATGCCTATGAGGGACGGTGGCGATCGACGACGGAAGGCGCGGCGATGCGCCCCTTTCCTCAGCCGGAATGGGATGGAGGAAGCGGCAGGTCCGTCGTCCTGTGGGGGGAGCAGGGCATAGGCGACGAGTTGCTGTTCGCATCGATGGTGCCGGACGCAATCGACACAGGGACTTCGGTCATCGTCGAAAGCGACCCCCGCCTCGTCTCCCTGCTCGCGCGGTCATTTCCGAAAGCATCGGTGGTCGCGAGGCGCGATCCGCCTGTCGCTGCCGCCCTTGCCTGCGATCGCCAACTGGCAACCGGAAGTCTGGGGCGTCTCTTTCGCCGCGAACGCTCCGCTTTTCCCGGCCGGCCGGGTTATCTCCAGGCCGAATCCGCCGCGACCTACCGGATGCGAACCGGCTACCGCGCGTTGGGGAGCGGTCCTGTGATCGGAATCGCCTGGCGAAGCGGCAATCGTGAGTATGGCGCCAAGCGCACGCTTTCTCTCGACGGCTGGGGCCCGATCCTTACCCGGCGCCCCGCCGTGTTCGTCAGCCTGCAATACGGCGACTGCCGGGAAGCCGTGACCGAGGTCCGGGATCGCCTGGGTATACCGATCCACATCGACCCCTCGGTCGACGCCCTGACGGATCTCGACTCCTTCGCGAGCCAAGTCGCGGCCGTCGATCTCATCCTGTCGATCGACAATGCCACCGTCCACATGGCCGGCGCGCTCGGCCGCCCGGTCTGGACACTGCTGCCGTTCGCACCCGACTGGCGCTGGGGTGCGCAAGGCGACACGACGCCCTGGTATCCGACCATGCGCTTGTTCAGGCAGACTGTAGCCGGGAACTGGTCCGGCGTGGCGGAAGCCGCGGCCGACGCACTGGAAGGGCTGGAGACGCCATGACCGCGGGACGGGTGATCGCCAACAGCATTCCGAAGGCGGGAACGCATCTGCTGACCCGGACGCTGGAGCTTCTCGGACTCGACCTCTTTCCGACCTTCCTCAATGGCGGGCTACAGGCGCGGTCGATGGAGGTCGCGGAAACGCCGGAGGCGGTACGTGTCGGTTCCGAATGGCCCTGCCTGGTGGAGAACGAGCGCTTCTTCGCCCTGATGAGCCAAGTCTCCGAAGGCGGCTTCATCAAGGGCCACCTGCCCTATTCCTCCCGCGTCGCCGACATGCTGGCCCGTCTGCGCTACCGGATGGTGCTGATGGTCCGCGACCCGCGCGACATCACCGTCTCGCATGTGAACTGGGCGCTGTCCCGCGACTATCTGCCGCATCAGAAGCTCTATCAGGCGTTGCGACCGGAGGATCGTCTGAGCGCCGCCATCGTCGGCTTCCGCTGCGAGCCCAATGGCCCGATCCTCGCCGGGTTGCGTGAAAGGCTGGACCATATGCTGCCGTGGACGGAAGATCCGATGTGCTGCCTGGTCCGCTTCGAGACGCTGGTCGGGGCCCAGGGCGGCGGCAGCCGCGAGGCGCAGATCGCGGAAATGCGCCGGATCGCCGATCATCTGGACCTCGATCTCACGGACGACCGCCTCGCCGAAGCCGCGGATGCCGTGTTCGGCGGCACTCTCACCTTCAAGTCCGGTCAGATCGGGCGCTGGCGCGAGGCGTTTACCGACCGCCATCGGGCGCTCGTCAAGCAACTGGCGGGCGATGCCATCGTCAGGCTCGGCTATGAGGAGAGCGACGACTGGTAGCCGAAGCGACGTCCCCGGTCGACCGGCCGATTCTGGTGCTCGGCCATCCCCGCTCCGGCACTTCGATGGTCGCCGGCTGCCTTGCGGCCTGCGGGGCATGGACCGGCGAGACGTTCGCGGGTGACGCGGACAATCCCAAGGGCTATTTCGAGAATGTTCGGCTGCGCGAGGCCGTCGACAAGACGGTGTTGCGCGCGCTGGGCTGTGATCCGCTCGGCGTCGACCCGCTGCCACCGATCGAGATCGTGCCACAACAGCCGGCGCTGCGGCAGGTGGTGGAGACGGTGCTCGACCGCGAAGGATACGACCGCCAGCGCCCATGGCTGTTCAAGGACGCCAAGATGACGCTGCTCTGGCCTCTCTGGCTGTCGATGTTCCCGGATGCCCTTTGGGTGATCGTCGAGCGGCCGGAGGACGAGGTCGTCCGCTCCTGCCTCGGCACCAGCTTCATGGCCCGGCATTCCGGAGATGCCGGCTTCTGGCGGAGGGTCGTGGCGGCTTATTCCGAGCGCCTGAAATCGCTCGAAACAGCGAGCCCGCAGTGCCATCGCGTGAATGCCGGCGAGATCGCCTCCGGCGCAGCCGAAAGACTGGAAGCAATCGCAGTCGCAGCCGGGCTCGACTGGAACGGAGCCGCCGTCGGGGCGTTCGTAAGCCGGGACCTCTGGACACGACGGAACGAGGCTTGACGATGCGGCAGGCCCAGGACGAGTTCACGGTCGCGACCCGCGGCAAGGGCTTCACCGAGATCACCGCGACCGTCGTCCGCTGGGTCGCAGGTCAGGAAATCGCCGCAGGGCTTCTGACCCTTTTTATCCGCCATACCTCCGCGTCGCTGCTGATCCAGGAGAACGCCGACAGCGACGTCCTTCGCGACCTCGAAGCGTTTTTCGATCGGCTGGTACCCGAAGGCGATCCGCTCTATCGGCACACGACCGAAGGGCCGGACGACATGCCCGCCCATGTCCGCTCCGCCCTGACAGCCACCCATCTTTCCATTCCCGTCGCCGGTGGCCGGCCGGTGCTCGGCACCTGGCAGGGGATCTACCTGTTCGAACACCGCTCCGCGCCCCACACCCGTCGGGTGGCAGCCCATCTGATCGGCGACTGACCCTTCCCTTGCAGGTCCTGAACGTTAGGATGACGGACGCCCGCAGAGAGACTGGGAGATCGCCATGACCGGCATGATGGATGCCGTTGCCCTGACCCGCACGCTGATCGGCTTCGACACCATCAACCCGCCAGGGCATGAGCGAGCCTGTGCCGAACATCTCGGCGGTCTGCTGGAAGCGGCCGGATTCGCGGTCGGCTACCACGCCTTCGCCGACGACCGCACCAGCCTGATCGCCACCCGGGGCAGGCGGGCGGACCTGAAGCCGCTGTGCTTCACCGGCCATATCGACACCGTGCCGCTGGGCGCCGCCCCTTGGACCCAGGATCCGTTCGCCGGCGACGTGATCGACGGAAAGATGTACGGCCGCGGCACCACCGACATGAAAAGCGGCGTCGCCGCGTTCGTCGCGGCGGCAATCGACATGGCCGACAGTCTGGACGACAGCCCCGGCGTCGTGCTGGTGATCACCGCCGGCGAGGAAACCGGCTGCGAAGGCGCTCGCCATATGGCCATGTCGGGCGTGCTGGGCGAGGCGGGCGCGATCGTCATCGCCGAGCCGACCTCGAACTACCCCTTCGTCGGCCACAAGGGAGCGCTTTGGCTCAAGGGCCGGACCAGCGGCGTCACCGCCCATGGCTCGATGCCGGACAGGGGCGTGAACGCCCTCTACAAGGCGGCCCGCGCCGTGGCCAAGCTTGAGGACTTCGATTTCAACGTCGCACCCCATGAGGTGCTGGGGAAACCGACGCTCAACGTAGGCACGCTGCATGGCGGGCTCAACGTGAACTCGGTGCCGGATCTGGCCGAGGTCGGAATCGACATTCGTACTATCCCCGGCATGGACCACGGGCGGCTGCGAGAAGGCTTGTCCGGCTATCTGGCCCCTGACGTTGACACGCTCGACGCCTTCGTCGACCTGGACGGCATCTGGACCGACCCGCGCAACGCCTGGATGAGCCGGGTTGCGGCGATCGCATCGGAACGGCTGGGCGAGAAGATCGAGGTGCGCACGGCGACCTACTTCACCGACGGCTCGATCCTCACCCCCGCCTACGGCCAGGTCCCGTCCATGGTGCTGGGCCCCGGCGAACCGGCCATGGCACACCAGACCGACGAATACTGCTACGTCGATAGGATTCCGGAGGCGGTCGAACTCTACAAGGCGATCATCAGCGACTGGATGACGGCCAGCGTCGCGTGAACGCGGCGCCCCGTCGGACCTCGCGAGGACGCGGGGACGCGAAGACTCAGGCCGCCTTGTCGAGACGCTTGCTGAACGTGAAGCGGTTGCAACCGTTCTCGCGGGCGTAGCGACAGTCGTCCATGGTGGCCTTGACCAGATGCACGCCGAGACCGCCGACCGGACGGTCGTCGACCGATTCGGCAATGTCGACCGGCGGGCGCGACAGCGGGTCGTACGGCGCGCCATCATCGACGATGGCAACCATCAGCACACCCTGATCGATCGACAGGTCGACCGAGATATTGCCCTCGGTGTCGGGCTGATAACCGTAGTTGATCGTATTGGTCAGCAGTTCTTCGAGCGCCAGTTCGACGAAGTAACAGGTGTCCCTGTCGACGCCGCGCTCGAGACAGAAATCCTCCGCGGCACGGATCAACTCCGCCATGTCGGACTCACTGTTCTTGACGCCTATGTGCACCGACTTCACCAAAAATGGCTCCAGCGATTGCTGTTCACGGGTGCCATTCAACGACTTCGCCAAAGCGCTCGCAACCCCAAGCAGACGCGCATGTGAGCGCTGTCACACAACCGCCGGCTCAGATCAGAGTGATTTTACTTCCCGGAGTACCTCATTGGAATCAACCACTTTATCCATGCATCTCAGGCGTCAGCCCACCGCCTGAGCAGGTTGTGATAGATCCCTGTGAGTTGCACCGCCGCCGGCCCTCCCGGTTCTGTCTGAGTGACTTTCTGGATGGCGGTATCGAGATCGAACAGAAGTGTCCGCTCACCGTCGTCGCGGACCATGCTCTGAATCCAGAAGAACGCGGCCACGCGGGCGCCGCGGGTCACGGGGCGCACATGGTGGAGGCTCGACGCCGGGTAGAGCACCATGTGCCCGGCGGGAAGTTTGACCGAATGCACCCCGTAGGTGTCCTCGACCGTGAGTTCCCCGCCGTCATAGTCCTCGGGCGCACTCAGGAACAGCGTCGCCGAGAGATCGGTGCGGATGCGGTGGTCGGTCCCGGCGATGGTACGGATCGCATTGTCGACATGGGTCCCGAAGGCCTGCCCGCCCTGGTACCGATTGAAGAGCGGCGGAAAGACCTTCAACGGCAACGCCGCCGAAACGAACAGCGGCGTCCGCTCCAACGCGTCCAGGATGGCGTTCCCGACCCGCTTCGCGGCGGGGTGGCTTTCGGGAACCTGGGCGTTGTTCTTGGTCAGGGCCGACTGGTGGCCGGCCGTCACCCGGCCGTCCACCCAATCGGCTGCATCGAGTATCTGCCGGCATTCGCTCACCTGAGCGGGCGTCAGAACCTCGGGTATGTGCAGCAGCATTCTCTTGTTCAGGCCTCCTGCATGCGGCTTCCGACCGACATCAGAAATTCACGTTGCAGGTCAGCAGCACCTGACGCCCCGGCGCCACCGTCGCCATGTGCGTCACATAGGCACGGTCGTAATAGACCTCGTCCGTCAGGTTCTGGACGTTCAGGCGAAGATTCACCGACTCCGTGACCTCGTAGCTCGCCATCGCGTCGAAGCGCCAATAGTTGGGCACGGCCACAGTATTGGCGGTGTTGCCGTAGACCTTCGACATGTAATACGCGCCGCCGCCGACCGTGAAGTCCGGGATGACCTCATAGGTCGTCCACAGGCTGAAGCTGTGCTTCGGCGTATTGGGAAGTTCGTTCCCGTTCTGCGCGAAATTGACCGGCCCGGCGTCGACGATCTCGCTTTTGAGGAAACTGTAGCCGCCGAACACCTGCCACTGTGGCGTAACGCTGCCGGCGACGCTGAACTCGAACCCGTCTACCCGCTGCTCGCCCACAGCGACCTGCGGGGCGCCGCGCCCCGGTGCCGCCGAAACATGGCCGTTCTGGATCTCGGTCCGGAACACCGCGGCGTTGACCGAGAGCCGTCTCTGGAACAACTCCCACTTGGTGCCGACCTCGTAGTTGATCGCCTCCTCGGGCTCCAGGTCCTGGTTCGAGGTCGCGATGTTCTCGCCGCCATCACCGGCAGTCACGCCGGATGGGCTGGCGGACGTCCCATACGACACATAGACGCTGCCTGTTGGCGTTATTTTATAAACCACACCAGCTTGATAGGTTAAAAAGCTCGAGTCATTGCTGAGACCCGTCGAGGTCTCGGTGCTGAAATCGTCGAAGCGCAGTCCGAGATTGAGAATCCAGCGATCGGTGACGTCGATACTGTCGAAAACGTAGGCTGCCGCGGTGTCGACACGGGTGCGCGTCGGGGTCCTGAGCGAGATGGACCCCGTCCATGGGTCGTTGGGGTCCGGGTTGAACAGGTCCGTGCAGTTGAAGCCGCTCGCCGCCCCCGCACCGAACAGGTTGCAGCCGCCGCGGGGAATTGCGACGCCGCCCGGCGCAGAAGTGTCGACGGCGTAGCTGGCCTGGGTGGTTCGCTCACGCCCGAACTCCAGTCCGGCCGCCAGACTGTGCCGCATTTCGAAGGCGTCGAAATTGGCACTCACGTCGGTCTGGTTGATCAGCGTCTCGTTCTGGGACCGACGGCTTTTCGGATTGCGGAAGACGAGCCCGTTCGGGACGTTGCCCTGGCTGTCATCCGGATTGGTCGCGATGTAATCGTTCTCCGAGCGTGTGAAGCGGGTGATATTCCGCAAGGTGAACATGCTGAAGTCATGCTCGACCTCAATCGTACCCGAATCGACTCGCGTATCCTCGAAGTCGCGGTTCACTAGCCCGTAGAAGTTGTCGCGGTCGACGTCCACCGGGCGCCCCGTCGACGGATCGTAGGGATGGCCGTAGTCGGCCAGGCCATCCGTGTCGTAGTGGTAGTAGCTCGCGGTGACGGTCGTCGGCTCGCCGATACCGAAGCTGATCGTCGGGGCGAAGCCGAAACGGTCGTCGAACACGGCGTCGCGGCCCGGCACGTCCGCATCCTGAACCATGACGTTCAGACGCAGGGCGACGCTGTCGGTGATGACCTGATTGACGTCACCGGTGAAACGCTTGTGATCGGCGGTGCCGACCGTGGCGCTGCCGGCGACGAAATTGTAGTCGCGCGCAGACTTGGTCACGAGATTGACACTGCCGCCGGGTGCGCCGCGCCCGGCATAGGCCCCCGCCGGTCCTTTTGCGACGACCACCTGCTCCAGATTGAACACCCCACGCTGCTGGGACCCGGTATCCCGGACGCCATCGACCAGCAAGCCCGACGTCGATTCGTAGCCGCGAATGAACGGCCGGTCGCTGAACGGCTGTCCGCCCTCACCCATCGCCATGGTGATTCCGGGGACGGTGCGAAGCGCTTCGGTCAACGAGGTCGCGCCGGAATCGCGAAGCACCTCCTCGGGAATGACCGTCACGCTTTTCGGCGTGTCGATCAGCGGCGCCGTGTACTTGACCGACGGCACGACGTTGGCCTTATAGCCCTCCGTCCCCGGCCGGCCTTGCACCGAGATGGTGGGGAGCTCGACCGAGTCCGCTTCCGAGGCCCCGTCGGCCGCTTCCGCCGTAGCTTCGCTGTCGGGCTTCGTGTCCATCTCCTGAGCGGCCACCGGCCAGAAGACAGCCGTGGAAACGGCGACGCCGAGAGCGGTCCCCGCCAATAGACGATGATAGAGCGACGTTGGAAGCGCGGATTCTTCGCGCCCCCGTGAATTGGTAACGGGCATGCCTTCTCCTCCGAATACCGTTCAGCGAACGAATGTTCCTGGCTGGCATCCGGAGGCGCGGCGGCCTCGGGGCTGGCTGGAATCGATAAGCCCCACCCTTACGGAGAGGGCGGCGGCAAGGTCACTTGGTCAGGATGAGCTTGTCGTTGCTCGTGATGCGGAGCCTGTACTCCGAGTCCTTGTGGATGAGGACGATCTCCCGATCGTCGCCCATGAGATCACGGGCGTCGAGGCGGCGCGGACCGCCCTTGTCCCCGTCTGGACCGCGCAATGAGTCTTCGGACATGGGGGGGCGCATTTCGGCCATGCTTCGCCGTCGTTCGACCGACATGTCGATCTCGTCATTCCCTTGATAAGTGGTCAAAAATTCTATGAATCTGGATAACAGGCCATAGCTGCGATTGCAACTCGTTCTTAACTATGCCTGTGCCGTTTCGACCAGTTTTCGACCGCAAGACCGGAAAGTTGGGTCAGGCCCCCCGCAGTCGCGGTGGTGGGGTAGGACGAGGCTCGTCGCCCGGTACGGCAGCCATAGAGCTACTGCGACGCCATGGGACGAGAAAGGGTTCCCCGTCGCGGGCACCGGAGAGAATCGAGATGCCATACGCTTCATGCATTATCTCGGCGGTCATGGCATCGCGTGGGGCGCCATCGGCGAGGACCTCCCCCGCGCGGAGAACCAGGACCCGGTCGCAGAAGCGGGCGGCCAGGGTCAAATCGTGCAGAACGACCGCGACCGCCGCCCCCTGCCGCGCCGTCCCCTGCAGCAGCTCCATCACCCGAAGCTGATGGTAGGGGTCCAGGCCCGCCACCGGCTCGTCGGCGAGCAGCAGCGGCGCCTCGACCGCCAGCGCACGCGCCAGCAGGACACGGGCCCGTTCGCCGGCTGACAGCGTATCGACACGACGATCGGCGAGCGCCACGACATCCGCAGCAACCATCGCCGCTTCGACCGCCGCGCCATCCCGCCGCGACGGCACCTGCCAAGCGGAGAGATGCGGCAACCGGCCCAGCGCGACGAGCCGGGCCACCGGAAGCGGCCAGTGTGTCGCCGCGTTCTGCGGCAGATAGGCGATCTGCCGGGCGAGGTCGCGTCGCCGCCAGTCCGAGAGCAGACGCCCATCGAAGCGCACGGTTCCGGCATCGGGCTCGGCCAGACCGGCTAGAATCCGGAACAGCGTCGATTTTCCGGCACCGTTGGGGCCGATCACACCGACGATCCCGCCGCGCTCGACCGTCAGGCCAACCCGGTCCAAAACCGTCGCAGCTCCGTAGCGGAGCACAAGTCCCTCGGCTTCCATCATCGGCGCGGTCACAGGCTTTGCCTTCTGCTCGACAGCAGGAGCCACAGAAAGAACGGTGCACCGACGAAGGCGGTCACCACCCCGAGCTTCAACTCCTGTCCCGGCGAGACCAAGCGGACGGCGATGTCGGCCACCAGCAGCAGTGCCGCTCCTCCGAGCATGCTGGCCGGCAGCAAGCGGCCCGGACGGAACCCGACCAGCGGTCGAATGAGATGCGGGACCACCAGCCCGACGAAGCCGATGACGCCGCTGACCGCCACCGCGGCCCCGACGCAAAGTGCGGTCCCCAGGAGCGCGCGCAGGTTCACCAGCCTGAGGTCGAAGCCGAGGCTGCGGGCGGTGTCCTCGCCGAGCGCCAAAGCGTCGAGAGGCCGGGCGACCGACAGCAGGAGAAGCCAGCCCAGCACCGTCATCGGCAGCATCAGGCGGACATGCTCGAACGAGCGGTCGGCGAGCGAGCCCATCAGCCAGAACAGAACCTCGTAACCGGCATAAGGGCTCGGCGCGAGATTGAGGGCGAGCGAGGTGAGCGCGCCGGCCAGGCTGTTGATGGCGACGCCCGCCAGAATCAGGGTGAGCGTACCGGTGCTGCCGCCGGCCAGCCCGAACAGCACCCCCACGGCAAGCAGCCCGCCCAGCATCGCCGCGAGGGGGAGAACCATCGGCATGGCGGCGGACAGGCCGAAATAGAGCACGATCACCGCCGCCAGCGCCGCCCCGCTGGAGGCCCCCACCAGCCCCGGCTCGGCCAGCGGATTGCGCAGAAGGCCCTGCAGCACCGCCCCCGACAGACCCAGCGAAGCGCCGACGACGGCGGCGAGCAGGGCGCGCGGCAGCCGGATCTCGGTGACGATCAGGGTCGCGACGGCGGGATCGCTCCGCATGAGGTTGAACAGCCCCCGCGACAGCGGCACCCCGGCCGGCCCCACCAGCACCGAAACCGCAGTCAGGACGAGCACCAATACCCCGAGCCCGCCCAGGAGCAGCCAGTAGGGCAGCGGATCGCGAACGATCGGGATATCGAGCGAGGAGGCGGTGGTCATGGGATAGAGGCGTGTTTCGGAAAGCCGGAGACCGTCCGCGAAGCCGCGGCGTTCCCCACCGCCCCTAACCCCTCCCCCCCAATGGGGCGGAGGGGGATTCCGATAAAGCGCGGCTGCCCCCTCCCTCCCTCTCCGCCCCATTGGGGGGGAGAGGGCCGGGGTGAGGTGGGGAACGCGACAGCTTCCGACGCCACGCCCATCCGCCCCGCAAACGCGGCGGCGTTGGGAAGAAGCATCAACGGACGGGGCGCGAAAAAGCTCATGGCGAATGGTACGGCGGAAGCCGGCAGGACTCGATCAACGAACGGCGAAGCCTTTCACCTATCAGAGGCGGCCCGCCCTCGTCCCCCCTATTCGACCGAGCGCCCGGCCTGCCCGCCGGCCTCCAGACCGGCGGCGATGCGTTCGGCGGCCTCGACCACCAGGGGCGTTCCGCAGTCCCAGAGCTGCGTCGGCACGGTGATCACCGGCCTCTCGGCACGGAGCTTTTCGAGGGCCGGATGATCGACCACCGCGGTCGCCAGCGACGGCGCGTCGGTCCCGTAGCTGGTGACGACGAGCACGTCGGGATCGGCGATCAGCAGAGTCTCGACAGGCAGAACCGTCCCGCCGGCAAGGCCCGGCTCGGCGCCGAGATTGCGCAGATTGAGCAGGCCGAGCAGGTCGTTCACCACGCTCGGGGCACCCACGGTGAAGCCGCGCGCCATGTAGACGGCAACCAGCAGCGGCGGCCGGTCCTTCGCCTGGCCGGCCAGCGCATCGAGCCGCCGGTCCATCGCGGCGATCGCCGTTTCCGCCCGCTCCGGATGCCCGACCGCCTCACCCACGATCCGGAGATTGCGGCGGATGCCTTCGAGCGAATCAGCGGGATCGAGCATCACCACCCGCCGGCCGAGCCGGCGCAGCATGGCAACCGTCTCGCCGCGGGCATAGCGGGCGGCGACGATCACCTCGGGGTCGAACATCAGGATCTCCTCCGCCGATCCGTGATTGACCGGCAGTCCCTGCGCCTGCGCGGCAAGGGGCGAATCCGCCGGATCGGCGGCGAGCCAAGTGACGGACGCGATGTCGTTCCGGTCCGCCAGCATCAGGACCAGGAGATCGCTACAGAGATTGAGGGAAGCGATACCGGCCGCCTGCGTCGCTAGCGGGACCAGTCCCACCGCGAATGCGAGCGCAACCAGGAACGCACGCCTCCTCACCCGCTCAGCCACCGGGGCGCAGGGCGCCGCTGCGAACCAGATTCCGTTCGTGAACGTCGAGCATGTCGACAAGGTCGGCATGCAGGGCATCGTCCGACAGGCGCGGCAACGCCTCGGCGATCTTGCGGACGACCCAGGCCTGTCCTTTGTCGAGAAGGGCGAGACGCGCGGCCTCATCTTCGAGGGCCATGACTTTCTCACGGAAGGCGCCAGTCTTCGGACTCGGCGTCCCACCCAAGCGCTCGACATGGCGCGACAGCATCGCGCAGAACCGGGCCTCGTCCCCGGCAATATCGGTAAGCGCCTCCCGGGCTTCCGGCGAGGTCGCATCCCCCGCCATCGCCCGGGTCACCTTGGCGCCGGCGCGCTCAGCCTCCAAGAGGACGTTGAGAAGATCGATCACCTCCGCCACCGGCCATCGGCCCAGCCAGGCCGGGTCGACTTCATGCATGAAACAGGGCGGTGAACTGAAACCGCCGTCCGTGACGTTCGAGTCCTCGTCGGCATCGGCGATGCGCCTGTCGGAGGTACCGGAGTCCGTCAGCTTCTTAGCCATCTATGTCCTCTACCAGCCTCGCCGTTCCCGCCCTTTCACATTCAGGATGATGGCCCCTCGTACGGCCGGAAGAAAGGTCGGCGGGCGCACGGCTCCTACGCGTCGAGGGCCGCGCTCCGACGCCCATCGCCCGTCGGGAGCCTCGCCCCGCGAAAAGCGTTGTTTCTCTTACCAGTGACCAAAGACATGAGGAAACACATGACCATTCTGGAAGAGATCAGGCGGGACCACGAGCGTGCGAAGGCCCTGCTGGAGACCATCGTCGAGGGCCACGACAACGATGCCCGGCTGGATGCGTTCAAGGAGTTCTCGAGCCTGATCAGCGCCCACAATCAGGCCGAAACCGAAATCCTGTACCGGGCGATGGAGAAGAACGAGGAGTCCCGGTTCATCGCCCTCGAAGGAGAGGAGGAGCATGACGTCGCCGACCGCCTGCTCGAATCCCTGAAGAAGTCCTCGTCGAAGACGAGCGACCGCTGGCTCGCCCGCGCCAAGGTGCTGAAGGAGCTGCTGGAGCACCATGTGGAGGAAGAGGAAGACGAGGCGTTCGACAAGGCGGAAGAGGTCTTCTCCCGCGAGGAGCTCGAAGCCATGGGCGGAAAGTTCACCGCCCGCAAGAAGGAGCTGATGTAAGTCTCGCCGTCGGCGCGGGCCGGCCTCTGCCCGGCCCGCGTCTCAGCTCAGCTCAGCTCAGCTCAGCTCAGCTCAGCGCAGGTAGAACTGGATGGGAACCACCACTTCCAGCTTGGCCGCGGTCATGTCGGAGGGCATCGCCGGCAGCGGCTGGGCGCGCTGGATCATCTCCTCGACCTCACGGTCGAGGACCGGATGGCCCGAGCTTTCGCGAATCTGGTAGTCGAGCACCCGGCCGTCGCGGTCCATGACGAAGTAGAGCATCGCCGTGCCTTCGATATGCCGGCGCTGGGCCGCCCGCGGATACTCCTTATGCCGCTCCAGCCATGCCTGGAGCATCGTCAGATAGTTGGCCGGTGCACCCGGCATACCGCCGGCGCTGGTCGACTGTTCGCTGCCGGTGTCCGCGCTGTTGCCACGGCCGGCCTTTCCCCCGGCCCCCGGAGGCTGCGGCGTCGCCGTCTGGTTCTGCTGCGGGCTCGTCGCCGGAGGCGCCGTTGCCGCCGCAGTTTGATTCGGAGCCTCCACAGGTGCGGGCACCGCGGTCTCGGGCGCCGGCTGAGGCTTGGGCTCGCGCACCGGCATATCGGGCTTCCGTGGCGGCGGCGCGATCGCGGCGACCTGCTGGGTTTCAGTCTCCTCGACTTCGGCAGTCTCGACCTCCTCCGGCGGTTCGGTCGCGGTGACCTCCTCGACAGGCTCGACTTCGGGCGGAGTCTCCTGGGCGATGTCCTCGACCTCCGGCGGAGTCTCCTCCCGCACTTCCTCGATCTCCGGCAAGACCTGTTCCGGGATCTCCTCCACCTCGGTCAGGGGTTCTTCTTCGACCTCGACGACATCGACCTCCGGCAGCTGCTCTTCGATCTGCTCCACCGGCTGTTCCTGGACCTGATCGACGGGCTGTTCCTCGATCTGCTCGACAGGCTGCACCTCCGCCGGTTCCGGCGGTCTCGTCTCGGTCTCGGTCGGAGTCGGCCGCGTTACCTGTTCGACAGGCGGCGGCGTGGTCGGGTCGGGCTCGACCATCGCCACCTCGGGTTCAGGCGGGCGGACCGCTTCCGGCAGCACTTCGGTCGGGTCGACGGTTTCAGGCGTCTGCTCGTCGACCTGGTTGGGATCGACTTCCGCCGCAGCGTCGGTCGCAGAGACGGTCTCTGCGGTCTCGGCATCGACCGAGGTCGGCTCGCCCCCCGGCGCACCACCCGCAGGACCCAGCGACACCTCGATGCCGCCGATACCCGGCATCTGAGCACCGGAGTCTTCCGGTTCGTAGAACAGGACCAGCAGCGCGGCATGCGCGGCGACCGCGCCGCACAAGGCGACCAGCCAATGACGGAGACCGAAGCGAATCACCGGGCTTCCGGGATCGTCAGCAGCCGCAGGCTCTCGACTCCGGCCTCGCGCAACAGCTCCATCACCGCGACGACCTTGGTGGCGTCGGCACGGCCATCGGCCTTGAGTCGGAGCGGCGGCACGTCTTCCGCCGCCATGCGTTCGGCCACCGCCGCCTCAAGTGTCGTTTCGTCCATGATCTCGCCATCGAGTGCGAGATCGCCGTCGGCGCCGACCAGAACGACCATCTCCTGCGCTTCCGGCGGCCCTTCGCTGGCCGACTGCGGCGGCTCGATATTGAACGGATCGGATGACGCCAGGCGACCGGCAATCATGAAGAAGATCAGCAGCAGGAACACGACGTTGATAAGGGGCAGGATGCGCTCGTCATCGCTCGTTTCCCTCTGGGGAGCGCGCAGCCGCATGGACGGTTTGTGCTTGTTCATGCGCAGCCCGGCCTAACGCAACTCGTCGCGAACCAGGGAGACGTTACCGGCACCGACCGCCGCCAGCGCGTCCAGCACCCCCACGACCCGCTGGAGCGGCACACCCGGGCTGGGTTTCACCAGCACCCGCTGTCCGGGACGGTCCTGGAGCCGAACGGCCACCCGCGTTTCCAAGGTCTCGGCAGACATCGTCTCACCGGACAGACGCAAGTCGTCCGCCCGCACTTCGACGAGAAGCGCGCCTTCCATACCGTTACTGCCGGCCATCGCCTCGGCGGGAGAATTCAGCGTGATCGCCCGCCAGTCGAGGAACGACGATGCCAGCATGAAGAAGACCAGGAGGATGAAGACGACATCGATCAGCGGCGTCAGACTGATCAGCGCACGCCGCCGCCGTCTTCTATTCGCCAGGTGCAACGGCGGGCATCGGCGGGGCAGCCCGGAGCCGCGAAGGCTCAGAGCGCTCATCGACCTGCGGGGACAGGTCGTCCGTGAAGATCTGGGTGACGATGCTTTCCATCTCGTGGGCGACGTGGTCGACCTTCCGCTCCAGCCAGCTGGACACGGCGACCACAGGGATCGCGACCGCCAGGCCCACGGCGGTGGTCAGCAGCGCGACCCAGATGCCGCCCGAGAGGATCGCCGGATTGACCTGATTGCCCGCCCCTTCCAACTGGCGGAACGCGTCGATCATGCCGAGCACGGTTCCGAACAGGCCAAGCAGCGGCGCCAGTGAGCCGATCACCTCGAGAGGCCGGAAATAGCCGCGCAGCGCTTCGATCCGATCGCCCGCCACCCGTGCGACCTCTTCGCGAACCTTGGTCTCGGGGAGCCCCTTGTGAAGTCCGCGGATCGCCACGGCAACCGTCTCGGCGACCGGGTTCCTCGACATCGATGCGGTCGCCAGCGCCTCGCGGGTATTGCCCGCCCGGTACAGCGCGGCCGCGTCCCTCGCGGTTCGCAGATCACCGATACGGGCGCTCCTGAACTGGTAGAGCTTCAGAAAGACGATCGTCAGTGCGACCACCGACATCAGCAGAAGGATGATCACGACGGGACCGCCGGCATGGATCAGCTCCAGCGCGCTGCCGACGACACCCGTAGGCGCATCCATCCCCGCGACATCCGACGGCATGGCCCCCGAGGTCACGGGGGCGGTCGTCATGTCTTCATTCACCGGTCGTACTCCAGAAATCCAGCTCGGATACCCTTTCCGGGTCCTGCTTTAGCCCAAACCATCGCGCATCGCAAATGCGATACATTCGCAATAACAATCGAGAGCGCCGTCAGCCCGCACCAAGGCGCGCGAAAGGCGGCCACTCGCGCTCAGTTATGGCGTCGTTCCGCGATTCGCAAGCCGGCAACCGGCGCCGGCTTCGACGACTCCTATTTCACGAACGGGGCGTCGGTGCGGGATGCGGGTTCGATCATGTCGATACAGCCGTCCAAAGCACCGCCGTCGCCCGTGCAGGTCAGCACGTCGTTCAGCAGCACCCGCCCGACCTCCGTGCAGGCAAGGCCGTCGACGTCGAAGACCTTGAGGCTGGTCTTCCCGGTGGACAAAGGCGCGGCTTCGACGGCCAGGCGGCGGGCGACGATCCCATCGGCGTCGAACATCACCACGTCCAGCTTCAGGGACTCGAAGGCGTGCGAAGTGCCATTCTGCAGAACCAGATAGGCACGGCAGGCATTGTTCGTGGCTTCGAGTTTGTTGAGTTCGACCGACACCATGCCGTCCGCGGCCTGCGCCGGCGCCACTGCGGCAGCCGCCCCCAGACACGCCGCGAGTCCCAGAGCCTTCGTGATCACTTGTCTCGTCATCCGCCTGCTGTCCCTCCTCATGCACCCTACCGCCATGCATACCCGGCGCATGACGTCTCGTTTCGCCGGACTATAGAGTATCGTCCGATGTTTTGGTCCCATCGCGATGCGGCAAACTACGGCAACTGAGAATTGTTCGCAATATAGCGAAGCTGCTCTATATTCCGGCCGCCCGCGAGCGGCACAGTACCGCATCGCGGTCAAAAAATGACGGCCGGGGGCACCTTTCGCCAAGGTGGATGCCCATATAGCCGAAGGTTGGCCCTGCCAGGACACGGCCGACAGGATCAAGTGGGAGCAGAACGATTTCGATACACCACCGCCGCGCGCACCGAGCGACCTCGGTCACCGGCCGAGACCTGCCGGCTTCATGAGTCGCCGCATCGTCGGACGTATCGTCGGCGCGGCGCTGTTCGCGGCCGCCGCGGCCGGGACCTGGTACGTCCTCAAGGCACCGGAGGACCCTTCGGTGGTCGGCGGCCGACCCGGTGCCGGCCCCGGCGGATTCGGGGGACGGCCGGGCGCAGCGGCGGTGGCGGTCGAAGCCGCGCCGGTCGAGCGCGGAGACATCCGTGACATCCGCAGCTTCAGCGGCACGTTGGAACCTTCGGCCCAGTTCGATGTCGCGCCGAAAACCGGCGGACGGTTGATCGAGCTCGAGGTCGATATCGGCGACCCGGTGGAGAAAGGCATGATGATCGCCCGTCTCGACAGCGACGAGGCGGTCCAGCAGCTCGAAGAGGCACGCGCCGCGCTCGAAGTATCGCGAGCAAGCCTCGCCGAGGCCAGAAGCTCGCTCGAGTCGAAACGCAGCGCTTACGAACGAACGAGACAGCTTCGCGAGCAGAAGGTCGCGTCGGTCTCCGAACTGGAAGCCGCGGAGGCGGAAGCCAAGGCCCAGGAGGCACGTGTCCAGCTCGCCCTCGCCCAGGTCGCGCAGAGCGAGGCGGCGATGAAGACGGCGAAGATCCGTCTCGACTACACGACGGTCGAAGCGACTTGGCACGATCCCGACGAGCGCCGCTACGTCGGAGAGCGATACGTCAACGAGGGCGCGACCCTGACCGCCAACGCCCCCATCGTCTCGCTGGTCAACATCGACAGGCTGACGGCCGTCATCTACGTCGCCGAGCGGGATTATCCCCGGATCAGCAACGGGCAGGCGGCATCCATCCATGCGGACGCCCTGCCCGGGCACCGGTTCTCCGGAGAGGTCGCGCGCATCGCCCCCCAGTTCAGCACCGAGTCGCGTCAGGCGCGGGTCGAGGTCGAGATCGCCAATCCGGACCACCTGCTCAAGCCAGGCATGTTCGTCCGGATCGACATCGAGCTCGCCCATGTCGAGAACACGACGCTGGTACCGGTCTCAGCCGTGGTCGAGCATCAGGGCCAGACCGGCGTCTTCCAGATCGACATGTCCGACAGCACCGCGCATTTCGTCCCGGTACGGACCGGAATCCTGCAAGGCGGGCAGGCGCAGATCGTCGAACCGACCCTGGGCGAAGGTCCCGTCGTCGTCCTGGGCCAGCATCTTCTTCATAACGGCTCAGCGGTTCTTCTGCCGTCGACCACCGGCGCCGCTGCCCGGGAACCGCAGCCCGGACCAAGCGGCGGGAACCTTCCGGGCGGCGGAGCGCGCGCCAATGGCGGAGACCGGCCGGCTGCCGGCGAAGCCCAGAGCCAGAGCGGGACCAGCGGTCAATGAACGTCGCCGGCTTCACGGTCCGCCGGCCGATCTTCACCGTGATGATGACGCTGATCGCGGTCACGCTCGGCATGATCGCGCTCCACCGGTTGCCGATCGACCTGATGCCGGACGTTACCTATCCCACGCTCTCGGTCCAGACCTCGTACGAGAACGCCAGCCCCGAGGAGATGGAGCAGCTCGTGACCCGGCTGGTCGAGGAGTCGGTGGCCGCGGTACCCGGCGTCGAGGAGATCAGCTCGTCCTCCTCCGAGGGATCGAGCAGCGTTCGCGTCTCCTTCGCCTGGGGTACCGACCTCGACGTCGCGACCAACGATATCCGCGACCGGCTGGAACGCATCCTCGACAACCTGCCGGAGGAGGCCGAACGGCCGCAGATCCGCAAATTCGACGTCAATGCCTTCCCGATCCTGATCATCGGTGTGGCGAGCCAGATGGATCCGATCGAGCTGCGCGCGCTGGTCGACGACCAGATGTCGTACCGGCTGGAACGCATCCCCGGCGTTGCCGCGGTCGACATCTGGGGCGGGATGGAGCGCGAAATCCATGTCGACGTCTACGATCAGAAGATCAAGGCGCTGGGCCTGCCCCTGACCCAGGTGCGGGACGCCATCCGCAGCGCCAACGTCACCGTGCCGGCGGGCGAAATCGAAAGCGGCCAATACGACATCAGCCTGATGGCGCCCGGCGAGTTCACCGATCTCGACCAGTTGCGCAACACCGTGGTCGCGGTCCGAAACGGCGCCCCGATCTACCTTCATCAGATCGCCGACGTGATCGACACGCACGAAAAGATCACGCGCCACATCCGTATCAACGGCGAACCCGGCATCCGCCTGGCGATCCGAAAGCAGTCCGGCACCAACACCGTGCAGGTGGCGCAGGCGGTGCACGCCGAGATCGACCAGCTCCGCAAGGACTTCCCACAGATCACTTTCGTGCCGGTGATCGACACCTCGACCTATATCGAGCGCTCGATCGACAACGTCACCCAGTCGATCCTCTATGGCGGCTCGCTTGCGGTCTTCGTGCTGCTGTTCTTCCTGCGAAACGTCCGCACCACGGCGGTGATCGCGGTCGCCATTCCGATATCGGTCGTCACGACCTTCGCCCTGATCTATTTCGGCGGCTTCACACTGAATCTGATGACCCTCGGCGGCCTCGCGCTCGGTGTCGGCATGATGGTCGACAACGCGATCGTCGTTCTGGAGAACATCGCGCGTGTGCGCCAGGAAGACCGCGCCGAAGCGCGAGAAGCGGCAATCGGGGGCACCCGGCAGGTCGCGGCGGCGATCGTCGGCAGCACCGCAACGACGCTGGTGATCTTCCTGCCGATGGTCTTCGCCGAGGAAGTGACCGGCGTGATGTTCCGCCAGCTCGCCTATGTCGTCAGTTTCTCGCTTCTCTGCTCGCTGGTCGTCGCGCTGACGCTGGTGCCGATGCTGGCCTCACGGTTGGTTCAGGATCCGGGCACGTCGGGCTTCGCCCGCACCAGGGTCGGCGGCCATTTCCTCCGCGTCAGCGAGCGCGGTTTCCAGGCCGTGGAGAATGCCTACGGGCGCCTCCTGTCCGCCGCGCTCGGCCACCGTTTCCTGACGCTGGCCATCATCGGCCTGGTCTTCGTCGCCTCTCTCGCCCTGGTATCGCGGATCGGCTCCGAATTCATGCCGTCGGCCGACGAGAGCGAGGTCCGGGTCGACATCGAGATGGAGGCCGGCACCCGTCTGCCGATCGTCGACGACGTGCTGAAACAGGCCGAGGCGATCGTCGCGAAGTCGATCCCGGAGATGGTCAGCTATGTCGCCAGGACCGACGGCGGCGGCCGGAGGGCACCGGCCAGCGGCGAGATCAACATCGCGCTCGTGTCGCCCAAGGAACGGAGCCGTTCGAGCGAGGAGATCGCGGCCGATCTGCGCGGAAAGCTCACCGACATTCCCGGCACGGTCATCCGGACCCGCGCCGGACAGGGCCTGTTCCTCCTCAGGCTCAACTCGTCGAGCCAGGAGAACCTTCAGCTCGACATCCGAGGCTATGACCTCAAGACGCTCGACCAGCTGGCCGATACCGTCACCGCCGCGATCCGCGACGTCCCCGGCATCACCGATGCGCGCAAGAGCCGCCAGAGCGGAGTCCAGCAGCATGAACTCAGGATCAACCGCGACCGGGCATCCGATCTCGGTCTCTCGGTTGAGCAGGTGGCGCGGACCATCGAAGCGGCGGTCGCCGGCACCAGTGCCGGCAACTTCCGGCAGGGCGGTCAGGAGTCCCGTATCCTGGTGGGCATCAAGGATTCCGAGCGCTTTTCGCTCGATGACGTGCTCGATCTCACGGTGACCACCGACGACGGCCGGCAGATCGCGCTACGCAACGTCGTCCAACTTGTCCGCGATCGCGGACCGCTGGAGATCCAGCGTCGAGACCAGCAGCGCGTCATCTCGGTCTACGCCAACATCGCGGGACGGGAGCTGAGCCGGGTGGTCGACGACGTACGGGGGGAACTGCAGTCGATCCCCGTCCCCAGGAACTACGATATCGTCTTCTCGGGCGACTATGACGAGCAGCAAAGTGCGTTCGGCGAGCTGTTCCTCAATTTCGTCCTCGCCCTGGCGCTGGTCTATATGGTCCTTGCCTGCCTTTACGAGTCGCTGGTCGACCCGCTGATCGTGATGATGTCGTTGCCGCTCGCGCTGATCGGCGTGGTCGCGGCGCTCCTGCTGACCAACACCACCTTCAACGTCCAGTCGTTCATCGGCTGCATCATGTTGATCGGCATCGTCGTCAACAACGCGATCCTGATCGTCGATCAGGCGACACAGCTTGTCCGCAACGAAAGGATGGCGGTCGTTACGGCCGTTCGGGAAGCCGGCCGCCGACGGTTGCGTCCGATCCTGATGACCTCGCTTACCACCATCCTGGCGCTGGTTCCGCTGGCGCTCGGCATCGGCGAGGGCAGCGAAGCCCAGGCCCCCATGGCCCGCGTGGTGATCGGCGGCCTGTTGAGCGCCAGTGTGATCACCCTGGTCCTGATCCCGACCGTCTATGCCTTGATCCACCGCGACCGCCGGACGGTCGAGGTCGTCGAAACCAAGGCAGCAGCCGAATGACCGCCGGCCCGCACGTCCGGCGCCGTTGGACGGCGCTCGCGGCGATTCCTTTCCTCGTCACCGCCTGCAGCCGCGACCTTCCCTACGGACAGGACGCCCTCGAATACATACCAACCACGCCGGTGCCGGTGGAAAGTCCGCCCCCGCCGACCGACGTCGACGACACCCTGGGGACAACGCCCGGCCCGGCGCTGGACGAAGAGGCATGGACACCGCAGATCGTCCGCACCGGACCGCCCGAAGCAGACCCATTGCCGGACGTCGATTCCGGCGAAGGTCCTTTACAAGTCTCGGTCGAACAGGCGGTGCTGCTCGCGCTCTCCCATAATCGCTCCCTCGCCGCCGAACGGCTGAACCCTCTGATCCAAAGCACGTTCGAGGATGTCGAGCGCGCGGTCTTCGACCCGACGATCTTCGCTAACGCCCAATACGACGAGGAGGCCCGCCAGCAGAGCGATCGGGCTACCCGTGCGCTGTTCGCGGTCGAGGCCGAAGGCTGGTCGGCCGAGGCCGGCATCCGCCAGACGCTGCCGACCGGTACCGACATCGAGCTCAGCTTGTCCGAGAACCTGACCGCATCCAACCGGACCCAGGACCAGTATGGCAGCCGCGCCGGCCTGACCCTCACCCAGGCCCTGCTGCGCGGTGCCAGCCTGGAAGCCAACCTCGCCAGCATCCACCAAGCCGAGATCGCCACTCTTCAGTCGGCCTATGAGCTGCGCGGTTTCGCCGAGGCACTGGTCGCCGAAGTCGAGACGACCTACTGGGATCTCGTCCTCGCCCAGAAGCAGATGGATATCTTCGCAGAGTCGCTCGCCGTTGCCGAGCAGCAGCGGGACGAGACGGAAAAGCGCGTCAATGTCGGACAGCTCGCCGAGACCGAACTCGCCGCCGCCCGAGCCGAAGTCGCACTGCGCGAACAGGGGTTGATCGATGCCCGTAGCACGCTGGAGAAGACACGACTGAACCTGCTCCAGCTCATGAACCCGAAATCGGACGCTGGCTGGGATCGGATCGTGGTGCCGAGCACCATTCCCGACCCACTCGATCTTCCGGAGGACAACGTCCGGGACCGGGTCGCCCTGGCCCTCGCTTTGCGGCCCGAACTCAATCAAGCACGCCTCGCCGCCGAGAGCGACCGGCTGGAGGTGATCGTCACGCGCAACGGCCTTCTGCCGCGGCTCGATTTCTTCATCACGCTCGGCAAGTCGGGCTATGCCGCGGCGTTCAACCAGTCGGTGAACGACGTGTCCGGGCCGAGCTACGATTTCACCGCCGGCTTCAACTTCGAGCTTCCGGTCGGCAACCGGCAGGCCTCGGCCCTGCATCTCGGTGCGATCGCCAGCCGGACCCAGGCGATCCGAAGCCTGGAGAACCTCGCCCAGCTGACCGCTCTCGACGTTCGCACGGCGACCCTGGAGGTCGAGCGCGCCAAGCGGCAGATTGCAGCCAGCGCCGCGACGCGGGCCTTGCAGGAAGAAGTCCTCCGCGCCGCCGTCGCCAAGTTCCAGGTTGGCAACGGCACCGCCTTTTCAGTGGCGCAGGCCCAACGCGATCTGCTGGAAAGCCGCATCGCCGAGATCGAGGCGATCGTTGCCCACCGCCAAGCGCTGATCGAGCTCTACCGGGTCGAGGGCTCGCTGCTCAAGCGCCGCGGCATCGACGCCCCCGGCGGCGACCGGGTCGACGTCGACCTTTAGGCCGCCCTGCCCCCGAGGGTCGCAGTCCGACGCGTCGATCTCTTCATGCCGCGCTATCGGCAAATTGGCGATCGACCCTACCGACGCTATGCTCGCTGTGATCGTCTGGAAGGCATGGCGAATATCCGAATGAGCGATTCCACCGAAACCGTTCCATCCCAGGCGGCGGAGAGGCCGGCGGGCCCGAAAGTCGGCAAGGTCGGAACCGGAATCGTTCTGGAGATCCTCGCGGCGGGCCTTCGCGACTTCCGGGCGGCGCCCCTTCACGGTATCTCGGTCGGGGCGATATACGCGGTCGGCGGTTGGATTCTGGTCCTCCTGCTGTTGCTGTTCGACCTGCCGTTCCTGGTCTATCCGCTTGCGGCCGGTTTCGCGCTGATCGCCCCCTTCATCGCCACGGCGTTCTACGCGATCAGCCGAAGCCTGGAGAGAGGCGAGCCGCCGTCGTGGCGATCGATGTTCCGTGCAGCGAAACGGGCGACCCGCAGCGACCTGGGCTGGATGGCGCTGGTGACGGGCTTTTCGCTGTTCATCTGGATGGACATCGCAGCCGTCCTGTTCTTCAGCTTCATCGGCCTTGAAGCCCTCGACTGGCACGAGCTTCTGCACGAGGTGTTCGGAACGCCGATGGGGCTGTTGTTCCTGGCCGTCGGCAACGGGGTCGGCGCCTTCCTCGCTCTCGCCGTCTTTTCTTTCTCGGTAACCTCGTTCCCGATGCTGTTCGATCGGGACGTCGACTTTGTCACCGCGATGGTGACCAGCGTGAAGGTCGTGCTCGCCAATCCGTTTCCGATGGTTCTGTGGGCGGTCACGATCGCCTGTCTGATGGCGCTATCCCTGCTCTCCGGCCTGTTCGGCCTATTGATGGCCCTGCCTGTGCTGGGGCACGCCTCCTGGCATCTCTACCGCCGCGTGATCTCCCTGCCCGCCGCGCCGGACCCGGGTATCTGACCGTCGTTTCGTGCAAAGATGACGTGCATCCAGTCCGGACAATCTGAGCGGCATCTCTGATACCCTCTCCCGGACATTGACATTGACCGCCGACAATGGCGTAAGGGCGGCCCGCCAAACGCAAGAACGTACGGGCCGAGCACCCGTCAAGAGGGGATAGGGGACGAATGGACAAGGTGGAAGCAGGGGGTCTCAAGGTCGCGAAGGCGCTCTACGACTTCATCAACGGCGAAGCGCTGCCCGGAACGGGCGTGACGGCGGACCAGTTCTGGTCGGGCCTTGGTGCGATCATCCACGATCTCGCCCCGCGCAACCGCGCGCTTCTGGCGCGCCGTGACGAGCTGCAGGCCAAGATCGACGCCTGGCACAAGGCGAACCCCGCCCGTCCGATCGACCGCGCCGCCTATAAGACGTTCCTGGAAGAAATCGGCTACCTGCTGCCGGAAGGTCCCGACTTCGCCGTCTCGACCGCCAATGTCGATGACGAGATCGCCATCATCGCCGGCCCGCAGCTCGTCGTCCCGGTGATGAACGCGCGCTACGCCCTGAACGCCGCCAATGCGCGCTGGGGCAGCCTTTATGACGCGCTCTACGGCACCGATGCGATACCGGAGGACGACGGCGCCGAACGTAGCGGCGGCTACAACCCGGCCCGCGGCGCCAAGGTGATCGCCTGGGCACGGAAGTTTCTCGACGAGATGGCGCCGCTGCTCAACGGCTCCCACGCCGACGCGGAAAGCTACGCCGTCAACAACGGCCAGCTCGTGGTGACGCTCAAGGGCGGCAAGATGTCCGGCCTGTCGAACACGAACCAGTTCGCCGGCTTCAACGGGCCGGCCGAAGCCCCGTCGGCCGTTCTGTTGAAGAACCACAATCTCCACGTCGAGATCGTCATCGACCGCAGCCACCCGATCGGGAAGACCGATCCCGCGGGCGTAGCCGACCTGATGCTGGAGAGCGCCGTCACCACGATCATGGACTGCGAGGACTCGGTCGCCGCGGTCGATGCCGAGGACAAGGTCGTCGTCTACCGGAACTGGCTCGGCCTGATGAAGGGCGACCTCGCCGCCACTTTCGAGAAGGGCGGCAAGAGCCTCGAGCGGCGCCTGAATCCCGACCGCACCTATACCGACCCGCGCGACGAGACCCTCTCGCTCCACGGCCGCAGCCTGATGCTGATCCGGAACGTCGGCCATCTGATGACGATCGACGCGATCCAGGACAGGGACGGCAATCCGGTGCCCGAAGGCATCCTCGACGGCATGATCACGTCGATGATCGCGATGCACGACCTGAAGAGCGAGGGACCGATCCGGAACAGCCGCGCTGGCTCCGTCTACATCGTGAAGCCCAAGATGCACGGCCCCGACGAGGTCGCCTTCACCAACGAGCTGTTCGGCCGCATCGAGGACGCGCTCGGCCTGCCCCGCTTCACCTTGAAGGTCGGGATCATGGACGAGGAGCGGCGGACGACCGTCAACCTCAAGGAATGCATCCGCGCCGCCAAGGACCGGGTGGTCTTCATCAACACCGGCTTCCTCGACCGCACCGGCGACGAGATGCACACCTCGATGGATGCAGGGGCGATGATCCGCAAGGGCGACATGAAGTCGGCCGACTGGATCAAGGCCTATGAGGACTCGAACGTCGACATCGGCCTGCTCTGCGGCCTCAAGGGGCACGCCCAGATCGGCAAGGGCATGTGGGCCGCGCCCGACAAGATGGCCGACATGCTGGTCCAGAAGATCGGCCACCCGAAGGCCGGCGCCAACACCGCCT